>Ga0193726_1000905_pt1 | contig 26572 bp, 26 predicted proteins | sample H2c1metaG_FD_144928 | JGI IMG/M metagenome (GOLD analysis project Ga0193726, IMG submission 144928) | Soil microbial communities from a riparian zone of the East river system, Colorado, United States - H2c1 | ecosystem: Environmental > Terrestrial > Soil > Riparian zone | place: USA: East River...
CGTCGAGCGGTCGAGCGCCGGCGACGCGATCAGCGAGTTGACGGTGAACGGCAGCAGCGCGTCGTTGTTCGACAGCGTGCCGACCGACAGATACGCCGTCGCATGGCTGCGGCCGGGCAGGTTCAGGCCGCCGGTGGCGCTGAACGTGTTCATGTTCGTGTTCGGCCAGAGCGACATGCGGCCCTGCACCGGGCCCGCCGTCGCCGAGTCGGCCACGCGCGACGGGTTGTCCCACGTCAGCGTCGTGATGTTGTTGCGGAAGAACGATCCGTCGTACGCCAGCCGCGCGAAGCCGCGGTTGCTCGAATACTCGACCGACGACCCGATGTCCGTCGTCCGGTGATCGATGGGCACGGGAAGCTCGGTCGCCACGGCGCCGCTGATCCCGAAGCTGCCGGACCAGGGCTGCGAACCGTCCTTGTGGGTGTTCTTCATCGTGACGTTCAGATCGACGTGCTTCGTCGCGGTGTAGACCAGGTTGAAGTTGGCCACGTCCCGGCGGCTGTTCAGGTCGAACAGCCCTGCGCCGTTGACGGCGTTCGGCAGCGTGAGCGTCTTGTTCTGGATGCCCGACTGGATGCTGTCGGCCAGCGTCAACTTGCCCGGGGTGGACATGTCGTAGAGCGTCCGGGTCGTCTGGCTGTAGTCGATCGGCATCTGGTTCCACTCGAACGACGCCTTGACCTTGCCGTAGCTGTTATACGAGCCCGAGAAGCGCTGGTCGCGATAGCCGACGTGGTCGGCCTGCGCGTTGAACAGATACTGCTCGGTGCTCTTGGTGTAGCGCAGCTTGTCGAGGAACCCGCCATCGCGCATGTCCTGATAGCGGTTGAACCGCGCCTGGTCGGATCCCTTCGCGAAGCTGGTGCCCCGCACGCCGAAATCGATCTGGTTCGCCAGGTCGACGTCCGGCACGGCGCCCGCGCCCGAGGACTTGACGACGTCCTGCTGCGCGCCCGCCGATTCCTGTGCTCTCGCTCCTGCACCAATCAGCAGAAGCGCGGCAACCATTACGATGAGTCTGGTCCGCATTTTCATTCTCCTGACTAACGAAGGAACTTGTCGCCCGCGGGATGATTCGACCCGTGGATTTGTGAATGGCAGTTGACGCACGCGCGCCCGACGATGCGGTTGCTCGCGAGGGTCACCTGGGTGGAGTCGTAAATCGTCGCCGGGTGCCGGCTGCTGATGTGGCAGCGCTGGCAGAGCATCGGCGCCTTGGCGACAAGCATGCGGTCGTTGTTCGACCCGTGCGGATCGTGGCAGCTGGCGCAGTTCTCGCGGCCGGCGGCGTGCTCCCAGAGGAACGGCCCGCGCTTCTCCGCGTGGCAGCTCGTGCACGCTTCGTTGATGTAGTTGCCGACCTTCAGCATCCGGACGTTCGTGGAGCCGTGCGGGCTGTGGCAGGACGTGCACTCCATCTTGCCTTCACGCACCGGCATGTGACCGGACTTCTGCAGCTTCAGCGATTCCTGTTTGTGGCAGGTCGCGCAGGTCTGCGTCGCGGACACCGTCTTCAGCTGGAAGCGCTCCGACTTGGGCGAGTGCACGCTATGGCACGTGGTGCACGACAGGTTGCGCGCGTCGTGCATGCTGCCGGACCACTGCGCGTGCGAATTCTTCGCGTGACAGCTCAGGCACGTGTCATTGACGTCCCGCGCCGACATCGCGGTGAATCGCTTGATCTTGGTCTTGTCGCCCGTGTCGACGTGCGCCTTCCCGGGACCGTGGCAGGTCTCGCAGCTCTGGCCCGTCCCTGCCGGCGTTCGCTCGTTCTGCGCTTTGCCGTGCAGCGTCGACGCCAGACCCTTGCCTTCGGAGTCGTGGCAGGTGGTGCAGGTCTCGTCGCCGACGAAGCCGGTCGTTTGTGGCGACGCCGTCTTGTCGGCTGACGTGATGACGACCTTGGCTGCCGGCGCGGTGTTCGTCCGAGGTGGCGTGCCGCCGCTCGCGGCGGAGACGACCGCCGCTCCCCAGGCGAGCACGAGCACGGCCACCAGCGTTCGTGCCGGAAAACCGCCGCTGCGTGAATGCATGATATGAAGCTCCCGAATAAGTGCCGTCGGTTATCCGGCAGAAACGCCGGACGAAGGGTCGAGGCTGCAAGCGGGGTGCCGCAGCGCTGAAGGGAGTTATCGCGTGGACGGCGTGTGAGTTAGCGGGGAGTCGTGCGCGGAATTTTCCGCACCGCCTGCGGGAATTTTGGCGATGCGGAGCGGGCGTCTCTTATTCGATGTGATGACAGGTGTCGCAATCCTGGCTGATCGTCTTGCCGTCTTTCGTCTTGTGATTCTCGTCGTGGCAGCGGAAGCAGCCGGGGAAATCCATGTGCCCGATGTTGTTGGGATACGTGCCGAACTGGACGTTCATCTCGGGAAACACGTTGCGACGGTACACGTTCTGCGCGGCGTTCACCGCTTTCTCGACGTCCTGCCGGCGCGCCATGTACACCGACTGATACTGCGTGCGGTAGAACTCGCGCAGCTCGCGCGAGATGCCCTCGCCCGCCGCGTTTTGCGTCGGGTAGCTCACCTTCAGCGCTTTGACGGCTTCACGGCGGATGAACGGGAGCGTCTTTGGCATTTCGCCGCGCGCCATGGCGGTGTTGACCGCCCGCTCCGCCGTCGGCGCCATCGGATGGGCCGGCCGATTGTGGCAGTCCATGCAGTCCATGCGGCGCCGCTCGCCTTTGGCGAGCTGCTCCGGCGTGACGCCTTCCGCGAAATACTCGCGCACGTTGCCGAAGCGATCCTTCAGCCGGACGTAGGGAATCACCTGGCGCTTGTCATCGGTGGCGATGTACTCGATTTCGTTCGCCACGTTCATGTGCCAGTGGATGCCGGTCGCCACGCCGAGACGCTCGCTTCCGCCGCCCACGTGCACCTGCAGCGTGGTCAACGACTCGGTGTTCGCCTCGTCCTCGGAGTATTCGTAAATCCGCTGCACCATGTCGCCATGGAACTTTTCAGGCCAGTGGCACTGCTCGCACGTGTCGCGGGCCGGCCGGAGGTTCTGCACCGGCGAGGGGATGGGGCGCGCGTACGTCTTGAGCGTCACTGCGAACACCTGCCGGGTGCCCGAGAGCTTGGACTTCGCGAACCACGAGGCGCCCGGGCCGATGTGGCACTGCACGCACGTCACGCGCGAATGCGGCCCGTCCTGATACGCGGTGAACTCCGGCTTCATCACGCCATGGCAGACCTGACCGCAGAACTGCACCGAGTCCATGTACTCGATGCCGCGATACGCGGCCAGCGACACGATGACGACGTTGGTCAGCGTGAGCGCGAAAACGATGAAGGCGGCGGTGCGCTGCGCCGGGTCGTTCAGATCGACCCTCGGCCACCGCACCTCGGACGCGGCGCTGCCGCGCGCGCGCCTGCGGCGCTCGAGCCACGCGCCGATCGGGATCAGCAGCAGGCCGACGACGAAGAATGTCGGCAGAATGAGAAAAAAGACGATCCCCAGGTAAGGGTTGGTGTGCCACCCGAAGAGATCGGCCAGGAACACGATCAGAAACAGCGTCGCGCTCATCGTCGCGAGCGCCATGCCGATCACGGAAAGGGGGTGGCGTCTCATCAAAGCACCGCGTACAGAATCAGCATGATGAACCCGATGCCGAGCGTCAGCCCGACGGTGCCGACGACGTAGCCTTTGCGCGTCTGCGCGTCGGTCGGCGGAGCGACGACCAGTGCGGCGAGTTCGCCCGTCCGGACGAGGCGATCATACTGCGCCGCGCGTTCCTCCAGCAGATGATGATCCGTCACCGAACCGGTGAACCATACGAGATCCATGGGGAATTTTCCCGGACGCAGATGTCCGTTGAAAAAATGTACGACAAAGATGAAGCCGATGGCGAGTGTGGCTTCCGCCCCGTGCACGAAGAGCGCGACGTTGAACATCCATCCGGGCAGGATGCGCGACGCCGCCTGCGGAAACCAGAGAACGAGGCCCGCGGCGCCCATCAGCCCGGTGCCCCACAACACGGCCCAGTAATCGAACTTCTCCCAGTACGTGAACCGCTCGAAGCGCGGCGGCGGACCCAGGCGGAGGAACCAGCGCACCTGCTGGAAGAAATCGACGAAATCCCTCGGCTGCGGAACCATGGACGTCGGACCCCAGAGGATCCCCCGCTCGCCGCGGACGAACGCGCGCCACAACGCGTCGCCGACGTGCCAGACAACGGCGGCGAGGAGCACGGCGCCGAAGAAACGATGGACGAGCCCCGCACCCTGAAAGCCGCCGAACAGCCGCGCGAGCGCGCGCCCCCACGGCGCATCGCTGAACAGCAGCGGCAGGCCGGTCGCGGCCAGCCCCAGAAACGTCGTCATGACGATGCCGTGGAGAATCCGGCTCTTCAGATCGAAGCGCCGGATGTGCATCGTCGTCACGGCGGTCTCCGGGCTCACGAGCGGCCTCCGTTCTTCCGCGACCGCCAGAACCAGAGCAGACTGTGCAGCCCGAAGAAGCCGAAACACGCGGGAATCACCGCCCAATAGAATCTGTTGGCCCACCACAGCACGCGGCCCCGCCGGTAGTTGGCCGGATTGGGATGCGGGTCGTATCTGACGAAGCTGGCCGACGCGTTCGTGTGGCACTTGCCGCACGTCGCGACCAGCTTGCCCGGCGACACGAGCGACGCCGGATTCGACGCCGGCAGAATCTCGTGCGCGCCGTGGCAGTCAGCGCACGCCGCGACACGCGAGAAGCCGAGCTCCGTCACCTTGCCGTGGAATGTCAGCTTGAACGACGCGACGACGTCCGCGTGGCAGCTGCCGCACTCGGCGGCGACGCCGACGCGCCAGGCGTCGGTGTCTGCGCGCTGGATCGCGTGGGCGGTGTGGCAATCGGCGCACACGGGCGCGCGCGAATCGCCCTTCTGCAGCGCGGCCGCATGCACGCCCGCGTCGTACTGCTGCTTGATGCCGGTGTGGCATTTACCGCACGTCGCGGGAATGTTCCGACGGAACACGGGACTCGCCGCGTCCGTCTTGCGCGCGATGGCGTGGTTGCCGTGGCAGTCCACGCACGACGGCGCCACCACCAGACCGGATTTCTCGAGCGCCTTGCCATGAATGCTGTCGTGATATTTGGCGGCGACGTTGCCGATCTGGATGTGTCCGCGGTCGATGATGTCCTGGTTGCCGTGGCACTTCGCGCACAGCGACGGCAGATTCTGGTGATTGGTCGGCGACGACGGTTCCGCCGCGCCCTGAATGTCGTGCTTACCGTGGCAGTCCACGCACGCGGCCGCGAGCATGCCGCCGTTGCGCCGGGCCTGCGCGTGAACGCCCTTCGAGTACTTCTCCTGCGCCGTGTCGTGGCAGGTGCCGCAGTTCACCTTTGCAAGCGAGTCGGGATGCGGGAATTCCTCGAGGGCGGCCAGATCCTGATGGCAGTCGACGCAGGCTACGTCAGCGTGCTTCGACTTGGCGAACGTTTTCTGGGTGGTCTCGTCGAAGGCGACCGGCGATCCGTTCGCCCGTTTGGCGGACGGATCGCCGTGGCACGCCAGGCAATCGTCGTTGGCGGGTGGTGTGACTGACTGTTCCGCGCCCGATGCCCCCGCGCACAACAGCAGGGCCCCGGTGAACAGCGAGACGCGGAACAACGTACGCATGGAACGGCCCTCCAGGGCCGTGTCTTACTTCTTCAGTGAACCGAGATACGCCACGAGCGCATCCACGTCATCCTTCGGCAACGTGTACGCCTTCATGTCCGGCTTTCTGGTCGTCTTCATCTTGGCGGTCATGCCCTTGGCGTCGACGATCCACGCACGGATGTCGTCCGCCTTCACCTTCGTGCCGACGCCGTCGAGCGGGCCCTTCTTGTTGCCCTTGTCGCCGATCGAGTGGCACATCGCGCACTTCTGGTCGGCATACACCTTCTCGCCGGCTGCGACTTTGGCATCCTGCGCCGCGGCCGTCGCCGCGAGACCCGCGCAGAACACCGCGGCAATCACTACTTTCATCATGAGTCCTCTCCTCTGCCGGAAACCCGACACCGCTACTTCGACGGGATCCTGTGCCCTTCACTGTCACCCGCGAACTGATACTCGGTGACCCGCGGGACGCCGAGGGTCACATCCGCCCCCTGGGTGAGCGTCAGTTTGCCCGCCGCCTGCCGGCGGGTGGGGACGCAGTGAAACGACAGCACGGCTTCCTGCGGCCCCCTGGCCGGATCGAAGCGATAAATCGTCGTGCACGGCTTGCCCTGCGCCATCTTCGTCTCGTCATGGACAATCAGGTACTGCCCCATCAGGAACTGGCCGGCCACGCGCACAGGCTCGGTGAAACTGGCGATCGCCCACTCGCGCGAGGGCGCGACGTTGTCGCCGCTCGTCGCAACGGTTCCCGCCGCCAACACGCCGAACAGCAACAACGACGCGACGATGATTCGTGACCGCATTTCACCCTCCTGAAAACGAGACGGGCCCATGAAACGTCTTGCCCGGGCTGCCGGGAATCCGGCACTCCGGGCGTGAATACAGGTCTTTCCGCAACAGGTGTGCCGGGACACGGATTTGCAGGAAACGACCGTCATGGCGATCCCGCTGCAGCAACACATCGTGTACGGACCGGTCCGATCGCGGAGGCTTGGGCGCTCGCTCGGGATCAACGTGCTGCCGATCGGCTCGAAGATCTGCAACATGAACTGCGCGTACTGCCAGTACGGCTGGACCCGGGACCGCCGGCCGAGGGCCGGGCGCGCCAAGCCGTGGCCCACTCCAAACCAGATCGGCGCGGCGCTCACGCGCCGCCTGCGGCAGGCGGCGCGTGGCGACGAATCGCTGGACCGGCTGACGGTCGCCGGGCACGGCGAGCCGACGCTGCATCCGGACTTCGAAGAGATCGCGGATCGGCTCGTGGAGGTTCGGGATCGTCTGGCGCCGGATCTCAAGCTGGCGATCCTCTCGAATTCGACGACGGCCAGCTGGCCGGGCGTGCGGCGGGCGCTGTCGGTGTTCGACGAGCGCTACATGAAGCTGGACGCCGGCGATCCGATCACGTACGCGCTCATCAACGGGCTCGGCAGCTCGATTGGCACGATCGTCGATGCCCTCGCCGGCCTGCCGCGCATCGTCGTGCAGTCGATGTTCGTGAGCGACGGGAAGGCGCGCGTGGACAACACGACGGAGTCCGCGGTCAGGCAGTGGCTGGCAGCGATCGACGCGATTCAGCCGTCACGCGTCCAGGTGTACACACTGGCGCGGCCGCCGGCGATGCTCGGGCTGCGGCCGGCGCCGCAGTGGCGTCTGCGCGAGATTGCGGAGCGCGTGCGGTTGCGGGAAATTCCGGCGGACGTCTTTTCGGCGAGCGAGTGAGCGGCAGGCCCGGAACTAGACCTTGACGGCGGCGGCCGCCCAACCGGCGGGATCCTTGTCGGACTGAACCCAGCGGTGCAGATCGACGACGACGGAGTCGCCCTCGCGGCGGACCACGTACCGATCCATGTTGCGCGTCGAGCGGCCCGCCGTGTACACGCCGTCCGGCTGATACTGCGAGTCGTGCTTCGTGCACTGGAAGCGATGATCCTTGGCGACCCATTTCACCGCGTTGTTCTGATGCGGGCATGACAGCGCGAACACGAACACCTGACCCTGGAAGCGCGCGACGATCAGCTGCGCGCTGTGATCGATGTTGACGCTGTCGGACGCGGGCAGCGGATAACGACGCTCGCTGCCGCTCTGCGATCCTTCGATCGCCATGACCGGGAGCGCGCTCGCCTCGCGTGCCGTCAGGCCGAGCACCGCGACGGCCAGTCCGAAGCAGCCTGCCTGTTGAAAAAACTCACGACGGCACGTGTCCTGCTCGTCTTTCATGTCTCCCCTACCCTATGTTCGTCAGCGCCACGCCGGCGAGCGTAATCACGAACCACAAGAACAGACTGGCCGCCGCGGTCGTGTGCAGGCGCGCCCATGCACGCGGCGAGTCTCGCTTCACCTGACGTTCGCCGCCGAGGATCAGGACGCCGTTGATCAGCAAGAGCACCACCAGCGCCATCTTCAGCCAGAAAATGCGCGACGCCACGAACGTGCCGACGTCGGCCCCGAATTGCAGGAGGCCGCTGACCACGATGGCCGCCAGACCCGCGACGACGAGCGCGTGGGTGCGTTCCAGCACCTTCAGGTGCGCCGCGCGAGCCGCCGGGCCCTCACGGTTGGCCTTCATCGTCGCGAGATCGATCGTGATGGCGGAGCCCCCTCCGGCGAGCAGCCCGCCCACGTGCATGAACAGGATGCCGGTCCGAAGCGCTGCGTGGTTGGCGTAGATCGACGCCCACGAGTCGAGGAATTGACTCAGCACCTCAATGGTTTCCGAACAGCATGAGCAGGTAGCCCGCGGTGCCGACGCTGATCGAGGCGACGGCCAGGTTGCGGTGGAGCGCTGCGCGGCTTGGGTACGTCAGCGCCTGGCGCTGGCTGTCGCTGTTGGGCCCCGTCATCGACGTGGCCGCGAACCCGGCGTCGGACGCGAGCATGAGCAACCCGTGCACCAGGCGCAGCATGCGTCCGTTCGGATCCTGGCGATCTTCGCCGAACATGTTCCACGCGCCGGTCACCGTGTTGACGCCAAACAGACCGATGAGCCCCGTGCCCACGAGAATGTGCGCCGATCTCACAGCGCCCGTCGAGGGATTGCTGTAAATGTTCTGGCCGAGCACGAGCTCGGTCGCGAACAGCGGGAGCGTGGCGAAGCTCGCGATCTTGTGGATTTTCCGGCGCGTCACGTACGCATCGCTATGTTCGATCGCTCCGGCGTGAAGCGGCTGCGGATCCTGCTGGACGAACGTGACAGGAAACGCGAGCGTGGGCACCGCGGACTCCGCAATGGACGTCTCGGAGCAGAAGAGCGCGTGAATCGGCAACAGGTTCCCAGATTTCGCGGACGCTGTCGTGGCCATCGTTAACGAAATACTTATACCGATGATGATCGAGCGCATGAGTCTCCTCCGGGAGATCGCGTGGGAAAGAGCAACAACGCTGCCACGACGATTTTCAAGCGTACCTGATCCGCGCGCGACGTGTTATGTCCTCACACGAGGAACATTTGTCCCCAGAAACAGGCGCAGCGCGCTCGAGCTCCTCTGGGAAGAGCTGCCGGTACATCGGTTGCAGTTGCGACCCGCCATCACTCGAAATAGAGAGGAAGACATTGGACGACACACGCGCTGACACGCACACGCGCCGGGAGTTCTGCGCAAAAGCCGCGACGCTGACGGTTTTCGGCGGCGCACTCGGAACGATTCTTCAGGCTTGCAGCAGCCCGACGTCACCGGGCAACGTGCCGGCGCTGCCAATCGTGAACGGGGCGCGGATCAGCACCGGCGTCACGGTGACGGTCGACGCGAGCTCGCCGCTCTCGGCGGTGGGAAGTGCGGCGCTCGTGCAGACCTCGATCGGCGACTTTCTCGTGGCGCACACGGCGCAGAACACCTTCGTCGCCCTCAGCTCGATCTGCACGCATGAGACATGCACGATCACCGGCTTCGGCAATGCGCTGTTCGTGTGTCCGTGCCACGGATCGACGTTCGACGTGAACGGCCACGTGACGGGTGGGCCCGCGCCGGCCTCGCTACATCAGTACCCCACCGCGTTCGCGGGCGGTGTCCTGACGATCACGGCTTGATTCGCGGCGGCGCGCGCAGAACCAGCGCATCGTCTTGAATGGCGAGATCGGCGGCCAGTGTTTGGGATGGACAGCAGTTCGGATCCGCATCGCCGTAGAAACCGGCTTCCGCGTGCAGCGAGCGCACATCGATCCGCACGCCGTGGCGGATGCGCCCGGCATAACCATCCGGCAGATGATCGAGCCACGTCTGCTCGACAGGAAACCATCGGCCGTCAGCGTGGCGGTGCAGGAATTCCTGCGTGCAGCCGCCGGTACCGTTGACGCACAGCATCACGCTGAGGAGCACGCCGGCTCCGGTCGTCGCGCCGATTTCAGGCGTGACGGATCGCCAGACGCCGTACTCGCCGGAGTCGATGCGCTTGTGCCAGACAGGCCGCACGCGTCCGGGTTGGACGACCTCGAAGAGCACGACGTCCTCTTCCTTCGCGGTATCGCGCGCGTCCTTGCCTCTGGCGGCATCTTCAGCGGTGAAGATCGACACCCACGCGTAACGCGCGGCCATCCATTTCGGAGGCCGGGCGCCGGCGTCCGTGAACTCGGTGACCTCGCACCTGGAGCTGACGAGCGTGTCGCCATGCGGACCCTGCAGCCGATCGTTCGGCGGATCGACTGGGAGCGTGAGGCATTCGTGCTGCGCGCGGGTCAGCGGAACGTCCGCCTGCCCCCGCAGGAGCCCGAGCATCAGATTGTCGGCGGGCGTCGCGATCAACAGAAGGGCGAGAGACCAGACGGGCATCACATCCTTGAATATCGGCGGATCTCGAGAATATCCGCAGATTTCGAAAGGGCGCCTCAGCTTGCACTTGGCGTCGCCGCGTTCGACAATGCAGGTTTCGTAGCTCGAAGGAGGACAAGATGACAAAAGCAAAGAGTCCAATCCCCGCCGGTCACCACACGGTGACGCCGCAACTGACGCTTGACAACGCCGCGGAGGCGATCGACTGGTACAAGAAGGCGCTCGGCGCGCAGGAGGTGGCGCGCGCCGTGGGACCTCAGGGCCAGATCATGCACGCCGAGATCAAAATCGGCGATTCTCTCATCATGCTGAACGACGCGATGGGCCCGGGCTCCAAGGGCGCGAAGGCGTTCGGCGGATCACCGGCGTCGCTCTGGTTGTACGTCGAGGATTGCGACGCGCTGTTCAACCGCGCGGTGGCGGCGGGCGCGCAAGTGCCCGACGGTCCGATGTTCAAGCTGCAGGATCAGTTCTGGGGCGATCGCAGCGGCACGTTCAACGATCCGTTCGGCTATCGCTGGACGGTGGCGACGCACAAGGAAGACCTGACGCCTGAGGAAATGAAGCAGCGCTCGGACGCGTTCATGAAGCAATTCGAGAAACAGCACGCGCACGGCTGAAACCCGCCGGCCTCGCCGGTCCGCCGGCGGGGCCTCACTGCTCGGTCGGTTACAGCCGACCTCCGGCTACAGCCGACTCGGCTCGATGACGGCACGCGCTTTGGACGTTTTGTCACGATCGATCGTGACAGACGGACTTCCGCGGCGCGCACACCCAGCCCCGACGAAAAACAAAGGCGAATCCTGCGTACCCCGCAAGAGTCCCTCGCTCAGCTCTGCCCTGCTCGGACGATTGGACTATGTAGATCTTGCCGAACGTGTCACCCAGGGTGTCACCGTTGAACTGTTGCGGGCCCGGGAAACTGACGCGCAGAAGTAGCTGAGCGGTCCAGAAAAGACGTCACGACTTTCAAGCGCACGGGCGCCTTCAGCGAGTTCGCGACCAGGCAGGTACGCTCCGCCTTCTCGAGCACACGCTGCGCCAGATCGATGTTCCCGCCCACCGGCAGCTGCACATACGCCTGAATCTCGAAATCGGTGAACTGCATCAGGCCATCGACGCGGTCGAGCGTGCCGCTCGCCTCGCATCGCAGCTCGATCCACTGCAGGTTCGACGCGCGCGAGACGCCGCGGAACGTCAAGGCGAAGCAATCGACGAGCGAGCCGACGAGCAGCGTCTCCGGTGACCATCGATCACCGGGGCCGCCAAATTCGGGGGGCGTGGCCGTCGGCAGCGCCGGCAGGCGATTCGAATCGAGCGCCACGTCGCCGGCGGTTTCGGCGTACGCAGCGACGGCGTAGTAGTGAGGCAACTCCTGCATCGACCTCTTCCCTATTTGACGGTGGCGATCGTGGCTTTCTCGATGAGGACGGGATACTTGTAGCCCGAGCCGAGATCGCGGTTCAGGACGACCGTGCCGGTCACCGTGATGTCGTTCCCGACCTGGGTGTCGGCGTCGCTCGTGATGGTGATGTCGTTGGTGGCGTCGGCGGCCGTGCCGCTGCCATCCTGGATGTGGATCCAGTTGACGCCGAGGATCCCGGGATTGAACTTCACGACTTTGCCGCGCAGGGTCACGGTCTTGCCCGCCAGCGTCGCTCTCCCCTTCCACACGGCCGCAATCGTCATCGGGGCCATCGCCGCCGGAACGGCTTGCGAGGTCGCGAGTGCGACGGGCAGCGGGATGGTTCGCGCGGCGGCGGTCTCGGCGGGAGGACGTCCCGAGCACGCGGCGAGCAGGCTCGAGGCGAGGATGGCGCACACGGAAATTCTGCTGGTCATGGTTCACCGTAGGGCAACGCGTGTGCCACGCCCCGCGACGCGCATGAGCGGTGGATTACGCAGGAAACTTCAGGCTGGGGCCAGGCGGCGCCTGCCGTCCGGCGGTCAACCGCGTGAGATTTTCCCGGTACGACGAGGAAAATTCCGCCGCGGCTAACCCTTCTTCTTGAAGAAGCCGCGCAGCGCGTCAGCCGCCTTCTTCGCCGTTTCGGGGCTCTTGAGGGCGTTCGTGACCGCGCTGCCGACGTCCGGCACGAAGACCGGATTGCTGGTGGTGCCTTGAATGTGGAACGGGATCCCGTTCGCCGGCTGCCCGAGCGACGCGATCCGGGCGACCCCCGCGCCGACAGCGCTCGTCAGCTTCGCGTTCATCTTGAAATCCATCGCGCCTTTCGGCGCAATGGTGCCGGCGCCGGCGAGCGTGCCGATCGACGGCGCCACCATGTTCAGGCCATCCACCTGGATCCCCGCCGGCGCGACACGAAGCGTGGACTTGAGCAGCTGAATCTGCGTCTCTCCGTTTCTGGGAAGGCCCGCCATCGACGCCACGGCCCCCATCTTGGCGCCGAGATCGAACCCGGCCAGCGTGGCGTTGGCCATCGTCACGGGTCCGGTGATCACGAGACGATCGAGCGGTCCGTTGATCCCGAGATCCAGATCGAGCGTGCCCTGCCGCAACGACGCGCCTGAGGGCAGCGTGATCCCGAGCGCGGGCAGCGCCGCTTCGAGTTCGGTCACGGGCATCTTCTGGCCCAGCAGCTTCATGCGCAGCGCAATCGCGTCGCCGGCGGTGCCGAACTCGCCCGTGAGCCGCGCGACGGCCTTCCCGACGTGGACGTCGCCCTGCTTCACGACGCCGGTCTTTTTCGACGGGTTGTACTCGGCGGCGTAGTCGAGCTCGATCGGTACGCGCGACGCGGTGGAGCCGGGCACGAGCTGCAGCTTGCTGCCGATCGCCTTTCCGCTCGCGGTCATCGCACGGCCGTCGAAGCTGACGGTGCCGGTGAAATCAATCGCGCCTGCCAGGCCCGACGCCGGATCGACGAAGCCGCTCGACGCCACATCCAGCCGTTTCGCATCGACGGTGGCCTGGAACGGCGTCTCGGTCGCGTCCTTTGTGTTGAACGGCCCGGCCGTGCCGGTGAGGCTCACCGTTCCGCCGCTCGGCGTTTTCGCGCTCACCTTGAACGGAAACTGCGACGCATACGATAAATCCGTCACCTCGACGCTCACATCGTCGTACCGCCGCTCCTTGCCGCTCGGCTGCCAGATGCTGATGCGTCCACCGGCGATCGTCACTTTCCTGATGACGACGTTCATCGGCGCGGACGCATCGCTCGAGCTCGCGTTGGCGTTCGCGGCCGCAGCGCCGCTCGGCGGCGCACCGAGCTTCGCGAAATTCCAGACGCCGGCTGACGACCGGCGAAGCGCGACCTGCGGATCGTCGAGGCGAAACGATTCGATGTGCAGGCTGCGGGAGACAATGAGGGGGACGAGATCGACGCCGATCGTCACCGACTTCGCCGTCACGAACGGTTCGGCGCTGAAGGCCGGATCGTCGGCGATCGACAGATCCTGCACGGCGATGCCGCCGGAGAGCAGCGCGACTCTGAAGTTGCCCACGGACACTTTTCGTCCGAGCGCGTCACCCAGCGCAGCCTCGACCTTTGGCCGGAACTGGTTGGCGTCGAAAAACAGCCAGACGCCGAGAACAGCGATGACGATCAGGCCGACGAGGGCGATGCCGGCAATCCGGAGGTTCTTCTTCATGATCTTGAGACTCTACCCGACCTTCGCTCCTTTTGGCGGCCATTCAATGCCACCTCATCGGCAGGCAAGTCAGCGACACGCCAGGTTATAGCGCACGTCGTCGAACGTCAGCTCGATGTAGGCATAGTCGCCAGCCGTCTCGTGCCAGCGCCCTTCCCCGGTGGCCGCCAGCCGGATCGGACCGAACGAACGATACCCGCCAAGCGGAGTCGACCAGCGCATACTCGTCGCGCTCTTTCCGTCCGGTGATGCCTGAAGCCGATCGTCGGAGACGAAATTCGCGAGCTCGCCTGCGTCATTGAACAACAACTCGGCGCGAATCGTGTGGCCGGCGTTCGTAAAGCTCGCCCGAGCGGTGCGCGCACCACCGGCTTCCCACGTGATCGCCGGATCGATGAGCGTGGCCGGCGCGATGACGCACATGTCGTTGAACAACGTGACCGTTTCGCTCTGCGTCATCTCGTCACCTGACGCATCGACAACGGTCGCCAGCGCGGCCGCCTTGATCCTCATCGTCGCCGCCTGTCCGACGTAGCGGTGGTACCCCTGCACGGGGATCATCGACATCGATCCGGTCAGGTAGAACAGACGCGCCGGCTCGTCGATGAAGTTGTACTGCTCGGCCGACAGAGAGATCCACGGCGCATCGCGGCCGCTGCGGATCCGCCCGTGCATTCGTGCACGGAAATTCCGGACGCGCGGCCGACCGACAACGCCGGACGTCCGGAGATAACGCTGGACCGGCGCGGGCAGATGCGCGAGGTCCGCGTCGGTCACGACGGGTCCGGCCGGCGGGACGCGCGCCAGTGCGCGATCAACGTCGCCCTGGTACGCGGCCAGCAGGCTGTACGGTCCCCACGCGAGAAACCCGAAGGCCACGCCGGCGATCACGAACAGCGCTACGACGACGATGAGGAAGGTCTTCATGCCAGTCGCCGTCGTTCGGCTTCGGCCTTGAGCGGCCGGAGCGACGCCCCGCGGATGAAGAACGTCGATCCGATCGTCCCGGGAAGATTCGCGCGGTTGCGCGAGACGAGCCGCGTCCGCGTGGCATCGATCGGATACAGCCCGAACTGCCACGTCCAGTGAAACCCGCCGCGTTCGCCGCTCATGACGAGAGACCGGCAGGGATCGACGGCGGTGACGGGAAACCCGGCACCACGGCCGACGGGATGCGGAACTTCGGAGTCGCCCGGCATGTCCCGCGCGATGTCATCGCGGGTCGCGCCCCGGAATCGGAGCGTGTGTGTGAGTGGAGTCATCGTGCCCTCCACTCGTCACACGTGCAAACTCCTTGCTCAGCGCGGCGCCGGAAATCCGGCGGACTCGACCGCGAAGAGCGGGCGGTGGGCTAGCCGCCGGTCGCGAAGCCGGGATACAGGCACATGCCGCCGTCGACGAAGATGCTCGTGCCGTTGATGTAGTCGGCGATGTCCGACGCGAGAAACGCGGAGACGCGTCCGATGTCCTCGGGCTCGCCGATGCGCTTGTACGGAATCAGCGTCATCAGGCTGGCGTACGCCTCGGGCGTGTTCCACGCGGACGTGTTGATCGGCGTCCGGATCGCGCCCGGGCAGACGCTGTTGACGCGGATCCGGTGCGGCGCGACTTCCTGCGCGATGCTTTTCATCATCAGCATCACGCCGCCCTTGGAGGCGGCGTAGTTCGCGTGGCCGGCCCACGGAATCACTTCGTGCACCGAGCTGATGCAGATGATCTTGCCGGCCGAAACGGACACGTCCTTTTTCACGCCGCGCCGCTTGAATTCCTTGATCGCCTCGCGCGCGCACAGAAACTGTCCGGTCAGGTTGACGCCGATGACCGTGTTCCACTGATCGAGCGTCATCTCGTCGATCGCCGCGTCCTTCTGCAGGCCGGCGTTGTTGATCAGGATGTCGACGGTGCCGAGCTCCTTCATCGTGCGCTGGAACATCGCCACGACCTGGTCTTCCTTCGACACATCGCACTGGACGGCGATCGCCTTGCCGCCGGCGATGGTGATCGTGTTCACGACCTCCTGCGCCAGCGCCTCGCCGCCGACGTAGTTCACGACCACCTCGGCGCCGGCGGCGGCCAGCGCGATCGCGACGGCCTTGCCGATGCCGGAGCTCGCACCGGTCACGATGGCCTTTTGCCCCTTCAAGAGCGTGGGCATGGGGTATGCGGCGGGCAACAGCGATTCGAGCGGGTTCGTGGCGGCCATGTGTTCTCGTCTCCTCGGGACGCGCGTCGCGCTCGAAACGAGAGCGCGGCCGGAGCGAGTCTACAACAACTCCGGTCCCGCCCACGCGGCCTTGACGGTCGCCCGTCAAGAAGGTACCTTTGCGCCCACCTCCATCCTCGGCAACTTTGAAACCCGGGAGCGCACGGTGAAACGACTGCCACTGGCCTTTGGCGTGCACGCCGCGGCCGCACTTGCCATTCTGCTCGGATCGGCCACGTTCGCGGCCGCCGACTCCATTCAGCGCGCCGGCCTGACGATGGGCATTCCCGAAGGGCTCGGGCGCACGCAGGGCCTGTTCGTCGCGTCGATGTTCGACGTCGGCGCGCGCACGACGGATCCGTCGATTACGAAACAGGCGGTCGGGATCCCGATCTTCTTCACCTGGTCGACGCCCTGGGACGTCGGCAACGCGCACGTGTCGATCAAAGCGGCGCCGTTCGTCGGCGTGATCGAGAAAGCCCCCGGCCTCAGCAGTTCGCGGCCGTACAACCCGTACGCGTCGGTCTGGTTCTCGTGGTTCCTCGGCAGCGGACTGAACGTCTCGATCGGCGAAGGCGCGCAGATCGGCGTGTCGAACGAACTGACGAAGGCCATCGGGCGCGACTTCACCGCGTTCCAGCAGAACGTGGCGCTCACGTACCTGAAGAACAACTGGAACGTCACCACGAACGCGTTCTACACGACCGGCCACACGAGCGACAGCGGCGGCCCGAGCCAGCCGCACACGTTCAACGTGGACTTCACCACCGCGAAACACATTTACCGCTCGGACTACGGCGCGATCGCGTACGGCGTCTGGGATCTCAATAGCCCGTCGGTCGGCTATCTCCCCAACGGCCAGAAGCAGAGTGAATTCGCGGTCGGGGCGCTGTGGGGCTACCTGATCGGCAATCTCGTCCAGATCCAGGGTCGCCTGACGACGGACATCTACGAACAGAATTTCGGCGGGCACGATACGCGGTTCACCATCATGGCGGTCTTTCCACTGTGGACGCCGGCGGCCCCGAAGCCGCGGAACGCAAAATAATGAAGACGACACACAGAATCCGATTCGCGACGCGGCTCTGCGCGTTCGCGCTGCCGTTCGCGGCCATGGTCTGGGTCTCGGCCCAGAGCGGCGGCGACACGGAACTGCGTGGCCTCATCAAGGCCCACGGGCTCACCGGCGACCCGATTCTGAGCCGCAAGAACCCGATTCCGTCCATGGACGATCCGATGGTCGTCCTGGGCAAGGCGCTGTTCTGGACGAAGGCGCTGAGCTCGGATCGCGAAGTCGCGTGCGTCACGTGCCACCATCCGTTCTTCGGCTTCGGCGACGAGCTGCCGATTTCACCCGGCGTCGACGCGGAATATCCGGATCGCATCGGACCGGGCCGCAAGCGGAAGAAGACGGACGCGTACCAGATCCCGGTGTTCGCCAACGGCAACGCGCCGATGCCGCGCAATTCGCCGACGCTCATCGGCCTGGCGTTCTGGGACAAGTCGATCACGTGGGACGGCACGGTGTTCAGCGAGAGCGGCACGCCGGGCATGAGCGGCGTGGACGGCCGCATCATCGCACCGGTGGACACGCCGCCGGTCCGCGGCATGTTCACGCATCCGCTGCTGCCCCGCTCCGATTTCCTGACATACGAGGAGAAATGGGACGCGGGCATGCCGATCAGTTCCGGCCACGGCCTGCTGCCGGCGGCGGTGAACGCCGCGATGCGCGGCAAGGCGTTCGGCGCGAAAACGGCGCCGACCATGTCGCTCAAGACCGATCTCGAAGTGCGCCAGGCGCTCGCGGCCGCGATCGGCAACTACGGATCGCACACGCTGCCGGCGCTGCCGAAAAACGACTGGGCGCCGCTCTTCCGTACCGCCTACAAGGATCCGAGCGGGCCGATCGACCAGCTCGTCACCGCCAACAAGATCTCCGTCGCCATCGCCTCCTACGAGCGGACGATGACGTTCACCAACACGCCGTGGAAGGCGTACGTGCGGGGCAACGACGCCGCGCTTAGCGCGTCGGCCAAGCGCGGCGCGGCGATCTTCTACAAACCGATCTCGGAGGGCGGCGCGAACTGCGCGTCGTGCCACTCGGGCGACTTCTTCACCGATGAAGACTACTGGGTGCTCGCGGTGCCGCAGATGGGCCGCGGCAAGACCGATGTCAACAATCACCACGACGGCAACGACGACTGGGGCCGCGCCCACGTCACCGGACGCCGCGACGACAAATACGCCTACCGCACGCAGACGCTGCTCGGCGTCGAGATGACCGGCCCCTGGGGCCACGACGGCGTCTTCAGCACGCTCAAGGAAGTCGTCCAACACCACCTGAACGCGAAGACGTCGGTCGAGGCATTCGATTTCAAGAAGGTCCCGACGACGGGCGGGCCGCTCAATCTCGCGAACTCAAAAGAAAACACGGAGCGCGCGCTCAAGACGCTCGAGCATCAGCGGAAGGCGGGAAAGAAAGGCGTGCTCCAGGACGCGACGCTCTCCGACGCGCAGGTGGACGACGTGCTCGAGTTCCTGAAGACGCTGACGGATCCGTGCCTGAAGGATCGCGCGTGCCTGGCGAAGTGGATCCCGGGGCCGAGCGATCCGGATCCGGACGGCCTGCGGCTGTGCGCGAAAGACGGCACCGGCAAGGAACTCTGGCCACCGTCCTGTCAGAAGTGAGTCTGTAGTCTGTAGGGGCCGAGCTTGCCCGGCCCTACTCCGGAGCGTTGACGACGCGGAGCGAGGACGGCCACAGGCCGAAATCGTCCATCGCCGTGAAGAGCTCTTTCACGTCGATGCGGTCGGTCGGCTGCTGATAGCGGACGTGAAACACCACCTTGGATCCGGTCGGATCCATCGTCAGGCTGTCCAGCCACTTCAGCTGATCGCCGCGCCGGACTTTTCCCAGATCGGGCAGCGGCTCGCAATCGGTCTGGCACGTCGGGCAGCACAGGTGCCGCGCCTCGCCCTCCAGCCGGAAATGCCGCAGGCCGCCGAACTCGACCTGCGACGCGACGAACCCTTCCTTGCGCAGCGCCTGCTCGAGCGCCACGAAATCGATTTGCGAGACGTCGGCGACGTCGATGTCCAGCCAGCCGGCGAAATCGCCGACCGCCGTGTCGGCGCCGGTCGCGCGCACGGCCATCGGCGCGTTCTGCAGCCACGCCAGCGTGCCGAGCGCACCCTTGATGCTCTCGAGGCAGCCCTTGCAGCGGAGATGGTGGAGGTGCAGCGAGAGCGGCACGGTGCTCGGCGCCGCCTCGACGGTCTTGTTCCAGAGTTGCGGATTGAATTTGTAGTCGATGCCGAGGCAGATTCCCAGCCAGGCGAGGGTCATCGCCACGATCTGCGTCGTCGTCGCGAAGCGCAGTCTGCCAATCATTTCAGGTACGACCGATCGGTGAAGGTCAGCAGGTACAGGAACGGCATCACCGCCAGGAACGCGATCACCGCCGCGCTCACGGCCACCAGCGCCCAGCGCCTGACGGGCGTCCCGCCGCGCAGCGCGCGCTCGATCCGCTCGACGATCCCGAACTCCGAGCGCAGGTAGTTCGACGTGACGACGGCCAGCGCCGCGCCAATCGGATAAATGTGCGGGATCTCATCCCACCCGAAGTCCACCAGCGTCAGCTTGGTGAACATGACGATCATGATCGTGCCCCACAGCCGCGTGAAGACGCCCATCATGATCATGAAGCCGCTCATCACCTCGGCGAGCCCGAACGACAGCACCCACGTCTCGCGCCTGAACAGCGGGTTCGTGCCCATCGTGAAGAAGCCGACCATCGGGTCGTTCATGATCCACGGATAGTTGTCGGCCACGCCGATCGTCAGGTCGTGGTTGTAGATCTTCGACCAGCCGAGCACGACGAAGCCGAGGCCGAAGACGATGCGGATCCAGCGCGTCTGGCTGGCGTTGAGCCGCGTGATCGCCAGCTTGTGCGACTGCCACGGCGACATGATGTAGAGGATCCCGGCGGTGACGACGGGGATGGCGTCGATCGCGACGAGCGGGCCCCAGCGGAACAGGTAGAGCCAGGTCCCGATGATCAGCGCGCCGCACAGCGGCAGCAGCGTCTGCGTGAGGATCAGGATCGCGAGCAGCACCTGCAGGAACTTGAAGTAGATCGCCGACGTCGGCTCGAGCGGATAGCTCGGCATCACCAGCGAATCGTTGGTGGCGGAGTACATCAGCACGAGCGCCGGGCTGCGCAGGAACATGATCACCGACCACTCGCCCAGCGTGTGGAACCAGCCGGTCCGCACCGGCTTGTCCATGATGAAACACGCCAGCGTGTGGACGCCGCGCTGCACGCCGCCGCGCAGCGGCGCGAGGATTCTGTACCGCAGGAATTCGTCGAGGCTCTCGCGCAGGAAGAAGAAGACGAAGAACGCGGCCAGCACGAGGCAGACGAGCAGGCCGACCTGGATCATGTTCGGGTCCATCCCGAACGGTCCGGGGCCCTGCATGAAGAACGCGTCTTTCAGGTGTTGTTTGAGTCCGTGCTTGACGAAGCGCTCGTGGGCCGAGACCAGGTCCGGCAGCAACACGAACAGCAGCCCGATGAGGCCCAGGCGAAGTCGCGCTTTCATGTCAGACGCCCGACTGCGCGGTGTATTCAAGGGTCCGGGTCAGCGCCTTCGGATCGGGGACGACCCAGTTCGCACCGGATCGCTTCAGCAGTCCATCGCTCTCGAAGCGATCGATCAGCCGGGCGACAGTGTCGACGTTGGATCCGATCATCGACGCCAGGTCGCGCACCGTCAGCGGCGTCGTGATCTTCCAGCCGTCGGGCCCCTGCTGGCTGTTCTCCTGGACGAGCTCCGACAACGCGTGCAGCAGTCGATACGGCACGTCGCGGAACGAAAGGTCCAGCGATTCTTCGTTCATGCGGAGCATGCGCTCCGCGAGCGCGGAGAGCAGCGTCCACAGCACCCACGTGTGCTTCTCGGCGAACGCGACGAAGTCCTTGCGGGACAGGCGCAGCATCTCGCTCTCTTCGAGCGTCTGCGCGCTCATGAAGCGCGACTTGCCCTCGATCATCGCGAGCTCGCCGAACGCGTGGCCGCGCTTCACGATCCGCAGGATGCGATCCTTGCCGGCTTCCGACGTCTGATACAGCTTCACCGACCCCGACAGCATGATGTACAGCGCGTCGGAGGGGTCGTCCTGGAAGAAGACCGCCGTGTTCGCGGGATACCGTTTTTTCTCTGTCAGCGCTTCGAGCTGTTCGAGCTCGTTCTTGTCGAGGCGCTGGAACACAGAAACGTTCGCCAGTTCCGAGATAACGGCCTCCTTGGACGGGTTAGTGGGGTGGAGCGTAACACATTTCCATTACGCCACGGGCGCCGATCCGGCGGGGGCGGCGGTCTTCTTCAGCCCGCGGCGATCGAGGATCTCGTCGAAGCTCCGGCGCACGTCCGGCAGGCTCGACGCCAGCACCTCGAAGTCCTTCTTGGGCAAGGACAGGACGTCCAGTTCTCCCTTCGATCGGACCGTCGCGCCGCGCGTCGTTTCGTTCAGGATCGCACCCTCGCCGAACCAGTCGCCGGGAATGAGGACGGCGACGAGATCCTCCACGCCGTTGCGCTGATGGAGCACGTCGGCCTGCCCTTTCAGCACGTAGTAGATGCGATCGCCGACGTCGCCTTCGTGGAACACGTCCTCGCCCGGCTCGAAATGCGACTGGGACATGCCGCGCGACTCGCCGAAACGCAGCTCCACGATGTCCGGCGAGAGGACGAGATCCAGCGCCCACGCCGACGCCACCTTCACCCGTCGTCCCACACCGGGCATCTTGAACAGGTAGATCGTCCGCCACATGAACCAGGCGAGCAGGCCGGAGATCTTGATGCCGAATACTTCGGCGACGGCCGAGCGGTGGCCGAGCGATCCCATCTTGCCGAGGCCCGTGAACAGGAATGTCTTCTTCGGTCCGCCGCGCAGCGACGCGACGATGTTGTGCGCGGCGACGGCGGCCTGGCGGATCGCGTGCTGCGCCGTCGGCGGCGCCATCTCGCCGTTCACCATCGGCACGAGCGCGCAATCACCGACCGCCCAGATGTTCGTCGTGCCCTCGACCTGCATTTCCGCGGTCGCGTTCAGCTTGCCGCCCCTGCCCTTCGGCAGCGCCAGGCGCTCGAGCAGCGGATGCGGGAACGCGGGCACGGTGGCGACGATGGTGCGCGTGGCGATGCGGTCGGCGCCCTTGAGAATCGCGGAGCTCGCGGTGGCCGCCTCGAGCCGCACGTTGAACATGATCTCGACGCCGCGCCTGGCCAGAATCTTCTGCGCGAACAGCGCGAGGTTCGGCGCCATCTCGGGCAGGATGCGATCGCCGGAGTGCAGCAGGACGACGCGGATTTCCTTCGGGTCGATGGAGGGGAACGAGCGCGCCAGCCGTCGCACGAAATCGTTCAGCTCGGCGACCGCCTCGACGCCGGAGAACCCGCCGCCGGCGACGACGAACGTCAGCAGCTCGCGGCGGAAGACCGGATCCTGCTCGATCGCGCTCTCGCGGATCGCGCGGATCGCGTGGTTGCGCAGGTTCAGCGCGTCGACGAGATTCTTGAACGGAAACGCGTGCTCCGCCAGGCCGCGCATGCCGCGGAAGTCGGTGACGCTGCCGAGCGCCAGCACGAGATGATCGAACGGAATGAGGTGCGCCTGCGGGCGGAACCCCGGATTCGCGACGACGACCTTTTTTTCGAGATCGATCGCCTCGATGTCGCGCATATGGAGATGCGTCCGCTTCAAGAGCCGGCGGATCGGGCTGACGACGTCGGTGATGCCGATGGAGCCGGAGATGACCTCGGGCAGCATCGGCTGGAACACGAGATAGTTCTCGCGGCTGACGAGCACGAGATCGACGTCGCTGTCGCGGCCGAGCGCCTTTTCCAGCGCCATCGCCGTGTACACGCCGGCAAAGCCGCCGCCGAGAATCACGACTCTTTTGCGATCGCCCATGTGCGCCCGATTATGCCTGCGCTTCGCGGCTTGTCAACGTCTTCTTCTTCGTTTCGGCCAGGACGGTGCGGTCCAATCGCACGAGCTCGCCGAGCGACCACGCCTGGAACGGGCAGCCGCGCGGCGTGAACGGCGGCTCGGCATCCGCGATCTCGGACACGTGGCCGAGGCCCGCGGTGTCCAGGTGCTCGAGGAGCGGCGCGACGAAGCGGGCGCGCGCCTCGCGCTTCGCCGCGTTGGTACGGCCGCGCACGTTGACCCACGCCTCGACGAACGGCCCGATCAGCCACGGCCACACCGTCCCCTGGTGATACACGGCGTCGCGCTGCGACGAGTTGCCTTCGTACCGCGCCGCGTAGCCGGGCTCGCCAGGCGCGAGCGATCGCAGGCCGACCGGGGTCACGAGATGCGCCTCGACGGCGTCCACGATCCGCCGCGCGCGTTCACCCTCGACGATCGCGATCGGGAGTCCGCCGACGGCGAGGATCTGATTCGGCCGGAACGCGTCGTCGCAGGTACGCGGGATGTGATCGACGTCGATGACATCCGCCAGGCGGCCGAGGTCCTCGTTCCAGAACCGCTCGCGGAACGACGCACGCCCGCGATCGAACGCGTCGCGCCACTTGCCGTCGAACTGCGACGCGATGTGCACGGCGTTCAGCCACAGCGCCTGGATCTCGACCGGCTTGCCGATCCGCGGCGTGATCACGCGATCGCCGACGCGCGCGTCCATCCACGTCAGCTGGACGCCGGGCACGCCGGCGGCGAGCAGGCCGTCCGCGTCCATGCGGATCCCGAATCGCGTGCCGCGCGCGTAGCCTTCGACGATCTGCATGACCGCCGTCTCGAGCGCGCGCTGCTGCACCGTCGTCAACAGCTTCGATCGCTTCGGGACGAGCGTCAGCAGCTCGTGGACCGCGATCACGTACCAGAGAGACGCGTCGACGGCGTTGAACTCCGGCGTCTCGCCATGATCCGTGAATAGATTCGGAAGCATCCCCTCCGACACGGCGCCGGCCCATTCGACGAGGATGTTGCGCGCCTCGGCGAGCCGGCCCGTCGCCAGGCACAGCCCGCGGATGGCGATGAACGTGTCGCGGCCCCAGTCGGTGAACCACGGATACCCCGCGACGATCGTCTGCCCCGCTCCGCGGCGGACGAGATAGGCATCCGCCGAGCGATCGAGCGTCGTCGGGAAGGCTTCACGCCGGCGGCGCTCCCCGGTGCGCGCGTCGGCGACGAACGTCACGACGTCATCCGCCGTCAGCGTGGCGTGATCGTCGGCCGCGCCGGCGCGCAGGGCCCACACCGCCTGCTCGCCCGGCACCGACAGCCGCCAGCTGAATTCCCCGGGCGACGCCAGATCCTCCACGTCATCCAGGCCGCGCTCGCGCTCGGCGGTGTAGAGAAAGTTCCGGAACCACTCGGGCGCGTGGCGATACTCGCCGTTCGACAGCGCGACGATGCGCGGCACGCCGTCGTACGCGGTGAAGGCGACGACCGCGTCGCGGCGATCCGCGGCGAAACGAAACGCGCCGTTCTCGTGGTGCATCGAGTGATAGTCGCGTCCGGAGAGGAACGGCCGGACGCGAAGCGTCACCGGGCCTGTGGCGCGAGCCAGCGTCCACACGACGACCGTGACGCCCGTGTCGTGCTGAACGAAGAGCTCCTGGATCACGCGCGTGCCGTCGGCCAGCTGGTAGTCCCACGTCGGCCAGGGATCCACCGTGAAGTGATCGATGTGCGATGCGCCGTCCGGATGCAGCACGTCCGGCGCGTAGCGCTGCGTCGACAACGCGAACGACCCGTTGGGCGTGTCCACCCACGCGTCGAAGCCGTTCGCGAGCACGACGCGCCCGGTCGGCGGCGTCGTCGCCGTGAGCAGCAGTGCGTGATAGCGGCGCGTCCGGATGCCCGACACGGTGCCGGAGGCAAATCCGCCCAGGCCGTCGGCCTCGAGCCACTCCGTCCGGTCGTCGATGTTCATCGGCCCATCCTCATGACTACGCCGGCTCCGCCACCTTGCGAGGGTTGGGGACTGACGTCTGCCGACTGGCGACTGAGGCCGCGTCCGCGCGTTTCCGCGGCTGCAGCAGCTTGGCCACGAGTCCCGTCCATCCGGTCTGATGCGACGCGCCGACGCCGCGCCCCGTGTCGCCGTGGAAATACTCGTGGAAGAGGATGTAGTCGCGGAAGTGCGGATCGTTCTGCACCCGCGGGTTGTCGCCGAGCACCGGCCGGTGCCCGTCGCTGTTGCGCAAGAACAGGCGCGCGAGACGCTTCGAGAGTTCCGTCGCCACCTCGTCGATCGTCATCATCTGCCCGGATCCGGTCGGGCACTCGATCTTGAAGTCGTCGCCGTAGTAGTGATGGAACTTCTGGAGCGATTCGATGATCAGGAAGTTGACCGGCATCCAGATCGGCCCGCGCCAGTTCGAGTTGCCGCCGAAGAGTCCCGAGTTGGACTCGGCGGGCTGATACTCGACGCTGAACTTCTGCCCGGCCCATTCGAACTCGTACGGATGGTCCCGGTGGTACCGCGAGATCGCGCGGATCCCGTAGTCGGACAGGAACTCCGTCTCGTCGAGCATGCGCTTGAGCAGCTTCTTCATGCGGCTGCCGCGCAGCAGCGACAGCAGGCGCCGTTCGCCCTTTCGCGGTTCGTTCCAGCGCGACACCAGCGCCGCGAGCTCCGGATGCTTCTCGAGGAAGTAATCGAGGCGCTGCGTGAAGACCGGTACCCTCGCGCAGAGCTCCGGTTCGAGCGTTTCCACCGCGAACAAGGGAATCAGCCCGACCATCGATCGCACTTTCATCGGGAACATCTGCCCGTCGGGCAGATTGAGCACGTCGTAGAAGAACCCGTCCTCGTCGTTCCAGAGCCCCACGCCTTCCGCCATGTTCGTCATGGCCTCGGCGATGTGCAGGAAGTGCTGGAAGAACTTGGTGGCGATGTCTTCGTACGACGGATTGTGCTGCGCCAGCTCCAGCGCGATGCGCATCAGGTTCAGCGAGTACATCGCCATCCAGCTCGTGCCGTCGGACTGATTGATGAACCCGCCCGTCGGCAGCGGCGCGCTGCGATCGAACACGCCGATGTTGTCGAGCCCGAGGAAGCCGCCCTGGAAGATGTTGCGTCCGTCGGCGTCCTTCCGGTTCACCCACCAGGTGAAGTTGAGCATCAGCTTGTGGAGCACGCGCTCGAGGAACTCGAGGTCGCCCGGATCCTTCGGGTCCGTGCGACGCCGCCGCTGGCGATCCATCTGGAAGACGCGCCACGTGGCCCAGCCGTGCACCGGCGGATTCACGTCGCCGAACGCCCACTCGTACGCCGGAAGCTGACCGTTCGGGTGCAGGTACCACGAGCGCGTCAACAGGAGCAGCTGCTGCTTCGCGAAATCCGGATCGACCAC
>Ga0193726_1000906_pt1 | contig 26544 bp, 22 predicted proteins | sample H2c1metaG_FD_144928 | JGI IMG/M metagenome (GOLD analysis project Ga0193726, IMG submission 144928) | Soil microbial communities from a riparian zone of the East river system, Colorado, United States - H2c1 | ecosystem: Environmental > Terrestrial > Soil > Riparian zone | place: USA: East River...
TGGAGCATAAGCTGCCCAATTAGCCTGTATTAATTGGAAATAATAAGAAAATGTTGATATGCCCCAATTCCAGGGTTCATTACCCATCTCTAAGTTAACACCATTAGTTGGTCCAAGTATTTTAGCACACGTATATCCCTCAGAATAATTATATCCCGTTAGATCATGTTGATTGGTTCCTATTGATGGGAGATTCATCCAAAGTCTGGTATTAGGCAGTCTTGATACAACTGTTGCAAGATGCTCAGTAGGTACTACACTACCAATAGGTGTATTAAGAAAAAGAATAATATCAACTGGTATCTCAACATTTGAATTCACAGTATCAGGATCACTACCAGCATCTGTAGTGAATGGCCAACCGAAGGCTATAGTATCTGAGTTAGTAGCTGTAATACTAATATTAAGATTGAAACCTGGATAAAATGTATTAACATCTCCACGTATTGTCCATGGTATATTGTAACCTGCTTGATTAACAGGATAAACTAGAACTGTTTGTCCTGTTTTTAATCCATGACCTCCAGGTTGTGTGGTGCGCAATTCAATGATACCGGCTTTTGTATCAGCCCAATTCTGAAGTAGTACACGTCCAGCATCAGTTGCACCGAAAGGTCCATCAGCAATATTGAAATATATTCCGTAATCATCCGTTCCAGTAGGTATCCAACCCTGCGGATTATAAATTTTTGTAGATTTCCATGGTACACTTGTATCAGTTGGATCAGTGCTTAAACGTCTAGCGAATTGAAACTCAATTCCTCTTTGCCTACTTGAATTATTCCATGTAGACAGATTAGCTGACATTTTATCGGCCAACGTACTAAAATTATTTATACCTGCATATCCCCATAGCGCATCCATTCCTCTGACATCACCTGGTGTTATACCATTCAAAGTTAAATTATTAATAAAAACATCATCAGCATCATAATATAATCCATTATCTATATTACCGGGAGCCATCACCAATGGTCTGAAAACATTAGGATTATTAGGATGGACAACATGATTCAAACCATCACTTGAAGTCCAATTAATTATCACGTTAGCATAAGTAAATCCTCCTTGCCCCCATCCTAGTGTTAACGGTACTTCTATAGTAACAATATTACCATTTATAATTGGCGTAGCAGCTACACCTGCGGTGTAAATTCCTGACGCTGTAAGTGTGAATGATGTTGTCACACCTGGTGGACTATTATCAATAAATTTTATTGTCCATGGGCCTCCTTCATACATATGCGCTAAACCAGTAGCAGTTTGATAAATTAAATTAGTTATAGTGCCACCTGGAGTCCATGATACAGGATTCAAGTTAGCATCTAAAACTACATTTGAACCTTTCCATCCATCACTAGCAAGCATTTTATCCTTGCCAGTAAACATTTCACTTTCTTGATTATATGTTGGCTGTGGTGGATGCTGTCCACCTACTTTCATTGTTCTTGGAATATCGAAACCAGATAAACTAATAGCCTTTCCCTCAATCTGCCCATAATAATTAAACATTGGAGCATTTACTGCTCCAGTAACACTTCCCGCAGAAGTTACCAACCAATTATCCGGTGCTGAATAAGTTACAATATCACTGGCTATAGGTCCACTCATAACTGGTGATGCGATAGCTCCAGCTCCTGGACCATTATCAATTATTGTTATTACAGGTGGTAATAATAAATTACTTCCACCTTGAAGTACGGGAACGTTTTCAATACAATTACCAACAACACATGTAAATGTGCAACCAGTTCCACCAAGATAATCTATTGAACTATCAAATGTACCAGGATACCCAACACCACAACCCCACCAAGTACCACAGAATGGTTTTATGGCTGTAACAGCTCCGTTAACAACAGTGAAAACCATGTTAGCTGGTGATTCTGGATTACCGCCAGGCATCGGAAGAAGGAAATCACCAGTATAACCTGAACCAGGTGTTTTAATGATAACATTAACTATGCCACTGATCATTGGTAAAATATCTGAATTTATCACTACACCTTTAGCGGCTGACACAGCATCAATCGTTGCAGTAGGAGCAGTGTACCCTGTCGTTGCAGCAATTTCCATTGGAATATTTACTATTGAACCATACAACAAATCATACATACCAAATGCTAGATGAAAATTCAAATCATCCCATACAAACGTATCAGCTATAACAGGAATATTATTAACTTGAAAAGTTGCATCAGCATTTTTTGCAGTAATATTTGTGTAAGGGTACTTACCACTTGCGGCTTTAGTATCACTTGTAGTTACAAATGCTGGAACACCACCGTAACTGATAATCGGATTAATTATGACACCCATCTCAACTCCTTCTAAGAATTGCTTATAGACTCGAATTCAAATGACACACTAAAGTTATTTTTGTCTCTTTGAGTAAGTACTATCTCTGGATTGGTAACTAGAATTGTGGCCCACGTAATATTCTCATAGTCTTTAAGTTCAACAAGTGTTCCCAAATTAGCATTCAGGAAAGTAAATAATTTCTGTCCATCCAATTGAGTAAGATAATCAATAGTGTAAGAAAATGTTTGAATAAATGGTTTAGAAGCAAATGTACTGGTAGGATCAATTAATAAATCTCTTCCACGACTTTCTCTTTTAAGTATACTAAAAGTAAGTTTATATTGATTACCAAAACTAGGATTACGTAATGTTAGGAAAAGTATAGTTCCAACAGTGCTGTTAAAAATTATAACATCTTGTTGTAATACACTTACAGTTGCACCATAATTAAAATTCCATGGTCTAGGAGATGAAGATGCTCCAGCTGGACCAGTGAACCCACTCATATTTAGAGTCCTTGGCTACCTCTAGTAGGAATAACATATATTTGTACATTACTTTTAAATATTAATGTGTCAGTAATTAATACATTACTATACTTATGATTAACTTTAACTGTTTGAGTGAAAGTCAATATATCAGGTAAAAACTTGCCACTATCATAAGTGATATGATCAGAAAAGAATAAAACATTATTAAATAAAAATAATCTATCAGCAGTCTGTGTGAAATGTAAATGGTCAACGATTATTGATTCATGGACTCTTCTTATATTTTGAGTAAGAAATAACGTATTAGTAATATTTACATGTCTACGTACACCTGAAGCTGTAGCAATCTGTCGGAAATCAATAACATCATGTAAATGTCTGACATATAAACCAACATCTTGATTGATAGCATCCTTGAAAGCTAATTTATCAGGTAAACTAATTATGAATTGATTAGTAGATAAATGCTCAAGGAAAGGCAGTAAATCAGTTAATCCAATATTATATTTTGCCATAATTTAATTCTATTGATCACCAGTTGAGTACCGGTTTTGCATTATTTTTACGTGGTCGCCACATATAATGATCTTTATTAAAAAATTTATGTTTTTTGCCGTAATATAAGATAGAAGGAAATGTTTATTTCTAAGACTCTAATTTAGGAAAATTATAATGACAGAACAAAATCTTAATGGTGATCGCAAAATTAATAAAGAAGTCATCGAAAAATTTTTGAATAATTTTATTAAAGGAGAAGAAAATAAATGTTGGTTGTGGTTTGGAACACTTCATGAAGGTTATGGTAGATTCATGTGTAATGGTGAATATTATTTTGCTCATAGAGTGAGTTGCCTATATTATAATAATTTAATAAAATCGCCCTTACTTGCTTTACATATACGAGAATGTTTTAATAAGAATTGTGTAAACCCTAATCATTTATATTTAGGAACTCAAAAAGAGAATCAAGAAGATAGAAGTATAATTTACCCTGAATCTTATAATCATTGTAAAGGAGAAAGTAATGTCACACATAAATTAACTGAACAAGACATTCGTGATATTAGGTATAAAAAGAAATGTTTAAAACATAAACTTCATCAATTGGCTAAGGAATACAATATAACCGAATCATATATTGGTCTAATTGTTCAAGGTAAAGCATGGAAACATATTAAATAAGATAGTTAATTTTCTTGTTTCATTGTTTTAAGGAAAATAAAATGACTGATGTTAATAGAGACCATGAAATAAATTTCGCCATTTGGCAAATAGCTGAAAGTTATTTTATTGAAGATGATCCAAATATATGCTGGCCATGGTTAGGAGGTTTTGATAGTAGAGGAACACCTAGATTCAAGAAAAATAAGATTTATTATAAAGCACGTAGGGTAATATTATTACACCATTTAGGTTTGAAACAATCAGATTTATATCTCTTAACTAAACCTGAATGTAAATTACAAACTGAATGTTGCAATTGGAATCATATGTTTCTAGGTACACCTAAACAAAGTACTGCTTTATTAATAGATAGTCGAAGACATGATTCTCTTAATAGAAAAGGAGAAAAGCATCCTATGCATATTTTAACAGAAGAAAAAGTTCTTACTATAAGAGCTGAATATGCTGAAGGTATGTCTTACACAGAACTATCACATAAATATGAAGTAGCTTATGTACTAATAATAAAAATTATTAATAGGGAGCTATGGAATCATATTTAATAATGTTGAATATTATAAAAGAGACCAAATAAAGGTCAGCACGAGATAGAATAGGATATTTTTATCTGGTCTCCATTTGTAACAGGGATAGGACTTGCAAACAGTGCTGTCGTCCAGAGAGTCCCGGTTGTACCGCTTAGCGTATTATTCGAGGTTACGAATACTCCCTGAAGTGTTGCAGTGCCAGTTATATCGAAAGTAGCTGCCGATGCATTTGTAACTGTTTGTGCGGAACTGCTTCCAGGACCCCACGCCACTCGGTTGGTCTCACTGAAGGCAACATTCTCAATCCATCCGGTATGCGAAGCCATCGTATCCGTGGCAGCCAATGTAGTGAAGCTAGCATTATCAATAATGCCAATACACCATGAAGATTGTGATATTTGAGTAGCACTATTAAACATAACATTAAGTATCGTGTCTTTACCAATATTCGTGATACCATTAGGTACACGTTTCGCTAATAATAGTTTTCCCTTTCTCCAATGCTCATATTAAACTTTACCATCCAGTGATATTTTACCAAACGGTGTATCAATAATATTGTTATCAGGAAGGATTAAGTTACTCATTATCAGCCCTTCTTAAAGAATGTTTCGTCTATGGAACCTTTACGTATTTCACGCCTTAACTGTTCCGCTATGGTTTTACCGAAATTAGGATCACGGGATGTGTGAGTCACATTTAAATGTATATCACCAACATTTGTAGTATGGCTTTGAACACTACCTCCTGTATTATAGTATTGAGTGCTAGGTGTAAACACTTGTGGTATGAATGAAGCGATCATACCTCCTTCAGCGTGATACTCTGGGAATGTGTAAGGATCGATACCTTTATTCATGGACTCAAGTTGTGGTAGAAACTTACTCGTGTTAGCAGCATTGATTACATATTCCTTCGGTGAAAGCATAGCAGGAATAGTATCAGTACCTTTAGAATAATAACTAATGCTTTCAGGAACCATCCCACCTTTTGCAAATGCAAAAGTAGAGAAATCAATACCTGTTGCTGTAGCTACACTATCAGCTGCTCCACTAACTACACCACCAAAACTAGATGAACCATAATTACCAGTGAATCCCGCACTTGCAGCTATACCTTGAGATAATTGAGCTTCAGATCCTGGTTGAGAGAAAGATGAGTTCACGAAACCCTGTGACGATAAACCAAAATTTTGTGAAGCCTGTGCTTGAGGACTTGGTGCTCTCTGTGAAGAACCTTGAGATTTACTATCTAACTGTTTAATTAGACTCTTCGCTATACCTATCTTACTAGCTAAACTTTCAGATACAGAATTCGCACTTGATACTTTACTAGTCAAACTTGTCGATGTTGATCTCGCATCATTAATATTAGTTTGAATTTTACTATCCACATTACTAACTTTACTTAAACTACCACCTAGATTCTTATACGCAGTATTTGCGACTGTTGATTGCTCATTCAATTTATTTGATAATGTTGACGAATTAACAACATTACTATGTAATTTTTCAACAACATTATTAGCTTTACTGACATTAGTATTTAAATTATTTACGCTCCCGCTTACCTTACTTGTTATCTGATTACTGATATCATTAATATTAGGTCCATCGATAATTTGATTATCTGAATTTAAATTAAGTTGACCTAAACTAGATCCACTTTCTTCTGTACCACCTTCCTGAAAATACTTGACTAACCCACCTTTATACATCTTCCAAGGATCGATACCTTGATTTATCATTTCCAATTGAGGAAGGAACTTGAGTGATCCCTTGGTTGACACAACGAACTCATTCGGTGATAGCATAGCTGGTATGGTGTCTGTACCTTTAGGTACAAAAATATTCTTACCGCCTTCTTGAAAATATTTAACTAACCCTCCCATATACTTATTTGTAGCACTATCATCAAGAAGTCTTGTCAAATAAGATTGACCTGATGGTGTGGCAAGAAGCTCTGTTGTAGATCTACCACTGAAGAAACCATGTTTCTCTGCTTGTTTAGCCATCCAATCAGCATCATGTGTAATATTAGGAGAAAGCTTAACAGGGAAGTTAAGTGGCTCCTTCATGTGTTGCTTAAAGACCTGAGCAGTATATGGGATATCACCCAATGAAGCAGGTATTTCACTAGCTGTTATAGACGTAAGACCTTTAAAATTTGGAATCTTAGGCGATGAAACATTACCTACATCAATAACTTGTTTAGTGTGCTCCATTTCATGTCTTAACGCACCTAATCTATCTATATTTGTTACATTCTTATCTGCTAAAGTTATTCCAAGTTTATCAAAAGCTGTTATCCCTACTCTTGAAAATGGAGATTGAATCATAGCAGAATTAGAAGTGGATTGATGCGGTATAATTGTTGGAGTCTTACCTTGCCAAGTATTTAGTATTGCATTAACAGATGCAGGTGTAATCTTATCTTGTGGGTACCCTTTAGATACAGCATAATCTACAATACTTTTACGTAATTCATCAGTATGTAATTTATTAACTAAATTAATGGCTCCCATATGGTTACCAGCCATCAATTTAACTATTTCACCTGATGCATCTTTATCTTTACCAATAGAACTTTTCGCTCCCTCGATATTCCAATGCGAAATAATATTGTTCAAAACTGTGTTACTATCTGTTAAACCGCCTTCTTGATGGTAACCTAAGGCTTTACTTGAATAACTACTATCCGAAGACTCGAAAGGATTACTAAATGTTTTAGTATCTACACTACTTGCGTCAAGAAGTCTCTTAATATAAGATTGACCAGATGGTGTTGCAAGAATCTCTGTGGCACTCTTGCCTTTAAAAAGTCCATGCTTCTCCGCTTGTTGGGCTATCCAATTAGCATCATGAATAACACCCGGTGCCACTTCAACATTAGCATATATAGGTTTACCAGTGTATTGCTTAAATGATTGAGCGATATGTGCGTAATCACCTAGTACAGCAGGTATTTCAGTTGGTACATTACCCTGCTTAACATGCTCTAATTGATGTTTTAACGATCCTAACGTATCTATATTAAGTAATTTCTCTTGTGACTTTAAATTTATTTTGTTATCAATATATTGTGTTTCTAATTGATTCTTTACTATAGCTGGTGTTGATCCTGAGAAAGCCTGTGCAACATTTCTGAAAGATGCAGGAGTCACCTGACCAGTAGGATAACCTTGAGTTTGAGCAGCATCAACAAGATTTAATGTACCAAATGGTTTACCATGTAGATGGTGCTCTAGATTTGCAGCACCTTTTGGATTAGCAGCTAGTAAACTCTCAATCTTACTTGCAGATTCACTTACATCACCCTTACTACTTAACAAATTCCAATGTGAAATTAGATTGCTTATGGCTACATCTTCAGGTATTATGTTGTTTCTTACATTACCACCATCTTGATAGTAATTCTCAAAACCTACATTACTATTAGTTTTACTTAGATTTGACACATGATCTGACATATTATAATTTTCAAATGTCACACCACCTGAAGAATAATTATGACTAAAATTAGTAGGCTTACTGTAAGCAGATTTATAATTACTAATAGGATCAACAGCTAGATTCTGTAATCCTGCTACATCACTTCTATATTGTTTCTGTAAGTTAAGTTGATTACTTAAACCTTGAGCATAAGTAGGTAAACCTCCATATGAATGGTAGGAAGGATCAATACCTTGATTCATTAACGTCAACTCTTTCAAGAATTTAGTTGTACCCTTATTTGATACAACATATTCTTTCGGAGTCAACATTGCAGGTATAGTATCAGTGCCTTTAGAAATGAAAGTACTTTGATCAACCACTCCACCATCTTGATAGTATTTAGTTAATCCTCCGCCATATTTATGGGCAATACTTACGCTACTATTTTTTAGATTAAAAGAGCATTGCTCACTTGATTCCGGATTATTAAAACATTGTTGAGCAATATCTGAATAATTTTTTCCACCCTCTGAATAATAATTCTCAAACCCTCCATGAGCATGGCTTGATTCATTATAGTTCTCAAATGACACGCCCCCACTAGAATAATTCCCTAATCCTATTATTCCTCTGGTTGATTCTCCACCCATACTTTTATTAGATGTATTGCTTGCCTTCAACAAACGTGTCAGATAGGCTTGACCAGATGGAGTAGCAAGAAGCTCAGTTGTGCTCTTGCCTTCGAGGAAACCATGCTCTTTAGCTTGTTTGCTTATGAATGATGCGTCATGAGTTATGCCAGGAGCAACTGTAACTTTAGCATCTAAGGGTTTACCCATATGCTGTTGAAATATACTCGTTGTATGTATTATATCTCCAAGTGAAGCAGGAATCTCAGCAGTTGGTTGATAAATTTGTTTTAAGAAATCACTATCTATATCACTAACAGTTGTTTGTTGTTTAGAATGCTCTAATTCATGCCTTAATGTGCCTAATTTATCTAAACTAACTTTTGAAACTTCTTTATTTAATTTAATTATGTTACTTGATTCACTATAAGTTGAAACATTTTGATTCCTAAGTATTTCAGGCGCAGTACCTTTATAATCTTGTAAAGCAAAACTAAATGATGCAGGTGTTATTTGGCCAACAGGATAACCTTGTTTCTCTGCTGCACTGATAAGCTCTTTACGAGGATTAATACCATGTAACTTACTATTTAAATTTACTGCACCTTCAGGGTTCTTAATCATAAGCCCCATGATTTTATCTGAAGCTTTATGCGCTGAACCTAATGAACTGCCTTCTTTAGCATTCCATTGTAGAAGTAATTCATTAATAATATTATCAGGATCAGTTATTTTACCACCTTCAGCATAGTATCCACCTTTATAGAAACCTACAGGATTAATCTCTGGTATAATTGGAGATGATTTGAAACCAGGGGTAACTGAAGCTAAAGAAGAAACAGGAGCAGGAGCAAATGCTGCTTCAGGAATATTAACTACTGGAGTAGGGTAAGGTGGCACCACAGGTTGAATAATATCTGGTCTCTTAGGAGTAACACCTTGAATACGTTTCTCTGCTTCAATATTTATTCTGTGTCTTTCACGAGCTTCTTCAAGTTGATTAAATAAATCTTTAGGTTTAGGAGGAGGATTATTTCCATACTCACTTGTATACGGACCTTTAGGTATAGGTAAATCAAAGTAAGGTTTATACTTGCTTCCTGGATTCTCTTTTAAAACCTTACTTGCATCACTGGCAGCAATTCTTTGAATAGTATCAACATGCTTACTCGCATTAATATTTAAATTAGTTAAGTCTTGTTGCTCTTGGATATATGAATCCAATTCTTTCTGCGTAGGTGCTGGATTATTTCCATACTTATCCGTGTAAGGGCCACGAGAATAAGGTAACCTAGGATAAGGTTTATAAGAAGTAGTTGCAGAAATAACTTTTGCATGATTCTCTGCAATTCTATCAGCAAGTAATGTGCGTGTATTAGCTTCTACATTTATTTTATGTATATCTGTATTTTTTTGAGTTAGTTCATCCAGAATTCTTTGACTAGGTGCAGGATTAGTTCCGAATTGACTTGTATATGGACCTTTAGAAATTGGAAGAGAGAAATCAGGTTTATAATTAAGATTAGATACATTGAAAGCATTAGGTCGTTGTATAGGTGTTATGCCTACAACACCTTGCTTCACTGTTTGAATAAATCCTGGTGGCACATATTGTTTACTTATATCGGCAGTTGCGCCTATCTGACTTTGCTTGACTGTTTGAACAAATCCTGGTGGTACATAATGCTTACTTAAATCAGTAGTTATATGTGGAATATTTTGTTGTATTGTTTGAATGAAACCCGGTGAAACTTTAGTTTTAGGTTTCAAGAAGTTTTTACTGAAATTATTAAGATACTTAAGTATTAATTGTGAGAGATCTAATTGCCCACCTTCAGCTAAATATTTTACTAAACCTCCCGTATAACCCTGCGTAGCATCATCGATCATGCTCGTAATAATATCAGTAGCAAATGATCCTGTAGAACCTAGATTTCTTTTAGTTATTGCTATCGAATCTTTAAGTGATGTATCACCACCTTCTTCAAAATATCCACTCTTCATACTTTCTAATGTGGTTCTATATTTCTTTGTTTTATCTGCTGGCATCACATATTCATTAGGTGATAACATAGCAGGGATAGTATCTGTGCCTTTCGGGATGAAACCTCCCTCAGCGTAGTATTTCGTTACTCCACCTTTCTCATATAAATAATGTATATTTCTTCCAGGTATATCTTTATATAGATCTCCCTTGTAGGGTTGTCTTGTTATCATCCCTCCTTCCTGATAAGCTGCTATTAATCCTCCTGCACTCTCTGAATAATTCATTCCTGATGGTTCAGCGGGAAAATCTGGAGTTAACCCTCCACTTGTAAAGTACGGACTTATTAAACCTCCTTTACTTTCTTCTTGAACAAACCCTGGTGGAACTAATGGAGTAGGTGTTGCAGGTGGCCGAAAAGCACTTTCATAAGGTATTACTGAACCAACATACGCACTTTCAGGAATAGAAGTATTAATAGCTTTCGCAGGAGGTATAAGTTGTGCTTCCTGCTCTTTAGAAAGTGGCGTATTAGTTTTGATTATTTGGTTAATATTATTAGATGCTTGCTCAATATTAGATGTAAGTGTATTAATTACTCTACTTAATGCTGGAGCATCTTTACTTAAACTCTCTTTCAATGCATTGAATTCTGCAGCTGTACCTGTTAGAGCTTGAGGCAATGACCCAGAAAGAATTTGCTCTATTGATTTCTTTTGAGTCTCTAATTCTTTAACATTAATCTGTGTAGATGTTACTGTTTCTTTTCTTTTCTCTAATTCAGGTACAAGTTTTGCTATACCTTCTACACTAATTTTTGTTAATTTAAATAGGTCACCTAGAGTAGAAGTAGTATCGTATCCTTTCTCATTTTTACCAGTTACTATTGGTACAGTAGAAAATAATTTACTTTTATTCTCGAAATCTTCAAGTTGTTTAAGTACATCTGGTGCTTTCTCTGGATTAAGTCTTAAATTCTCAATCGGTGCAACTAAATCCCTAAAGGCATTTTTAATATCAGCACCTTCTTGTTGGGATACAATACCTGGTTCAGTGTGAAACACTGTTGAACCTGAGGAACCTATTGCAGTCCCTATTCTATTAATATTTGTTCCAGCCTCAAATGATAATTTGCCGTATTGACCAGTTAATTTAGTTAACTGGTCTTGATTATCTTTTATTACTTGAGTAGCTTTAATAATATCTGTAGTTAATTTTTGTATCCCAGTCTCAACATTAGTTATATCTAAAGCCTCTTTGCCTATACTTTTCTTTGCATCCTCAAATTTATCTATTGCAGTTTTAAATTCACTAACTTGTTTCTTTAATGTTGAACTAATATCTATCCGCTCAGGTATATTTACAGTACCTGTAATTTTATTTATGTCATCAATACCTTTAAGTATTTTAGCCTTAAGTTTATCTAATTCATCTATCCTCTCTTGACCTTTCTGTGCACGAGTCCTAACCGTTACACCACCAACTATTTCAGGTTCAAGATATTTTCCCGTCTTCTCATTAACTAATGATAAATCTTCAAATTTCTTGTAATCATCCTTAACCTGCTCAAAAAGTTTTCTTTGCTCTTTAGCTTTATTAGCTGCACTCTCAGCAAATTTGGCTTGAGCTATCGCTTGGTTATTTATAGATTGTAGTATTAATTGTTCAACAGATAATCTTAAATGTCCAGCTGCAATAATATCATTATAAGATCCACGTTGTTGCACAAAACTATTCTGTAAACCATTAGCTAATTGGTAAGCTTCTTGTAGAGTACTATTCAGTCTTTCGAGAGCAGCAGGATTAACTTCAGCTTCTTTGCCTATTGCTGCTGCTCGTTGCTTTAATGTAGCTATACGGTTAAGAGTCAATGCCGCTTCATTAGGTGATACACCCTGGTAACCAGCTGCTTGGTAATCGCCTTGTGCTGCACCTATTCTAGTCTGGAATTGATTCCTCTCGAAATCTAGTGAAGTATCTTTAGCTTTCTGTTTAGCCTCATTACTGTAATCACTAGCTTTCTTGGCAGCACTTTCGATGCCTTGAATACCTCTCTCTAAAGAACTTAATGTGAGTTTAAATACGTTACCAGTTTGATTTTCAATATCTTTAAGAAGACTCTTATGCTTAGTGAATTGCGTCTCTAAAATATTTATTACAGAAGCCGCTTGTCTAGAATATAAAGTATTCCAAGTCTTAAGATCTTTATTTATCTCACTTGTTATTATTCCTAATCTAGACTTAAATTCATCAACATCAACATCTATATTGACTTTTGTTTTCTTATCCAATTGCTCTAGAAGAGCTATATAATCTTCTTTTAATTTCCTTATTATTGCATCAACACCGAAATACCCTGCAGCGAAACCAGCAACAGCTAATCCAGTTCCACCTACAACTGTTAATGGTGCGGCAATTTTACCTCCACTTGTAGCAGCATAAGCCGCATTAGCCGCAGTCGCTCCTAATGTAGCAGTTGTTACAGCCTTGTAAGCTGTTACTATACCTCCAAGAATACTAACTAAACCTTTGATAGCTAATGACGCAATATAAAAACTTCCAACAGCTGAACCTGCTATCACAACTACATCAACTAATTGTTTAAATTTATTAGATAAACCTCCAACTAAATCAGAAACAGTAATAAAAACTTGTTGTAACTTAGTAGCAATATCTACAGTAACAACATTTTGTAAACGTGTAGTTTCTTCTTTGAAACGTTGCGCAAAAGTTTCAGATGTTATGCCCTTAGCTGATTGATAAGTAGCTTGTTGTGTACTTATATTTTTAAGAGCTTCAGCATATTCTTTACCACCATCTGTAGCTAAACCAACAGCAGCTTGCAATTTACGTATTTCAGGAAATAATGCGGCTACAGTAACACTACCTGATTCAGCAGCTTTAGCTAACTCATTGATAGCACCAGCCATACCACCTGTTACAGTGATAAAACCTTTACCATCATCAACGCCATAACTACTAAGAAACTTTTTAAATTCAGCACTAGGTTTCTCGAAAGCTAACAAGAAATTAGCTACACGAGTACCAGCTTCTTGAGGATTGAAACCTTTCAAAGTTAATAATGTTAATGCTGCACTTACTTCCTCTAAACTAACACCAAGATCACGGGCTAAAGGTCCGGTACGCCCTAAAACAGCATTAAGCCCTTCAGCTGTTACACGTCCATAATCAATAGTATTAAAGAATAATGAAGCAACATGCTCCGATTCACTTATATCTACACCGAAACCTTTAATAGCTGTAGTAAATATACCAACACTATCGTTAAGACTTGAGCCGGTGGTACGTGCGAATTCACTTATAGTTGCTAAGAATTTTTGTGTTTGCTCAGCATTCTGTGCTACCTGATTACTAAGTGTATCATAACCCGCTGATGCTACTTCAGTTATTGGTTGCCCGAATTGATCAGAAAGTTCTCTAACGGATTTCGTCCAAGCCTGTGTTGAAGCTGGTTGATCTTGAGTTATAGTGCGTATCAGTGCTATCTTCTGTCCTAATTCACTTGCAGCTCTTATACCTTCTACCATTACATTATTAAGATCACTAAATATTCTATATGTAGCTAATCTAGTAAAAATTCTTGTTTGATCAGTTAATTTTGCAAATGCTCCCGCAAATAATCCAGTACGACCAGTTGCAGTAGTTGTAACAGTAGCTAAATTTGATATATCTTTACTTGCCTCTTTAACTGGTTCACTTGCAGCTGGATCAAGAATAGCTTTACTAGCTATATTCTTTAATGCTTGACTGTATTGATTAGCAGTTATCGAACCACTAGCTAATGAATGAGTTAATTTATCAATAATCTCATTATAACGTTGTACACTAGCAAATGTGGCAGCAGATGGTAACGGTCCAAAAGTATCCCGTGCACCCTGTACTACAGTAGTATGAGCTTGTGGTAGAGCTTTAGCAAGTGCATCACTTTTAGCTCGCGCAGCTATACCTATAGCTATATTTAACTGTTCACTATTCTCGGCATTCTTACGAGCATTTGAAGCTTCTACTCCCTTCCTACCAGTTTCAGTTAATACTTGTCCCAAAACTCTATAAGCCGCAGTTAGATTTTCCAAATGTGGTGCAACAGTTTTCGTAGGATCGAAAGCTGCTGTAGCTGCTTCTAAGTGTTCAGCGGGTGTAGCTTTGAAAGATGCTGCTTGAGTAGCAACACTTAACTGTGCAGCAGCGTAACGTTTCCTAAAATTAGATACATCAGCTGGTTCAAGATCAGGAGATATTATAGGTGGTCCAGCCACACCTTCATATGTAGATTTAGCTAAACGTGCCTGTTGACCAAGTAACTGTTTACCTTCTCTTTGAGGTATAGCAAACTCTTGATTAAATGCAGTTTTTGCTGCTACTTCAAATTTAGTTGTTAAATCTGTTGCTGTTCTAATTATATCTACAAATTTTTGTAAACTTGAATTATCTAATTTTGTTCCACTCAAAGCTGATACAAAAGCTTGTTGAATCTCACCAGCTGAAGCTTTAACATTTAAAGCAGCTTGAGCAGCCTTACTTGCTATCGTATCAAACGCACTATATAATTTAGCAGCTTGCTCTGGTGGCACATTAGCTAAGACTGGTCGAGGAAGTGCCGCACTGACTTGCTCTTTATTAATTGCATATTGTGATATATTGCTTCTAGTAGCTGTAGCATTACTTATATCAAAGGCTTTTTGATTAGCTATATTAACTCTTTCCCTAGCAGTTACTACACCTTCAGTGGTTCTACGAATATTATCTAAATCATTTGGTACTGCACCCAAACCAGTATGTACTACTCTGACAGCATCTGTTAATTCTTCTAGGCTTGCCTTAGATTTTAAAGCTTCCTCACCTAATCTAGCAAACGATGTATCTTGTTTAGCTTTTAGACCTATTTCTTGTTCTCTAGTTAAACCTGTTGGTTTAGGGGCAGCACCAGCAACACCTTCAAAAATTTGTTTACCAGTGTCTGTGTATAATTTCTTAGCAGCAGTAACTTCCCTATATTTAGTGCCCTGTGATTCAGCTAAAGCTTTAGCATTTGCTTCTTTGAAAGCATTAACTTGAGCTATTAATTTTACAAACTCGAAGCGTATCGTTTCCAAACCAGCAGTTAAAGGCCCTACACTACGGCCTGATAATGCCGCTGATAGAGCCTTGTCTAAATCATGGCTTGATACATTTAATCTTTGAGCTTCTGTACTAACACGTCTTAACTGTGCAATATATCCTATCTCAAGATCTTCAGTTTTTTTCGGAGTAACTAAAGGTATAGTTGTAGGTGGACCTAATTTAGATTCTACTTTAGTCGCAATCTTTTGAGTGAATGGATCTAAACCTTCTCTCGATTCCCTAAGAAAATTCAACTGTTTAGCTGATGCACCTGCTGCTGCACTACCTATCGCGTTAAGAGCATTCTTGACTTCAAGATAAGCTCTAGCTATCCCTAAAGCTTGTGGTTCTAAATTAGCGAAATCGCCTTTACCTAATTTAATAAATAATGATTCTAACTGTTCTTTAGGTACTTCTGTTTGACGAACTGATGTAGTTAATCTTTCCCCTGCTTCTTGAACTCTCAGTATTTCACTTGCTGAAGCACCTCCTAATTTAGCTGGAGGTATAAGTGTTCGAGCAAAATTGTCTCCCTTAATTTTGGCAGCGCTAGCTAGATTCTCTGGTCCAGTTAGATGGGCTATACTATCTTGTATGTAACCTGTAGTATTGGTTAGAACAGAAGCATTTTTCTGTAATCTATTGAAAGCTGTACTGACATTCGTTAACCCTTGAGTCAACGGTCCAGCTATAGGTGCACCTGCACTTAAACTAGTTAATATAGTTTTCAGTTCTTCAGCACTTGCTCCAGATTTCCTTATAGCATCGTTAAGTGCATTGAAATCTTTAGTTATTTTGCCTTGATCAGTTGATTTCAAATCTTTAGTTGTACTGTAATCAACTGCTTTAGGAGCTACTTTACTCGCTTTCTCATTAGATTCAGCTAATTTTGTTAATTGTAATGCATATTCACGAGCCGCTTTAGCACCATCAGTAAATTTAATAACATTACCTTTAAGAGTGGCACCAAGAACTTCATTATCTTTACTGAGTTGTACAGTGGCTTTACCGGCTCCTTCAACAGAATATGTAATTAATGCTCCAAGTTTTTTACCATCACTATCGTACTTCTGAACTATACGTTCTAATGATTTTATTCCATTAGTGGCAAATTTTTCCAAAGCCTGGGCAGCTATCCCAGCTTTCTCAACTATATCATCGACATCCATGCCTAATACAGTTACATTATCATCAGCCAATGATCACATCATTTCCTTGAAAATTATTATTGAATATATCTTATTTCACTCGTCTGAAATGACTTTATTTTAGGTATTTTCTCTTTTAGATTCTCATTGAGATATCTCTTATAAGCTAATTTACCAGCTCTGAAACTAAACCACGGTGAAAGTTCGATAAGATGAATAGGTGGTTTCACATTATAGAATTCATTAATAAGATAATGCACTACATCAGTACTAAATACAAAAACAAATCTTTTACCTCCTTCATTCTTGAACTCAAATCTACCTTTTGCTTCTCCAGCTTCTGCTGTATGTCCTTGCTCGATAGCACGTTGAGCCCATTTAGAATTACTAGGAACAATTGGTATTGTTACCCTTAGAAATTGTCCTAAAGGTCTTAAAGATCCACGTGCTTCTCCAGTCCAGGTTGGTACCTTAATTATAACGGCACGAAGCCATGCACGTGCTGCTTGCCTATTCTGAGTTTCTAAAGATTCAGCTAATGCTTTAGTGAATGCTCCTTTATTAAGTTTAATATAAACAAATTTTATTTTTATTTTCATATTATTTTACTTATAATCTCGGAGTTCCCGCTATAACCTTGAATAATTGCTCGATAAGTTGATGCTCTTCATGAGAACGTACCTGATCATAAGCAAGTATTGCTGCAAGAGAATCAAGATTATTATTTTTTTCCATTACGTCCCAGTTTTCTTTGACTCCCGGCGGCTTAATTCCGAAGCGCTCGCAGGCTCTCCAGATTGAATACTTAATGGTTCGTCCGATGGGGTATAAGATTGTCCGTTGCTCCCCGACTGAGAAGCTAAAAAATCTTCACGGGCTCTTTCAAGTCTTGCTTCATCAAGACAGTTAGCTGCCATGCAAGTATTAATGATACGCATAATCTCAATATTAGAGAAACCAGAGTCCTTAAGTTCTTTCTCATAATTATTCCATGTGTCAGGATCGGAAAGACTTATTGTCTCCCATTCCAATCCCTCAGTCGCTTCAAGAGATTTCAGGATAAGATAACCCATACGTTTCGCGTTATGCTGACCAAGTTGGAATTTATATTTACTATTCTCAGTATCAGTGATTCTTTTACCACCTGGTCTTAATATTATAGGTGGTTTCGGAGCAGGACATAATTGATCGAATGGTTCTATATCCAGAACTGCCTGACACCTGAAAACTATGGGTTCTTTACCCTCCCCTCTTGGAATAACACATATCTCAACATTACTTCCCTCAATTTTCTTACCGTTGATTTTCATGGTTATCTCTTCTATTTTGTACCTGATTAGTGAATTCTCTATCTACTGTTAAATCTTTTATTAACTGCATAGTTTCTATCGGTGTGGCTTTATAAATATGATGCTCACATAAAGGTTGTATTTGATTACTATTACAAACACAACCCTTACTAAAGTAATATACAGCTATAGCTTTTGAATCACATAATATGCATTTCATAATATAACTTATTCAGTTAAAGATTTATAAATTATATCTAATAATGCAATCACACCAGCACTTAAAAATATAAAAACTACAGAAGCACTTATAATAAATTCCTTAATATGATTATAATGAACAGCACAATAAATGATACTGCCCCAAATAAGAATAGCAAGAGCAGTACCACATAAACCACCTATAATATATGAATTATTCATATTACTCATTTCATTTAAGGAGCTACGTGGTCAACTATAGCATAAATAGCATTGCAAGTTGCTTTTATACTAACTTTACCGCCCTTTAAGTCATGATCTAGAGATGTCCAACGAAATTCTGGTAGCCTAATACTTTCAGCATTTGTTCCACATGGTGGAATATTTAATACGTACATGTCAATACAATATGGTTCACATGGATCAGCACTGGTAGATACCCAATTCAGTGCTTGACCAATCTGTTTTAAAGCTTCTTCGATTGTTGGTAAACTACCTGAGAACGATCGAAGATCTTCCCATGTGAAATCCATTGTTACATCAAGTGGTACATCATCACCAGCTCTTACAAAATCAATAAAACCTCTATTTAATACTGTTACTATATTACGTTTCTCACTATATGTTAGATTCCCTTCACCTAGTTTAGCATATATACCATTACCTAATATATTGATTGCTGTACCGCTTGACACATTCTGTAATAAACCTGGATAAATAAGCATGCCACCACTTGTACTAACAACTTCATAGAATTGAAGATGACTACCGAATTGTACGTATTGCCCTGTTGTTGCAGTTCCACCTGGAATAATGCTACCATAATTACTTCTGAATGGTAATAAGGCAGATTGATTCCCAGAAACTGTACCACCACTTCCTGGTAGACTACCATCAACAATCCATAAAGTTGTATTTCTCAAATCAATAACAGCAATAACTATTCTCCTAAATTAATAATATTCTCCTTATCAAGGAGTTGTATGACTAACAATGGCATAGAGAGCATTACAAGAAGCTTTAATGCTTACTTTGCCACCTTTCAAATCGTGATCAAGTGAAGTCCAACGAAACTCTGGTAACTGAATACTTTCTGCATCAGTACCGCAAGGTGGTATATCAAGAAGCCAAACATTAACGCTATATGGTTCGCAAGGATCAGCACTCGTACTTGTCCATGCAGCAGCACCACCTATCTGTTTTAAAGTTTCTTCAATAGTGGGACTGGTTCCAGATGCAGAACGTAGGAATTCCCAAGTGAAATCCAAACTCACATCCATCGGTTCATCATCACCTACCTTCATGGTATCAATGAATCCCCTATCTCTAACATAAATAAGATTTCTTTTCTCGCTATATGTTAGATTCCCTTCTCCTAGTTTCAAATATATACCATTACCTAGTACAGCTATAGCTTCTGTATTTGTCACTGCACTCAATAGTGCAGGGTAAATAGTAATACTTGAAGTGTTACTACTAGTTTCACTATGAGACATAATCTCATAATACTGCATATGGCCACCGAACTGAATATACTGTCCAACAGCTACAATACCAGTGAAAGTCACTAGTATCGTTGATGAGGCTCCAGTAGTAAATGGTAATATTGCTGGATAACCTCCTGTATGATTAACTGATCCAGTTGCAGGGGTCGGAGTAGACCCATCAGTTATCCAAAGTGTAACTGACCTCAAATCAATAACTGCCATTTTTGTACCTCTATTATTATCAGTTTATGTAATCAGATGGATTTGTATCGATTCTAGTGAATTAATTATATTAATTAAGGTGCCGCGTGAACAATATTAGCGTAGAGAGCATTACAAGATGCTTTAACACTCACTTTACCACCCTTCAAGTCATGGTCAAGTGATGTCCATCTAAACTCAGATAATTGTATTGATTCGGCATCAGTGCCGCAAGGTGGGATGTCGAGAAGCCACATATTAACACTATACGGTTCACAAGGATCAGCACTTGTACTTACCCAATTCAATGCTTCACCAATTTGTTTTAATGCTTCCTCAATGGTAGGAGGGGCTCCAGAAGCTCCTCTAAGAAATTCCCATGTAAAATCTAATGATACGTCCATTGGTTCATCATCACCAACTTTCATGGTGTCAATGAAACCACGATCTCTAACATAAATAAGATTTCTTTTCTCACTATATGTTAGATTCCCTTCACCCAACTTACAATATATTCCGTTATGCACAACATTAATAACATCATCATCAGCAAGTGGTTGTAACAACGCTGGATAAATTGTTAATCCAGTTGAGGCACCTGAACCTGGAGTTGATGCAGTTACTTCATAGAACTGCATATGTGTGCCGAATTGAAGATAAGTTCCAACAGCAACTTTAGCTGTGAAACCATCAACAGCTATTGTAGATGAAGCAACAGTAGTAAACGGTAGTACTGCTGGATACCCAGCAACATTATTAACTGCACCAACTGTTGTACCAGTTAATGGAGTAGCATTGTCAGTTATCCATAAAGTGACTGACCTCAAATCGATAACCGCCATATTTTCACCTCTATTTAAATTTGGATGGATTTACACATTAGGTAAATTCTTTATTAAAATAGGAAGATAATTATTAGAAAATTACTTGTTTCAAAGCCATAAAGTATAAGATGCTTCGATAGATGCTCGTTTAAATTTACTATCTGGAGTTATCAATCCGAAATGTACGATATCTACCTTTCTATCTTTACTAGGATACATTTGTAAAGTTCCAAACATGCTTTGATCATCTTCAAGGCCATTACCATATTTGAAAAGACAAATATCATTATCTAAAGATGTACCTAGGATCCCAACCATTCTATCTATCGCGTATTCATCATCACCAGAGAAACAAGTTGCAAGAATATTTAGAGTCACATCAAATCTGAAAGAAGCAAACTCATAATTCTCTACCATAGGCCCATCCATACGTAATTCTGCCCAACTACTATCTCCATTATAAGAATTAAGATATATTGGGTAAGCACCATTAGTAAGAGTCTTTACATGCTCGAAAGCACTAGCTTTAATCCAACGAGGTATTGAAGGGTCGAAAGCCATTTAATCTTTCTTTTTATAGACATCATGGAATTCTACTGTTTTTACTGTACCATTCTCATAATACTCAATCTTTTTTACTTTAGAGCATAAGCCTGTGTGATACATACCACAATAGTAGCATTGCTTAATGGTTTCTGGTTGTAATGTTAATACGTCAATCATTTCATGTACTCAAAATGGGAGGTATTGTGACACTTAAATTTTCGATGAGTTTCAATTCATCAATCAAATGTATAACTTTAATACTGGTAGATAGCGTCGCAGTGAATTGTAATTGATCATTAAAAATTTGTAATATGCTACTCATATATTTCTTATTAACCTCCACTCCACCAACTAAATCAATATTATCACTAATATACTGATGGAAATTATCCCCAACATGGAATGATCCATTAAGACTCAACTCATCAACAATACCTATAATATGATGACGGTTCCTAGTATAATTTAATATTTGTATTATTGTTAATTTATCTCTTACCCATTTATCTTTATGCTCATAAGTTATACTACCTTTATACTCCGCTAAAGTTATATATAATGATTGACGATCATCAACTTCTTGTATAGTCTTTATTTCGTAACGTTGATGCTCAATAATCACGTAATCTTTAAGATGTGGCTTGAAATGCTTAGGAAAATCATATCCATCTAAAAGTATAGCTACTTCAAAAGTATCAATAACTCCAGTCAATTGCCCTAAAATTTTTGTTAAAGGGTTACGGTTCTCAAGAATTTGATCGAGGAAAATGCCTTTCTCAATATGATATTTACGACGATCCTGATTAATCGCTCCTGTCTTGATATCTGGTTGACTATCGATCTCTCTATAGAAATCCATTGGTTGACCGAAACGCTTCTTCAAAGAATATAATAGTCTTTCTATAGATAGCATTATTTATCTCTGATCAACTTCTTATTTAGGTCATGAATTATATCTTCCTTCATTCTGGTAATATTCATATCCAACTGCTGTTTAGTCATACTAGCTTCTTGAATTAATGTATCTTTAGCAAGTATCGCCGCAGCAATAATTTTAGCTGCATCGACCTCTTGGTCTTTCTTGATAAAATCTTTCCTGATTAATTCATCAGCAATTACAGTAGTCATATGCAATTGCTCTTTCTTTATTCCATCAATAACCCCCTCAGCGTATGCAGCTTTCTTAATAGCTTCAACAAGTCCAGCTTGTTGTGAATTAATAGCATCATGCATTACTTCTTGCCTTGAGTTTATGTCATCCAATTTTGTTGTTGTTTCTTTTTTTACTTCATCTAATTTTATTGTTGTATCTTTTGCCGCATTATCAATACTTTTCCTATTTCTGTTTTGAAAATATGCAACAATCATTGTTCCTAGTATTGTTGTCACAGAAGGAACTATCACTGCTAACAGTGAGTATATATTATTTATAGCACTTGCGTCATTAGGAATCATGCGACCTCTTTAGCTACGGCTATAGCTGCTAGAATACATGAGCCACTCTCTAAACCATGAGGGATACAAATATTATTTTTAATCCATTCGCCGAATTCCTTATGTATCATGACAAATAATTCTTGGGGAGTTAAATTGACACCAATTTTATTATAAAACTCTTTTAGGTCTTTAGATATTGGAGCATACCATGATCGTACTTCAGCAGTTATTAGATAAGGTGAATTAATTGTACCTAATCCTTTAACTATAAATTCTGTTTCAGCTCGTTTAATCAAGTAATCCCATATTGTAGTTAATTTATTCTCAATACTTTCAAATTTATCTTTATCTAATTTAAATGCTATACCTGTTGAAATTAATAATGTTATCACAACTAGCATAGTGTCAGCAAATATTATTTCATTAGTCATCTGCTATCCTTAACTCAGTTTCTTCCTTAATTTCATTAGTTATTTCTATAATATCTTTACTTATTTGTTTAATCTTATGTATTTTTATGTTAGGTTGAATCATTTTTATTACAGCTAAAATATGTGTTCCTGCTTTGGCTATCACCATAGGGCTCAATCTTATTTCAACAGGTATCAATCGTCCTGATCTATGTAAACCATTCAGAAGCCGACCTATTCCCATTTCACGTACTCGTGGTTGCTCCATATATTTAGAACGTTCAACAATATGTGCAAGACGAATAGCTTCAGGGATTAATATTTCCACTGGCTCCCCGATAACTTCGGATCGATGATATCCAAATAATAACTCAGCTTCTTTATTGAAGACTACTATTCTCCCATTTTCATTAACAATTAATACAGGATCAGGGAGAGATTCTAGAGTTTTTAAATAGATATCCTCTAATATCTCTGACCGTTCAGATGGACTATAATTATCATTTATTATACGTAAATCTTCCATTAGTAAAAATTATTTAATTTCTTTAGCGATATTGACAGCTAATTCCACACAAGTACCATAAAACAAATTAGCTGGCACACTAACTTTTCTAATTATTTCCTCACCAAAATCTTGATGGCATAATATAAATAATTCTAAATCATTTAAATTTTTATTTTTATTGTACCATATTTTTAATTTAGGAATTAAATCATTAAAATATTTTTTAATGTCTCCTAAAATTTCTTGACTCTTAATATTCATTATATTTTTTATTTTAATATTTTCTAAACTCCTGCCACGAAAATGATCCCAAATTTCACTTACTTGATCACTCATTCCCGCAATATTTATATTTGATAATGTGGATCCAATTTCTGTATATCTTCTCTCTTGTTGGGTACCTTCAGCATGAGATAGTTTCTTTGATATTTCGAGTATTAAGTCTAAATCATTAGTCATTTTGTATATTGTTTCATTTTGTTTATCAGTTAAGTCAAGTAATATTTTACTGTGATTACTAATGATTTTTGCATTATGTGCAAATAAATAAGCGATACAACCGAAAGCACACATTGAAACAATAATTAAAATTACAATTACAGTTATCATTTAAATCTCACATTAAAAATTTTTACACTTTTGCCGTAATATAAGGTACATAGAAGTGTTTACTTTGAACAACCACAATCACATGATAATTGGCATTGAGGGCCGCAACTGCAACTATTAGTCTTGAGGAGGGGAATAGATAAGAAAAGCACACATGAGAGTAGGATAGTTAGTAACTTCATTTCAGAACTCCTAAATTTTTTCGAGGTAAGTCATGACCATGTTTAAAGACGAGAAACGCTGTTCAACTTGTTATCAGTGGAAACATATTAGTGAGTATCGTAAGGCTTCTTCCCGTAAAGATGGACTTGATAGTCAATGTAAACAGTGCATAAAAGAAGACAATGCAAGAAAAGATAAAATTATAAAAACTATGAAATATTGTCCAACATGTATGAAAACATTACCTATTAATGTGTTTAATAAAGATAGTAATCGTTCTGATGGGTTAATGGCTGTATGTAAAAATTGTATGACTATAAATAAGAATCGTAATAGGAGTAATAGTAAAGCAAATTATCAAACTTATGATATATTATTTGCTGAACAAAAAGGTCGTTGTACTATATGTTTCAGTGATGTTTTAAATACGGATTCTAAAGATCAACGATTATGCATCGATCACGACCATGAAACAGGTGAAGTAAGAGGTCTCCTTTGTAGAAGATGTAACTTAGGTTTGGCTAATTTTAATGACAATATAGACAATCTATATGCAGCTATAGATTATTTAGATGCATATAATGAGAAAAAGAAGTCAAAATAAAGAATAAGGAAGATGAGGGATGAAAAATCCCTCATTTCCTAATTTTTTAAAATGCTAACCGCATAATAATGTACCAGCGAGCTTCTCAAAGATTGCGATTCCCATTAATAAGTCAATCGTGACGAGCGTTCCCTGGTTGATTCCCTGGTACGACATCACCACGCGCATTGATAGGTTATTATAGGTAACATTGGCACTTAGAGCGCCCATGCCCGCGCGAGGCAGGGCTAATGGCCTACTAACAAGCGCTAATGCGTTACGGTGGAACACAAAATTATAGTTACCTGCCGGTCCCACATTAACGGCAGCACTATTTGCAATGGTAGCATTTAATGGGCGATCAATACTTATCGACGTACCACTACTTTCAACATCAGTAATGGTATAAACATCGGCATTATTAGTGCCGAAAGTAACTGGTTGACCGATAACAGGAGCTACAGCCGGTGGAGTAATAGTGATATAATCAGTGTAACCGGCAGCATACCCACCACTGAAATTAACAGCACCAGGTGTATAGAGAGTGATAACAGCATCATCGACAACAGCATTACTGATTGGATTGAAAACAGTGATAGAGGTTGGCGTTGAGCCACCAACTGTTGAAACAACTTGAAGCGGTGTCATATCACCAGCTATAGTTATCCAAGTTCCAGCAGCAATAGCAGCTGAAAGACCATCTACTACAAAAGTTGATGTCCCAGCAGGATAACCAGCAACAAGATTAACAGCACCAGTAAGTACTGTACCACCCGTTGGAACGTGTGGTTGATTCTGTGCCATTAAAATATTAAGCCCGAATTTACGTCCAAGAGATGCTTCACGTAATGCTGTTCCCTGATCACCAACAAAGTGAGCATCAACAAAATTACTATTCTGAAGCATCACTGTTTCAGAGTAAGGATTAAGAATACAATGTCGATTAAAATCCGTAGGGATTTTATTAACATTTAACTGTTGACGAGCTGCAAGAAGATAATTTGCAGCATTAGATGAAGTCAATTGTCCCAATCCACCAACAGCACCACCAGTTGGCTGAAAACGAATAGCTTGACCACTTAATACTTTATCTATCATCGATGCAATAGAGATCACACCGGGTCGAAGATATTCATCAACCAAATTTTTAAATGATTGAGATTCTTCACCATCCATAATCATAAATGATGTATGAAGGTGCTGATCCAAAGGTACAGGAATATTATCAGAGATAGCATTTTGTACTGTAACAGGATCAGAGTCAACTTTACGATAAGCCGTGAATGTACGCGGCTTACGTGTATTAACTACATCACCATATTTAGCAATGACATTCTCGAAATCTCGATACACAAGATTACCAAGAACCATTGTCTCTTCAAGAATGGCCAAACCTTCATTTGCCCATAATTGAGGAATGAAAGCTGCATTATCATTAGCGAAGTACTGTTTGAGAGTACGAAAAGA
>Ga0193726_1000907_pt1 | contig 26535 bp, 20 predicted proteins | sample H2c1metaG_FD_144928 | JGI IMG/M metagenome (GOLD analysis project Ga0193726, IMG submission 144928) | Soil microbial communities from a riparian zone of the East river system, Colorado, United States - H2c1 | ecosystem: Environmental > Terrestrial > Soil > Riparian zone | place: USA: East River...
CCTCCCGCAAGCAGCAGCATACTGCGCAAAACGAATCGCGCGCTCCTGCGCCCACAACGTGTCGACATCATTGATCTCCGGAAAGGAAGGGGTTTTGGAGCGCGAATCTTGCGGGATCAAACGGCGGCACGCAACGTTAGCAGCCCAACCATTAGCCATCTACGAATGGAACCGGCGGCCTCCGCAAAGGGTTGCGGCGATGCGCCATGGCGGCGGCCAGGCCCCGCGCTATTAGAAGCACCGTCTCCTTGCGGTGACGGTTGCCAGGGGGCATGATCATGGTACGGACGCCTGATTTAGGTTGTCTTTGCTAAATAAGTCAATGATTTACAAGGGTATCGGCTAGCTGGCGCTGAAAGCGAGGAGGACACGAGAATGGGTTCATTGTCGTTCACGGTTTCTGACGGAGTCGCGACCTTGGCACTGCAACGCTCGGCGTGCAGCAACGCGATCGACATCACCGTTATTCGTTCGGTGCATCTCGCCCTCGATCAAATCCAAAAGGGCGAAGGCGGCGCAAAGGCGGTGGTGATCACCGGCAGCAATGATGTGTTTTGCAGCGGCCTCGACCTTCATTCCATCGATTTAAAAACCGCGGAAGCACGCCAGCGGGCGCATTTCGAGATGCGCCGCTTCATGGATCCGTTGATTCTGCGCTTGAGCGGATTTCGGTTTCCGATCGTCGCGGCGGTCAATGGCGCCGCCGTAGGCGCCGGCATGAGTCTTGCGCTGGCCAGCGACATCATCGTCGCTGCCGATAGCGCCTATTTCCTGCCGTCATTCGCGCGTCTTGGCCTCGTGCCGGATGCGGGGATCACTTTTCACTTGGCGCGGCGCATCGGTGCGGGCCGCTCGCTGTCCTCTTTGATGCTCGCGGAAAGAATTGATGCGAAAACCGCGCTCGAGTGGGGCCTGGCCTATGCGGTGGTACCGGCTGCAGAACTGGTCGTCCGCGCGCAGGCAATCGCTCACCGGCTCGCGACGGGTCCGTGCGCGGTACTCGGGCAAATTCGTACCTTGCATGCATCGACCTTTAATAATTCGCTGCAAGAGCAACTGCGCGCCGAGCGCAGCGCGCAGGAGATGACTTTAGAGACGCAAGACTGCGTCGAGGGCGTGCGGGCGTTTTTCGAGAAGCGCGAGCCTAATTTTTCCGAACATTAGCCGGTGCCTGGCCCCCGGGCTCGCCGCTCACCGGCCGCGCGGTAATCGCGATACGAATCGCGGCGAGCGGCGCGTGATCATCGAATGCTTCGGTTTTGGGGTCATTTGGAACCCCCAGTAGGGTCCAGAGCAAATCAAGATCAGGCGTCTGCGGCGTCGTCCTGGTTTGCTGGTACAACCCGTACATGACATGGGTGCCGGTCGCCGCGTCGCCGATTCGCAGCACATCAACGATATCGCTGTCGAACGCATATCCTCCGGTTTCTTTCAAAATGGCGCGTAGTGCGGTTTGCAGGCCGACTCTGTTGGCGGTTTGTTCGCGTATGGCCACATCCGCCTGAAGACAGAACAGCGCGCCTCCCCAGTACGTGCGTCCCCAGCTGGGAGATTCATCCATGCCGCCTTCGCCGGCGCGGGGCAACCCCATGGGCATGGAATGGCGATCCTCGGCCCATACATCCGCGATGTCGCGATTGCCGAACTGAGCCCGCGCGACGCCTTCGACGTAGGTGGCCAAGCCTTCGGCCAGCCAGAGGTGCCTTCGGCCGACTTCCGGCAGCGCCAGATGCACCATTTCGTGCACCAGAACCCAGTCCGCCGCCAGCGTATCCGCGCTTGTTTCGCGGCCAACGCGCATTTGAATCATCAGGCCGGAATCATTGGTGGTGCGGCCGCCGCCCACGCCGCTGCCATCCATCGCCTGCAGCCTGATCACGACCAAAGGCGCCGGGAACATACCGTAGTACTCGGCGACGATGTGCGCGGACCGGTCGATCCAGGTGCGCAACACCTGTTGCTGTTTCGACAGAACAGAATCGTCCATGAGGACGCAGATAGTGGACCCGCTCACCTTCAACTCGGTGCTCGTCCGCGAAGGACAGGCGCCATGGCTGAGGGTGCTGAGCGAGGCCAAAATCAGCCCGCCGACAATCAAGAATGCACGCATCACGTCTCCGTAGGTTGATTGAGCTTGCGTGGCCCGCTCAAATAACGGCTGCCGGCGACAAAGTAACGCAATCGCTCATCAGCGCCCTTGGTCAGGCCGATGCGCACGCTCTCGCCGATGGACTTTATTTCGTGACCATCGCTGCCGATCCAAAGTTGCTTATTGGTAAATAGATTCAGGCCGTCATGACGCCGGTCTATCCGCAACGCGGCCGCCAGCCGGCCGGGGCCCCGCGTCAAGTCATTTGGCTTGACGTGGCTGACATTGCGCTGCATATGTTCGTTACCGCACAGAGGCTCGAGTGCGCGCAGTAGTACACCTGAGCCGATGCCACCCGCCTCACTCGAAACGTTCAGCATGTACGAGGTCCCATAGCACAGGTAGACATAGGCATGGCCGTGTTCGAGGAACAAGGAGCGGTTGCGCGCCGTCATCCCGCGAAATGCGTGACACGCGGGATCATGCTGCAAATAGGCCTCGGTTTCCACGATCCGGCCGGCCGCCATGCGGCCGTCGAATTCGCGAACCAGGACTTTGCCGAGCAAAGTTCGGGCCAACTCAACTGTGTCCGACGGCACACTATTGCGCGAAATCCGTTCGATCGATCCGTTAAGTTCGCGCGCAGGCTCGGCTACGATGGTAGTCTCCAGGGTTGTTCGTCGGTAGAGAGATCAATTCACCAAGATTCTTAAGAGAAGCAGCATGCTAAGCGCTCAGTCCATCAAGAATCACCACTCGGACATCTTTACATTTCTTCACGGGAATCTGGAAATCGCGGCCACCCATTGCCACGTTCCGGAAGAAGCGTTGCCGCAAAGCTTGGTGTATGTCACTGATGCGGCGCAACTTTCCGAGGCGCGACGCCACAAACCCGCGATTCTCATCGTCCACGTGAACATGGCCGATCGCATTTGCGCCGTCGAGGACGCGGACAGCGCCTGCTTCTCGGTGAAGAACATTTCCATGGGCATGGCGATACTGCTGAGGTACTTCGACAGCAAGCCCTGGCGATTCACGCAGTGGGGCGAACATCATCCCACGGCGGTCGTGCATTGCGACGCCACCATCGGCAAGGGTGCGTTCCTCGGGCCGTATTGCGTGATCGGTGCAGGCGCGGATATCGGCGATGGCTGCCTGATCGGTTCGCACTGCGTGGTCGAGAGCAAGGCAAGGATCGGCGCGCGAAGCATCCTGCACCCGCATGTTTTTATCGGTGCGGCATGCGAGCTCGGGGAAGATTGCGAGATTCATCCGCACACCAGTATCGGCAGCGATGGCTTTGGCTATGCGGTTGATTCCGACGGCAGGCCGCGAAAGATTGCGCACTTGGGCAACGTGATAATCGGCAACGGCGTGGAAATCGGCAGCAATTGCGCGATCGATCGCGCGACTTTGACATCGACCCATATTCGATCCGGGACCAAGCTGGACAATATCTGTCATATTGCGCATAACTGCGACCTTGGCGAGAACGGCTTTTTCACGGCGGGCTTCATGATGGGTGGATCGACCAAAATCGGACGGCAGTTCGTCACGGGCGGCAATACCGTCGTCACCGCCCACATCACCGTTGGCGACAATGTCGCACTTTCCGGCAGGTCTTCGGTCACCAACGACATACCGGCCGCCGGCGCTTACGGCGGCTATCCTTTGCAGCCGCTAAAAGAGGCGCTGAAAACCGCGGTGAGCATCGGGCATCTGAATGAGATACGGCGGAACCTCAAACGTGTCATGAAGCACCTGCATCTGTCGGAAAATCCGCAGGACGACACTGACGGAAGTTGACCACCCAATCCAAAACTTCTCCCATCGCCGTGCCGATCGCGGCGTTGATGGTCGCGATGGCGTGCTTTCAGCTCGGTGCAACGCTCGCCAAGCGATTGTTTCCGGTCGTCGGCGCCGGCGGTACCGCGGCACTGCGGCTGGCGATCGCTGCGATCATCCTCCTCGCGGTGTGGCGCCCGTGGCATATGCGTTTTACATCGAGGCAGCTGAGCATCGTCGTCGTCTACGGCGTTGCCATGGGCTTGATGAACTTCTTCTTCTATCTGGCCTTGAGTCATATCCCCCTCGGCATCACGATGGCGCTGGAATTTGCAGGCCCCTTGGGCGTGGCACTGCTTGCATCGCGGCGTGCCGTCGATTTTATGTGGATTTTGCTGGCGACACTGGGCTTGGCGGCATTGCTGCCCCTGGGGTGGGGCGGGGCGCCGCTGTCGGGCCTCGGCATCTCCTATGCTCTCGCCGCCGGGGCATGTTGGGCGCTGTACATCGTCTTTGGGCGCAGAGCGGGCACGGCACACGGCGGCCAAATCACCTCCTTGGGAACCGTGATCGGCGCCTTCGTCATCGTGCCCATCGGGTTTGCCAACAGCGGCACGCAGCTGTTCGCTTTGGCAATTCTGCCGATCGCCGTCGGCGTGGCGGTGCTCTCGAGCGCGCTGCCCTATTCGCTGGAAATGTTTGCCATGCCGCGAATACCGACTCGCACTTTTGGCGTGTTAATGAGCCTGAACCCGGCGCTGGGCGCAGTTGCGGGCCTGATTTTTCTGCACGAGAGTTTGACTTTGGTTCAATGGACGGCCATTGCCAGCATCGTTGCCGCTTCGGCCGGAAGTGCGGCGTCGCGCGATCTATTGACCAATTAGTGCGATCGCCAGATAGAGTACCGCGGCGCCGGCGAGAGTCATGAGCGTGGTGAGAAACTTCGGATGCGCATGATAGCTCTCGGGGATGAGGTCGCTCGCACCGATGTAAAGAAAAAACCCCGCAAATAGCGCGAGCACCGTGCCGAATGCCGTGCCGGGAAGGGTGAAGAAGTTGGTCGATGCCACCCCGATCACGGGTGCCGCGGCGTCGAGCAGCAGCCAGCGCAGCGCTGCAGAACGGCTACCCTGGCTCTTGAGCACGATATTCATGGTGTTGATGCCATCGGAGAAGTCGTGGGTCAATACCGCAATCGCCACAACGATGCCGACCCCATGGGATGCCTGAAAGGCGAGGCCGATGGCGATGCCATCAAGTAAACTATGCAGACACAGGACGGCGGCGGCGAATCGGCCGCGGGGCGCGGCATCGCCGTGAAACAGCAGAATCCGGTCCAGCACCAGGTAGAACAAAAAGCCCAGAGCAGACCACGATAGAATCGTGGCCGAAGAGTGGAATTTCACGCCAAAATTGACCGCTTCCGGCAACAAATCAAAGAATGCAACGCCGATGACGGCGCCGGCGCTGAAACCCAGGATGAGATGCAGCCGGTCGCGCAGGCGCAGTGCGAGCAGGCCGCCCATGAGCGTGCTCAAGAACGTCCCGGCGGCGATGACTAGGAGTAACACGGTGTTATATTGCGGGCCACGATTTAACTTTTTGGGGGCAGCGTGAGTTACGACACGTATCATAAGCGCAAAATCGGCAATCACGTGCTCAAGCCTGAAACCCAGATGATGGGATTTGGGTTTGACCCGAGCTTGTCGGAAGGGTCACTGAAGCCGCCGATCTTCTTGACATCGACTTTCGTCTTCAAAACGGCTCAGGACGGCAAGGATTTTTTCGACTATACCTCCGGCAGGCGCGAGCCTCTGGCAGGCCAATCATCGGGTCTCGTTTACTCGCGCTTCAATAACCCGAATCTGGAAGTTCTCGAAGATCGTCTGGCACTCTGGGAGGAAGGGGAGGCCGCGGCGGTGTTCTCCAGCGGCATGTCGGCGATCTCAACCGTCATTTGGACTCATGTGCGCCCCGGCGACGTCGTGCTGATGAGCCAGCCCCTGTACGGCGGCACTGAGACCCTCATCGAAAAGACACTGCCCGGTTTCGGGGTAAGTGCAGTCGGGTTCAATCTAGGACACGATCGCAGCGCCGTGTTGGAGGCTGCCGCGCAGGCGAGCAAGAAAGCCGCCGAATCCAAGGGCCGCGTCTGTCTCATCATCGTCGAGACTCCGGCGAATCCGACCAACAGCCTGGTCGACCTGAAGTTGATGCGCGAAGTGTCGGAAATGATCGGCTCTCGGCAGAGCGGAGGCCGGCCGCCGGTGGCGGTGGATAACACCTTTCTCGGGCCGGTTTTTCAGCGCCCGTTGCTGCATGGGGTCGACTTGGTCATGTATTCACTCACCAAGTACGTGGGGGGGCATTCGGATCTGGTCGCCGGCGGAGTCGTCGGTTCGCGCGATGCGGTCGGGCCGGTGAAGAAATTACGCGGAGCGCTCGGCACTCAGCTTGATCCGAACACTGCCTGGATGATCATGCGTTCCATGGAGACGCTGTCGCTGCGCATGCACAAATCGGCGGAAAATGCCGCTTTGGTGGCGAATTTTTTGCGCAAGCACCCAAAGATTGCGGCGGTGAACTATCTCGGTTTTCTGGCCGCCGATGACCCGCGCAGCGCCGTGTTCAAGCGGCAGTGCGAGAGCGCCGGTTCGACTTTCGGCTTCGCCGTCAAGGGCGGCGAGCCGGAGGCGTTCCGGCTGCTGGACGCGTTGCAAGTCATCAAATTGGCAGTGAGCCTCGGCGGCACGGAAACTCTGATGTCGCACCCGGCGAGCACCACGCATTCGGGTGTTGCCAAGCAAACGCGCGATCGGCTCGGGATAACCGATGCGTTGATTCGAATCTCGGTCGGCATCGAGGATGCGGACGATCTCATCGCAGATCTGGGCGCCGCGCTGGAGACGGTATAGGCCCGAGCTCAAAGCTCGGGCCCTTGCCCATGTCTGTCTAGATGGATTTCGAAATCCCGAAGAACAGTCCGCGCCGCGGTCCGAATTGGGGCGCACCCACGCCGACACCTGTTCCGTCGCGAATTTCGTAGCGCTTGTCGAACACGTTGATGACGTCAAACCGCGTTGTCAGCGTGCCGGCAGCGTCGCCCAAGTGGAAAACATGACTCGCACCCAGATTCACCTGCTCGTAGTACGGCAAATGCGCACCGTTCGGAATGGTGCTGCCGTCCGGCAAGGTTAGATCCGCCCGCAGTCCGGAACCGACCAAGAAGTCGGCGCTGAATCGCGTATGACCCCAGAGATACGACGCGCCCCCGGATGCGGTAACGCGCTGTTCATGGTCCAGGTGGATGTAGTGTTCGGCAATGTAGGCCAGATCATCGGCGCCAAAATTGAATTGCGCCGAGTCGATGTTCTTGCCGCGTGCGCTTTGCCAAGCGAGGTTCAGATACGCGGTAAAGGCCTCGGCGGTAAAGCTGCTGGTTAATTCGACGCCGTACTGCTTGCCGTAAGTGTAATTGAAAGGCGTCAGAATGATGGGGGCGCCAAACTGCCCCTCGTCGATCAGATTGTGCGACTGCTTGTAGTAGCTATCGAGCCCAACGGTAATCTGATCGGTAATTTTCTGCTGAACGCCGACGTCGTAGTAATTGGCCTGCTCGGCTTGCGGCGTGTCCGCCTGCAGCACGGCCGCCCCGGCGGTCGTATTGACGAACTTCGATACGGTCTCCGTCCCGACGAGCTCGAACGGCGGCGGCGAGAGATAGCGAGAGTAACCGGCGTGCACGGTGGTGTCGTCGAGCGCCTGCCAAACGATGTTGACGCGCGGGCTTACCTGGTGGCCCGAGGCAAACGCGGTAAATTTGTCGAAACGCAACCCGTAGTTCACGGTCACGGCCGGAATGATCTTCCATTCATCCTGCAGGTAGACGCTCTCGATCCATTCGGTCTTCGCGCCGTTGTCGACGATATTGACCGGAACGTCGCTCACTTGATTGCCGGCATCATCGAGCGCGATGACGGCCGAATTCGTCAAGCTCTTGGAATGATCGCTTTGCAGAAAGACGCCGGCACGCAGCGTGTGTGCCTCGTCCAATTTGTACGAAGCATCGGACTGCAGCGCGTAGGCCACGTTCTGCTTATAGGCATTTTGCGCGATGCCGTCGAATAGAATGTCGCCGAGTGCGTCGGGCACGAAGGTCAAGCTCGAGTAGCGAGCAGTCAAGGAGGTTTGCACGTCAAATGCGCCTTGCGAGTGCTGCCAGCTCAAGATCGCAAAATGGTTCAGTTCGCGCTGATTTTCGTTGAGCGCATCGCTTGGGTACGTGGTCTGACCGTTGACCGTGAGCGGCGAGCCGTCCGTGTTGGTAATGCCGGGGACCTGGTTGCCGCGATTCGGAATTTGAAACTTGCCCGCCGAACTCGACAGAACAGCGCTCAAGCGGTTGTTCTCATCGAGAATGTATTCCAAGTACGCAAACTCGTGATACTGCGTGGTGTGATCGTGATCCGGACTCGAACGGCCGTCGGGCGACTCGATGCCGAGATCATTGCGCAGAAAGTCGCCGGAAACGAAATAGTTGAATCTTCCCTCGCTGCCGCCGTAATTGAAGCTCGGCTCGACTGTTCCGTGGCTGCCGCCGTAAATCGACACCGAGCCGCCCGGGTCGATCACCCCGCTTTTGGTTTTCAAATCGATGATGCCGGCGGTGCGCAGGCCGTATTCGGCCGGCAGCGCGCCGGTAATGAGGGTCATCGAGGAAATGAGGCGCGGATCGAGCGATTGGCCGAATACGCTGATGCCCTCCGGCAAGATGATGCCGTTCAGGCGATATTGCAGGCCGTTATGTTCGCCGCGAACATGAAATTGACCGAAGGAATCCTGGGCGACCTCGGGCGCTTGCATGATCACTTGATTGAGCAGCTGATTGTCGCCGCCCGGCTGGGCGCTGATCGCAGCTTCATTGATCGTGTAGATCGACGCGCCGGTTTGCGTCTGAATGCCGTTGCGCGCCTCATTCAAGCGCTGCGCGATCACGACGACTTCGTCGACGGCGGGCCCATCGTTGCCGGCCGCCTCGGCAGTTGAGGTTTCAGACACGTCCGCTTGCGCCATACGCGGCAGGCAAACCATAAGACCCATCGCGAGCGCCACGGGCGCCCCGAATAATTTGAAACTGAACATGAATCGAGCTCTCCACGCCAAATAGGTTTAAACCGCAGCGAACTGCGGCTGAAAAATCACCAGGGACTCAGCGCGTGGCGGGAGGTGCTCGGGAACGAAAGGCGAGGAGGAGTTTGCGATCGACGAGAGAGCTGAGTTGCGATTGCGGCGCAACACCGCAGCCCTGCGGCAGGGCAAAGGGCAGTACCGCCGGAGCGCCGGCAGCTGCCAGAAGGGGTGCGAAGTTTAAGCAATCGCTGCAAAAATCATGAAGGCTGGGACTCGTCTGCTGCGTTGAAGCAGCTCGCGTTCCCGGCACGTGCGTATAGGCATGCGCCATCGCGCCGAGTTGCGCGATGACGAGCGCCAGGGCGGCGATGACCGCGAAGCGCAGCCGCAGACGATGCTTCAATCTTGCCAAAGAAGATACCTAGAGGACGATGCAGCGATGCTAGCACGGCGCGCGCCGCGTCGCAGAGTTTGCGATACGTGCCGTGATCACCCGCGATTGTGCGAAGATTTGGAAGGGTCCTTCAGACACAAGGGTCCTTCAGACATAATGGAAAATCAAGCGGGAAGGTTCTTTTGATGCAGCACGGACGAATGGCCGCGGGCGGCGTTGCCTTGTTGCCGTGGCTCTTCGCAGCACCGGCCGCGGCGTTGGCCGAGGGCGCCGGGGATTTGCCCTCGGTGGTCGTCACCGCCACGCGAATGCCCACGGATAGCCGTGATTTGCCCGTGTCGATCGATAGGATCGATGCCGACGCCATTCGCAGCGGGCAGCTGCAGGTCAATCTGTCGGAGTCGCTGATGACGGTGCCCGGCGTATCGGCACAAAGCCGGCAAAATTATGCGCAGGACTTGCAGCTATCGGTGCGCGGGTTCGGCGCCCGATCCAGTTTCGGCGTTCGCGGGGTGCGGCTGTATTCCGACGGGATTCCCGGAACCATGCCCGACGGTCAAGGGCAATTTTCGCAATTTGATTTAGGGTCTGCGGATCATATCGAAGTCCTGCGCGGCCCCTTCTCGGCCTTGTATGGCAATTCATCGGGCGGCGTCATCGCAATTTTTACCGAGGACGCCAAGCCCGGCTATTCTCTCGGCGGCACCGCCGAGTACGGCACGTTCAATACGCAGCGCTATGCTCTGAAAACGACGGGCGATAGCGGCCTCGTCAATTACGTGGTCGACGCGTCGCACTTTCAAACCGACGGCTATCGTGTTCACAGCAATGCGGAGCGCAATCTTTTCAACGCGAAGGCGAGCGGAGCCTTGAGCGACACGTCGAAATTAACGGTGGTTGCCAACGCCGTGCAATCGCCGTTTGTGCAGGATCCCTTGGGCCTTACGCGCGCGCAGCTCGCCGCCGATCCCACCCAGGCCGGCGTGAACGCCGTGACATACAACACCCGCAAGTCGCTGGCGCAAGAACAAGTGGGGGCGGTTTACGAAAATCACTTCAGCGCCGCCGATGATTTGTCCGCCAGCGTTTACACCGGACATCGTGCGACGACCCAGTTTCAAGCGATACCGCAGGCGACGCAACAGGCAGCGCCGCTCTATCCCGGGGGTGAGATCGATTTGGATCGGGCGTATTGGGGCGTCGATCTGCATATGACGGATCAGCGCATGCTTGGCGGCACGCCACTGCTGCTCGTTGCCGGCGTGAACTATGACGATCTGGCGGAAGCGCGCAAAGGGTATCTGAATTTCATCGGCTCGGATTTGGGAGTGCAAGGGGCGCTGCGCCGCGACGAGGCCAATCATGTGTACGATTTCGATCAATATCTGCAAGCGCAGTGGGACCCTGCGGCGCGCTGGCGAATTATCGCGGGGGTGCGCAACAGTCTCGTCGACGTGAGTTCGCATGGACACTTGGCCGTGCTCGATGCTGCGAGCAGCGAGGTTCGATACTCAGCAGTCAATCCGGTTGCGGGAGTGACGTTTCGGGCAACCGACGCCATCAATTTCTATGGATCCTATGGCAAGGGATTCGAGACTCCGACCTTGAATGATTTGGCGTATCGCTCCGTGGATGGCAGTCTTCCCGGACTGAATCTCGGATTGAAGCCGGCGCGCAGCGACAACTACGAAGCCGGCATCAAAGCGGGCAACGCCCACGTGCACGCCAGTCTGGCGGCGTTCTACATTAAAACCGTCGATGAACTGGCGGTGCTGCAAAACTCCGGCGGACGCACCGTGAATCAAAATATCGGCGAGACCAGCAGGCGGGGTCTGGAACTCGAAGCGAGTGCGGACTGGGCCGGCGGATTCAGCGCTCGATTCGCCTATACCTATATCCGCGCGGTGGTGGCGCAGCCGTATTTCACCTGCGTAGCGGCGCCGTGCAATCCGCTCAGCAATCCGAGCGGGCCGCCGCCCGCCAATTACCTGCCCGTGGCCGCCGGAAATTTCCTCCCTGCGGTTGCGCAGAATTCCGTGTACTTGGGACTCACGTGGAGTTATAGCCCGTTGGGCTTTTCGACCACCCTGGAGACGCTGGGGCGCGGAAAAATCTATGCCGACGACCGCAACACGGACGCCGCGGCAGGTTATTGGGTGGCCAATTGGCGTGCCGGGTTTGAGCAGCAGTCAAGGCACTGGCGATTCAGCGAATTCGCCCGCATTGATAATCTCGCAAATAGGGCATATGTAGGCTCTGTGATCGTGAATGAGACCAACACGCGGTTTTTCGAGCCCGCGCCGGGCCGAACAGCCTATGTCATGTTCAATGCAGCCCTGCGGAATTAAGCTAATGTTATGTGCACCAAACGACCTGAACCGCGTTGAGTACGTAGGGTCTTATTGATCATGTCTTGAGAAAGCAGCTGCACGCAGCTGCGAGGTTAAGGAGAGGCATATGACTATCAAGGGCAAGGGCGTTTTGGCGGTAGGCGCGCTGGGACTGATGCTGGCCGGCAGCGGGGCGGCATTGGCCCAGCATGGCGGCGGAGGCGGCCACGGTGGCGGCGGCGGAGGCGGTGGCCATATGTCCGGAGGCGGCGGCCACAGTTCAGCCGGGCGGCCAGCCGGCGGCGGCGCTCATTTCGCCGGATCGGGGCGATATTCGGGTGGTGGTCATGTTGTCAGCGGATACCGTGGCGGAGCCTACGCTGGTCGCGGCGTAGGATTTGCGGGCCATGGCTACTCGACCGGCTGGCGCGGCGGTTCCGGGGGCGGCTGGCACGGGGGCGGTTGGCGCGGAGCCGGTTGGCGCGGCGGATACTGGCATGGCGGCTTCTGGCCCAGGGCGTACTACGGCTACGGGTTTTCGTGGTTCCTGCCCATCCTGCCGTTGGCCTATGCGACCTATTGGTACGGCGGACTTCCGTATTACTACGCCAATGACGTCTATTACACCTGGAATCCGACCTACGACGGCTATGTCGCAACCGATCCGCCGCCGGTGGGGGATTCAAGCGGCTCCGCAGACGTCGCTGGATCCGGGCCGGCACCCGCGGGCGACGTGGCGCCGGATTCCGGTCCTGGCCCCGGCGGGCCTGTAGCGGGACAGATTTTCATGTACCCGAAAAATGGCCAGAGCGCTGAGCAACAGGCGAGCGACAAAGCTGAATGCCAGAAGTGGGCGTCGGATCAAGCCGGCCAGGTTGCGCAGAACGGATCTGATTACAACCGGGCTATGGTGGCGTGCGTGGAAGGACGAGGCTACAGCGCTCGCTGAATTTCTTAGACGGCGTTGATAAAAAAACCGCGCTTCGAGCGCGGTTTTTTTTCTGACGTTTAAGCCGAACCGGCGCGCAGTTTTACTGCCAGCAAGTAGTGCTGGAGCCCGTCGACGTTTGCACCCCGCCGGAAGTTATCGTGAAACTGGTGCACCCCGTATCGTTTGCTTGGGATTTTGTCGGGACCGGCGTGGCGGTAATGGTATAGGTCGCGGGGGTGCCTGCCGAAGTCGTATTGGCCGGCGGCGCCGCCTGGGTAACAGTTATGGGTGAAATGTTGTAGTAACCACTGCCCACCGGGAACGACACCCCAAGACCGGCTGTGTAACCAAGATCGGTGGGCAACGCGCTATAGGTGTTGTTGGTGCTGAAGAACCGCTCTTCGAGGCTCGCTATATTGAGCAGGGCGGATTTTGCTTCTGTGCGTCTCGACTTCATGATGTAGGAAGTATAGGAAGGTATGGCGATGGCAGCCAGAATGGACGCAATCACCATGGCAATCACGAGTTCGATCAGCGTAAAACCCCGCTGCCTTCGAGCCGGAGGCTGCACGCGGCGAAGTAAGACTGTCTTGTACATGCGCATATCCTTTTTTAGCTCGCGTGACTTTGCCTAGCGTTTCTCGATCCAAGTGAGGCGGCTGCCCTTCGACCCCGCCGGCGGATTGATCTGGCTGATGGCGCCGCTGCCGCTGGTCGTTTGTGTCACGAGATAGGTATTGGTGCCTGCGATCACGACCGACGGAGATCCGGTGCCGCTCAATGCGACGCCGCTCACTGAGTCGCCGCCTATGCTGATGAATTGATGGTTAGCGTTGCCGAAGAACGAATTGGTAAAGGCGCCCCCGGTGGCGGGGTTGATCGCCATGGTCCAACCGCCGGCCAAGGTCGATGAACAAAGCGCCATCAACGTCGTTGGCGGTATGGTGGTGTTGACGAGGAATGCGCCGTTTTGGAGCGTCGGGTTGAAAATGACCTGCTCATAAATTTTCGCCGCGCTTGGAACGGTGGTGCTCGCTAGCAGGCCATTCGGGTCCCTGGGGTTGCCATATCCGGACGACAGCCCCAGGTACCAGCCGAACTGCTTCGTCGACGTGGTGCTGGTATCGGCCCAGCTGATCGTATTGTTGCTGATGGTTTCGTAGAAGTACTGCGTCCCGATCTGAACACTGCTTGAACTCAAAACATCACTGGTGTCGTACGTGTTCTTGACGGACTGACTCTGCAATACGGTGTTGCCGGATAGGCCTCCGGAAATGGGCGATGGTGCCGAGCTCCCCGACAAACTGGCATATTTGACGTGCGACATCGAATTCCAGTTGCTCAAATTCCAGTCCCAGATACCGATCAGATATTGCTGCGATGTCGCGTAATTCGCCGGTGTATTGTTATTGAATGGTGTTTGCCGGCCGGTGCCGAACTCCACCAGGACACGGGGAGTTGCGGTCGATGCGATCGATGCAACCACGACCTTGGTGGTGATGGGAATCGAAGCGCTGCCGGTGCTGTAGATAGGCGTTCCGGCTCCTGTGCCCGTCATTGCGCTGCCGGACGCCGAGGTTACAGCCCACTGTGTAGGGTCGCTGTTCGTCAAGTCGAAGCGCCAGACATTGCCCTGCAAATCGCCCGCGTAAACATAGTCCGTCACGTGATCGCCGTCGAGATCCGCGGGTGTGACGTAATAGATGCCGTTGGGCGAGCCGGTCCGGGTGCCGACTCCGGTGCTCAAGTAGTAAAACGTGGGCTGACCTGAGTTGTTCGCGATCATCACGAAAATGCCGGCATCGCCGTTGTAGCTGCCCGAGCCATTGCCGAATACTGCGCCCCATGACGTGTCCGGGTTGCCGCCGCCGGTGGCGTTGTGGAACTTGCGGATTTGCGCCGTTCCAAAAGTCTTGCCGAGGCTGTTGCCGCAGCTCGAGCCGCCGCCCGACACCGTGCCGACGCAGCTGAAGGTCGCCGTACCGCCCGTCACCGTCGTCGTGACCACACCGGTAGTAGTGTTCGTCGTGGATGTGGACTGAATGGAGCTGCTCCACTCGCCGATCACGATTCCTGCGGCGTTTCCCTCGCTGAAGGAGTTCGGTTTGCTGGTGTCGTCCGGGTTGGTGATGTCGAGCGCGAAGATCGAGCTGCCGCCGGCTCCCAAGCCGCCGACCAACCAGGTGTGCCAACTACCGTTGTAGAAGAGCTCTCCCGTACCCGGCGTGCCGTCGACGTTGAAACGGTGCGCATACAGCGGATTCGTATAGTCGTTGGCCGTGTTGAGGACAACGGGCGGGCTCCCGGGCACGACGGAACTATTGATGGTATTCGCGACGTAGGCCGGCATGAACGCAAAGACCTCGCGGCCATCGTTGTTCGCGCCATTGAAAGTAGTTCCATTGGTAAAAGAGCCTGATCGGAATGCATGCATGAAGCCATCGTTGGCGCCTGCATAGACCACGTTGGTGCGCCCTTGATAGGTGCTGACGAACGAAGCATAAGTCTGGCCTGAATTCTCGGGCATGGTTTGCGTGGGGTGCAGTAGGTCGGTCCAAACCGCCGGATACGGTGCCGAGGGCGGTCCCACCCAGGTGGGGCTCGAATCGACGATGTCGCCGAGAACACTGGTGCGCTTGCGGAAACCACTGGGGTTCGGTATCGGGGCCGTAGTCATGGTCGGGTCCACCCCGGTCACAGACTGCTCATGGGTGCGAACGCCGCGCAGGTACTCCAACCGCATATTCGCGTTGCTCGGAAAAGTGGTCGCCGACGGCGAGGGATCGCCGAAATTCAGATTTGTCTGCTCACCGGACGAGAGCTGCGTGGAACCGCTGGAGGTCCAGGTGAATGGGATGCCTGCGCTACCGTTCCAAGTCAACATGGCTCGCCCGGTATCAGGGTCCGGCGCCGCTACATTGGCCGCACCAGTCTTTGCGCAGGTCGGGCCCGCCGCCAGGCCGGTCAACACGCATGATGCGTCCCAGTTCACGGCCGGATCGATTTGCAAGTTGTTGGGATTACCGTCGGGTGAATCCAAATTCTGCGAGGTCAGCGAACCCGTCCAATTGTTTGGGTTGTAAAACGCGAAATAGACCTGCGTACCTGTCTGCACCTTCGCGGATTGCTTTTGGTTGAGGCCTGCGGAACTCGAGGCCGAGGTCTGCGGTTGCGCCTGGAAACACATGATTTCGTGAACGTTCGTGCTGCCGCCCGTGGAACCCGCAAATCCAAACCGCACCTGGGAAGGCAACGTCCCATTGGCCGCGGTGATGTCCTGTCCAGTGATCACCGGTTGAAAATTGCCGCCGTTATAGCTGTACGACAGGCTCAAGAGCCCGGCCGTCGTGATGGTCAGATTGTAGGTAATCGGGATTCCGAAGCTCGAGCCGCTGGTCGCGGACGTGGCATAGCCGCGCTTCGTGGCGCCCTCCACGGCAATCTTGTTGGACAGAATCGCGAAGGCGTTCGGAATGGCGCCGTAGTCTGCGATTGGTATGGTCGTTATTGTCGCCCTGCTGTACGGATTGGCGATTGATTGGGCGCCACTTCCGGCGTTCGCAGGAAGGTAGGTGCCGCTACCAGCTGAATCGTTTTGATGTACGCCCGAGAAGTCCCATATGAAACCGGTCTCGCAAGTCTGCCGAACCGCCTTCAGGCGCTGGTCGGCCGTTAGAGACGACGGATAGTACTGAGAGGTCGCGGGGTTGGTGCTCAGGTAATTCCAAGCTACGCTGCCCGCGCCGCGCAGGCCGACGCGATTGGCCTGCTTGCCGTAGCCGCTCGCGGTGTTGTCTTGAGGGTTGGCGCCCTGGTTGCTTGGATTGAACACCCTGCTGGCCGCGGTGGTTGACGTGGCCGGCGTGGTCACCCAGGAGCCATCCAGGAAATTTCCAAATTCGTCGATTCCGAGGCCAATATAGCCGCCGATCATGCCGTCATAACCCTGTAATGCGCTGTTATTGGTATTCGAACAGCTGTACCCCAAGCTGCCGCCGTAGTCGCCGAGCGTCACCGGCTGACTTGCGTCCTGCAGAAAGAAGCTGATGCCGTCGGCGCCGTCGGAACCGCCGCCGTGGGAATTGGAACCGGAGTTGCCGATGTAAGTCTCCGTGGTAAACGTGACTTGCAGCCCCGCGCTCGACAGCGCGAAGGGAACATTGGAGACAATGGCGCCGCTTTGATTGGTGGCGCTATTGGTCAGGCGCAATGCACCGCCGGTGAGCGGGGTGTCCTGATTCGCATTGCCGTTGGCGCCGCCAACTTGAGTCTGCGAGCCGTAATACGGTAAATTTTTACACATCGGCAGCTGCCCGGGACTGGATGTCGCGTTCGAGGCGCTGCTTCCCGCGGTCAGGCACGCGCCGCCGTAGTAATTCCAAGTGCAGTTGGTCGAGGCGCCGGTGAAGTTTTCCGTCACGCTGGTGGAGGTGCACGACTGCGCCTGCACGGACGCGGGAACGAAGCCCACGAGCGCCCATACCAACGCAGCCATGATGATTCTGATGTTCATTACAGTCCTCCCAAATCCTTTGTACTGCTCTGCACGATGTAGGTCGCTTCCACTACGGCTGCCGTATCCGCACTGCCGCCATAACCCACCGCATCGATCTGATAGATGTTGCCCAGGCCGCTCGGCGCGACGCCGAGGTAGGTGATGTAGAAAGCTGGATTTTTGTAGTAGGCGCCTTGACCGCCGATCGCGCCCGTTACGTTCATCGCGCTGGTCACGCTCGGGATGTAATTGACCCCCGCCGGCCAAGGAATTTGGGTCGGATTGGCCAGCGGTAAAGTGCACACCTGGCCCTGGCCGGGATTGTAGGGGAGTAAAACGGCGGCGCAGACGATGGGCGTGCCGCCGACAGTCACCAACCAATATTCGGCGTACTGCTCCGCGGTTTCGGCAGCATTCAGCGCGCGGTGTTTCTCGCGCACATTGCCGGCGATCTTTTCGTCCAGCCCGAAGCTGCGAAACATGCCGACGGCCAGCAACGTCACGACGATCAGCAGCAGCAACGACGTCACCAACACCATGCCGCTTTGCCGCGCCATCGAGGATTGCGTTGATGGCTTGATCATGTCGTGACACCGTTCTTGTTCATGACGTCGACAATTCGGGTGAAGGTAATGAATTGCCCCACGGTGGTCTGTCCCGCTTGTCCAAACAAAGGATTGACGAAGGTCAACGTAATTTTGACCGACTTCACATTGCTCCAGTAATTAAAGGCGATCACGGTGGCGGCATCCAGATAGGCATCAATCGAGTTGGTGCCGACCGCAGCGTTGGTTTGCACACCGTAGTAAATTTGCAGGCTATTCACGCCGCTGATCAGCGGCACCGGAGCTGAAGCCAGGCCATTCACCACGAGGGTGCACTGCAGAGTCCTCGTAAGGGGATCGACGCTGAAAGTGTTGACCCACGTTGCGGCGACAGTGCTGGTGTTCCCGAGGCAGTTGATGACGTTGTCCGGCGTGGTGCTGGCCGTGCCGTTCGTCTGATAGCGCACCGTTATGCTGTTGCCCGGTGCCGCGTCATTATAGTTCCCGCTGCCGAAGAGCGTTTGTCCGGCAGTCGTAAAAGGTGCGGACACGGGGAAGGACGACGCGGCGGTGTTGGTCAATGGATTCGGGAAGTAGCCGGCCGACTGGATCACATCGGTCATCAGCGTCACGGCCATGCGCTCGCTCTCTTGCAACTGCGACAGCCCGTTTTGGTTGAGAGAGGTGGATTTCATGGCTTGCACCAGCGTGAGCAGGCCGCCGATCAAGAACAAAGCGATGAGCACGGCGATCATCAGCTCGACCAGGGTAAATCCGCGTTGCGTATTGGTATTCATGGCTGCACGAACAAGGTGTAGGTCGGCGGTTTCAGTCCGGCCATGTTGGTCTGCTGGCTATTCCCGGCCACCGCGTTCTCCGACCACTGGATTTGGATGGTGCAGGTCACAGGAATGCCCACGGTAATCGTGCAATTGACGGTGGCCAGATACCCCGGCAGCACGCCCGGCACGCAACTAGCGGTGCCCTGCGTGAGGCAGGTGGCCGCCGCCGCAAGTCCGGGATCCGTGATGTGGAGTACCCCCGCCGATGTGTAGCTGATCGAGGTAGTTGCCGGCGCTGCGCCGGCGGCCCAGTAACCCGGGTTGGCGTGCATGGCGGCGGCAAGGCTCGAGGCCTGAATGGCCGCGATCGATCGTGAACCGGCGACGCTGGTACTCGACAGGGCGAGCGATTCCATCTTGGCCAATCCCAAGAGCCCGACTGAAACCACGATGAGAGCCACCATGACTTCGACCAGGCTGAAGCCTGCCGACCGCCGAAGACGAAATCGCCTGGCAAATCTTAGTTGCATGACGGCGTACCGAACCCGAATTTTTCAGTGACCGTCGAGCCGATCGGGTTGATGGCGACACAGCGTGTCCAATTCTGGTTGCTGGTCGAGTCGTGCAGCGTAATGTTGACCGCATTGGCCACCCCTGTTGGGGCATATCCCATACGATTGAAGGTGAGGGCGTGGAAAGTACTGGGAGCGGCGGCAAACGTATCGCTTCCGCCAAAGGCCGGCTGCGTCCGAATGACGGCCTCCCCGGCCTCAACTGCCTTGTTGCCGTTCGTATCCAAGAACACGATCCATCCGAGTTGCCAATCGGTATTCGTGCAACCCGTGTAGGGGCTCGAGGATGTGCAGATGGTGACCGACTGACCTTCCTTCACCGCCTGGCTGCGCGCGAGCTGAATGTCGCCGAGCAAGCCGTTCACCTCCGTTGAGATCCGGTTCGAGCTGGTCACAAATTTGAAGCCGGGTATCGCGATGGTGCCGAGAATGACCACGATGGCCATGGTCATCACGAGTTCCATCATCGTGAAACCGGAATCCCGTTTGGATGGCATTTTGCTCATGGGTGGCCATAGTAGAGAGGTAAACTTGCTCGAAACTGACAACCCGGAGATTCTGCCCGGAATGTGACGCCGTTCTCACGCCAGCTGACGTCGCGGTCGGTCGCCGGCTGGGCAAAACGCCGGATTACGGGAATTGCAGCAGCACTTTCGTTCCCCGGCCGCTCGTTCCAGGCCCGATGGTCATCGAGGCTCCGTAGAGTTGTGCGATTTCGTCCACTATCGCGAGGCCCAGTCCGCTGCCATGTCCCAGGGAATTGGGCAATCGATAGAACCTTTGCCGCACCCGCTGACGCTCTGTCTCCGGGATGCCGGGCCCATTGTCTTCCACGGCCAGGTACGGCGACCCGTTGGCCACGCCTGCGCTTACCGTAATGCTGCCCCCCGCGGGCGTGTACTTCAGTGCGTTGTCCACGAGATTGCTCAGCAGGTCATCGAGCAGTGAGGGGTCGGCAACGATGGAGACCGGCTGCACGTCAGCGCCCAAGTCAATGTTGGATTGCAGAGCACGGTCGAAGAATTTGGCGACGACTTCGCCGACGATGGCGCTCAGAACCACGGATTGGTTTTTCGTTGCCATATTCGCCGCGGGATCCGCCCGCGCCAGGCTGAGCAGCTGGTTGGAGGAGTGCGCCAATTGTCGCACGCTTTCCTGCAGCGTCCGCAGCCGGCCGCTGATCGGCTGGGCTGCCGGTTCCCCAATGAGGATGTCCAATTGCGCCTGCATGCCGGTAATGGGCGTGCGTAATTGGTGTGCCGTGTTGGCGATGAATTGCTGTTGCGATTGAACGGAGCTGCGCAGCATGGTGAACAATCGATTCAGTGTTACCACCACAGGTGCGATTTCGCGAGGCACCGAGGTTTCCACGATCGGGCGCAGATCGAGCGCTGAGCGCGCGGCGATTTCGTCGCGTAGTTTTCTGAGCGGGCGCAGGCCGATCTGGATGCCGACCCATACGAGCACGAGCGTGATATCCAGTTGAACGAAGTCCCAGAGCAGGGTGCTCATGAAGCCAAATCGCGCGGCCGGCTCGGTCGCCGGTCTCGCATCGGCTACGGTAATGATCACGACTCCCGCCCGCGTATCAAATCGCGTGGTGAGGGTGCGCACGCTGCGATGATCGATTTGCGCCATGGCGGGGAGTTGTGCATTGGCGCTGTTCATGGGGACGGCCGGTATTTGTGGATCGCCGATGAGCAAATGCCCTTGAGGGTCGCGCACCGCGTATTTGACGTAGTCAGGCACCGGCGGGGCAGGTCCGCCGTTCGGATTCGCATCGAGCGTGAGCTGACCGTCCGCGACTTGCATACGCCGCATCAATGCGTTGCTGGCCTCCTTCAAGCGACGGTCGCTGCTGATGACGCCCGGCGCTACGTTGTTGAAGTAGTGCACCAACGCTCCGCAGAGCGCCAATAGCATGAGCGGAACCGCCAGCCAAAATATCAATTGACGGCTGATGGAGGAGGTCACGCGGGCCTCGTTTCTTCCAATCGATAGCCGAGCCCGCGCAGGCTGCGGATGATGGCGGCATCGCCGAGTTTGGCGCGCAGCCGTGAGATGTGCACTTCGACGGCGTTGGCCGTGATGTCTTGATCGGGGCCGGCAACAGTCTGGCGCATGCGCTCTTTGGAGACGATCTGGCCGATGCGCCGCGACAAACATTCGAGCACCAGCCACTCGCGCGCCGTAAGTTCGACTTCCGCTTCGTCGATGCAAAGGCGTTTGCTGGACAGATCGACGCTCATGCGGTTGAGTTTCACGACGCCGCTGCTCGCGCCGCTCGAGCGGCGCATCAGCGCCCGGCACCGCGCCGCCAGTTCCGCTGCCTCGAACGGTTTGCTCAAGAAATCGTCGGCGCCCAAATCGAGCGCCTTGACCTTATCGGTCAGCGTGCATCGCGCGGTAAGAATGAGTGTGGGTAGAGACTTGCCGGCGCTGCGCAGCCGGCGCACCAAGGTCAAGCCGTCGGCGCCCGGCAGGCCCACATCGATCACGGCCAGCGCGAACTCTTCGTCGGCAATGGCAGCCTGTGCCGCCTCGGCGCTCATGACCCGGTGCACGGAATAGTTGGCCGCGGTCAAACCTCGCAGGATGGCGTCGGCAACGATGTCATCATCTTCTACTAGTAATAGCCGCACGCGTCACTTTACTACGAGCAGGGCCGTCTCTTAAGCGCTAGAGATCGCCGACCGCGTGACTGTCCGGCTCGTCGCGATCGCCGCCGAAGGTGGTGCGGCGCGGTGGAACCAAAGCGCGCAGTTTGGCCTCGTATGCCTTGGCAAAAGTTTCGATGAACAAATGCGGAAAGCCGTCGGCCGGCCGTTGCGCCAGACCGGAAAACAGCTCGGCATAGAGGTCCCAGTACTTTGCCTTGCTTTGACCGCCGAAGACGCCGCGCTTGCCAGCGCGCTCGAAGCGTTCCTCCAGCTCTTTCGGATCGACGCGGCTCAGGAACTCTTCGAATGCGGCGCGCATTGCGGTCAGGGATGCGGCGTTTTGCGCCTTGAGCTCGCGGAAATTCTCGCGGATTGCCTCGACTGATCCGGCGCGCGTCGACACGGTCGTCAGCAATCGCACCAATGCTTCATCGACGCCTCGAGAAAGATTCAAGGGTGAATCCGACGCATCGGCCGCGGGGGCGGCAATCCTGAACCTGTTGCGAAACTCGTTGCGGCCTTGATTCAAATCCATGAGTCCCGTTACCGCTTCGCGCAGCAATTGGCCGGCGAGCTGCAGCGCTGCACCGCGTGCTTCCGGCGTCACGGACTTGGGATCGACACCCGCACCGCGGCAGAATGAAGCGAGTCCGATATCGAAATCACCTTCGAAGAGCGGGAGACTCTGACGCGCCAAGGGGCTTGGCGTGCTCGGCGCGCTTTCTCGCAGCGCGGTTTGCGCAGGCGCTTGTGCCGGAGTTTCCATTTTCAGGGGCCGGGTCATCATGTGCCAGGGAGTTCCGGCAGCCTCCGCGGATCCTGCCGCGTGATCGACCGGCGGCAGGGATTGTCCGTAGGCGTCGCGCGGGCGCACGCCGGAATCGGCGGCCGAAAAGTTGCTGGGCTCCAGCAGCTCGCTGAGGTCAAGGTCTGCACCCAAATCGTTGGCGGTGGATTTCCTGGCTGCGGAAGAGGGCGACCGGCCATCGTACGCAATGACGGCGCTCTCTTCGGGCGGAAAGTCATTGCTCTGGTCAATGCTGATCAAGAGTTCGTATTCGCCTAAGCGTACGTAGTCGCCGTCCTTGAGGGTGTAGTCGTGGTACTTGCCCAGGGGTACCTGCGCGCCGTTGACGTACGTCCCATTGGAACTGGTATCGACCAGTACGTAAGTGCCCGCCCGGAAATCGACGCGGGCGTGTTTGCCCGAGAGGTAACGCTCCGGGTCGGGTAGAATCCACTCATTGTCAGTCGCGCGCCCAATGGTGCCTCCGTGCACACCAAAGACTTTGGTGGCAAGCGCTCCGAGGCGGGTTGAGTGTTCGCTGACGACGCGTAAGCGCAGTGCCATAGTCAATCCCTCCAGCGGGTCTCAAGGTTTGCGCTAAGTGCCGGTATAATATGGTGAAATACTAGCAATGGTTGGAGCCTACTAAATGGCGGCGAGTCACATTTTCAAGGTTCTGTTCGTGAATCAAGGCAAGGTCTATGAGATCTACGCCCGTAAAGTGAGTCACGGCAGCTTATTTGGCTTCATCGAGGTCGAGGAACTGGTGTTCGGCGAGCGCTCCACAGTGGTGGTGGACCCCGCTGAGGAGAAGATAAAGGCGGAATTCAACGAAGTAAAGCGCACCTATCTGCCCATGCATTCGGTGCTGCGCATCGATGAAGTCAAGAAACAGGGCGTCAGCAAGATCGTAGCGCTCGAGGGCTCCAATGTCTCGCAATTCCCTGTTCCAATCTATACGCCTGGCGGAGACTCCAGCGCTCGCAAATAGGCCGATTCCTGTAGAATGATGCATGTTTAGCCTTTTCGGCGCACCGGCGCTGTCGCAATTCCGACTCGATGAGCTGCTGCGCGCGCTCAAGACCCAAGATTCGCGCATCACGACCCTGAGCAGCCGCTGGATTCACTTCGTCGATACCGCCCGCGCCTTGAGCGAGTCCGAGCTCGACGTGCTGGGCAAGCTTTTGACCTATGGCACGGCCGTTGCCGGCGCGCCACCCAGTCCACGCGGCGGTCACAAGATTTTGGTCACGCCGCGCGTCGGGACGGAGTCGCCGTGGTCGAGCAAGGCGACCGACATCCTGCACGTCTGCGGATTGAGTGCCGTGACTCGCGTCGAACGCGGTACGGTGTATTTCGTCGAGTCCAGCGCGGCGTTGGCGGTCGCGGATCTGAACAAATTGGCCGCCCACCTGCACGATCGCATGACGGAATCGGCATGGCCGGACTCCGTGGAGCCTGTGGGACTGTTTCATGCCGCCCCGCCGCGTCCCTTGCGTCACGTCGCGTTGGGTGTGCATGGTTCTGAGGCTTTGGCGCGGGCCAACCGAGACTGGGGTCTCGCGCTGTCGAGCGATGAGATCGACTATCTGGTGCGGGCGTTTCACGCGTTGGGAAGGGATCCCACCGATGTGGAATTGATGATGTTCGCCCAGGCGAACTCCGAGCACTGCCGGCACAAGATCTTCAATGCGGATTTCGTCATCGATGGGGAGACGATGCCGCGCTCGCTGATGGCCATGATTCGCGCCACTTATGCCCGCAATTCTCGAGGCGTGCTGTCCGCTTATCGCGACAATGCGGCCGTCATCGAGGGCGCGCGAGCCACCCGGTTTTTTGCGGATCCGCTCACGCAGCGCTACGCCGGCAGCCTCGAGCCCATGGATATCTTGATGAAAGTCGAGACGCACAATCATCCCACCGCCATCTCGCCGTTTCCTGGAGCCGCGACCGGTTCGGGCGGCGAGATCCGCGACGAGGGCGCCACGGGAATCGGGGCCAAGCCCAAAGCGGGGTTGACCGGGTTTTCGGTGTCCAATCTGAAGATTCCCGGCATGCCGCAGCCCTGGGAAATCGACTTCGGCAAACCCGGCCGAATTGCCTCCGCGCTCGAGATCATGATCGCCGCACCCTTGGGTGCGGCCGCTTTCAACAATGAATTCGGACGCCCGAACACCTGCGGATATTTCCGCGTCTTCGAGCAGCAATCCGCGAGCGGCCTGGCTGTTCGGGGCTATCACAAGCCCATCATGGTCGCCGGCGGCCTTGGCAGCGTGCGTCGCCAAAACGTGGAAAAAAAGGACGTCGTGATCGGCGCTCCTCTCATCGTGCTCGGCGGTCCTTCCATGTTGATTGGATTGGGGGGCGGCGCAGCTTCCTCGGTGGGCAGCGGTCAAAGTTCGACCGATTTGGATTTCGCATCGGTGCAGCGCGGCAACGCCGAAATTCAGCGCCGCGCCCAGGAAGTGATCGATCGCTGCGTCGCGTTGGGAGATGCGAATCCCATCCTGCTGATTCATGATGTGGGCGCCGGCGGACTGTCGAACGCGTTGCCCGAAGCCATCGCACACAGTCATCGCGGCGGGCGCATCGACCTGCGCAAGATTCCCAGCGCGGAATCGGAACTCTCGCCGATGGAGATCTGGTGCAATGAAGCGCAGGAGCGCTACGTGCTCGCGCTCGTACCCGGGAGCATCGCGCAATTTGCGGCACTCTGCGAACGCGAGCGCTGCCCCTTTGCGGCGGTGGGTGAAATCACCGCAGATGGACGGCTCGTGGTCTCTGATCCGCAGCTCCACGGCACGCCGGTCGACATGCCCATTGAGGTGCTGCTGGGAAAAGCACCGCGCATGACGCGCGATGTTCGATCCACGCCCAAGATTACCTCCGCGTTCGCGACCGGCGCGGCAACCATTGGCGACTCGCTCGATCGCTTGTTGTGTCTGCCGACGATTGCCGATAAGTCTTTCCTGATCACCATCGGAGATCGGACCGTCGGCGGCTTGATCAGCCGCGACCAAATGGTGGGCCCGTGGCAGGTGCCGGTCGCCGACGCCGCCGTCTCGTTGAGTAGTTACGACGAATACAGCGGCGAAGCGATGGCCATGGGGGAACGAACGCCCGTGGCCGTGCTCGATGCACCGGCATCGGGGCGTTTGGCCGTTGCCGAGGCGTTGACCAATATTCTGGCGGCGGACATCCGCCAATTGACCGATATTCGTTTGTCGGCGAATTGGATGGCCGCCTGCGGAGAGCCGGGTGAGGATGCCGATTTGTACGCCACCGTGCGCGCCGTCAGTGAGCTCTGTACGACGCTGGGCATCACCATTCCCGTGGGCAAAGACTCCTTATCCATGAAGACCACGTGGCGGGATGCCGGCGGCGAGCATGCCGTCGTTGCACCCGTGTCGCTGATCGTTTCGGCATTCGCTCCGGTGCAGGACGCGCGCTCGACGCTGACCCCCGAACTGGATCTGTCGCAGCCTTCGCGTCTGCTGCTCATCGATCTGGGCGGCGGCAAGAATCGCCTGGGAGGATCGTGCTGGGCGCAGGTGCACCTGCAGAGCGGCGGGAGTCCCGCGGATCTCGACAGTCCCGGCCTCCTGAGCGCACTTTTTGCCGCGCTGCGCGAGCTGAAAGATCACGGGTTGATCCTCGCCTATCATGACCGCTCGGACGGCGGCTTGTTGGTCACGCTGCTCGAGATGGCGTTCGCCGCCCATTGCGGTCTGCGCATCGACCTGGGCGCCGCGGCGGACACGATCGCGGCTTGTTTTTCCGAGGAACTGGGCGCGGTCATTCAAGTGCCGCAGGCGCGCATTGCCGAGGCGCGGCGTATTCTGGAGTGCCATGCCCTGGGTGCGCTCACGCGCGACATCGGCGAGCCTGCAGCGGGGGACGAGGTGCTGCTGAGCGCCGATGGCCATGTGGTTTTTTCCGGCTCGCGCATCGCTTTGCATCGCCGCTGGAGCGAAGTGTCGTTTCGCATGCAAGAGCTGCGCGACAATCCGCAGTGCGCACGTGAAGAATACTCGC
>Ga0193726_1000908_pt1 | contig 26534 bp, 26 predicted proteins | sample H2c1metaG_FD_144928 | JGI IMG/M metagenome (GOLD analysis project Ga0193726, IMG submission 144928) | Soil microbial communities from a riparian zone of the East river system, Colorado, United States - H2c1 | ecosystem: Environmental > Terrestrial > Soil > Riparian zone | place: USA: East River...
GAGCACGATCCGGAAAAGCATGCCCTCGGACTTGATCCGAGGGTGGGTACCGGTTTTCCCTCGGGACAAACGCGAAGCGTTTGCCCGGAGATCATGCTCAAACAAAAAGTTAGAGCGGAATGACTATTCGAAGAAAAGTCATTCCGCTTTAATCGTCCGATGCAGGTCCGCACCAGCCCGGCAAATAGACCGCGTCCTTGCCTTTCGCCAAAGCCAGCGCCTTCTCGGTCGCCTTTTCGAAATTGGCTTCCACATTCTTGCGCGAAATTCTGCGGCGCAGGAAATCCGCCCACAGGAATTCGCTGAACGGTGTCGTATCCTTTGCAAAACCCCCGACCCGGCGCAATTCGCCGGCCAGACTGCGGAATGGATCGTCTTTGAGGTCCGCCACCGTTTTCGGAATGTCCCTGAAGTGCCGGCGTTCGCCCTTGGCGTCGTACGGATAGACCCACCTGTGATTGTCGAGCACGCCCCAGAACGCATCGGGATCGACCATGGTAAGGTCGGCGATGATGGTGACCAGAATGTCCTTGACGCCTTCTTCGTGCAGCGAGCGCGCCAGATGATGATGGTCGACCACGTAGTGGCGCTGGTCCGGTCCCAGCACCACCGGGATCATATGTTTGCCCAGAAGCTCCGCCTGTTTTTTCTTCGACTTGTGTTCCCGCCAGCGCTTGCGTTTTTCCTTGACCTCTCGCAAGCCGACGGTCATCTGGGTCGGATGCAGCGAGAGGATCGGAATCGGATGAAGGATCGGTTCGCGCGTGTTCGCCATGACTGGAAACCCCTGATCTGATCGGCCAAAACCCCTCTGAAACAGCTGCGATTATGCCATGATGGCGCAGGCGATTAAATGCCTTGCCAGCGTCTCACGAGATCCGAAAAAGATGGTCACGAGCCAGAACGAGCGGGCACCGAAGCCACGGGTCGTGCGGCTTGGCGGACGCGAAATCATCACCGAAGGCCTGGGTATTTATTGCCTTCAATGCGGTGTTCGCAGTGTTCTACTGGATCGGAAACCAGCCGATCTCAAACGTCCCCGGCGGCGCCTATATCGACTATCTCTATTTCAGCATCGAGACGCTTTCCACCGCCAGTTACGGCGACATGCATCCGCAGACCCTTTACGGACATTTGATCGCAACGGTGGAGCTGTTCACGGGCGTCTTTTCGATGTCGCTGATGACCGGGCTGATCTTTGCCCGCTTAAGGGGTAGCTTGTCGCATTCGTGCCATGTCAACATCATCTGGGAGACGTCGCGCGAGCGTGCTAAATAAGATCAGGATGTCTCGGAGCTGGCACCAGTGAAGACCCAGCGGCCCACTACCTCGGAAGAAGACCACCGCGTGCTCAAATTCCGGCCGCGCACCTTGGCTCACCCGCCGGGTCGGCGGGGCGAGTTGGGCAAGCAGGCCCAACCAGAGGACGCCCGGCACGAACCAAACGATCTGTCGCGCTATGAGCGAGACCGGGGTGAACCGGACGATTTTCGCCAGCGCATGCTGGCGAACGTCGCAGCCTTCGCTTTTACCGTCGCGCTGACGGCGATCGGAATATGGCTTGCCATGAGCATTGCGGATCTGCGCAAGACCCAGGATTGCGTGCTGATGGGGCGGCGCGACTGCGCACAGATTTCCACGCCGCATCTCTAGCATTTCAGGCCGGGCTTGCCCTTTAGCCCTGAATCCGGAACCGACTGGCATAGCCCGCCTCCATTGAACTCGGAGCGGCGCTCCGATATACGGGCACACGACTCCGGGTGGCGGACAGGGCGTCCCGGAGAGTTGCGGCCGCCTCCTCTGCCGTCCCGGAATTTACCTTCAATATATCAAAGGCTTAGTGATGTCCTCCACATTCGATCAGGTCGCCACGATTATCGCTGAAACCTGCGACATCCCGCGCGACACGATCACGCCCGAGAGCCACGCAATCGACGATCTGGGCATCGACAGCCTCGATTTTCTCGACATCGCGTTCGCGATCGACAAGGCGTTCGGGATCAAGCTGCCGCTGGAAAAATGGACGCAGGAAGTCAACGACGGCAAGGCGACCACCGAGCAGTACTTTGTCCTGAAAAACCTCAGCGCGCGCATCGACGAATTGGTCGCGGCCAAGGGCGCCTAAGCGCCCGCCATGCAGCTCGAATATTTCCAGCTGATTGACCGCATCGTCGACCTCAATGTCGGCGAGCGCACCATCACGGTCGAAGCGCAGGTTCCGCAGCACAACACCATCTTCGAAGGCCACTTTCCGGGTTATCCGATCATGCCTGGCGTGCTCTTGATCGAGGCGATGGCGCAGACCTCCGGCTGGCTGCTGATCGCCCTGATGAAATTCGAGCGGATGCCGTTCCTGGCCGCGGTCAAGGAAGCCAAGATGCGGAGTTTCGTCAGCCCCGGCGAGCTGCTCACGGTAGAGGCGAGTATCGTTCACGAGGGCTCGGGTTATGCGATCACGGCCGCCAAAGTCCGCGTTGGCGGCGAATTGAAATGCAACGCCACGATCACGTTCGGCATTGTCCCCTTCCCGAATCCGGAACTGCGTGTGCACATGGACGCGATGGCCAAACGCATCGGCTTTCCGCAGCAGGCTATCGCCCATGACTGAAACGAAATCCTCAAGCCCGGGATCGGCGGAAGTCTGGATCACCGGCATCGGTCTGGCGACCTCGCTCGGCGAAGGGCTGGACGCCAACTGGGAGGCGCTCAATGCGCGGCGCATCAACGTCGACGAGAAGGGCTTCGCGCCCTACGTCGTTCATCCCTTTGCCCCGGTAAGCCTGGACGCACAGATCCCCAAGAAGGGCGACCAGCGTCAGATGGAAGCCTGGCAGCGCATCGGAACCTATGCGGCCGGGCTGGCGCTGGCTTCGGCCGGCGTCAAGGGCGACAAGGAAATCCTGGGTCGGATGGACATGGTTATCGCCGCCGGCGGCGGCGAGCGCGATCTCGCGGTGGACTGCAACATTCTGAACATGGCAGCGAAAGGCAACTCCGCTCCCGGGTTTCTTAATGAGCGGCTGATGAACGATCTGCGCCCGACGCTTTTTTTGGCGCAACTGTCGAATCTGTTGGCCGGCAACATTGCCATCGTGCACGGCGTTTCGGGAACGTCGCGCACTTTCATGGGCGAGGAGGCTGCGAGCATCGACGCGGCGCGGATTGCGCTGGCGCGCATCGCCGGAGGTCAAAGCGACATCGCGCTGATCGGCGGTTCGCAAAACGGCGAGCGCAAGGATTTGCTGGTTCTCTACGAATACGGCGATTTCAACCTCAGGGACAAATTCGTTCCGGTCTGGGCACGCCAGAAAACCCCTGGTTTCGCGCTTGGGTCTGCCGGCGCGTTTCTCGTCATCGAGTCCAAAGCCCATGCACAGGCGCGCGGTGCGAAACCCTATGCACGCTTGGCCAACGTCGTCGCCGATCTGGCGCGCCGCAAGCACCCGGGCGAAGTGACGATATCGCTGCAAGAGCTGTGGTCGAAGCTCGGCCCGCTCGAGGGCAAGGGCGCCATCATCACCGGCGCGACCGGCGCCGAACCCGTGACATCCGAAGAGCGCGTGTTCCTCGCCGAACATCCAGACTTCGCGGTGCGGGCGACCGGCACCATGTTCGGCCATACCATGGAAACCCAGTTTCCATTGGGGCTTGCGATTGCCGCGCTTTCGATCTCGCGCGGCGCATTTTTTCCGCCGAACGATCCTACAGGTCTTGAGGTTGAAATGTCCAAGCCGCCGACCCAGATTGTGGTCGTTGGGGCCGGACATTGGCGGGGCGAAGGCATGGCCCTGGTCGAAGCGATCAAGTAAGCACAGCGCTGAACGCGGGGGAAAACATGACGGCTACGCGCGATAAATTCGGAAGGCCGATCGTCGTCGTCACCGGCATGGGCGTGGTGACGTCGCTCGGTGCCGGCAAGGCCGACAACTGGACGAAGCTGACCGCGGGCGAATCCGGTATCCGGACCATTACACGTTTCCCGACCGATGGTTTGAAGACAACGCTGGCCGGAACCATCGATTTCGTTGCCGTCGAGCCGTTCTCATCGACCGGCCTTTCCGAGCAGCTTGGCGTTCTCGTGGCTGAGGAAGCCATCGCCCAGGCCGGCATCGGGACCAAGGGTGATTTTCCGGGCCCGCTGTTTCTCGCCGTTCCACCCGTCGAAGTCGAGTGGCCGCAACGGCTGGAACTGGGACGCGCGACCGGAGCGACGGATATCGACTATGACGCCCTGCTCCGCGTCAGCGGCGGCGGAAAATTCACGGCATATCACCGGCGCTTTCTGTTCGGCTCGGTATCGAATCATCTCGCCGAGACGTTCGGCACCAAGGGTTCTCCGATTTCACTTTCGACGGCCTGCGCATCCGGCGCCACGGCGATCCAGCTCGGCGTTGAAGCCATTCGTCGCGGCGAAGCGGACGCGGCCCTGTGCGTCGCAACCGAAGGGTCGGTCAATCCGGAAGGCATTGTCCGGTTTTCCCTGCTGTCGGCGCTGTCGACCCAGAACGAGCCGCCTCAGGCTGCATCCAAACCGTTCTCGAAGAATCGCGACGGCTTTGTGATGGCGGAAGGCGCAGGCGCATTGGTGCTTGAAAGCTACGAAGCCGCCGTCGGGCGCGGCGCCACGATTCTCGGGGTCGTTGCCGGCTGTGGTGAACTGACCGACTCGTTCCACCGCACCCGCTCCAGCCCCGACGGCAAACCGATCATCGGCTGCGTGCGCAAGACATTGGCGGATGCCGGCATGGCGCCGGAACAAATCGACTACATCAACGCGCACGGCACCGCGACGCCGGAAAACGACAAAATGGAATATCTCGGGATCTCCGCCGTGTTCGGTGAACGGGCCAAGCAAATTCCGGTATCGTCCAACAAGTCGATGGTCGGCCATACCATTTCAGCGGCGGGCGCGGTTGAAGCTATTTTCTCGCTGCTGACGCTCGAGCACCAGCGGATACCGCCGACCATCAACTACGATATACCCGATCCGGCGATACCCTTCGACGTGGTTCCCAACACGGCGCGCGACGCCCGGGTCACCGCCGTGATGTCGAATTCGTTCGGTTTCGGTGGCCAGAATGCCTCGCTGATCCTGACGCGCGAACCGCTTTAACCGACCAGTCCCTTCCCATGTCGGCGGCTGACGTCATCGTACCAACCGGCGTTACGCACGCGATCATCAATCCTTCGTCCGGCCGGAGACACGGCGTCATGCGTGCACTCACTCTTGTTGCCGATCGTCAGCTGGTGATTGCGCAGATGCCGGCGCCGCCGCCACCTCGCGCGGGCGAGGTGCAGATCGAAGTCAAGGCGGTTGCGCTCAATCACATCGATGTCTGGGGCTATCGCGGCATGGCGTTTGCCAAACGAAAGCTGCCGCTGGTCGTCGGCGCCGAAGCCTCCGGCGAAATTGCAGCTGTCGGCGAAGGAGTCACGCGCTTCAAGCCGGGACAGCCGGTGGTGATGTATGGCGCCCTCACCTGCGGAATTTGCTCCGCCTGCAAGCAAGGTCGCGACAATCTCTGCGAGGATGTCGCCGGCATCATGGGCTTCCATGTCGATGGTTTCGCCCGCGACTTCATTAATCTGGCGGAACGGCTGGTGATTCCGGTGCCGGACGGTGTCAGCCAACTTCACGCTGCCTGCGCGCCGATCGCATTCTCGACCGTGCAGCACATGCTGTTCGACAATGCGAAACTGCAACCCGGTGAAACCGTGCTGGTGCATGCCGGCGGCTCCGGCATCGGAACTGTCGCCATCATGATGGCCAAGGCGATCGGCTGCAACGTCATCACCACCGTCGGTGATGACTCCAAAATCGAGGGCGTGAAAGCGCTCGGCGCCGACCACGTCATCAACTATCGCAAGGACCGTTTCGAACACGAGACCCGCAAGATCACCCGGAAAAAAGGGGTGGACGTGGTGTTCGAACACGTCGGCGCCGACACTTTCAACGGCTCCTTGCTTTCGCTGAAACGCGGCGGCCGGCTGGTGACCTGTGGCTCGACCTCCGGGCCGACCACGACCATCAACCTGATGCAATTGTTCCAGCAACAATATCGAATCTTCGGCTCGTTCGGCGCGACGATGCGCAATATTGCGGAAAGCCTCGACAAGATGGCCGGCGGCATGCATCCGGTGATCGACACCGAGGTGCCGATCGAGGATGTTGCCACCGCGCTGAAGCGCATGGAAAGCCGACAAGTGTTCGGCAAGATCGTCGTTGGTTTCTGATGAATCGGCTGCTGCTACGCACCAAGGCCCGGCTTCGCGACGCGGCCAAGCCGATCGGCGAGGCCGCGGTGGGCGCGTTGACGGTCGGGATGCTGCGCGCCACCCGTTATTTCGATCCGATCAAGACCGCGAACCTGTTCGGCCGGATCACCCGCTCGATCGGGCCGATGATGCGCGAGCAGCGGATCGGCCGCGCCAATCTGACCGCCGCGTTCCCGGAAAAATCGCCGGAGGAGATCGAGACCATTCTCGCGGGCGTCTGGGACAATCTCGGCCGGGTCGGCGCCGAATTCGCGCATCTCGATCATATCTGGGAGCACGATCCCGCGCGCCCCGAGGATAGCCGCATCGAGATCCAGACGCGCACCCATGAGCTGTTTGCGCAGCTGAGACTCGACGGCAAGCCCGCGCTGATCTTTGCGAGCCACCTCGGCAATTGGGAGCTGCCGGCGCTGGCCGCCGTCGCACACGGGCTGGATGCCGCGATCCTGTATCGCCGGCCGAACATCGCTTCCGCCGACCGCATCATCCAGGATATGCGTGCCGTGAAGATGGGCACGCTGATTCCGGCCGGCCGCGACGCACCGCTAAAGCTTGCTGAGGCCCTGCAAAACGGCCAGCACGTCGCCATGCTGGTCGATCAGTATCTTACCAATGGCGTCGAGGTCACGTTCTTCGGCCGCAAGACCAGGGCCAATCCGATGCTGGCGCGGCTGCTGCGGCAGATCGAGTGCCCGGTTCACGGCGTCCGCATCATCCGCCTGCCCGGCCATCGCTTCCGCGCCGAATTATCCGAAGAAGTAAAGCCGGTTCGCGACGCCGCCGGGAAAATCGATGTCCAGGGAACGATGCAGGCGGTCACATCTGTGGTCGAGGGCTGGATTCGCGAATATCCGGATCAGTGGCTGTGGCTGCACCGCCGCTGGCGCTAGCGATGGCGCCGTAGCCCGGATGGAGCGCAGCGCAATCCGGGACTGAGCTTGACCCAACAGCGGCCCCGGATTTCGCTGCGCTCCATCCGGGCTACAAAAGCCGCTGGCGACGAGGTGTTGACCTCATGGTGAGGAGCGCGTCTTCGCGTCTCGAACCATGAGAGCCCCGATGTGGCCATCCTTCGAGACGGCGCTCGCGCGCCTCCTCAGGATGAGGAAACCTACCGTCCCGTCTTCACCCGCGTCCAGAGCCGGTTGATGACGCGCTGGGTGGCCGGATCGCGCGCGGTGATCACGAACAGCTTCGCAAGCGTCGCTTCGTCCGGGTAGATGTTCCTGTCGTTGAGAATTTTCGGATCGACCAGCTTCTGGCTCGCCAGGTTGCCGTTGGCATAGGACAAATAATCCGAATTCTTGGCGGCGACCTCCGGCCGGTAGAGATAGTTGATCAACTCGTAGGCCTCCGCGACATTGTTCGCATCGGCCGGAATCGCAAGATTGTCGAAAAACATCTGCGCGCCTTCCTTTGGAATCGCGTAGCCGATCTCGATGTCACTCTTTGCTTCGGCGGCACGGCTTCGCGCCTGCATGATGTCGCCTGACCAGCCCACCACGAAGCAAATCTCTCCGGTTGCCAATGCGCTGAGATATTCCGACGAATGAAACTTGCGGACATAGGGCCGGATCTTGATGACGAGATCGGCGGCCTTTTCGAGGTCGGCCGGTTTGGTCGAATTCGGATCGAGCCCGAGATAGCTCAATGCCGCGGGAAAGATATCATCGGCGGAATCCAGCATGTGAATGCCGCAATCCTTGAATTTCGCCAGGTTCTCCGGCTTGAACACGACGTCCCAACTGTCGATCCTGGCGTCGGCGCCAAGAATTTTTTGCACCGCCTTGACGCTGTAGCCGATCCCCGTGGTGCCCCACATATAGTTGGCGCCGTAGATGTTGCCGGGATCGTAGACCGCGAGCCGTTTCGTCACCACCGGCCAGGCATTGGCGAGATTCGACAGCTTCGACTTGTCGAGCTTCTGGAACACATTCGCGGTGATCTGCCGCTGCAGAAAATAGGCGGTGGGAACGACGACATCGTAACCCGATTTTCCGGCGAGCAACCGTGTCTCCAGGGTCTCGTTGGCGTCGAATGTATCGTAGACCACCTTGATGCCGGTTTCCCTGGTGAAGTCCTCGAGCACCCCCGGCGCCATGTAGTTCGACCAATTGTAGAAATTGACGGTGCGCTCTTCCGCGCGCGCGCGCGGCGACAGCAGAGCGAGAACCGCGGCAATCGCGATAGCAGATCGGATGTGAGGACAGATCCGGCCGCGCATCATTTGACTACCTCTTACCGGCGGTGCACCGCGTCCGACAGGCGCTCCAGCGCGGTGTCGAGGGTTGCATCCTTCTTGGCGAAACAGAAACGCACCACCGAGGTCACCGCATCCTTCTCGTAGAAGGCCGACACCGGTATCGCGGCGACCTTGTAGTCGGTCACGATGCGCTTGCAGAATGCCTCGTCGGTCTCGTTGAGGCCGAGCGGCGAGAGATCGACAGTCAGGAAGTAGGTGCCCTGCGACCGCAGCACCGAAAAGCCGATGCTCTCCAATCCCTTGGTGAGACGGTCGCGGCTTCGCGCCAATTCCTTGCGCATCTGGTAAAAATAATCCGCTGGCTTGCCGAGGCCATAGGCGACCGCCACCTGAAGATTGGGCGCGGTGGTGAAGGTGAGAAACTGGTGCACCTTCGCAGCGACGCGCAACAGCGGCGGCGCGGCGCAGACGAAGCCGATCTTCCAGCCCGTCAGCGAAAAAATCTTGCCTGCGGAGCCTACCTTGATGGTGCGGTCGCGCATTCCCGGAATCGCAATCAGCGGAATATGCTCGCGGCCATCGAAGATCACATGCTCCCAGACCTCGTCGCAGATCGCGATGGTATCGAACTCCTGACAGAACCGCGCCAGCAATTCGAGGTCCTCGCGCGGATAGACCACCGCGGCCGGATTGAGCGGATTATTGAAGAGGACGGCCTTGGTCTTGTGGTTGAAAGCGCTTCGCAGCGCCTCCTCCGTCAGCCGCCAATGCGGAGGTTCAAGGCGCACCAGACGCGGTATGCCGCCGGCCTGGCGAATGATCGGGAGGTAGGAGTCGTACACCGGTTGGAACGCCACCACCTCGTCGCCAGGCTCGACCACGGCGAGGATCGCGCTTGTCAGCGCTTCGGTGCCGCCTGACGTCACCATCACCTCGGTCGTCGGATCGAGATCAAGGCCATGCCAGCGCCCGTAATGGGCCGAGATCGCCTGCCGCAGCTCGGGGATGCCCATCATCGATGGGTATTGATTGTAGCCATCCATGACCGCGTCCGCCGCCGCGCGGCGAATGTCCTCAGGGCCGGGATCATCGGGAAAACCCTGGCCGAGATTGATGGCGTTGTTGTCGCGCGCGAGCTGCGACATCGCCTCGAAGATGGTGACGGGAAGGTCTGCAAAGACCTTGTTCATGGAAGTCATGGAATGGTCAGCCGCCGGTCTCGGTCGGCAGTCCCGCGGCCTTCCAGGCCAATATGCCCCCGGCGAGGTGCTTGTCGTAGGCCAAACCGCCGGCTTGAGCGGCCAGCGATGCCGTGACCGATCTTTTCCCTGAGCGGCAGGCAAAGACCACCTGCTTGCCTTGGGGATCTGGAATATCCAAGGGATCGAAACCCGAGAGCGGAACGACGACGGCACCCGGATAGGCTTCCGCGGCAACCTCGTTCGGCTCGCGGACGTCGACGAGAAGATAGCGGCCATCCGCCATTCCCTTCGATACATCTTCCGGCGTCAAATCCTTGACCTGTTGACCCTGGTCCGCCACTCAAACCCTCCCAACGATCCATGAGATCATTATCCGATTACTTTGTTTGAGCATGATCTTTTCGGAAAACCGGTTCCCACTTTTCCGGATCATGCTGCCAATTCAGCAACGCCGCAGGCGGATTGCTCGCTTCTTCAGCGCCAACCTCGCCCCTCGCGCCACGAAAATCAAGCGCCAGAACCGTTAGTTCGAGCGATACCTGAGGACCTAGATGGTAACCTGCGTCCCCACCTCGACCACCCGCCCGCTCGGAATCTGAAAATAGTCGGTGGCGTCATTGGCGGTGCGGCTCAGCGCGATGAAGAGATGATCCTGCCAGCGCGGCATTCCGGAATGCGCAGCCGGCTTCAACGCCCGCCGCGACAGGAAGAACGATGTCGACATGATATCGAATTGCCAACCCAGCTTTCGTGCGATCGCCAGCGCTTTCGGCACATTCGGCGATTCCATGAAGCCAAACCGCAGCGTTACCTTGGAGAAGGTCGCGCTGATCTGTTCCAGCTTCACCCGCTCGGCCGGATCGATCCGCGGCGTCGGCGCCGTCTCGATGGTGAGAATAACGTTCTTCTCGTGCAATACCTTGTAGTGTTTCAGACTGTGCATGAGGGCTGTCGGCGCGCTGACGGGATCGCTGGTCAGGAATACGGCGGTGCCGGAAACGCGCTGCGGCGGCCGCTTTTCCAGCATCGCCACCAGATCGGCCAGCGGAAACTCGAGCTTGCGCGATTTCTCGAACAGCAGCCGGCTGCCACGCCGCCAAGTGTACATCAGCAGCATCACGACGGCTCCCAGCGCCAACGGCACCCAGCCGCCCTCGAATACCTTCAAGAGGTTTGCCGCGAGAAATGTGAGGTCGAGAAACAGAAACGGCGCAATCAGCGCCGCGGCCGCGAACGGCGACCATTTCCAGACTCGCCAGATCACCACAAAGCCCATCATGGCGGTGACCACCATGGTTCCGGTCACGGAGATGCCATAGGCCGACGCCAGCGCGCTGGATGAACGGAACAGCAATACCAGCAGCATCACGCTGATCAGCAGCAGCATATTGATGCGGGGGATATAGATCTGGCCGGAATGGGATTCCGACGTATGGCGGATTTCAAATCGCGGCAGCAAGCCGAGCTGAATAGCCTGGCGCGTCAATGAATAGGCACCGGTAATCACGGCCTGGCTCGCGATCACTGTCGCCGCGGTGGCGAGACAGACCATCGGCAACAATGCCCAGTCCGGAAACATCAGGAAGAACGGGTTCTCGATCGCCCGGGGATCGGCGATGACCAGAGCGCCCTGCCCCAGATAGTTCAGCGCCAGCGACGGTAGCACAATGAAAAGCCAGGCGGTCTGGATCGGCCGTTTGCCAAAATGGCCGAGATCGGCATAGAGCGCCTCAGCTCCGGTGACCGCGAGAAACACCGCGCCGAGCGTGACAAATCCGATGACGCCATGATGGATCATGAACGAGACGGCGTTGATGGGATTAAGCGCCAGAAGGACTTCGGGATGCTGCATGATCGGAGAAATCGCCGCGATCGCGATCACGCCGAACCAGACACACATCACTGGCCCGAAGAAAGCCGCGACGCGCGCCGTGCCGCGCGACTGGACGGCGAACAGTACCAGTAGAATGACCACCGTCAGCGGCACGACATAGGGGTCGAACGCGGCAGTGACGAGTTTGATGCCTTCGATAGCCGAGAGCACCGACAGCGCCGGGGTGATCACCGCGTCGCCATAAAATAGCGCGCCGCTGATAATCCCGAGCAGTACGATGGCGCCGCCGCCGTGACTGACCGCGCGCTGCGCCAGCGCCATCAGCGCAAGCGTTCCACCCTCGCCGTTGTTATCGGCGCGCAGCAGGATAACCACGTATTTCATGGTCACCACGATGATCAGCGCCCACAGGATCAGCGACAGGACCCCGAGCACGGCTTGTGGAGTGACGGTGCCTGCTGACCCACTGGCCGCGACTACGGCTTCGCGCAGCGCGTAAAGCGGGCTAGTGCCGATGTCGCCGTAGACGACACCGATGCTGCCAAGCATGAGCGCCTTGAGGCCAGCGGTGGAATGGGCGTCGCCATGCCCATTGGCCGCCGCCGTTGCCGGGGCGGGAACTACGACATCACTGGTCATGGGAGCGGAGGCCTCAAAATGCTTCACTGCACAATAGCAAAGCGAAGCGGCTTATAGCCCCGCGCATAGAGCATAGCATACCTGATTTTGGGCCCAAGCCATGCAAAAATGCATAACTCGATCGCAACTCAGATTGTCACCTGGGTTCCGACTTCGACCACCCGTCCGGTTGGAATCTGAAAATAGTCGGTGGCGTCGTTCGCCGACCGGCTCAGCGCGATGAACAGGTGATCCTGCCACTGCGGCATCCCGGACTGCGCGGATGGCTTCAGCGAGCGCCGCGAGACAAAGAACGACGTCGCCATGATATCGAACTGCCAGCCGAGCTTGCGCGCGATCACCAGCGCCTTGGGCACGTTCGGAGATTCCATGAAACCGAAACGCAGCCGGACGGTCGAAAATTTGTCGCTGATGGTTTCCATCCGAACCCGGTCGGCCGGGTCGACGCGCGGCGTCTGCGCGGTTTCAATCGTCAGGATCACATTGTGCTCGTGAAGCACCTTGTTGTGCTTGAGATTATGCAGCAGCGCCGTCGGCACGAAATTCGGATCGCTGGTAAGAAAAACCGCGGTGCCCTTGACGATGTGCGGCGGACGCTTTTCGAGGCTCTTGATCAGATCCTTGAGCGGGACTTCCGTGCGCCGGGTCTTGGCGATCAGGATCGCGGCTCCCCGGCGCCAAGTCCAGATCATGATCGCCATGGCGAGCCCGAACAGCAGCGGCACCCACGCGCCTTCAAGCAGCTTCAAGAGATTCGCACTGAAGAAAGTCATGTCGACGACGACAAACGGAACAATCAGCGCCGCCGCGGTGGCTGCGCGCCAATTCCACAGCTTCCAGATCACCACGAAACCCATGAGCCCATCGGCGACCATGGTGGTGGAGACGGCGATGCCATAGGCCGAAGCCAGTCCGCTCGAGCTTCGGAACAGCAGCACCAGCAGCAGCACGCCGATCAAGAGCAGCCTGTTCACGCGCGGCAGGTAAATCTGCCCGGCATGGGTCTCCGAGGTATAGCGGACCTCGAAGCGCGGCAGCAGGCCAAGCTGAACCGCCTGGCGAATCAGCGAATAGGCGCCGGTAATCACGGCCTGGCTCGCGATCACGGTCGCGGCGGTCGCCAGCACTACCAGCGGCAGCAACATGACCTCCGGAACCATCCGGTAGAAGGAATTTTCGATCGCGGCAGGATTGGAAAGCACCAGCGCGCCCTGGCCGAAATAATTGATCAATAGCGAGGGCAACACGAAATAAAGCCATCCGGCCTGGATCGGCTTGCGTCCGAAGTGACCCAAATCCGCGTAGAGCGCCTCGCCGCCGGTCACCGCAAGAAATACCGCGCCCAGCGTCACCAGTCCGATCGTTCCGTGGGAGAGCAGGAAATGAATGCCGTACCAGGGATTGATCGCGGCCAGCACCGATGGATCGTCGCTGATATGAACGAGCCCCATCACCGCCAGCGTAGCGAACCAGACGATCATGACCGGCCCAAAAGCCGAGGCGACGCGAGCTGTGCCGCTGCTCTGAACCGAGAACAGCACGACCAGGATGAAAACCGTCAGCGGCACCACATAGTGTTCAAGCGCCGGCGCCGCGAGCTTGAGACCTTCGACCGCGGACAGCACCGAAATCGCCGGCGTGATCATGGAATCGCCGATGAACATCGAAGCGCCGATGACGCCGAGCGCCAGCAAAGGCCAGCTTCTTCGTCCCAGCGCACGTTGACCCAGCGCCATCAGCGACAGCGTCCCGCCCTCGCCGTTATTGTCGGCGCGAAGCAGCAGCAGAACGTATTTTGCGGTGACGACGATAAAAAGCGCCCACAGGATCAGCGACAGAACCCCAAGCACGATGGCTCGCGATACCGGTTGGCCCTGTGCAGCACCGACGACCGCCACGCGGAACGCGTATAACGGCGAAGTTCCGATATCGCCAAAGACTACGCCAATGCTTCCCAGCGTCAGGGCCCAAAAGCCGGACGTGACCGGCCCATCATGGGCTTCGGTTGATGTGACGCTGACAGCCATGATGGTGGAAAAACGCTCTATCGGTTGATTTGATCCGGCCGGCTATCGACGCTTCTGGAAAGCCTGTCAACCGATCAACCATAGCATCACCGGGAATACCGTACGTGCTTAGAAAGCGGTTTCATCGCAACAGATATTGGTAGTATAGTAGTGTGACAGAATTACGGCTTCAGATCGGGCGGTAGTGCCGGATCCTCGCGCATCAGCGTGATGGTCACGCGACGGTTCGCCGCCAACGTCGGATCGTCGGGAAACAGTGGCTGGCTGTCGGCCTTGCCCGAGACCGCGAAAATATGCGCCAACGGCAGTCCTTCCCGCTCGAGAATCTGGCGCACCGCGTTGGCACGATCCGCCGAAAGATCGAACGCTCCGTAATCGCTCTGCATCGGCACGAAGCCCGCCGCGGTGTGACCGACGATGGAAACGCGCAACGGCGTCGCCTTGAGGGGAGCTGCGAGTTTCTGAATGAGCCGGCGCGTACGGTCATTCGGAACTTTGGAGCCATCGGCAAACATCGACCGGCCATCCTGGTCGACGATTTCCAGGTTGAGACCCTGGCTGGTCTCCTCAAACATGACCTGTTTTGAAATTTCGGTCAGCTCCGGCATATCCTGCAACGCCTGCCGCAACGATGCCGAGGCGAGCGCGAATTCGCGATCGATCTTCAGGCGGGCGCCGGTGATCTTGTTCCGCTCCTGTTCATCCGGGGATGGCGTGTTGGATGATTCCTCCGGAGGAATGTGCGCGGTGTTTTTCAGCTTCGGTCGGGTCGGCAGGCCATCGGTTTCGACAATTCCGGAATAGCGCGCCTCGGTCTGCACGCCGAAAGCATCGCGCATCGAACCGGCGACGATTTTGAGCTTGTTGTTGTCCATGGTGGAGAATGCGACGAGCATCACGAAGAAACTCATCATCAGACCCATCAGGTCGGCAAAGGTCACGAACCAGCCGTGCCCTCCGCCATGCGAGTCGCCGCGTTTCTTCTTGGCCATCGTTGATTTTCCGAAACCGAGGTCAGCCGTTACGCCGGGACTGGTTCGCCGTCTTCCTGACGGTGTTTTTCCGGCAAGTAGGCCAGCAACATTTCACGGACCAGCGTCGGACTCTTGGAATCCCGGATCATCAGAATGCCATCGATAATCAACGTGCGATTGGTTTCCTCGTCGAGCAACTTGCCATGCAGCTTGTCGGCGATCGGCAGGCAGAACAGGTTCGCGACCAGCGCGCCGTAAAGCGTGGCCAGCAACGCCGTCGCCATGAAAGGACCGAGCTTCGACGGGTCGGTCATGTTGGCAAACATCTGCACCATGCCGATCAATGTGCCGATCATGCCGAACGCCGGCGCGCAGTCGCCGATGGCGCGGTAGATCTTTCCGCCTTCGTCAAGGTGCATCAGAAAGTTGTCGCGATCGCGCTCGAGATTGTCGCGAATGAATTCGAGATCGTAGCCGTCGGCGACATACCGAATTCCCTTGGCGAGGAACGGTTCATCGGTCTCGACTTTTTCCAGGCCAACCGGCCCCTGCTTGCGGGCGATTTCGGCGATGCGGGCAAGTTCGTCGACCAGGTCGCGTGCCGACAGCCGGCTCATCGTGAAAGCAAATTTCGCACCGAGCGGCAGGCCATGCAGAATAGCACTGAGCGGAAATCTGATCATCGTCGCGGCAATCGAGCCGCCAAAGATGATGATCATCGCATGTTCGCTGACGAACATGTGCAAGTCGCCGCCCATGAACACCATCACCGCTACGACAATGATGCCGGACACGAGCCCAACGCTCGTCATGATATCCATGGGGAACTCCGACGCATACGCGAACAACCGGCCATCCTGGACGGTGACGCGACCCATCCCGAGCCGCGTAATAGGACCCTACGTCCCCGCAATTAAAGACGCGTAAAGGTTAAACCGCCCCGAACCGACCACCGGAGCGAACAGGCCGCCTCGTTGAGGCAAACAAACGAGCAAACCGGCCAAAGGACAGATGGGGTGGTGGCGCCCTGACACAATCTCAACGTTCTGCTAACCATAATCGGCGCGCCTTTGCTGGCGCAACGCGTGCCCGCCGGCCAAGTCACCTGGGCGGCACGATCTTTGTATGCTGTACTGTCTTGCAGGAGAGCAGCACCCGCATCGGTTTGGTCAGGCGGCCGGCAGGCCGGTGAGTTCCAGACTGAGTTCGCGCAATCGTTGGCGGGCGGCATGATCGTAGGCCTGTGCATTGGCTTGCGATTGCTGCGTGCCGTTGAAAAACAGCCCGCTCTTTCACCGTCACGCCGGATCCCTCAAGTTCATGCGAAAGATCTGTCGTGAACATGATCTGCGCCAGCTTGCTCTGCGCGTAGGCCCGCGAACCACTATAGCCCTTGGTGATCATCACATCCTCGAAATCGATGGGATGCTGGCCGAGCGAGGCGACATTCACGATACGCGAGGGCGCGCTTGCCTTTAACAAGGGAAGCAGCAGGCGAGCGAGCAGAAATCCGGACAGGTAGTTCACGGCAAACCGTAATTCATGGCCGTCCGCACTGGTCTGTCGTTCAGGCCCTGACGTCCGCGATCCGATCCCGGCATTGCTGATGAAAACGTCGAGCCGCTTGTGCTCGGCGAGCACCGCTTCCGCGAGCTGCCGCGCCCCGGCCAACGACGACAAGTCGGCCTGATAGAACACCGGCTCGGTGTGCCCCCGGCCACGGATCTCGTCGGCAAGCGTTTTGGCCCGTGCCTTGTCGCGGCCGTGGATCAGCACCTTTGCGCCGGCCGCGGCCAATTTGGCGGCGACATAGCGGCCGACACCATCGGTCGAGCCGGTCACCAGCACCGTCTTGCCGTCCATGTTCATACCCAAAGACCTCCGGTTCCGGCCATCACTGCGCCTGCGCGCCGATACCGGCAGCCTTGATGATCGGCCACCATTTGTCGATCTCGGCTTTTTGGAACGCGGCCAACCCTTCCGGGGTCTGCTGCTCGCGCGGCGCGACGTCGAGCCCCAATTCGACAAACCGCTTCTGAATGGCCGGGTCGGCCAGCGCTTCGACGGTCGCAGCGTTGAGCTTGGCGATGATATCCTTCGGCGTCCCCATCGGCGCGAAGAAGCCGAACCAGCCCGACATATAGAGTCCGGGTACCCCGGTCTCGTCGGCGGTCGGAATGTCCGGCATCGAGGCCGAGCGTTTCGTCGACAGGTTGGCGAGTGCCTTGATCTTGCCGCCGCGGATTTGCGGCAGCGCGACCGCGCCCTGTACCACAAGCAGGTCCACCGTGCCGGAGACGAGGTCGGTCATGGCCGGACCCGCGCCGCGATAGGGAATGAACTGGACTTTTTGCTGGGTGAGGTTCTCGAACAGCACGCCGCTGACATTCGCGGCCGCGTTCTGGTTGACGAAATTGATCTTGCCGGGGTTCGCCTTCATCCACGTCACGAGTTCGGCGAGGCTGTTGGCGGGAAGGTCATTCTTCGCGACCATGAGCTGGGGGTTGTTGGAGATCAGGCCGATCGGCTCGAAGTCCTTTTCGAGATCGTAATCGAGCTTGTAGATGATGCTTCCGACATGGGTGTCCCATTGGCCGATATCGAAGGTGTAGCCGTCCGGCGTCGCACGGGCGACGCGCCCGACCCCGATGCTGCCGCCGGCGCCGCCGACATTTTCGATCACAATCGGCTGTCCGAGCGGCGCGCGCATGCGCTCCGCCATGATGCGGGCGGCGGCATCGGTCGATCCGCCCGGCGGGAACGGAACCACGAGCGTTATGGGACGCGACGGATAGGCCTGCGCTCTCGCGTCAGCGATGCCGGCAAGGATGGTCAATGCCAGCGCGACCAAAAACCTTCTCATGACTCCCCCCTTTGGGATCGAAGCGCCGAACGCCAGGGGCAACGGACACTTCGACTATTTCTTGTGTTCGTTATTTGAACACGACTTGATTTGAACACGACTTGATTTGAACACGACTTGGCGGCGTGCACAAACCGAAGAGGTTGCGGCCGGTATGTTCACCCCTCATCCTGCGTCGCAAAGTCGCAACAACAATCAGGATGCGAGGAGCGAACCGTCTCTGTGCTCGAGCGTTAAGGATTCTGCGCCCATGGATGAAAATGAGTGGGTAACCGAGGAGCTACCACGGAGCCGCAATCATGCTTCGGCCTGGCGTTCGCATCGCAGCTTTTCTTTTGAGCGTCCCCATGATCGCGGCGAGCACCGGCTCGTACGCCCAGCATCCAGGAAGGGCCGCGCCAGTTGCACCAGCGGCCCGACCTGCGGCACCCCCGGCCATGGCCCGTCCTGCGCCACCTCCGGCCATGGCTCGCCCTGCGCCGCCTCCGGCCATGGCGCGGCCCGCTGCACCGGCGTTCCGTCCAGCTCCGCCGCCGCAGCGCCCGGCCATGGCACCGCGTCCGATGCCGCACATCGCGGCACCGCCACGCCCGTCCGCGCCGAGAATCGCCGCACCCTCGCGCCCGAGCGCACCGCCCTCTCTGAGAGAGCGCCCATCGCAACAGGAGCGGATCGGCCAGCGCGAGCGGCGCATCCAGCAGCTGCAGCAAACCAGGCAGGAGCGGCAGCGCGACATGCCTTCGCGCCAGAGCGTGCAGCGCCAGGACCGCATCGATCGGTTGCAGCAGCGCGTGCAGCAGCTGAAGTCGCAGCAGCCGGAAGGCCCGCGGGCACAACGGGCGCAGCAACGGTTGCTGCAGACAGAACAACGCCAGCTTCAGCGCGAGCAGCATGTGCAGCGGCTCCAGCAAACGGGGCAGGAACGGCAGCGCGACACCCTTTCGCGCCAGAGCGTGCAGCGCCAGGATCGCATCGATCGGTTGCAGCAGCGCGTGCAACAGCTGCAGTCACAACAGCCGCAAGGCCGGCGCGAGCAACGCGCGCAGCAGCGGTTGCTGCAGGCACAGCAGCGCCTGCTCCGGCACGAGGAGCGCCTGCAACAACGTACTCTGGCGCGCCAGCAACAACTGGGAATACCGCCTTCGGCTGCGCGTCCCGCCGATGCTGCCGCGGCGCAAGCTGCCGCACGGGGGCGATTTGCAACGCGCTTCGCCAGTGTCGACCGGCAGGCCGAGGCAGCTCGCGCGGGCAGGCATCATGGCTGGGCTCCCCGCCACGCCTGGCGGCGCGGCCTGCGCGCGGCGTTTGTGCCGTGGGCCGGCCACGTGTTCTGGCCTTATGCCTATTCCGACATTTTCGAATACACGTTCTGGCCCTACGCCTACGACCCCGGCTATTGGGCTTACGCTTACGACGACTTCGTCGATACCGTGTTCTGGGGCGCGGATAGGCCCTATTCCGCCTACGCCAGACTCGGCCCGGGTGATCCGGAATCCGGCGGCGCGATCACCGGCTCTCGCCCGCGCGAACGTGCAAGCGTGAGCCCACAGGCTCTCAGGCAACTGTGCGGAGATCCGGAAAAGGGCATCACCGCCTGGCCATTTGCTTCAATCGTGCAGGCGGTGCGGCCGACTCCCGAGCAGCGCGCATTGCTCGACGAGCTGAAGAGCGCGGCCGCAAAGGCTGCTGGTGCGTTCAAGGAATCCTGCGGCGATTCATATGCAATGACTCCGCCCGGCCGCTTGCGGGCGATGACGAACCGCATCAGCGCCACGCTCGAGGCCGTGCGGATCGTGCGGCCCGTACTGGAGAAGTTCTATAACTCGCTCAGCGACGAACAACAGGCTCGTTTCAATGCGCTCGGCCCCAATATCGGCGAGCGCTCGCAAGGCCAGCCGCAGCAGGAAGCGAATGCACCGCCCGATACCTGTGGCGAGCCGAAGTCCGGCCTGACCAACCTGCCGATCGAGCGGATTGAGGCCGTGATACGCCCGGAGAGCACACAAAAGGACGCGCTCGACCGCCTGAAAGGGGCGACGGACAAGGCTGTTCAAGGGCTGCAAGCCGCCTGCCCGGACAGCGTGCCGCTCACGCCGGTCGGACGATTGGAGGCGATGGAGAAGCGGCTCGCTGCCATGCTGCAGGCCGCCAAGCTGGTGCAGCCGGCATTGGATGACTTCTATGCCACGCTGAGCAGCGAGCAGAAGGCGCGCTTCAATGGGTTGGGACAGTTCGCGGGCCCCTGATCCGCCGAGCGCCCTAAACCCGTCAGTGAATTTCGGCCGAACGAGCCAGAGCTTCCTTCAGCTTCTCGAGCGTGAATGACGGGCTGCGGGCGATTTCAAGAATCGGTGTCTCGCGGCGGCCGCAGAGTTCGGCCGCGTCCGGCAGTTTCGCGGCGATATCGTGCGGAATGACAATGGCGCCGTGACAGTCGGCATGAATGAGATCATCCGAGCGCACCGTCATTCCGGCCACGCGCACTTCGCCGCCAAAACTTTCGGCGTGAACCCAGGCGTGAGACGGCCCGATCGAGCCCGCTAGAGCCTGAAAACCTGGCGCCCATTGCGAGATGTCGCGGATCGATCCGTCAGTGACGACACCGAGGCAGCCCAGCGCCTTGTGGACCGAACTTTGAACCTCGCCCCAGAACGCACCATAGCCTGCGTCAGGGCCGTCGATATCCTGAATCACGCTGATGCGCGGACCGTGGCCGGTGCCGACATATTCGTAATAGGCGGTCCGCCGCTTCTGCTGCTCGGCGGCCGGAAGCCCGGAAGCGACGACCGAGCGGATCGTCACCGTGCGCGCATAGCCGACGATTGGCGGCAAATCGGGGAACGGACAAACCAATGGCTTTGTCGTGTAGCCGATCAGGCGGCGCTCCGGCGCGACAATCTCCATCGCATTGCAGATCGTCGGGGTGTCGTAGCGCGCCAGCGCTTCAAGGACCGATGCAGGCAGCGGCGCGGATGCGGAATTGGTCACGGCGTTTCTCCAGATTTCCAGGCAGGACTTTTTTGAAGACGGCTTTTTTGAAGACGGCTTTTTTGAAGACGGCTTGTTTGAAGACGGCCATTTTGAAGCCGCCCATTGGTCTGGCTATACCCGACAAAAGCGCGATCAGCAAAAGCGGAAAATGAGTTGCCGTCCCTTTGCGCGGGGCCGCTCAGTTCAGCCGGGCCGGCCGATTATCCTGTTCCGGATCTGCGACCACTGATGCGAGTGGCGGAGCCGGATTTGACGGGGCGGCATCGGCCGGCGTTGCCGCGGCCTGGGCGACGGCGGCAGCGTTGCGCTGGTGGTCGCGGTAGGACTTCCATCCGGCCGGCAGGCTCAGGAGATACAGCACGGTGCAGGCGGAAAGAATATGCCAGGGATATCCGATCAACAGCGCGATGAAGAAGATCACCGCGACAAACACCGGCAGCACCATTTCCGGCGGCACCCGCAAACGCACCGTCTTGCCCGAAAATACCGGCAGCCGCGAAACCATCAGGAATGCAATCAGCAGCGTATAGAACGCGGTCAGCGTGGCCGGGGGTGTCGGCATGCCCAGGAATGCCAGGTAGATCGGAAGCAGCACGAGGATCGCGCCGGCAGGTGCCGGAACGCCGGTGAAGTAATTCGCCGCAAACGCGGGCTTGTTTGGATCGTCCATGGTCGCGTTGAAACGGGCCAGCCGCAGGCCGCCGCTGATCGCGAACACCATCGACGCAATCCAGCCGCCATTGTTCAGATCGTGCAGCTGCCAGAAATACAGGATCAGCCCCGGTGCGACGCCGAAATTGACGAAATCCGCGAGGCTGTCGAGCTCTGCGCCGAACTTCGACTGGCCCTTGATCATCCGCGCCACGCGGCCGTCGAGGCCATCGAGCACGGCCGCGAACACGATCGCCGCCACCGCCAATTCCATCCGTCCCTCGGTGGACAGGCGGATCGCCGTCAGTCCCGCGCAGATCGCGAGCAAGGTGATGACGTTGGGCACCAGCATACGCACCGGAATCGGGCGAAACCGGCGCCGTCGCATTTCCGGAGATTTGGGATCAACGGGCATCTGCATGGGCCACATATAGCAAGCGCGGGCCTGCTCCGCCATCGCGGCTATAAGCCGCCGGTTCCGCAGCTCAATGGTTAATCGGCGCGGTAAGTCCGGCCGCCGTCGCCAAGCTTGAAATCGGCCAGAATGGTCTCCCCTGCCACCGCGGTCTGACCTTCGGAGACCAGCGCCTTGGTACCTTCGGGCAGATATACGTCGAGACGCGACCCGAAACGTATCAATCCGAACCGCTCTCCTGCGCCGATCGACTGGCCTTCGCGAACGAACGACACAATCCGGCGCGCCACCAGCCCCGCGATCTGGATCACGCCGATGCGTCCATTCGGAGTCGAGATGACAAGCGAATTGCGCTCGTTGTCCTCGCTCGCCTTATCAAGCTCGGCGTTGATGAAGATGCCCGGCCGATACGCAATCCGATCGATCCGCCCGGCGACCGGACTGCGGTTCACATGGCAGTTGAACACGCTCATGAATATCGAAATGCGCGGCAGCGGCCTGTCGCCGAGACCGAGTTCGGCCGGCGGCAACACCTGCGTCACCATCGAGACGCGCCCGTCGGCCGGCGCCACGACAATGCCCTCGCGCACCGGCGTGACCCGCACCGGATCGCGGAAAAACAGCGCGCACCAGACGGTCAGCAACGTGCCGATCCAGCCAAGCGGCGTCCAGATCCAGAACAGAATCAAACTCGCAAGCGCAAAGCCGCCGATAAACGGATAGCCCTCGGCATGGATCGGCGGAATTTGCGCGCGGATGGAATTGGCGATGGACATCAAGTTTCACTATCATTCTTCCCCTCTCCCCTTGTGGGAGAGGGTGGCGCACCGCGAAGCGGCGTGCCAGGAGAGGGGTTGGTGCAAGCGAGCATGATAGCGTCGAGAACGCCATCAGTGTTGCTCAGCACCTCATTATTCCGCCGCAGCTGGCGTCACCAGCACGTCGTCGACCGGCGGCGGCGCCCGGTTCGGCGCTTCATTCTCGTCAGCGATCCGCGCCAGCCGCTCCCGCGCCTCCTGGGCCTCACGCTGCCTGTTCCACATACTGGCATAAAGTCCGTCCGTTGCCAAAAGCTGGGAGTGAGTTCCACGCTCGGCGATGCGGCCCTGATCCAGCACGATGATTTCATCGGCGCCGACGATGGTGGACAGCCGATGCGCGATCACCAGCGAGGTGCGGTTGCGCGACACCCGCTCCAGCGCCTCCTGGATTTCGTGCTCGGTGTGGCTGTCGAGCGCGGAGGTGGCCTCATCGAGCACGAGGATCGGCGGCGCCTTGAGAATCGTGCGCGCGATCGCGACGCGCTGCTTCTCGCCGCCGGACAATTTCAGGCCGCGTTCGCCCACTTGCGTCTCGTAGCCTTTCGGCGACATCCGGATGAAGCCGTCGATTTGCGCCAACTGCGCCGCCTGTTCCACCTCGGCATCATCAGCGTCCCAGCGACCGTAGCGAATGTTGTAACGGATGGTGTCGTTGAACAATACGGTGTCCTGCGGCACCATCCCGATCGACGCCCGCAGTGAAGACTGCGTGACGTTTCGGATATCCTGGCCGTCGATCAGGATCTTGCCGCTGGAGACGTCATAGAGACGAAACAGCAGCCGCGAAATGGTCGATTTGCCGGCGCCGGACGGCCCCACAATCGCGACCGTCTTGCCGGCCGGCACTTCGAAACTGAGACCCTCCAGGATTGGACGCTCGGGATCGTACGAAAATCGCACATCGTCGAAACGCACGTTGCCTGTGGTCACGATCAACGGTTTGGCGCCGGGAACATCCTTGATCTCCGGATTCCGCGACAGCACGCTGAACATCTTCTCGATGTCGATCACCGCCTGCTTGATCTCGCGATAGACCATGCCCATGAAATTCAGCGGCTGGTAAAGCTGGATCATCATGGCGTTGACCATGACAAAATCGCCGACCGTATTGGTTCCGTTGCGGACTCCGATGGCGCACATCAGCATTGTCGCCGTCAAGCCGGCGGTGAAGATGACGGCCTGACCGGTATTGAGCACCGCCAGCGATGTGTAGGTTTTCACGCTGTTGCGTTCATAGCGTTCCATCGAACGGTCGTAGCGCGTGGCTTCGCGCTCCTCGGCGCTGAAATACTTGACCGTCTCGTAGTTCAGAAGCGAATCGATCGCCTTGGTGTTGGCCTCGGTGTCGGAGTCGTTCATCTTGCGGCGAATCTCGATGCGCCATTCGGTCGCGACGTAGGTGTAGTACATGAAGATCACGACGGTAATCATGGTAACGAGCACATAGCGCCAGTCGAACTGCCACAGCAGCACGCCCATCAGCAGCGAAACCTCGACAATGGTCGGAGCGAGTTGCAGGATCACCATCCGCACGATCACTTCGATGCCGAGCCGCCCGCGCTCCAGCACGCGCGTCAATCCTCCGGTCTTGCGCTCGAGATGAAAGCGCAGCGACAGCTCGTGCATGTGGACGAAGGTGAGATAAGCGAGCTTGCGCACCGCGTGCATCGCCACCCGGGCGAAGATTCCGTCGCGCCATTGGGTCAGGATCGCCATCAGCACGCGGATGGCGCCGTAGCTGCCGGTCATGATCAGGGGCGACGCGATCAGCCACATCGTCCAGTTCGATGGCTGCACCGGCGCGCTACCCACGCCGGTCAGAGCATCAATCGCCCATTTGAAGGTAAACGGCACCGAGAGCGTCGCGAGCTTTGCGACCAGCAGCAGCACCATCGACCAGACCACGCGCATCTTGAGATCGACACGATCGCCGGGCCAGATGTACGGCCACAGGTGCAGCAGCGTCCCGATCAGGGTCGCCTGTTCGATGGACCTGTCGGAAGAAGCCTGCGCTTCGCCGGCGCCTCTGGACAAATCAGTATGAGCCATCAATAAGAGCCTGAGGAATCACTGTCGCCCCTGTTCTTGGTTGATCTGCATTCTGCCCGTCATATAGAGCGTTTGAACGCCGCTTGCACCCTCGCGGAGCAATTCTTTCGGTATTTTCAGACACTTGCGGATTAATTCAGCTGCCGTCGCCAATTCAATGGACTTGACCGATTTACGCTGCAGTGCCACATGCCAATCATGAACAAGATCAAAACTGTCTGTGTCTACTGCGGCTCCGGCCCAGGCACCAATCCCCACTTTGTTGAAGGTGCGACCACGCTCGGAAAAATCTTCGCCGAGAATGGCGTGAGCCTGGTCTATGGCGGGGGCTCGAACGGGTTGATGGGCGCCATCGCCAAATCCACACTGGATCATGGCGGCAACGTTATCGGTATTATTCCGGACTTTCTCATTGCCCGCGAAAACGCCCTGGCGCGCGTTCAGGAACTGATCGTCACGCCCGACATGCACGAACGCAAGCGGCTGATGTTCGAGCGTTCCGACGCGTTCGTGGCGCTGCCTGGCGGAATCGGCACGCTGGAGGAACTGGTCGAGCAATTGACCTGGCAGCAACTCGGCCGCCACTCCAAGCCGATCCTGCTCGCGAACATCGATGGTTTCTGGGAACCACTGCTCGCGCTGCTCGCACATATGCGTGCGACGCAATTCATTCGACCCAGTCTAGCCGTGGAAATTCTCAAGGCGGAACGGGTCCAGGATATCTTGCCGAGCTTGCGTGCTGCCGCGGCCCGCGTGCCAGAAGGTACAGAGCAGATGGCGCCGGAAATCGTAAAACGGCTTTAATGTCTTGCCCCCCGGATCAGGTCCGAGTGCGTGCTTTTGCGGAATGTGCGCTAGCGGCTTGAGCTATCACGGCGATGCCTGTGCATCATCCTTCGGGAACGTCACCGCTTCAATGCGATTGCCATCGGGATCAAACACGAACGCTGCGTAGTAGCGTACCCGATCGTGCGGACGTAGCCCCGGCGCGCCGTCGGAGCGGCCTCCGGCCATCAACGCCGCGGTGTGGAACGCATCGACGTCGCCGGTTGACTTGGCCCGAAGACAGATATGGACGCCGCTCCCCGGCTGAACCGGCGGCATACCGGTGCGCAGGTTGATCCAGAACTCGGGATAGCTCTTGCCGAAACCGATCGTCGCCGGCCGCGTCACCAACCGCGAAAGCCCGAGCGGCGCCAGCGCCAGTTCATAAAATCGCGCGGCGCGTTCGAGGTCGCTGACGCCAACGGAGACGTGGTCGATCATAAGAGATGCATCCCGCCTGATATTAAAACGTCATTCCGGGGCGACGCGAAGCGCACCGGAATGACGCGACCCATCACGCCGGCGCGTTGGATTTGACCAGCTTGTAAACAACCGAATCCATCAGCGCCTGAAACGACGCGTCGATAATGTTGGGCGACACGCCGATGGTGGTCCAGCGCTCGCCCTGCTCATCTTCGCTCTCAATCAGCACCCGCGTTACCGCCTCGGTGCCGCCATTGAGGATACGGACGCGGTAGTCGATCAGCTTCAAGCCTTCGATGTATTTCTGGTATTTGCCGAGATCCTTGCGCAACGCCACGTCA
>Ga0193726_1000909_pt1 | contig 26515 bp, 21 predicted proteins | sample H2c1metaG_FD_144928 | JGI IMG/M metagenome (GOLD analysis project Ga0193726, IMG submission 144928) | Soil microbial communities from a riparian zone of the East river system, Colorado, United States - H2c1 | ecosystem: Environmental > Terrestrial > Soil > Riparian zone | place: USA: East River...
GTAGTCGTCGATCCATTCCTGGAAGGGGGCGTCGAACCACGAGTCGTGGGACTCTTGAGTGGGATTGCCGACGTTATTCACAAGGATATCGATGCCGTCGAAAGCCGATTTAGCCCCCTCAATAACAGCATTCGATCCATCCTCGGTCGTTACATCGCCAAGAACAAATTTCGCCTCGCCGCCAACCTTACGGATTTCCTCCGTAACCGCTGCTGCCCGGTCCGCATCCCTGACATGATCGCGCAGGCGAGCCGGGCGGGTATCGGTCTTGCCTATGTAAACGAGTCGATCGTTGCTGACGACATCGCTTCAGGCAGGCTGGTTGAGGTTCTAAACGAGTGGACGCCCTCGTATCCCGGATACTGCCTCTATTATCCAGGACGCCGCCACATGGCTGCGAGCTTGCGCGCCTTCATCGATCTGGCCCAGAAGATTGTCTCTCGGAATCGCGCGAAGGCGTCTTGATGGATGTCGGACGGGCGCTCCGGATCGCGAAATCGAGCGGCAGCCTTATTCATCTTAGCGCCTCAACGAGATCAGAGACTAGGACGAGTTCGTTTGCGCTGAACACCGCGCCAGCTCCCTTGGCGATGAATCCCACGAACCCTCAAGCAAAGTTCTCAAGCCGATAATTGACGTGCTCGAGTCAGTCTGCGTACTTCCTTTTCGGTGAGCAGTTTGTTCTTTGAGCCAAGCTTGAGCAGCTCAGATCGACGAAGAGAAAGCCGCCTGACCAATCAGCCGTCAATTGCCTTTCTCTATGGCAGCGACTGACCGATTGCAAGCATGTTTCCTTCGCTGTCGAAGAACCAGCATCCGAGCTCCGCGCTGCCTTTGCTGGGATAGTTGCCCTCCACCCGTGCGATGCCGTCCACAGTCCTGAGGGACGGGCTATCGTAGTCAAGGAGTTGAACGCCGCGATCGCGCAACAGCGCGGCCGTCTTGTGAAGGTCAGCGACGGTGATGGCCAACTGTGTGAACGTGCCCGGTGATGTGCCGCTCGAATGGAAGAGCGAAAACTCGCCGTCCCCGATCCGGTAGCGCAGACCGCCACGACGCTCTTCCACCGGCTCCAGTCCCAGCTTCTCGGCATACCATCTTCGCGCCCGAGCGAGGTCCTTGGTCGGCAGGCGTGTCGCGACACTGGTGAACGGCATTTCCTTCCTCCTCATGTTGCTGTGCTCCATTTCCTGGTGGGTTTCGACCCTCGGCGGCTTCCGACAACCGCGATCAATACGACCGGCGTCTTTGTCTATGCTCGCAGTTCAGCAGATGCCTGTTGAGCCAAGCCAACTTTTCGCCTCCCTCGCCAATCATCAACCGCGTCCTTGTTCCTTTGACGGACCCTGCATCAGTTTTTAGGACCGACTTGCTCAAGTACTCGTAGGACCGTGCGCGCCGCCAGTTCAGGCTCCTCCTGCGCGATTTGGTGATCTGCCCCTGTGGCAACGACCACGACTCCTGCTTGAGATAGGTGCGCGAGACGATCCTGCGAGGAGGGCCAACCCGCCTCGAATTCGGCCGAAAGGCCTTGAGAGCTCCTTGCATGCCTCAGCGCGATCACAGGGCGATTTCCCAAGGCGCCGGGCGCAAGATACGGTCGCTGAGAGACGGGCGTCGTTTCGTAAGCACGCAGGGCTTCGGCATAGCCCGGATTCGGTCGCGAATAGAGGGCCGTCATCTGCGCTTTAGCGGGAGACGTCAGCGCATCGAACCATTCGGGCACCAAAGCGGGAAAGATAATTCGCACGATGCCCAGTCTCCAGGCTGCCTGGATGAAAGTGCCCTTCAGCCTTGCAAAAACGCCGCTTTCATTCACCATACCCTGAAACCAAAGCTGCGGTTCCACGCCGTCGAGGAATGCGATGCCCGCCACTTGTTCCGGATGTCTCTTAGCGTATGCGATGACCACCAGACTTCCGAAGGATTCGGGTGCGAAGACATACGGCGCTGGAATATGGGCCTGGCGAAGCATGGTTTGGAGATTGGCCACTTGATCGTCAAATGTGAGGGGCATTGGCGCGGCATCGCTCCAGCCGAGACCTGCCCGATCATAGCTACACACGCGCGCATGTTCAGCGATACGATCTTGCATAGGATAGGAGACGACTGCAGGTGTGCCCCCGCCCGCGACCATAACAACCACTGGGCCGCTCGAAGTCCCTTTGCAAAGGAGGTGCAGACGATATCCACCAACATCAACAAGATTTCCAGGCGGCGGATAGCGTGCTGAATCGTACTTCTCCGCAAGTGCCTCAAACGAAAGGCCCACAACGATGACCGTCGCGAAAACGGCAAGTGTCACCAGCGCCCACAGCAGTTCACTTCGCGGAGGTGGTCCGAATGCCGCAGCTTCAGGAGACTTAGACATCTAGTAATTTCATTGGCGACGCGCATTTGCGCGAAGCGGTTATAGGCGCAGTTATGCGAGAACCTCAATCCACGCACGAGTGAAAGAAAACGATCATACTACAGGCGGTAGTTACGCCACCTTACCGGCCAAAGCGTGGGTTCGGGTGGTCGAGACGGATCGAGTCCCGAATACCCTGATTAATCGTTATGGTTGGCGTGATCTGGATCCTGCTGGTGGCACTGAACCGATCGGCCTAAGTGGTTCCGGCTCAACGACTCAAACGTGCATCAAGGCAATGCCGACTCACGAGGATTTTCTCAAACCGCGCAGCAGTCCCTCTGAGCAAGGCGCGCATTAGTTCTGTGGTGCATTCTCGCAGGCTGAAAGTTGCGCGCCGGGGTTGTCTTGCGCAGAGACGCGGCCATCGGGCTGCATATATTCCTGCAGACACTCTTTGGCGCGGGTGAATCGCGCCGCGAGTTGCGTAGAGTCTTCTCCCGCATAAGCGGTGGCGATTCGCGGCGCGAACTGATCTAGGGCTGCAAGCAATTGCCCGGCCGCGGTTCGACGCGCTTCAGGGTCCACGCTGCCAATTGTCCCGATCCAGATTGGCGCCGTATGCCCGAACGGGTAACTGGCCATGACTGGCCACGATACGCGCCCGCCGTACGCTCGAGCCGCAATCCATCCGCCGCGCGGCAAGCGCAGCGTACCGCTATAGCTGGCGGACCCCGCGTGGGTTGGACCCTTTGTCTTCCAGACGACGCGTCCGTTGACGAGCAACTCAACAGCTTCGACCGCCACGGGCGTCAGGACCTGGAGGTGCCAATTGACGGCATTCTTTGCGGCGGAAATGCTTCCCCCGGGCTCTATGCCTTCAACGTTTAGAAGCGGTATGGGGCCGTTGGTAACGAGGCTCTTGCCTTGCTGAAGCGCCTTGAGATAATTGGAATACGAGTTGCCGTTCGATCCGACCCTTACATAGGCACGCGCCGTCCCGACGCTCATGCCGCGGAACATGTTTGGGAAAGCGTCAGTGCCGGCCATCGGCACGATCACACGACCCAAATTGAGCAGACGGTACCAGATGTCGCTGGTGCCAAGTTCGTCACTCCATATACAGACGATTTCAAGACCGTCGACGTCGCCCAGAATGGCATCGGGAAGAAGCTCCACAGGCATTGAATGGGGTGCCGTTATCGCCGCAAACGGATCGCGAATTAGCGCCGGATGAACATAGTACCCCATCCCTCCGGCGCGCCTTGTTGCCTGTAGTACCTGCGAGTTGCTCAGCGGCTCACGCGCGAAAACCCCAACCCCGGGCCCCCAGAATGACGGCGTGTACAGCGGGCTGCCAAGGATGCCCAGGTGACCGCTGAAGTCAGAACGTACTTCCTGTCCAAAACGAATAAAAGGAGGATTGTCGAGCTTCTCCCAGTCCTGCCAACGGGTATCCATCATTCGGGTGTACAGATTCGCGATCAGCGGAGTTGCGACGTCGAGCGACTCGGCCGCCATGATGGGCAACAGATCGTTTGGCGCCAGCGAAAATACACCGCCATAATTTAAGTGAAAGTGGGTGTCACCGGATAGGTAACCCTCCTTGCGCGAATCCCACAACCGTGTCATCGCGATGTCCACGTCAGTGGTGCGCTCCGCGACGACCGACGCGTGCCGATCCACATTGGGTGTCGTAAGTCCCTGCACCGCCTGCACGCGGTATGCCCCCTCCGGAAGGGTCAAATCTACCGTTCCCGAAGAATCGAAATATGGCAATCTGTTCTGCATATCCAGGCGGTTCGTCAGCCCAGAAGCCATCATCGGGTGTCCATCGATTCGAGTGACTGAGACTCTCGCAGGAGCAACGCCCGATTCTCCGTCGACTCTCGTTACGATGCGCAGATGACCTGTCGGTTGCCCCCAGTCCCATTTCCGAATTGCAACCGCCTCTGTGTCGCCCCCGTAGCGAGACACACGCCGCAAAGTGAATTGCTCCTCGGAGTTCCAGGCCGCGTAGTAAATGGATTTACCATCTGCGCTCCAGGCCGGAGTGAGCGGCAGTCGATCACTGGCAGGTACCGCCCAATAGGTCGGTCCGGGATTCTGTAGATCGAGAACTGCGATGCCCCAACCGGCATTCTCTGGCCATGTATAGGCCAGCAGGCGACCGCTCGGATCAATGGCGGCATGCAGCTGTGAAAATGCATAGCCCCGTCGCAACACGACTTCGCTTCCCGTGCGTAGGTCTCGCATACGCAGCTCGTCCTGATTCCCGGGAGTCTTGGACGTATATATAAGGTGTATGCCGTCCGGATGCGGGAGCGGGTGCATTTCATTTCCGCGCTCGCTCGTTATGCGAATCTTTTCCCCCGTCTCCAGATCATCTGTCCAAATGTCCAGGTCACCCGCGATTGCAGATGAATAGAAAAGTTTACGGCCATCCGCAGAAAAACTCGGGTCCAGCTCCATTGCCGGTGTATCGATCACCTGCTCCGTACTGCGCTCCAGGTCCCGCACCACCACACTGGTGTCGCTACCCGAATCTCTGATGAACGCGAGACGATGACCGTCCGGCGACCATGCAGGCCGTGACTCAACGCCGGCAGAGCGACCGATACGTGCCGCCGTGCCTTTGCCCAGATCGAGAATCCAGATCCAGCCGCTGGCGGCAAATGCTACGCGCGTTCCGTCCGGCGACGCAGTCGGATCGACAGGGCCTGCCGACGCGATCGGCAGATCGAACCCTTCGAAGTAAGCCGCAAACGACCAGAAGTCATGTATCGGCGGATACGAACCCGAGTATGGCGGCGGACGATCCTGTGCCTGCCCCGATAGGGGAGCCATTGCTAGCCCTAGCGTCACCAGAGCAACACTTGCGCAGCGCCATGGCCACACAAACGTACGGCCCCCGGATGCGGAATTAGTCATACCATCCCTATTTAGCTCGATCAAGCTTAGCGACATTCCGCCTTGGGCGTGAATCATCTGCGCCTATTCGCTTCGGATCTCATTCATTATTCGTCGCGTTGCATTAGCGCAGGTGGAAGTGCTACTGCGCCAGTCACAACACAGGCGATCTAATCCTGGCTGGGCACTTCTTGAGATCGGCGTACTTGCCTTGGAAGATAACCGTAGTAGCGCTTGTAGGCATGGGTGAAATTCGCCGGATATTCGAACCCGACGGCGTAAGCGACTTCTGCAATGCTCAGCTGGCTGTTGGATACCAGCTCACTGGCCCGTTCCATCCGGCACTTTTGTATAAAGTCGTAAATCGTCAGGCCGAATACTGCTTTGAAGCTCGCTTTCAGCTTTGTTTGATTGATCCCGATACGCCGAGCCAGATCTGGAATCGACGGCGGCCGCGGAAAATGATCCATGAGTAAATCGCGTGCCTCGTGCAATCGACTCACATCGCGCGCCGACACTTTGAGTCCCATCCGATGCGTGCGACCGCCTGAAGCCAATTGATGGAGCATCGAGCAGACAATCTCGTGCGACTTAGCCTCTAAGAACGGCAGGAGCAAGGTCGGCGAAAACTGCGAGGCCGTCCTCAAAATATCGTTCGCCGCTCGCAGAACGTCTGGACCTAGGGGCATCGGTCCGCCCACAGGAGGCCCGGACGATGCGTCGAACGGTGCTCGAATCGCTTCCGGTATTTCGCCGGACGCCAGGCCAAAACGGTCTGACAACAGTTCAGAGAGGCAGCTAATGATGACGAGCTTCGTGGGTAGGCCGCCGGTAATGACATATCGGCTCGACGTATGCCCTGGCAAGGTTTCCAGATACGCTCCGGTGCCGTCAAGAATCGTGTTGCTCGCGCATTGGAGCATGCGGCCGGCGAGGAGGATCCGAATCTTGAAGAACCTGTCTCCGGGCACAGTCACAGCCGTATCGTGCAGGTATTCGACGTCAACGATAATCATGTGAACGTATGGCGAGACCTTTAAGAGGTCCCAGGTGCCCCGACCGACGTGAACAGGCAAGCGACAGCGAACCCCAATTACTCCGTGCGGCCACGGGGATATGAATTCGTCGGTCGCCGAGAATGTTGTGTCAGTGCGGCCAACAGGGGCGAGCACCCAGGTTCGACCGCTGGCGTCAGTCTCCAACGTTTCAGTGAGCATGCAGCAAGACTACCATCGGTGACTACTTCGTTGAAACGAGAGATTATTCGAAAGCAAATTGCGTCAAAGCGGCCCTATAGCTTTCAGCCATGTCCAGCAGCTCGGCGATTAACACGCTTTCTTCGTCTGTATGAAATTGCACTGGGTCGCCCGGGCCCCACATGATGGCTTCCACCCCGAGATTCTGCAGATAGCCTGCATCAAGGGCGCCGCTTGAATACTCTATGGACGGCACCGGGCGGCCCGCAGCGCGCAGCGCACCCGCAATAGATTGGAGAATCTCTGCGCCGGTATCGATCGCGTGACCGTGCATAAATGCTCCGCGGAGCAACTCGACCTCAAGCGGTGGATCGAGCTTTAACGCCGCACTAAGTTCATCAAAGACTCGATCGGGAGATTCCGCGGGCAGCAAGCGCCGATCGAGAACCATTCGCGCCCAGCCCTGTACGGTATGGGTCGCATCCGGCCCGGTTTCTATCTTCGTGCAAACGAGACTTGCCGGCCCGAGCTGCGCATGTTTTGCGAGTTCCCGGCTTCTCGCCGCTACTCGAATGAGAACGTCTCTCACTCCGTCGATGGCGTTGACGCCAAGCCAAGGGGTGCTGCTATGACTCGGTCGGCCGCGAATGACGAGTTCGACATCCAAGCGTCCGCGGTGACCTATAAGAATCTTGCCATTCGTGCCTACGGCGAGAACCGCGCGCCTCGGTACAATCGGTAGCGTCGACAAGGCCGTCGCGATCGCATCATGGCGCCCCGCCTCGCCCGCTGTCAGAAGGATCCAAACGAGCGGTCGCTTGATATCGCCTAACCGAGCGACGTCAGCGAATGCTGCGAGCGACGCGCCCATTGCCGCTTTCTGTTCACTCACCCCGCGGCCACGAATTGACGGGCCGGTTGCGGAACCGATCAACTCACCGTTAAACGCAGCTTCCATGCCCGCCCGTGGATGGGTCATCGCGTAAGCGACAATTGCCACCGCGGGTTGCAATCCCGTAGGACCCACTTCGATGATCAGGTTCCCCATGGAATCAAGGCGACCTGGCAGGTGCGACTCATCGATGAGCGGCCAAACGCAATCCTTTATAAAGGATTGCACTGCACTGCCGGCTTCCAATGCCGGCGTCAGCTCGCTCGGAAACCTCACGAAACGTTGAGTCCACGCGACCACCGTCTCGCGAGACAGTGAACTTGAAGGAATCACTTGCCTGCCCGTCCAATGGTGCGGCTAGTGAGCACTCCGAATGCGCACGTCAACTTCTCGAGAACAGCCGGTCTATCCGGCTTTCCGGCAGACGAGATCGGAAGATCGGGCACGATGAGTACGGCTCGTGGAATTGCGAACGCCGGTCCATTGGCCGCACAGAAGTCCTGCAGTTCCGCCGGTGTCACAGCATGGCCTACCCGAAGCACTACCATAGCCGCCGGCGCGAACCCTTTTGTAGCGTGAGCCAGGGGAACCACGACGACATCTCCCACGGCAGGATGCTTCAAAATGAGGGTTTCCACCTCCTTTGGATATAGATTCTCGCCACCGCAGACGAACATGTCGTCGGTGCGCCCGACAAAGTAGTAAAAGCCGTCTGCGTCTCGGTGGAATCGATCGCCGGTATGGAGCCATCCGTCCGTAAGTCTTTGCGCAGTCAACTCCGGTCGGCCGGCATACTCCTTCAATACGTAAGGGCTTCGCAGCCATAGCTCGCCATCCGCGGAACCCTTCTCTCCTGTTTCACTGATGAGTTTGACTTCGACTTCAGGCACCGGTGTTCCGACACTGCCCATGGGCGTTGGGCGATCGGCCGGCGGTGCCAGCGACGGACCGCCCTCAGTCAGGCCATACGATTCGCGGATTTGCGCGGCCGGAAACGCGTACTGCAAACGAACCAGCAACTCTCGCGAAACAATCGATGATCCGACGACGATAGTGCGTAGCCGACCGTACTCGCCCGACGCAAGAAGCTCGCGTTCCTGGAGCAGCCCCGAGAACATCGCGGGAACGCCGCTGCAAGTCGTGATTTCGTACCTGGCAATCGCATCGAGATACCTACGGGGTTCAAAGTGCGGCAATATGACGAACGAACCCCCGCCTCGAAGCATTGGTTTGACGGTTCCGCGTATCGCGTTCTTGTGAAACATCGGTGCCGCGACGATGCCGCGAGCACTCGCATCGATCGGCCAGTGAGACTGGCTGTGTTCGACGCCCCACAACATTCCGCCGTGCGTGAGCACGATGCCTTTAGGCATCCCGGTCGAACCTGCCGTGTAGGGCTGGAAAGCCTGGTCGTCGAATTCCATTCGTTCTATGGACGTGTCCGGCGCCGCTTTGGACAGGTCATCCCAACTGCGCCATCCGGCCGACCGACCGCGGACTGCTATGCGCGCAGGTAGAGTCAGCTCCTCGGCTATTGCCTTGAGCTGGGGCGCGGAGTCGATGTCGACGATAACGCCGACGCTGCCGGAATCCACCAGCATGAATCGAATCGAATCCGCGCCCATTCGGTGGTTGAGCAAGACCGGGATGGCACCGCGCCGCATGAGCGCCAAGAACGCCACCAGAAACGTTCCGGAATTGGGAAGCGCCAGCGCGATGCGTGCGCCACGGCCAATCTGCATGGCGCGAAACGCGGCCACCGCGCGGCTCACGAGGTCGTCCAGCATCTCGTAAGTCAACACCACGTCGTCCGCGCCCGACGCGTCGATGACACAAATCTTCTTTGCGCAGGTCGAACTCAATGGACGCCAGAGATCCCCGAGATTGCAATTCCCGTGATTTTTTCGCACCAGATCGAGGCTGGATATCTTCTTGCCGCTAGTCACCGAACACCCGGGCCGAGAGACGGCGTTAGCACAATTTTTCCGACGACGGTCCGAGACTCCAACAATCGGTGCGCCTCTTGCACCTCGGAGAGGTGAAAAACTTTGTGGATGATCGGAGTGACTTCGGAGCGGTGTACCAGCTCGACCGCGCGCTCAATGTCCGATTGCGTGTAGCCGTCGGACCCCAAGATTTGCAGCTCTCGCGACCAAATGTACCGAATGTCCGTCTTGGGATCGAAGCTCTCCGTTGCGCCGCACGTCACCAGGCGGCCGCGCCGCTTTAACGCTCGGAGCGTCGGTACCCAGGTTGCCCCGCCGGTAAAGTTCACCGCCAGATCGACGCCTTGCCGGCCACTGATCCGCCATGCCGCCGCGCTGAAGTCTTCGGCAGCGCTGTCGATGACACTATGGGCGCCTAGACGACTGAGTGCGGGCGCTCGCTCCGGACCCCGGGTAACGGCAATCACCGTTGCACCCGTGCGTCTCGCAAGCTGGATGCACGCGGTTCCCACGCCTCCGCTGGCGCCGAGAATCAGCGCGAACTCGCCCTTCCGCAGCCGGCCAATGGTCTCCAGCATTCGCAGCGCAGTGCCAAAGTTGATCGGAATCGCGGCGGCCGTTACAAAGTCGACTTCGTCCGGAAGACGAACGAGGCAGCTCGCGGGTACCCGTGCCAGCTCCGCCATGCCGCCTTGGATCTGCTCACCGATCATGCCCTCGTCGGTGATCGGGTTGACGAGCACGCGATCGCCGAGCAGCCAGCCCTGAACGTTCTCGCCAAGCCTCACGATCACCCCCGCAATGTCGCCGCCCGAGATGAAAGGCGTCTTGACGGGAAAACCTGGCATACCCCGTCGAACAAAGATATCGAGATGATTCAACCCGATCGCTTCGACTGCCAAAACGACGTCGTTAGGGCCGGGGACAGGGTCGGGCCACTCGCGGTAAGACAGTCCGTCGAGGCCGCCTTGACGCTCGATGACTGCAGCTTTCATGACGGGCACATGCTCGCTACCCTCCACCCGTTGTCCACGAAAAACCTCTCTTCACGTATGCGACGGTTGAGCAAAGGGCGATGCCGAGCAGGACCGTGGTAACGACGCCCACGAACATCAAGTCTGTTCTGAGAGTTGCACCGCCATACAAAATCAAATAACCCAAACCCTCGGTCGCTCCGACCCATTCGCCGACAATCGCGCCGACTACAGCAGTCGCCGCGGAGATTTCAAGCCCTGCAAAAAGGTAGGGCAGACTGTTCGGGAACTCGATTTTGACGAACGCGACCCAACGCGAGGGGGTCGCAAGCCGCAATAGCGCCAGTAAGTCCGGATCCGTTGCTTTCAATCCTTCGACCATGTTGATGGCGGTTGGGAAAAAGCAAACGACGGCAACGACGATCACCTTGGTTGCTATTCCCGTTCCAAACCAGATTACCAAAAGAGGGGCAATGGCAAGTACCGGCACAGTCTGCGATAGCAGGAGAAATGGATAAATGGCTCTTTCCACGAACACCGATCGGCTTATGAGGTATGCAATACCAACGGCGAAAACATTTCCAAGAAAAAAGCCGGTTAGCACTTCGTAGAGAGTCACCACAATATCTCTCAGGAGGAGCGGGCCGAGCGCACTAGCCGTCTGTACGACACGCATCGGACTGGGCAATACGGTTGCGCTGATGTGAAAACCTACGACGCAAACTTGCCAGGCGGCAATGAGTCCGGACAACGCCAGAGCCGGGGGCCCGTACCTCACCAGGATTCGCTTCAGCATCCCGTGGCAGTTCGCAACCGGTCCGCTCATAGCGCCTCGACATCCCGCATCAACTCTTCCAGATGCTCGTGAAATGCCGGCTGCAGTCTGACTTCTCGTGTGCGCGGCCGGGACAGCCGTATTTCTCGGACCGCGTGAACGCGACCGGGGCGCGCGCTCATGACGATCACGACATCGGAAAGCAGTACCGCCTCGTGCACGCTGTGTGTGACGAACAGGACGGTTTTCTGGGTCTGCCTCCAGATATCCAGCAAATCAAACCCAAGACGATCCCGAGTCATGACGTCTACGGCCCCAAATGGTTCGTCCATGAGCAGTACCGATGGTCCGAATGCCAACGCTCGCGCGATGGAGGCTCGTTGCTCCATGCCGCCGGAGAGCTCCCGCGGCATGTGGCGTTCGAAGCCGCAGAGACCCACCAGCCTAATGTATTGCTCGGCGAGCGCCATTCGCTCGCCTCGTTTTACACCCTTCGCTTCCAGCAGGAGCGCGACATTGTCTTGCAGATTCAGCCACGGCAGCAGCACGGGACTTTGGAATACAACTCCTATCAGTTGTCGGTCGCGGGCCGCCTCGGGTGTTTGTGATCCAATGAGCACCCGACCCGCTGTCGGTGTCAGCGATCCGCTAACAACCTTGAGAAGCGTCGATTTTCCGCATCCGGACGGACCAAGAATCGACACGAATTGGCCGGGGCGGATCGAAAAAGTAATGTCTTGCAGTGCCTCGACGCGCCGACCGTTGCGCTCGTAGGCAACGCTGACCCCATCGATTGCAACCGCCAACGACGGTTCGGGGACGCCGAGTTCATCAAGCTGCATAGATGATGGTCTCGGGGTCGTATGCACGGGCAATGAGTCCCGCAGCGCGAAATGTCTCATAGGTTTGCCGCCAGCCCGCCGCGCCCTGTGCGCCGAAGGCAATGGGAACGTCGCCGTCGCGCGCTTTCGTTCGCGGCACGATTTCGCGCCATTTGGCCAGCTCCTGCGCGACGTCAACTTCTGGCGCGGCTTCTTTGAGGGCGGAAATGGCTTCATCCCCATGCTGCAGCGAATAATTCCACGCGCTCACCGTCGCTCGTGTCATTCGCTCGACGAGCCCGGCGTCCTTGAGAATCGCTGACTCACTGGTAAACAATACTTGGCCGTAACTACGCACGCCGTAATCGGCCGGATCCATGCACTCGAGTCGGCAACCTCCAGCTTCCAACGCCACCTTCTCGTTGGTGGACAAAAGCAGGCAGGCGTCTATCGTCCCGTTCACCATTAGCCCGGGAGCGGTACTGGTTCCGAGCTCCACCGCCTCTATTCTGGAAAGGTCGAGGTTGGCGGCCTTCGCAAATGCCAACCACACTGCGTACGTCGTGCTTCGCGCGTTTGTCCCTACCCGTTTCCCGTACAAATCCGTCGGTCGCTTTATTCCCTTGTCGGCAAGAGAGGCAACAACGTTGGGATTCTGCTGCAGCAGGACGCTCAGCGACTTGACAGGTAGATCAAGCCCGCGACCCACGACAATTGCGTCAGCGACTGCAATTCCGAAGTCGCTGTGACCTATACCAACGAGTTTTGCGGTGTCGACGGATCCTGTGCCCGGCTCGATCTCCAATTGAATCGCCTCGCGCGCGTAGATTTGTTTCTTGACGCCGAGAAAGTACGGTGCGTGCTCCGCGTTGGGGACATAGTTCAGCCTGAGCGAGACCCGTCTGGCCTGGCGTCGCCGAAACAGCATTCGAGGAGTTGCCGCAACCACAAATGCCAGGGCCGCCGATGTACCCAATAGACTTAGCAGTTTGCGCCGGCTACCCAGAATTCCGCGTGATGAGGCCATCGCCGCCGGCAAGCCGCGATTTCCGAGACTACCGTCGGTCACCAGGCGCTACCGTCTGTATCGACGACGGATTGGACGTCTGCCAGCGATGGGCGCGAATCCCGAGTCAGATAGGTGGCTCTCCCCAGGGCGCACAAGCCGCCGGCCTGATCGAACACTTCGACGTCGGCGACACCAATGGTACGGCCGGCCCGCCGCGCAACCGCCGTTGCGCTCAGGGGCAATGTTGCGGGGCGTAGGAAATCAACACGCAAATCAATTGTAGGCATGCCGATTCGCGTCCTAACGTGCAAACAAGCGTGCGCAGCCACGTCAACGAACGCCGCAACGACTCCTCCATGTGCGCTGTCGGAGCCTGCAGCTCCCAGAAGTTCACGCCGAAACGGAAGCAGAAGCTTTACTCGACCCGAAACGATGTCCACCTCCGTCAATACACACCCCAACCACTGATGAAGCGGGGACTCGAGAAGGAACTCATTTAGCTTTAGCAACATCGCCGCAGATCATATGCTCTATCACTGGGCGTCGCCCCACCCGGCGGCGGCTGAGCGTCAATCGCTGCGCCGGCTGAACCGCCGGCGATTTTCCTGGTGCAAAGGTCCTTCATCGCCGCCTCGTACAATAGTCCATCATCGGCCGGCCGGGGCTTTCAGCTGTTCAGCAGTTTATGCGCACCAAATGCGGGCGATGCATTTACTCGGATGTATGAACATTGCAATCGGACACGGCGCGGGAACGATCAGGAGCATCGATCGCATCGGCGCAGCGCCTACCCTGCCGTACGCGATCGACCTCGATTGCCACTTTTTCCCTATCTTTATCGAATAAAAACCCGAGCGGCATACACGCTCATGCGCTTCGCAGCGGCTGCCAAAACAAAGCGCCATCTCATTAAGTACCGTCATTTACGGTTGATTGACGATTCTCTTGGCGTATGTGTACATTCGATTCGTCATTTAACAACTAGTACTGAGCCGCTGCTCATCGTACTAAAAGGGATCGCAATGAACTCCACCGTGTTGCTTCGTTTGGATGTAGCGATCGTTTTGACCGCGTCGCTGCTGCTGAGCGCGTTGCCCGCCAACGCCGCGCCAGTCGCCGCCCCCGCGGAAGAATCCAGTGCGGCCCTTGATGAAATCATCGTCACAGCGCAAAAGCGCGAACAGCGATTGCAAGATGTGCCCATCTCAGTTTCCGTGCTGGGCGGGCGCGAACTCGATCAGTCGAGCCTGGTAAGCGTTACGGATGCCCTGAGCCTCGTTCCGGGTGTTTCGGCTACGGTGCAGGGCCAAGGCCACACGCAATTGACGGTGCGAGGCGTGACCGCCGGCGCGACGGTGTTCGCCGGTGCCAGTCCGATCGGCTACTACCTTGACTCGGTTCCCTTCGGTCTTGTGCGCTCCGCTTTCGCCCCCGACGCCGACACGTACGATCTAGATCGCATCGAGGTCCTGCGCGGACCGCAAGGTACACTGTACGGAGCGAGCGCATTGAACGGCGTCGTGCGGGTGCTGACCAACAATGCCGATCTCAATAACTTTGATTTCAAGGCGCGTACCGCGGTCTCAACCACGGATGGCGGTGGCGAGAACTATCGGGGTGATATGGCGGTCAACCTGCCGATTATCGAAGGCAAACTGGCGGCACGTCTGGTCGTCGGGGACGAAAGCTTGAGTGGATACGTCAATAGTCCCGTCAAGAATCATATCAACGACGGCGAGTTGCAAAACCTGCGCTTGAAGGTGGATGCGCAGCCTACCGACGATCTGTCCATTCAATTGTCGGCGGCGCACCAGGCAGCCAATTTTGGCGCGGCGTCGACAGCAGCAGACAACGGGCGCACTCTGTCGACCCAATTGACGCCCAGCGACTCTCACTACAATGCATATGACTTTAAAATCGATTACCAGTTCTCGGCGTTCTCGATCACCAGCGCCTCGAGTTATCTGACCTATATCAGTGACTCGTTTCTAGATCTCGCTCCGGGCGGCACGCTTCCTTTGCTGGCGACGGATCTGAACTCGCGAGTATTCAGCGAAGAGCTCACGCTCAACTCGAAGCTGAGCGGTCCATGGCGATGGTCGGCCGGTGCATTCTATCGGAATGCTAAGGACGATACGCACCAGACGCTGGGGAAAATCCTACCGGCTCCCGCGGACTTTACGGACGAATCCAAATCCGCGGCGGTGTTCGGTGAAGTGGGGCGCAAGTTCTTACAAGATCAGTTAGAAGTCACGCTGGGCCTGCGCTATTTTCACGATGACGTATCGACTCAGCAAAACATACTATACGGCCAGGCGCCCGGCACCCCGCTGCTACACGAGAGCGATACTTTCGATGCAACCACGCCGCGCGCCGTGTTGAGTTGGTATGTGGATACCGATCTCACGGCCTATGCATCGTATTCGGAGGGATTCCGCAGCGGCTTTCCGCAGGACGAACTGGTCGCCGTGGTTGCACCCGCATTTCCGCCGGTAAAGCCTGACAAACTACACAACTACGAAGTTGGCACCAAAGGTAACCTGCTGGATAAGCGTATCTCCTTCGACGCCGCGTTGTACTACATGAAATGGAAGGATATACAACAGGAACTTGGCATACCGCTGCCGGGCGGCGGTGCGGCGAATATCGTCGGCACAGTCAACGGCACCTCGGCGAGCGGCGTCGGAGTCGACTTTGCCGTCATGACACGGCCCCTCGAAGGACTTCAGTTGGGGATCAATTTCAGTTGGAACAATTTGTCGGAGGACAGAAGCGTCTTTTCGTCGGGGCAGCTGTTGTTCGCCAAGGGTTCTCGTATCGATAATTCCCCGGAATTCACCGGCAGCGTATTCGGGCAGTACACATTGATGTTCGGCTCGGGCTATTCGGCGGTCTTGGCAGCATCGGCGCGCTATACGTCGGAGCAGACGATGACCGCGATTGCAACCGTCTCGGACGGACGGCCGTTGGTCTACGAGAGCGACACCATGGTCGTTGGGCGCACCAGCTTTGCGATCAGCTCTCCGACGCATTGGATGACCACCATTTTTGCAGACAACGTCGGCAACAACCGCGGCACACCGTTGCGGGCGAATATTCCCAGTCTGGACTTAAGGATCCGTCCGAGGACAGTTGGCGTGCAACTTGACTACCGATTTAAATAGAAGGATATGCCGTGTCAGAAGGAGGAACCATGAGAGTCCAGTCGCTTAGTCTGTCCTTGGTGGCAATGTTAGCCGCTGCCGCACCGTCCTATGCCGAGGGACAGGTCCCTCGAATCGGCTGGACGCCGGATACCATCGAGTGGGGATTCATCGACGGCGGGGCCAAACCCATCCTCAGGATCAAGTCCGGGGATACAGTCATCATCGATACCCCTTTGGCGGGAGCGGAGGAAATGCGCGGGATGGGCGTGCCCGAAAGCCTGATCCGACCGCAGATGCGCGAGATCGACGTCAAGGCCAAAGAACGCGTCGGGGGCAACATTCTCGTCGGTCCGATTTTTGTCGAAGGCGCCGAACCGGGAGATGTGCTGGAGGTGCGGATCCTCAAAATCACCCCTGCGGACAACTATGCGGTGAATGTATTTTATCCGGATCACGGCGCGCTTCCGAACGAGTTTCCGTATTATCGCGCGCGGGCGATTCCGCTGGATCTGGCGCGCAATGTGGCGCTCGCCGGTCCCGGCATTGAGATTCCCCTGCGTCCCTTCTTCGGAACGATGGCCGTGGCGCCGGTGGCCGCTCTAGGCCGTATCAATGACGGACCGCCGGGATACTACGCGGGCAATCTGGACAATAAGGAACTGGTGGCCGGAACGACGCTCTATCTGCCGATACAGTGCAAAGGCGCGCTGTTCTCCGTCGGTGACGGGCATGTCGGTCAAGGCGACGGAGAGGTCGACGGCACCGCAATCGAGGCGGCGCTTTCCGGAGAGTTTCAGTTCAAGGTCCGCAAGGACATGAAGCTGCTGTGGCCCCGCGCTGAAATGCCGGGCGCCATCATGACGATGGGATTTGACCGAGACCTGAACATCGCAGCGGAGATGGCGGTGCACGAGATGGTGCAATACCTCACGGCTGAGCGCCATCTGAGTCGGGATGATGCCTACATGTTAACCAGTATGGCTGTGGACCTGCACATTACGCAGATCGTGGACGGCGTGAAGGGAGTCCACGCCATTCTTCCGAAGGGAATATTTAAGCACTAGGCCCGCAGTCCGGCGCCGCCATATTAAAGCCGGCGGCGCCACTCTCAACACTACAGATGTTTGTCGTACCAGGCCAAAGCACGGTTGATCTGGTCAATTCGGTGCAAAGGCTCGTGCAATACGTGCCCTTCGCGCGGATATCTCACGAAAGTGGCTTCGATTCCGCGGCGCCGAAGAGCCTCGTACATCTCCTCCGCCTGCTCGATAGGCACGTCGTTGTCGATTTCGCCGTGAGTGAACATGGTCGGGGTAACGACGCTCTTCACGTACTTAAGCGGCGAGCGACTCCAGAGTCTCTCGTAGTTATCGTCGTCCCAGGGAGTGCCGAACTCGGCTTGAATGAGATCCTGATACAGCGACGTCCCATAGAAGGCAATCAGATTGCTGAGCCCCGACATCGATACAGCGGCCTTGAATCTTTGCGTCTGCGTGATCATCCAGTCGGTCATGAAGCCGCCGTAGCTTAAACCGGTAACGGCCAAGCGCTGCGCATCGATCCAGCTGTTGCCGGCGATCGCCGCGTCGAGGCCGGCCATCAAGTCCTTGAAGTCTCCGCCGCCCCAATCGTTCACACAGCCATCAGAGAACGCCTGACCATACCCTGCGCTGCCCCGGGGATTGATATAAAGAACGCCAAAGCCGCGAGTCGATTCGACTTGGTTGGCCCAATCGAAGCCGTAGCCGTACATGCCATGCGGCCCACCGTGAACCGACAGAATGAGCGGATATTTCTTCCCCGGCGCGAGGTGCAGGGGCGGCAGCAGCCACCCCTGCACACGCTTCTGGTCGAAACTCGTGAACCAGAACATTCGCGGAGCCGCGAGTTCCCACCGTTTCGTCAGATCCGAGTTGATCGACGTGGCGACTTGCGCATCTGAACCATCGGGATTGGCGAGCCACACTTCAACGGGCGTCGAGTCATCCGTTCGTGTGAAGGCCAGCTTCGAGCCGGCGATCGAAAACGCCCGCGTAGCTGCGGGTGCCTGGATGATTGCGCGCACGGCGCCCCCCTGCGCCGAGACCGAGTAGACGTTCATCTCACCGAAGTTGCCGGCCAGAAAGTACACGCTACGGCTATCAAAAGACCACTGCGGCGCGGCAGCTCGACGATCGAGTTGGCCGCTGACCTCGTGTCCGACGCCGTCATTCCCCATGACCCACACATGAGTGTCCTCCGCCACGCTGTCAATCGTGGTTATGGCACGCGTAGTCGCAAGATAAGCGATGGAGTTACCATCGGGCGACCAGGTCGGTGAGAATGCAACGCCGACCGCGTTGGATAGTTTCCGCTCTGATCCGGTGCGCGGGTCGAGCACATAAATGTCGTAGTGAAGAGCAACATCAGGATCGGCTGCACGATTGGCAAGGAATGCAATCTGCCCTTTTGCAGACCAAGAGATCGAGTGAGCGTCCGAGTTTCCGTGCGTCAACTGGCGCACCTCTCCGTCAGCCACGCTCACCGTAAAGATCTGCAAATGTCGGTCGTCGGAAAACGTCGTACGCGTTTTGTACTGCAGGCGCGTGATCACCCGCGGATCGTCACCGGGCGCCTTGTCCGGCGGATCAGCGGCGACAAAGGCAATTTCCGTGCTGTCGGGCGACCACGCCAGCGCCTCACCTGGCTTCGAGACGAAGAAATCGCGCTGCGGCCACGGGGTGAGCGCTCGGCTCTCGTGAGTCTTGGCGTCCACCAGCCACAACGACGAGTGACCGCCGCGGTTGGATGCGAATGCGATGTAACGTGCGTCAGGCGACCAGCGCGGCAACGAGTCGCTGAACTCACCGCTGGTCAATTGCACCATACGATGTGCATCGACGGACATCATCCAGAGATTCGAGCTCTCCCGATTGGTGGCTGGCTCGACGGCGGTGCGAATGAATACTACCGTCTTGCCTGATGGCGACACTCGTAGGTCCGTGACGTCGCGCAATGAAACGAGATCCTCCGGCGTGACGCCGCGCCTTTGGACCGGCGACTCGGCGCCCGCCGCGGCGACTGTGTGGGCCCACACGAGCAGAATGACGACGACGCTCCAGCGCGGGTTCATGGGATTCCTAGTCGGTCCGGCCCCGACCCTCAATCGGCCAGACCGCCTCGACCAGACCTTTGCGGATGGCAAAGAAATTGTTGTGCAGGTTCACCGTGGTGTCGCAGTGACCAGGAATGAACTCCAGCTTGTCGCCCACATTCAACGGCCGATTCGGCTCTTTCAGATCTATGATGCCGTACTCGTCACCACCTGGTCGATAGTCGACACCCGTCAGGCCCTTCGGTACTGGCATCGATTCATCCGTGGAGAGCGCCTTATTTCCGCCATCGGTTATCGCCCTTCCTTTAGACGGATGGCTGATGATCGTCGTGTACACCGACAGAGAGTTGCCGAAATCCGCGAACCGCGCATCCTCACGGCCGCCGATGCTGCTGTAGTGTGAGTCCATGAAAATGAACGACCCCGGCTGGATTTCGGTCACCTCGGGGATCTCGGTGTCGATGTTGTAGGTGCCTGTACCGCCCACAGTAAGAATAGCCACGTGAAAACCCGCCCGTTCGACGGCTCTGCGCGCCGCCACGGCCCGTTCCAGCGCCAAAAGCTCGATCGCTCGACGGTTCTCAAATCCAACGATGTGTTGATTACTTCCGCCGTATCCTTGAATACCCACGAGTTCGAGGCCCGGCGCTTTCGCGATTATTTGCGCGAGCGCCGCGGCATCCTCCGGGCGATCGACCCCGGTGCGATTCTGGCCGACGTTGACATCGATGAGCACCTTGATCTTGGTATGTTGCGCGGCGGCCGCCGCCGAGATGTCCCGCAGGTTCTCCGCTGAGTCGGCTACGACTTTGATGTCGGGCGTAATGGCATTCAACGCCAGCAGACGCTCGATCTTGCGCTTTCCGATCACGGGAGCGGTGATCAAAACGTCCCTGATGCCCCCGTGCACCAGCACTTCGGCCTCGCCGAGTTTCGCAGCGCACTGTCCGTGTGCGCCGTAGTCGAGTTGCTTTTTTGCGATGATGGGAGATTTGTGCGCTTTACCGTGAGGCCTGCACAAGCGGCCGCTTGCCTTGCAAGCATCCCGCATGGTGGCGAGGTTTCTCTCAAAGATATCCAGATCGATCATCAGTGCCGGTGTCGGAATCTCCGCAATCGGCAAACCGACAAAGCTCTCGAGCGTCATATTCATCTCCTTAGTGGCCTGACCCGAGACTGCGGCGGAAGTTCTGGACGCAATGCCCAGCGCACCCAATGCCAGCGCTGATCGGCTCATGAAACTACGTCGGGTCAAGGGTGGGGTTAGCATGGCAGCCCGCTACTTTGGCTTGGCGCCGAGTTCGCCGACTACACCCAGCTTTTCCATGAATTGGAAGTACTGCGCGACTTCGGAAAGCGGAACCGGGTCGAACTCTGCGCTCAAGGCGTCACGGATTTCGGCAACGCTTCGCTTTCCGTCAGCGAAATTCAACGCCTCGTAGGTCATATAAATACCTCGATGTGACAGTGGCACCTGCTTCTCGAAATGCTCGTCGCCGGTCTTCTCGATCAGCCACCAGCGACCGTACTCCGGCCGAAAGAAATTCACGGGGCCGCGCACAGCCTCGGTGCGGACGGGCACCAAATGGCCATATTCCGCGTCCCGCGCCCCTGCGCGCGGCGCGTTAGCGGCAACGCGTAGTTGGCCCGCCCGCGCCGTCGCAAAAGCGTCGATGCGCCGCAACGCCATCTGAGCTGTCGCGGATAGGTCCGCCAGAAAAGGTTTCTCTTGCTCTCGGAAACCTGGCGATCCAACGAGGAGCGACAAGCTGTCGAAACCAGTGATTTCGCGCGCCATGGCTTGCCTGATCACGTTGGTTGCGTCGCGATGCGCTTGGGGTAAATCATCGCCTTTGGCGGACGCGACATATCCGGATGCCTTGACCTCGTCGTCGACCAAGCGCTTGAACGCTTTGGTAGCGGCATTGCGCAACAGCTTTGACGTATCGCCCGAAGCTGCGGCTCCAAGGAAGTAAGCGGCCGCAGCGGAGAGCGCGACTCCGCGGCGCATCTGCGTCGGATCGACAGCGGCCGGCGAGTCGTCCTGCGTCGAGAGAAACACGTCGGGAAAGTCATTCAGCAGCACGGCTCTCACGCCAAGTGCCTGCGCATCTTCGTGATCGCTCGGCCCCCAAAAGCGTTCCACGTTGTATTGGAACTGCTGGCGGCTGCCAGTGGGCGCAAAGATGGGATCGAGAAAGCCCTCCGAGGGACTGACGGCAGTGACGTCGAAATCACGGATCGAAATCGTGTTTTCCTGGCCTACCTTCTCCACGAATGATTGCACGATGTCATCGATGAAGGAGGGATTCGAATCCGGCGAGCGATACAGATGGAACACTGCCCTCGAGGTCTGCTGGTTGTAGCCAATCATGTCGATGTTGACCATCGCCAGGATGTGCTGCAAATCGTCCGGATGCTCATGGAAGTGTTGGGTGATTCCGTAGTGCTCGGAGCCCCACATGAAGCGGATGGTGCGGCGTGGTTGTGGCAGAGTGCCGGCGGCGATGAGTTGGTGCAGAAGCCGTGCCACCTCGAGCGTGCAGCCGACGCCGGTGAGATTGTTGGCGCCGCCGGTATTGCGGCTGTTGTCATGCGCATACACGAGAACCGCGGGCAGCGCCGGATCCGTCCCGGGAATTTCCGCTCGGACTTCGGGGTATTGACCAGCGCCGTTGTCTGCCTCGACATCGGCATGGACAGTGAGTTTCTGGCCTGCGGCCAGTCGCTCCCTTAGCGCCTGACCGGCGCGGTAGGAGATGGAGAACGCGAACGTAGGCGCCTCACCGTGCGGGCCTATCCACGGTACCAGCTGCACCATTCCGATCTGGTCGGGAAAGTCGCGGGCAAATTCCGTGCGATAGGAAACGACCCCCAGCGCTTTTCGCTCCCACACGGCAAGCCGCATGACGCTCGGGGCGGCTCCGCTCGCCAAGACGATCTTACCTTCCACTGAGCGGCCCGCGTAATCCTGGGGATTGTCCCCACTGCCGACATCGACGAGCTCTGCAGTGGCCGACGCGGTGCGGCTGTAGCGCCCGAGAAAGGACCTGACGGCCTTGAAGTCCGCGATCTGCTCGCGATCAGGTGCCACCAGCCAAAGTTCTCCCTTGTGACCTTCCCAATACGGCTCTCGATGAAACGCCCAATAGAACGACTTGCCGTCCGAGGCATAGTGCTCGATGGCAATGTTCGCGAGCCCGATCGCCTTGGCCTCGGCCGCCAGATAATCCGCTACTTCATCCGCGCCCGCCGAGGGAGAGAATCCGGAGAAGCGGATGATTTTCTTGAAGTCGGCGAGCGGACGCTCACCGGAAGCACTGTCGCGAATCGATCGATATTGGGCTGGTGGCAGCATTTCCTCGGCCCGCGCGGGCGATGCCGTGGACAAGAGCCCGCTGCAGGCGCTCAAAACGAGCGCTATGGCATGCCGCGAATTCGCACTGTGCTCAACCATGCCGATGGGCTCCGGGAGTTCGCAAAATTCACTCCTACGTAGCTAGTGACTTAAAGGGTGATCCACTCACTGTATCGCAAGCCACTCTCCTCAACTTGTCGGATCGGACGCAACATCATTGCGAATGGGCAGACTGCGGTCTGCTTGGTTGCAAAGGCGCGATCGCCGGCGAATAGGTTATTTCTGACAGCGCCGGGCGGGAATCAGGGCACGCGGTAATGCGCCGTGAAATTTCTTGAAGGCATGCGTGAAATTGGCCGGATACATGTATCCAACCTGGTATGCGACTTCGGCTACGCCGTACTCTTGAGTCTGCAGCAGGATGGCCGCGCGTTCCATCCGGCATCGCAAGATGCATTCATAGATCGTCACTCCGGTGACTTCACGGAAGGCCTTTTTGAGTTTGGTTTGATTCAGGCCAACATGCCGAGCCAGCTCCCGGATGCTGGGCGCGCTGGCGTAGTTTTTCTTTATATAGTCGCGCGCAGCGTAAATTCGATTGATGTCGCGGGTGCGTAGCGACGACAAATCACGCTCGCTCGCATGACAGGTGTCGAACTCACGTAGAATCTGCAGCAAGATTTGCATACTGAGCGACTCGAGATAAGGAACGCGAAGCGCTAATCGTATCTGGCGGATAGACTCCACGATGAGTTGCGCCGTCTGCATCACGCACGACCCCGCCACCGGTTCCATACGCTCAGTTGCCTGGCCGTTCGTAAACAAACGATCGAACGGCGGCGGCACATCGCTGGGATGCAGACCGATCACTCGCGTCAGCAACTCCGGCCTGCAATACAGAACAACCATGCGAGTGTGCTCATTGGCGGCTAGATAGTCGCCCGCACCGCAGCCGGCCGCCGCGATATGCAGCGATGCTTCTGGTGCCCTGACGAGCCGGTCGCCTGACTCTTCGAGGAGCGTGCCGTTGAGGAGCAGCCGCAGCTTGAAGAAACCCGTGCCCTCGAAATGAATCCACGTGTTTTTTCGGTAAGTCGCGTTGACTACGCGGATACACAGCGCGTCGGATACCTTGAAGAATTCCGAATGGCCACCTGCGTTGTGCTCGATTGGTAGGCGCCGTATGGCGCGCACAGACCCGCTGCTCGGGAGTCCGTCAAACAGGCGGTCGAAATTCTGATGCAGGGTACTCGTGGTGGACTGTTTGATGACGGCCGGTACCACGGAGTCGTGTGAGACTCCCGCGATCAGGCTACTCAACTGCATCCCCGAATCGGCTCTCATTTAGTAACACTGGGCAGCCCCTGTGAAGTGTTTGAATAAACACAGGTATTTTCGTATTTATTGAATACGGTATTCCATAATTTATCCGATTTGCCTAGACTTGGTCAACGGCTAGGCTCGTCAACGGGTAATATTGACGAACTGGGGGGACATGAAATGCAACAGCTTGCGGCGCCGAAGACCCGCGTAGATCAGGCATATGAGGTGATATTGAACGCCATCTGTGCCGGATCGCTGCGGCCGGGGGATCGTCTGAAGCAGCACGACATCGCCGAACGATTGAACATGTCGCGTCAGCCGATAACGCAAGCGCTCCTGGTTCTCAAGAATCAGGGCTTTCTGCGCGAAACGGGCCGGCGTGGTTTGGTCGTAGCTCCCTTGGAGCCGGGTCTTTTTGAGGCGATCTATGATTTTCGCTCGGCCGTCGAGCCACTCGCCGTCGAACTCGCCACTCGGCGCCTAAACCCGGCGGCGATCAGTGCGGGTCGACGTCTGCTTGCCAGGGGTAATCAACTCGCGAAACGCGGCGACATCGTCGGACTCGCGCGCGTGCATGCCGACTTCCATTTGTTCTTGTATAAGCGATCCGGGAATTCTCTCATTCTCAACACGATGACATTGAATTGGCAGCATCTTCGCCGATGCATGTCCGACGTCATGAACGACACGAGTGACGGTAATTGGAGCGAGCATGAAGTTATATTCGAATTGATGGTCGCAGGGAATGCGCAGGGAGCAGCCGCCGAAATGCGCCGCCATATCGTGGATTCTTACGCGCGTGCGAAACCGTGAGCAACTTAGGAAATCTCATACATCCGAAATTCGTGGCGACGAGTTGCTTGGGGCTCCCTTTCGTCCTTCCCTGCGCTGCCGGAGATAGGCCCGCCGCAGACTAGGCACAGTATGTTCCTTACGCTCAACTCAACAGCAAGGTCATCACGACGGTGAGATCGCTCCCAGCGAATCTCGCCGGGCGACCTGTTGTTGATCCCCGCGGGGCTTCCTCACGACAAGTCCACCGTACCACTGCCGCCGCCACCAAAAAGGATCCCGACCAACCGATATGGTGCGCGAGAATCGGGGTCAGCGATGCCACCACGGTACCGCCCAATTGGCCGCCAGTGTTGAAGAATGACTTGCGCGCTCATGTTAGACCTTACCCGGCGAGTTGCTCAGCGATTGTGCGCGTGCGATCCGTCACGACATCACCGGTGTGTTTTGTCGTCATTGTTTCAATCAATACGATCCAGCATTCGTCGTCGGCAACCGGATTGTGCATGATCCCCTTCGGTACAACGCAGAATTCCCCTGGAAGCAAGACGACCTCGCGATCGCCCTCGAATTGGATTACGAGGCGCCCTTTGACAACTTGAAAGAGCTCATCTTCGTTATCGTGCTTATGCCACGTGAGCTGGCCCTTTACCTTAGCCACCTTTATGTACTGATCGTTCACACGGCCGACTACTCTTGGTGACCAATACTCGTGGATGTTCGATAGAGCCTCTGTGAAATTCGTTGCCTGCACGGTTTCTCTCCTTTCAGCTGTTTGATTTCAACGATGCGTCGAGTCCCAGGAGGTCGCCCAGAACCCACAGCTCGTGAATCCGCTCCGCCTCAAACCAAAAAAAAGCGGTTCCTTTCCGGTGTATGGGCCGCCCATCATTGCTCGGGCGCCTAAGAAGTCGCAATGGTACGTTCCCAGTAGGGCGCATCGCCGAAGCCCTTGCGCAGATGGGTGACAAACAGCTTTGCTTTGGCACCGTGCGATCGTCCTCTCATCTGCACACGACGGTCCGACGTCGCCCGCAATCCATTTTATGTGGAAATTGCGACGCCGCGTGACAATTGAAGAATCAAATGCTGTTCTGTTCTTGCATACGTAAAAGCCCCTTTTGGGAGATCACCCCCGGCTTGGGCTGCGTGATCTTGTAAATCCTAACGATCCAGCCAAGCGGCAAAAAATGGATCCTCGAGACGCCAGCGCATGGAGTTCTGCAGCTCTTCGCGGCGCAGAACTTCTCGATTTTCTAGAAATTTTAGCGCCTTACTCATGGTACTGGCCGATACGCCATATTTCCCCGTCACCGCTTGCGAGGCCAACGCCGTGCCGTTTTCCTTCACCGCCGCCGTAAGTACTCGCTGCTGAATGGTTGTCAGCCCATTCCAGACCGTCAAATAGAATGGACCATCCCGCTCGACTAACAGTTTTAGAGCTCGAGCAACCAATTTGGGTGTAAGCACATCGCCCCCTTCGTCGCCGAGCATTTCCCAGGCGACGCTCGACAGCGCTTGTACATTGTAGGGCACGTCCTCCGAGCGATCGAGAATCGCTTCAACCGCCGCGGTTTCCACTCGATAGCCCGCCTTCTCGAACCCCTTGGAAATGAATTGACCAAATTCATCGCGCGGCAGAGGGCTCAGAAAATGCCGTATCCCCATTCGATAGAATGGTCTGGCAGGATTCAATGTCATGTCATTCAACAACGTGGTTTTCGACCCGGCAAAAACGAACCCAATATCGGTGTTGCGCTGCACCGACGCTCGCATCTGGGCTTCCGCGCCCTGTCCGCCTAGCTGAATCACCTTCTGGAATTCGTCTATCACCAACGCGGTCGGTTTTTTTGCATCGGCCGCGAGCCGTGCCAGCCCATCGATCGCCTCGACCAATAAGGGTGTATGGTCCGCTTTCCCGCTCTTGAC
>Ga0193726_1000910_pt1 | contig 26506 bp, 22 predicted proteins | sample H2c1metaG_FD_144928 | JGI IMG/M metagenome (GOLD analysis project Ga0193726, IMG submission 144928) | Soil microbial communities from a riparian zone of the East river system, Colorado, United States - H2c1 | ecosystem: Environmental > Terrestrial > Soil > Riparian zone | place: USA: East River...
AATCCCGCCTCCAGCGGACCAGAATCGGTGACCGAATTGGAGTCGGTTGCCAACACCCACTACGACGCGCTTTGGTTGACGGTCGACCACCGCTTTGCCGAACGCTTCCAGTTTCACAGCGCTTATACTTTCTCCAAGTCGCTCGACTATGCGAATTACGATCAAGTCCCCTTCGGCTATCCACCGGTGGATCCCGACAACTTGCATCGAGAATATGGTCCGGCACCCAATGACCAGCGGCATCGCCTGGTGCTGCAAGGCGTAGGCGATTTGCCTTTCGGTTTGCGGCTCTCGCCAATCTGGACTTACGCCTCTGGCGTGCCCATGGATATTTTGCTGGGCGATGGCAGCGGCAAGCGCATTCCCGAACTCGGACGCAACGCCGGCGGCCGGCAGTTTCACAGCGGCGCTGAGTTGAATGCATACCTCGCCCAGCTAAATGCCGCGGGCTCAACCAACGGCAGCCTGGGACCCTTCCCCATGGTTGCTTCGAACGCGCGTTTCAACGATACCTTCAACTCGTTTGATTTGCGGCTGTCCAGAGATTTCCATTTGGGCGAACGCTTTACGCTGCAGGCCATCGGCGAAGTGTTCAATCTATTCAATAAGTCGAATTTTCTTGGAACCAGCAAGAACAATTACTCGGGATTTTTCAATGCCCTGGTCCCTGACGGCGCCGATCCGACCCACTCTTCAGAGTTTGGCCGGCCGGTGTCGACGGCGGGAGGGGTTTTTGGCTCCGGTGGTCCCCGCGCCTTTCAGCTTGCCGCAAAGTTGACCTTCTGACGATGCCCGCGACTCCATCCCCGGCTCCTGTTGCGGTTGCGGAGAAGAACAGATTGCAGCGGCAGCTCGGCCTCGCCTCGGCCACCGCAGCGGTGGCCGGGGAGTCGATCGCTGTGGGGATCTTCCTCACGCCGGCGGGCATGGCCAAGGCGCTGGGCTCTCCCTTCTGGATTCTGGTTGTCTGGCTGGCCGTAGGAGCAATGACGCTGAGCGGCGCTCTCTGCTACGGAGAGCTAGCTGGACGCTTTCCGCGCTCCGGCGGACTCTACATTTATCTGCAGGAAATCTTCGGACGCCGCATCGCCTTCCTTTACGGCTGGATGTGTCTTCTGGTTCTCGATCCGGGACTCTCCGCGGCCCTGGCCACGGGGATCGCCGGATACGCAGCCTACATCCTCCACTGGTCTCCCCTGACGGTAAAGTTGGCGGCTGCGGCCGTCATCTGGGCTCTCTGCCTGATGAACATCTTGAGCATTCGCGTCAGCGCCGGGTTCCTGCGATGGACCACCTGGCTCAAGCTCGGAGTGCTGGGCCTGCTCAGCGTTTGGGCGATCGCTTTCCATCTGGGTGCGTGGACAAATTTTGCTCCGTTCGTGGACCGCCGCCCCGGATCGTTGCCAATGTTCCCGGCTCTGGCCGCGGCCATGGTGGGCGCGTTCTTTTCCTTCGGCGGCTGGTGGGACGTCAGCAAAATTGCCGGCGAAGTGCGTGATCCCGCCCGCACCTTGCCGCGCGCCCTGCTCTACGGGGTGTTGACCGTCACCGGAGTTTACATTCTGGTGAGCATGGTTTTCTGGTACGTTGTCCCGCTGAATCAGCTCACTTCCGATCAGGCTTTCGTGGCCCAGGCCGGCGACATATTATTCGGTCAGGCCGGCGGAGTCATCTTTGCCGCGATTGTGATTCTGTGTGTGCTGGGTGGGCTGGCGGCATTCATGATGTCCGCGCCCCGGGTTTACTACGCGATGGCGCGGGACGGTTTGTTCCTCCCCTCCGTAGCCAAATTGCATCCCAAATTCAATTCCCCGGCAAATGCGATTGTGATTCAAGGAGGAATCGCGTCCGTGCTGGTCGCCATCGGGACCTTTGACAAGATCATTTCCTACATAATTTTCGCCGCCATAGGCTTTATCGGATTGCCTGCGGCAGGACTGTTCGTGCTGCGGCGGCGAGACCGGCAGACTGGCAGCCCCGCAATCCTGGCTCCGGGTTATCCCTTCACCCCCATTGCATTTCTGCTGATGATCGTGATTCTGCTAGTGTTGATTGGAGCAAGAAGCCATCGGGAGGCGCTGTTTGGCGCCCTGGTGCTGGCCACGGGCTTGCCGGTCTATGAACTTTTCCGCCACCGACCGGCAGGATGACAGCGGCACGGAACAGTAAAAACATGAATCCCAACGATCCCCAACCCGAGAACGCGAAGCTTCCAGCGGCGCAGCGCGCCAAGTCCGGGACAAAAATCAAAATCACGGAAGACGACGAAGCCACTGGCGACGCCCTCGCCGCATACAACTACTGGCGCACAGGTTCCGGCAGGCAGCAAGTTCCCGGCATTATCAAATGCTTCGGGGCGCGCCCGGACTTCCTGCGTCAGGTCGTCGATTTCTCGAACACCATCCATTTCTCCGAAGGCCATCTCACCCGCCGGTACAAGGAGATGATCGCCAGCTACGTCTCCTACATCAATCGGTGTCCTTATTGACTGGACAGCCATGCTTACTTCCTGCGTGTACAGGGAGCGACAGATCAATGCGTAAGCGCGATTCTTGAAGGCAAATTGGACGACGCCGGGCTCAGTCCCGCGGAGCGCCTGTTGTTGGACTATGTCAAGCAGATCACCGACGCCGCCTACCGCTCAACCCCCGAGGACGTTCAGAAACTCAGAGACGCAGGCTGGAGCGAGAATCAGATCGCCGAAACCGTCTACATTACGGCGATGTTCGCATTTTTCAATCGAGTCGCGGACGCCTTCGGTGTTCCCGCTCAAAATTATCTGCAGACAGGAAAGATGACGCCGTAGCCGGGTGGCGAAGGAATCGGGTCCGGGGAAATCCGGGAAGCGGGGCAGCTCCGGTGCGGCCGTCAGAGCATTTGCCGGCCACGCGCTTCTGAGCCTGGGGCCTGCTTCCCCAGCCTTGCGCGCAGGCACCCGGAAGCGACCTCTGGGTTGCGGGCGAGTTGGCGGGCGTGCTCTTCGGCTACTTCTTGCCGCTGCTCGCACTCATCTTGTCGTGGCCGTAGTACTCGTACGCCGACATCGGCTTTTCGCCGCCTTTTTTCCAGACGCGACTGTCTTCGGACAGCTTGCCAAGCGCCCGGGCCATTTCACGCACGTGAATGGCAACCGAGCCGCAGCAGGAACCGATGTAGTTGATGCCGATTTCCTTCGCGCGCAGGGCATAGTCGCCCATCTCCTTGCGCGTGAGTTGCAGGGGGTCCAAGCCAAGAGGGAACTCGGGCAAACTGGTGAAATCGGGTTTGTCCTTCGGAGTGCGATAGCCAACTGGCTGGCAAGCAAGATAACCGTCCACCGCCTTTCGCATCTGTTCCATCGGCCCCAGGGTGTGCTCCGGTGGACGCAGGCAATTCATCCCCGCGATGTCAGCGCCGGCACCGAGCAGAGCCTTGGCCGCTTCCGCCGCGGATTTTCCATCGGCGGTCTCATCGGTGTTCTCGAAACAAATGGTGACCATGACCGGCAGGCCGGTCTTTTTTGCGCGTTCGACGGCAAGCAGAGCCTCACCGAGGAAGGAAAAGGTCTCGCCGATGATGAAATCCACCCCTTCGTCCACTTGCGTGGCGAGTTGCTCATCGAAAGTCTTGCGGACTCTGTCCGCCGCCGCCGGACTGCCTGGCTCATACATCCACGTCAGGCTCAAATTTCCCGCGACCAGGCACTGGTCTCCCGCAACTTCGCGAGCGATCTTCACCGCCCTTCGATTCATCTCCTCGAGCCTCGACTCGAGGCCCACCGTCGCCAGCTTGTCCCGGCTCGCATAGAACGTCAGCGCCTGCAACACCTCGGCCCCGGCTTCCCGGAATTCCACGTGCAATTCGCGCAAAGCTTCAGGGTGCAGCAGCACCACTTCGGGGGTGAACGGGCCGGCGCGCACCCATCCGCGCTTTTCCAATTCCAACAAGTAACCGCCATCCCCAAGGACTGGCCCGTCCTTCAGGCGTTCGAGAATTCCTCTTTTAGCCATACCCTCTCCTTGTATTCCTAATCGTCTTGGTACTCAAACTCCGCCTTGATTGGCTTGCCTTCCGCGAAGCGGCTGGGGCGAAACGACGTGATGTCGACCGATCTGCTATGACCGTCCAACAGCAATTCCGACATGACGACTCCAATGGCTGGGGAAATCTTGAATCCCATCCCCGAAAATCCAGCGCAGATATGAAGCCCGGCAATTCCCGGAATTTCGCCCAGCAGCGGACGCGCATCCGGGGTCATGTCATAGATCCCGGTGACGCCGCGCATCAGTTCCGCGTTCTCCAGCTTGGGAATGCGCTTGCTGGCACGCTCGATCATTTCTTCCAACGACTCATCCGAAGCCCGCTGCGGGAAATGATCAGGATTGACCTTGCGGCTTCCGTAAAAGTCGCCGATCAGAAATTTGTCGTGCGCGTCCGAGCGAAAATAGGTGGCCGTAACGGAATCAATGCAGGCACCCCCGCCGCCCTTCATTCCGGGAGCATTCTTCAAAATCGCGACCTGATGATATTCCGCTTCAATCGGCAAGCGGTGCCCCGCCTGCTCGAACAGCGGCTGGCTCCACGGCCCGAGGGCGCAAACAACCACGGGGGCGGCGATTTCGCCCCGATCGGTGAGCACTCCCCGAACCCTTCCACCTTCCACGACCAAGGAAGCCGCTGCAGTTTTCGGCAAATAAGTGACGCCCATATCGCGGGCGCGAGTAAGAAAATCATTGGCAACGCCGGCACCATCGCTATACCCGGAATCGGGCTCGAAAGCGGCAACCTCGACTTCATCGACCGCCCAGTCGGGCTCCAACTCTTTCAATTCCTGCCGAGTGATCAGCCGAACATTCACCCCCAGCTTCTGCTGCATCTCCACGTTCGATTTCAGGCGCTCGCTTTCCGAGGGCTGCACGATGCGCACGAAACCGGTCTGGTGAAAGTCGCCAGGCGGGCCCACAACCTCGCCCCAATGCTGAAACATGTGCAAGCTGATCAGCGCCATCTGCACTTCTGGGGGATGGCTGTAATGCATTCGCACCAACGCCGACGATCTTCCACTGCCGCCGCGGCCGACGTGATCCCTCTCGATGACCACAACCTTTCCGGCCTTGCGCCTCGCGAGCTGAAACGCAATCGACGCGCCCATCACGCCGGCGCCCAAAATCACGATGTTGGCGGTCTTCGGAAATGGGGTGTTGCTCAAGCGACTGCCTCCTGCAATCGTCCTTTCTTCCAGTCGCGCAAGACCTGGTGTGCCGCATTGTGCCCCGGCGCTCCCGTGACCCCTCCGCCGGGGTGCGCCCCCGCTCCGCAAAGATAAAGGCCATCGATCGGGTGCGGTACTGCGACCATCTGGAAACGGGACGCATGAAAAATAGCTGTTCCAACCGCAGATCGCCGTGGAAGATGTTGCCTTCGGTGAGTCCGTAGGTCCGTTCCAGATCGAGTGGCGTCAGCACTTGCCGCGCGATGATCGCACGCGGTACGTTGGGGGCGTACTCGGCGATCTTCTTCACCACCCGATCGCCAAGCAGTTCACGATTTTCATCCCAAGTTCCCTGACGCAAATGGTAAGGCACATACTGCACAAAGCAGGTCAGGATGTGTTTGCCTTCCGGCGCGAGCGACGCATCGGCATTCGATGACACCACACAATCTACCCAAAGCTGTTCCGGAATCTCGCCGAATTTGGCGATGTCATAGCAGCGCTCGGCGAACGCGAGCGAAGGCACCAGGGTATAAAACGTACGCTCCAGCTTTGTCGCCCCAGGAGAGGTCCCGGTGAAGCACGGCTCTTCCGACAGCACCATATTTACCTTGGCGCAGGGGCCATCCATCTTGATGCCGCGAATCGCGTGCAAGAAATCTTCCGGCAACTGACTCGCCGGAAGCATTCCCAAGAAGGTTCTCTTGGGGTCGGCATTTGACAACACCAGGCGGGCGCGGATCGCCGTGCCATCCTCCAATACCACGCCACGCGCCCGGCCATTCTTGACATCAACCTGGGCAACCGGCGCCGACGTACGAATCTCCACGCCCAGCCTTCGCCCTTCTCGGGCTAAGGCCTGCGAGATCGCGCCCATGCCGCCCATCACGTGGCCATAAAAGCCCTGCGATTCGTGCTGGCCGCCGCTCAACAGATGAAACAGAAGCCCAATGGCGGTCCCGGGTTGATAGGGACCGCCATGTTTGCCATACACATTATTGGCAAGGAACATGGTCTTGATCTTGTCCGATTCGTAGTTGCGGTCGAGAAATTCTCCGAGGCTCCCGGTCAGGAACACGACCAGTTGCGAAATCTCATCCGGCGAAATGCCAAGAAATCGCTTGCCCACACGAAACAAATCGCTCCATCCAGCCAGGCTCCCGGTGCCGACCTCCGGGGGCGGCTCCAGGAAGAAGGGCTGCAGGTAGCGCGCCAGTTTTTTGAGCTGATCGTCCACGCGCACAAACTGGCCGGCGTCTTTTGCGGAAATCTTGCTGAATTCTTGCTTCGCCCGCTCGCGGTCCGCCCACCACGGCAGCACCTGGCCGTCGGGGAAGGGAACCTGGATCGCAGGATCACAGGGCACCATTTGCAATCCGTGGTCCGCAAGATGAAGATCTTGAATGACCTCAGGCCGCAACATGCTGGCAACGTAGGACGTGGTCGAGACCCGACATCCGGGCGCGATCTCTTCGGTCACGCAGCATCCGCCCACAATTTCGCGGCGTTCGAGGACCAGAGTGGACAGCCCCCCGCGGGCGAGATATGCCGCCGCGGTCAACCCGTTGTGCCCTCCGCCAACCACAATCGCGTCGTAGATTCTCTGGGAAGCAGATGCCATTTGTTGAATGACCAGCGGTCACTGATTTCCTTCCGCCGGCACCATACCTTACCCCAACATGGCGAAAAATTGAATTGAAATTCGAACTCATCTTAGGTAGAGTTTCCTGACTTGAGGTCAGCATATGAGTGGAATCGGGAGCAGTCTGGTCTCTCCGCCGCGCTATCGTCGCATGCCGCCCCGGCCCCGGTCGGAGGGCAAGAGAACCAAAATTGTCGACGCCGCCATGCGTCATTTCGCCGAGCAGGGTTACCACGCCGCTCGTGTGGGCGACATCGCCCTCGCCCTCGGCATCGCCAAGGGATCGATCTTCCAGCATTTCGGCAGCAAGGATGGCCTCTTTTTCGAAGTCTATAAAAAAGCCGTCCGTTCCTTCCCGCGCTATCTCGATGCTCCCGCGGAAGTCCGCGACCGGGGATTCTTCGAAGTCCTGCGCTATTGGCTGGTGAGCACCGAGCACCTGCTCCACGAAGACTGGATTCCCTATCGCGTGTCCCTTCTCGGAAATTATGGAACCGACCTCACGCTCAAACGCGAGATCAACCGCTTTCTGCTGGCCGAAGATCCTTATGGCACGGTGACATTTGTGGGGTACGGTCTGCAGCGCGGAGAACTTCGCAAGGATATGGACCAGGAGATGATGGTTTCCATCCTCGACTGGACGATGGAGCGTTTTCAGGACGCGCTCCTCACCGAAGAGCTCGATCCCGGGCTTTTCCGCCGCCAGGGCGACTCCCCCGAGAAGAAGGAAGCCCGCATCGCGCAATTTTTGGAGGTGCTGCGCCGTGCCATCGGTGCGGAACGCCGGAACTAATCTAGAAGACCAGGCCCAAGCCCATGTCAGCTTCAGTGCAGGAAATTCTCGCCAGCTACAACGCAGACTCGCCCCTTTCGGAAGCATCGACCATTCCGGCGCCTTGGTACGTCGATTCCCGCATCGCGGACCTCGAAGCGCAGACCGTCTTCAGCAAGACCTGGCAAATGATCGGACGCGCCAGTCAGGTCGAAAAGCCCGGCCAGTTCGTGACGGCCACCGTGGCCGGGGAGCCGATCGTCGCGGTGCGCGGCACGGATGGCATCCTTCGAGGCTTTTACAACGTCTGCCGTCACCATGCGGCGGCGGTTGTGACCGAGCGCTGCGGACAGGCGGCCATTCTGCATTGCCCCTATCACGGCTGGAACTATGGCCTCGATGGCTCATTGAAAGGCATGCCGGAATTCGATGGCGTGAAAGGCTTCGAACGGCAGCAGAACGGACTGGTGCCGGTGAAAGCCGACGTCTGGGAAAAATTTGTGTTCGTGAACCTCGATCCCCAGGCCGCGCCGTTGAACCATTTTCTCGGCGGTCTGGTGCCGCGAGTGGCACCGTTGGGTGTGAGCAAGCTCCACCACTTCGACACTCGAACCTACGATATTCACTGCAACTGGAAAGTCTTCATCGACAACTATCTCGACGGCGGCTATCACGTCCCTCATCTCCATAAGGGCTTGAGTTCGGTTCTGGATTACAAGCAGTACACGATCGAAAACGAAGACCGATTTTGCCTGCAGTCGAGCCCCATGGTGTGTTCGGAAGAGGACGCCGCCACGGGCGCGACCCGCAGGGGCGACCGCGCCTGGTACTTCTGGCAATATCCCAATCTCATGATCAATTGCTATGCGGGCTACATGGACACCAATCTGGTCCTGCCCGTGGACGTCGACCGCTGCCGGGTCATCTTCGATTTTTATTTCCATGATGCCAGCGAAGCCGCACGCGCATACAACGAGCAGAGCGTTGCTGTCGGTGCGCGCGTGCAGGACGAAGACCTGGACATCTGTGAGGCTGTGCAGCGCGGACTGAAATCCCGTGCCTACGGTGCCGGACGTCTTTCCGTCAGGCGTGAAGCGGGCGAGCATCTCTTCCATCGCCTGCTAGCCGCTGATCTGAAAGCAGGATGGCAGAGCCCGGCCGCGGCTGCCGACTAGAATCCAGGATGCTCGCCTAGGGGTTTTGTTTTCAGGAGAACGCATGAAAATTTCCGCCTGCCTGCTGGGCCTCGTCCTCGCCTGGGGCCTGGCCGCCGCCCAGGTCATTGCCATCAAAGCCGGACGCCTCATCGATCCTGACGCCGCCACCGTGCTCACCGGTCAAGTCATCCTGATCCGCGACCACCGGGTGCAAGCGGTCGGCAAGAACCTCGCCATTCCCCCGGACGCAGAACTCATCGATCTCTCCAACCTGACCGTGCTCCCCGGCTTGATCGATTGCCACACACACCTTGCGGACGGAAAAGAAGATAAAGGCGATCCGATAACCTACGCAAAGAAGAGCACTGCACAAGTCGCCTTCGAATCCGTGCCCAACGCCCGCATCATGCTGCTTTCAGGATTCACCACGGTGCGCGATGTGGGCGCCTACCGCGCCTTGAACGACGTGGCGCTGCGCGACGCCATTGCCGGCGGATTTGTGGACGGCCCCCGCATGTTCGTAGCCGGAGCATATCTCACCATCACCGGCGGAGGCGGGGCGCTGACCGGTCTCGCCCCTGACATTACGCTGCCCTGGAACCTGCGTTACGGACAAGCCGACGGACCCTGGCAGGTGCGTCAGGTGGTCCGCCAGTTGGCCCACGACGGCGCCGATCATATCAAACTTCTTTCCAGCGGCGCCGTGCTTACCCACGCCAGCAACCCCAATTCCCAGGAATTCACCTTGGAAGAGCTGCAGTCTGCGGTCGACGAAGCCAGCCATTTCGGCTTGCGTGTGGTAGCCCACGCCCACTCGCCAATGGGGATCAAAAACGCCATCCGGGCCGGAGTCGCGTCGGTGGAACACGCCAGCATGATTGACGACGAAGGCATCGCCCTGGCCAAGGCTCACGGCACTTATCTCGATATGGATATCTACGATGAAGAGTGCATCCAGCAGCAGGGGAGGGAAGGCAACATGCCCGCGGATTTTCTCCAGCACGATGCCGAGTTGGGTCAGCTGCAACGCGACAACTTCCGCAAAGCGGTAAGAGCGGGAGTAAAAATGTCTTTCGGGACCGACGCCGGAGTCTGCGCCTACGGAACCGGCGGCAAGCAATTCGCTTTCATGGTGAAGTACGGCATGACCCCCATGCAAGCCATTCAATCGGCCACCACTTCCGCCGCCGATTTGTTGGGCCACTCCGACATTGTCGGTTCCATCAAGCCGGGAAAGTTTGCCGACGTCATTGCCGTTTCCGGCGATCCCCTGCAAGATGTCGGCGCGCTCGAAAAAGTGACCTTCGTCATGAAAGACGGAAGAGTCTACAAGCAATAAGAGCGCCCAGCTCGGGAGGAGCGATCCATCTGAGCCTGGGGTCGAAAGGTTCGGGGTAACGGACGAACCCAGACCATGCGCCGGGGGCCACCATCGGAGCGGCGTCCGCCCTGGTTCACTTCCCCGACCGCATCTTCCACATGATTTGCCGCAAAACTCCAAGCCAGACCTGCACATCCCTCGCCGGCATCTTAAGCCGCCTGACCAGCCGCCGAACCTTTTCGTCGGTAGACGCCGCAGGATTCACGTACCCGCTAGCCTTCAGCGCCCCAATCAGCGAGGCGGTGAACCGCTCCACCTCTCCGGAAACCGCCAACTCCTCTTTCTCAGACGTCCCGGCAACGCTGGCGTCACGCGAAAGCTCATACATGCAAATCGCCACCGCCTGTCCCAAATTCATCGAGCGATGATCTTCCCGCGTCGGAATCCGAGTCAGCCAATGACAATGGCTGAAATCCTTGTTCGACAGGCCAAATTTCTCCGAACCAAACAAAATCGCAACCTTTCCGCTCGCCAGTTGCTTGCGAATTGCCCGCGCCGCATTTTCCAACCTTTTCACCGGATGGTTCAAGTCCCGCGCGCCGACCGCGGTTGTCCCCACGACGAGTTTGCAATCAGCAACGGCTTCCGCCACGGTCGCATATTGCTCGGCATCGGCAAGCACCGCCGTCGCCCCCACCGCGGAGCGGGCTTCCCGAAACGCCGCATCGAACGGATTCACCACGCGCAGCCGCAGCACACCAAAATTGCTCATGGCACGAGCGGCCGCACCAATGTTCAGAGGATTGCGCGAAGAGACCAACACCACACGCAACTGGCCGAATTCGGCGGGGATGGACAACACCAATCATTCTATGACAACCATCACTGATGGTCGCGCGGGATCGTCTCCTCCCAGGTTTTCCGCTTCACCATCTGGTTGTCCTTCAAAACTTCGCGGGTGTAGCGGTAGTAAAAGTTTTTCTGGTCGGTCGTCACGGAGAGGTGGCCCTGCCATACCAGCACGCGGTCGTGCAACTCGAATATGGTCTTCGCTTCGCCTTTCACTGAACTGGTTTCAGGATGGGCGTCGTCGGCGACGTAGGTCAGATCTTCGTAGTCAGCCTCTTTGCCCCAGGGATATTCTTCCTCGGCCTTCCCGTGCCAATTCACCGTGGTCTTTTGATTGACTTGGTCGCGTTCCATCGTCCAGGATCCCGGCCAGGGAAATCCCAGGCTCTTCACGTCGGTTCGCTGCTCGAGGGGTTGCGGCGGCTTGAAGGCCGGAGCGGGTGTCCCCTGGACCGGGACAATTGGCAGTACAAGCCGTGAACCGTTGTTCCCGCCCAGCTCCAGCGATGTGGTCATCGCATAGGGCGTCGGCAAAACCATCGGCCACAGCGCATTTGAAACCGAAAGACGAATGCGATGGCCCCTGGGAAATACCCACGAAGTCAAATGCATTGCAATCTTCATCGCATAAATCTTTCCCGGCTCAAGATCGTGCGGAGCCGCCATGTCATCGCGCTGCGCCCCGTTGATGCCGGCTCCGGTGATCTGGGTGACCGTTCCATCGGGAGCGACGTCCGACAGCCGTGCAAACCAGTCCGCCAACGGAGCTGTCGCCGACGCCTCCAACCAAGCCTGCGGCCGGCCCAGTATCGCCAGATCCTGTTTCAGCGGGGCGGAGTCGTACACCAGACTGAAGGCATCCACGGGACGCTGATCGCTGAGCAGTTCGCCCCACCAGAATCCCGCCTCGACGCCAACCGAGGGAATGTACTTGAGCTGATGAACGTCATGCTCCGGAGGTGAAGTTGCCAGCGTGTGATTGGGCTGGGGGAAGAAAACGGTGTTGCGCGCCGCGGCCGGAGGCCACCTGTCTTCGCGACGCCACTCTCCGGGAACGGTCTCCAGATTCGGATCAGGCGGGTGCCAGTGTTGCATGTAAATCATCAGCTTCGGGTCGTTCAAGACGCCGGTGTCGCGCCCCTTCAGCCAATAGTCCCACCACCGGACTGCCTCTTCCAGCCAGTCGATTTCCGGGCCGGGCCGGGCATCGTTCGGGAAAGTATGGTTCCAAGGGCCGACGATTGCCTTCAACGGCGCTTTGGTCTGCATCAGCATGTCGGGTACGCTGTCGCGATAGCCATCCAGCATGCCGCCGATGATGAAACTCGGCACTTTGATTTCGCTGAGCGGCCTTACCGGACTCCTCCAAAACGGCCCGTCATGCTGCTGCTTCAAGTACATCAATGACCAGGGCGGGGCGTCGAATCGCGGCCCCAGAACCGTCTCGTCAAGCGAATAATCGGGAGCGCCGGTTTCCCCCTCCGCCATATCCATGTTCAACTCAAACTCATCGATATGCGCCATCCCATCGATGTAGTGAACATCGTCGTGAAACAACTCCGCGGTCGCATCGACCGCGATGATCGCCTTCAGCTCGGGGGGATTTCGCATTGCCATTTGCAGCGAATTGAATCCGCTCCACGAAATACCCATCATCCCCACGTTGCCGTTTGACCACGGTTGATGCGCCAACCAGGTAATGATCTGCAATCCATCGAACTGCTCTTGTGCGGAATATTCGCGATCGGTCGGAACTCCCTGGCTGCTGCCGAATCCTCGAATATCCACGCGAGCGCCGACGAAACCGCGATGCGCAAAGTAGGCATAGATGCCATAGTCCCGCGCCGCATCGGCGTCGTCTTTGCGGTAAGGATGGTATTCGAGCACGGCAGGAAACTTCTCGCCGGGCTTGCCGCCCAGCGGCATGTATAGAGTCACCGAAAGGCGTACACCGTCGTTCATCGGAATCCAGGCATTCTCCATGCGGACGCCGTAACTCGGTGGCGACGGCGGCTCGACGGCGAGGGCCCGCAGAGCCGGGGCGAGAAATACCAGAGACAGAAATAACCAAGATCGTGGCATCGGGATTTCCCCGGCGAAGGATTCGGAATTGCAGCATCGAAGAAACAGATGGCTTTGTCAATCTTCCAATTGGATCTTCCCATTGGATCGGCTTGCACCTTCCTCGATCGAGCGGTCACTCCTGGGGAAAGGCCCGGCCTGTTTGCGCCTGTCCCCAGCCTCGGCCGTGGCGAAGATCCGCGCCCATCAGCCGGGCGAAGGATCTTGCGCGATCGCATTCGGACCAGGCCCCGCCCGCTGGCCGCGCCAGAGGAAATAGGGAATCAGACCGAGCGGCCAGGGCAAGCACAAACATGGGTATAATGTGCCGGAACCAAAAGCTTCCACGACGAGGCCCCTTTGATGAACCAAAAATCCTCTCCCGATTCCAGCAGCCGCAGAAAATTTCTCGCCGCCACGGGTGGCCTGTTGGCCGCTGCCGCCGTTCCGGGCGTAACCGCGCCAGCCGCAGCCAAGTCCGCCTCTTTCGCCACCGCGGCGGGGGATGGCGGGCCCTTACCGAAGGGCGCCGGCAGGAAAATTCCCATCGGCGTCTTCGATCCCGTCTACGCTGATCTTTCCCTCGACGAAATGCTCGAACGAGTTTCGGCCCTCGGCCTCGAAGCCATGGAGATCGGCACCGGAGGGTATCCCTCGAACCGTCACTGTCCGGTGCAGGAGTTGCTGGACGACCCGGGCAAACTGCGCGCTTGGAAAAAGAAATTCGCCGACAAGAGTATCCAGGTGGCCACGCTGAGTTGTCACGGCAACCCGGTTCATCCCGACCGCCAGATTGCCGAGCGCGACGCGGAATCGTTCCGCAAGACCGTGCTGCTGGCCGAAAAGCTCGAAGTCAAAGTCATCGTCGGCTTTTCCGGATGCCCTGGTGGCAGTCCCACCGACACCCAGCCGAACTGGGTCACCTACCGCTGGCCCCCGGAATTTGCCCAGGTGCAAGACTGGCAGTGGAAAGAAAAGGTGGTTCCGTACTGGAAGCAGGCTGCAAAGTTCGCCCGGGAGCATGGCGTCCACCGCCTGGCTTTTGAAATGCACCCAAATTTTGTGGTCTACAACCCGATGACCCTGCTCAAGCTGCGCGAGGCCGTGGGCGAAGAAATCGGCGCCAACTGCGACCTCAGCCATCTGTTCTGGCAGGGATGCGACCCGGTCGAAGTCATCCGCCTGCTGGGCAAACAGGGCGCGCTCTATCACGCGCACATGAAGGACACGGTCTTCTTCAAGGACAACGTCGACAAGTACGGCGTCCTCAACTTTGTCTTCGAGACCAAAGACCTTCCGCAGGCATCGGAAACCTTCCGCGCCGTCGGCTACGGTCACAGCGCCAACACCTGGAAAGAGATTGTTCGTGCCTACATGGAAGTAGGCTATGAAGGAATTCTCAGCATCGAGAATGAAGACCCCATATTGTCTGGACCGGTGGGCGTGGAACGCGCTGCCTATGTGCTGAAGAACGTGCGCAACGAATTGCTGGGAACGTAGCAGATTTCTTGATCTGGGGTGATCCATGGACCGTCGCCAATTTGCCCGATCTGTTGCCGGTGCCGCCGTGGGGGCGGTCGCTCTCCCCTCGCCGATTTCGTTGGGGGCGGAAATCGATGTGCCTCTCCCCTTCAAGCTCTCCGTCATGCTGTGGACGGTCTTTCGCGACCGCCCTTTCGAAGAGCGGCTCGAGAAGGTTGCAGAAGCGGGTTACATCTCGGTTGAACTCGTCAACGAATTCAATCCATGGTCGGACGCCGATTTCCGCCGCTTCCGCGCGAAGAAGCACTCTCTCGGCATCACCGTCGATGCGGTCACCCTTCCGGTGAAGGGAATTGTCGATGCTTCGAAGAAAGACGAATTCCTTGCCGATCTCAAGAAATTCCTTCCCACCGCCGAGAAGCTGGAGTGCCCGGCGCTCATCATCCTGACCGGAAATCGCATCGAAGGCGTCGCCCATGAACTGACCCATCAGGCATGCGTCGACACCCTCAAGTACGGTGCGGATGTCGCTGCCAAAGCCAACGTCACGCTCCTGCTCGAGAACATCGATCCCGAAGAGAATCCCAGATACTTCCTGACCTCCGTGGCCGAGGGCTTGCAAGTAATCCGCCAGGTGGATCACCCCCATGTGAAATTTCTGTACGACTTCTACCACGAGCAAATTGCAGAAGGGAACCTGATTGAAAAGCTGGACAAAAACATCGATCTGGTGGGACTGGTGCACATCGCCGACGTTCCTGGCCGTCATCAACCCGGTACCGGGGAGATAAATTTTGCAAGCATCTTCCGCAAGCTGGACGAGTTGAAGTACAACCGCTATGCCGCCATGGAATTCATCCCCACCGGCGACCCGGTCAAGGCCCTGCGCGGTGCCCGGGAGCTGGTCGAACAATCGGTACATGAAAAAGTCCCTGGTTGATGCTGGGGTTTCACGGAGAAAAAGAGAAAAAGAGAAGAAGATGATCGAGGTGATGCCGAGGGCGCGGCGCAGCTCACCCGAGCATGCCCGGAGCGCCGCCGGAAAGAGGATCGGGCGCACCTCTCGAATGGGCATCGACCGGCACAGCTCGTGCTCCCGCGGGAGCGGCCCCGCCCGGTGCGGCACGCGAAGTCGCGCCAGGCGTGAAACCGGACCATTCGCCCACTGTAGCGCGTCACAAACCGCTCGAACCCAGCTTCCGCATTGACCCAGCTTCCACGCTGGGAGTAATCTGCCAAAGTTCACCAAATGTCCAGGAGTGAAGCATGAAGCGACGTGAAGCGCTGAAGCTGCTTGCCGCCACCGCAGCTTTGCCCCTCCTTTCGCAGGACGCATTTTCCTTGTTCCGCGCCATCCATCAGGATCTTTCCCCGACCGCCGCGCTGCGAACGCTCAATGCTCACCAGAACGCCACCATCACAACCATCAGTGAATTGATCATCCCTCAAACCGATACCCCGGGCGCCAAAGGCGCGCGGGTGAACGAGTTCATCGACCTGATTCTCACCGAATGGTATGACGACGAGGAACGCGCCAATTTCTTGGCCGGCCTGGCCGACATCGATGGCAACAGCCAAAAGCTCTTCGGCAAGGATTTTGTCAGCGCCTCGCCCGAGCAGCAGACACAAATCCTCACCGAGCTGGACAATGAAATGGTTCGCTCCCAAAAAGCGGTCCCGCCAGAGAATCCAGAGGAAGAAAAGTTCTTCGCATCCATGAAGCAGCTCACTTTGGTCGGGTACTACACCTCGCAAATCGGCTTCGAGCAGGAACTGCGCGAGCAGATCATTTCTCCCACTCACTCCAGCTGCGCCCCACTCCTACCCGAGGCCGCGAAATAACATGCCCGCAAAAATGTATGACGCCATCGTCATCGGTTCCGGTATCACGGGGGGGTGGGCTGCCAAGGAACTAGGCGAAAAGGGCCTGCAGACGCTGGTTCTTGAAGCCGGCCGTCCCGTCGAACCTGAAAAAGATTACGTGGAGCACGTGCCCAGCTGGGAGAAGAAATTCCGGGGCATGGGCGACCGCACCCTGCTCGCCAAAGATCAATTCGTTCAGTCGAAATCCACCGGTGTTGACGAATGGAACAGCAAGTTCTTCGTCAACGACCGGGAGAATCCCTACACCACCGAGGCGGGCAACCCCTTCCTGTGGATTCGCGGCCGCCAGGTCGGCGGACGTTCGATCATTTGGGGCCGTCAAACCTATCGCTGGAGCGATCTCGACTTCGAAGCCAATCTGAAGGAAGGCATCGCCACCGATTGGCCGATCCGCTATAAAGACATCGCGCCCTGGTATGACCATGTCGAGGACTTCATTGGTGTCACCGGCCAGAGGGAAGGCCTGCCCCAGCTTCCGGACGGAAAATTTCTGCCGCCCATGGAGATGACTTGCGCCGAATTGCTGGTTAAGGATGCAATTGCCAAACATTTTCCCGGCGAACGCATGATGACCATCGGCCGCGCCGCCATTCTGACGCAACCCCATCGCGGCCGCCTGCCTTGTCATTATTGCGGCCCCTGTTCCAGGGGATGCATCACCCGTTCCTATTTCAGCAGTCTCAATTCCACTTTGCCCGCGGCGCTCGCGACCGGCAAGGTAACCGTTCGTCCCTTTAGCGTGGCACACAGCCTGATCGTTGATCCGAAAAATAACAAGAAAGTCGAAGGGGTGCGAATCGTTGACGGACAGACTCGCGAGGCCCTTGAGTTCCGGGCCAAGGTTGTGTTCCTGTGTGCTTCGACCATCGAGTCCGCGCGCCTTCTCATGAATTCCGCCACCGCCGAATTTCCCAACGGCCTCGCAAATTCCAGTGGCGAACTGGGCCACAATCTCATGGATCACGTCATGGGAGCCGGCGCTTACGGCGTCATTGCCGGCAATGAAGACCGCACCACGCGGGGCAATCGCCCCAACGGAATCTATGTTCCACGCTTTCGCAACGTGAACCAAAAGCATCCCGACTTCGTCCGCGGCTACGGTTTCCAGGGCGGGGGTTCACGCGAGGGCTGGCATCGCGGAAGCCGGCAAGCCGGTATCGGCGCCGAGTTCAAACAATCTCTCCGCACCCCTGGCCCCTGGGAGATGTCTTTCGGGGGCTTCGGCGAGTGCCTTCCCCATCACGAGAATTACGTGGAACTCGACAAAGCAGAGAGAGACGCCTGGGGCATCCCGGTGGCAAAGATCAACGTCAAGTGGCGCGAGAACGAGCTGGCGCTGCTGAAGGACATGCAAGTCACTGCCTCCGAAATGCTCGAGGCTGCAGGCGCCAAGGAAATCGGCACTTATGATGAGAAATGCGCTCCCGGCCTCACCATTCACGAAATGGGAACCGCGCGCATGGGGCGTGATCCCAAGACTTCGGTGCTCAACGCTCACAATCAGGCGCACGATATCAAGAATCTTTTCATCACGGACGGCGCGTGCATGGCCTCTTCATCCTGCGTCAATCCGTCGCTTACCTACATGGCGTTGACCGCGCGTGCCTGTGACTATGCCGTTACTGCAATGAAGCGAGGAGAACTCTAGAATGAATCGTCGAACCTTCATCGGAAGCATGACGGCAGCCACCTTGATGGCAAATCGCCTCACCTGGGCGCTGGCCGGTCACAAGATCGAAAAAATCGGCCTGCAGCTCTACACGGTGCGCGACGCCATGGAGCAGGATTTCCACGGCACCATCGCCAGGGTCGCCTCGATCGGTTATAAGGAGGTTGAGCTCGCTGGCTTTGCGCAGGCAGCCAACGGCGACGTCACCTACTTCAAGCAAACCCCCAAGGATTTTCGCACCGCGATTGATTCACAGGGTCTCACCGCTCCTTCGACACACGTGAATTTCAAAAGTCTCGCGCCCGACAACTTCGCGCACGTGCTCGAGGCCAGCAAGGTTCTCGGCCATGCCTACATCGTCTGCCCTTGGATTGAAGAAGAAATCCGCAAGCAGCCCGACGGATGGAAGCTCGCAGCCGACACCTTCAATCGCGCCGGCGAGGCCTGCAAGAAAGCGGGAGTCCAATTCGCCTATCACAATCACTGGTTTGAGTTCTTCCCGGGTGCAGACGGCAAGATGCCCTACGACTTCCTGTTGAAGGAAACGGACGCGAGCCTGGTCAAAATGGAATTGGATCTTTGCTGGATCGTCGTCGGCGGCCAGGACCCGGTGAAGTATTTCGCGCAGCATGCCGGACGTTTCCCGCTGGTCCACGTGAAAGACATGAAAAAGATTCCCCAAGTCGACACTTCAGGAGGCCAGAATTTCGGCGACTCCCTCGACATGACGTCGGTAGGCAGCGGCGTGATCGATTGGAAGCAGATCCTCGGCAAATCGGTGCAGGCTGGAATCAAACATTACTTCGTCGAACACGACAAGCCCCAGGATCCCTTCGCCAGCATCGCAGCAAGCTACGCTTATTTAAAACCGTTGCGTTTTTGATGCGTCTTGTCATTCCGGGCGGGCTCCGGCGGGGAATCTCGGGTGGCGGGCAGAACAATGCCGAGTGCAATCGTGCCGGGTGGAGCAGCGCCAGTGCGCTGCGGTACAGTCTTGTTTGAATACGCGCTTTAGCGCCTGAGGTGTGACACGCATGCCGGAAGTAATCCGTTCCCCCAAGACCTATGACGTCTGCATCATCGGATCAGGCGCGGGCGGCGGCACTGCCGCCAAAGTCCTCACCGAAGGCGGCCTGAACGTCGTGCTGCTCGAAGCCGGCCCGCCCATCAATCCTGAAAAAGACTACAAGGAGCACGTCTGGCCCTACCAGCTTCCTCATCGCGGAGTGGGCGTCGGCGCAAAACTCCAGGGGGAATTGAACGACGAATTCCTCGCGCCCAACGGCTTCTGGGAAATCGATGGCGAACCCTACACCAACGCGGAAGGATCGAAATTTCGCTGGTTCCGTTCCCGCATCGTGGGCGGGCGCACGAATCATTGGGGGCGGATCGCGCTGCGTTTCGCGCCGGTAGATTTCAAAGCGCGCTCCACCGACGGCATGGGCGACGACTGGCCGCTCACCTACGAAGAGATCGCACCGTATTATGACAAAGTTGAATCGTTCATCGGGGTTTTCGGATCCCAGGAAAATATTTCCAGCGCACCCAACGGTGTTTTTCTTCCTCCTCCCCCGCCGCGCTGCACCGAGACCATCATCAAGAAGGCGTGCGACAAGGTTGGCGTTCTGTGCGTGCCCTCGCGCCTGGCCATTCTCACCAAACCGCTGAACGGACGCGCCGCCTGCCACTATTGCGGTCAATGTGGTCGGGGATGCGTCAGTGCCTCGAACTTCAGTTCGAGTCAAGTGATGATTCCGCCGGCCGAAGCCACCGGACGCCTCACCATGATCACCGGCGCGATGGCCCGCGAAGTCCTTGTCGGCAAAGACGGCAAAGCCAACGCGGTCTCTTATGTCGATAAAGCCAGCAAAACGGAAAAGCGGGTGTACGCCAAGGCCTTCGTTCTGGCCGCCAGCGCCTGCGAGTCAGCGCGCCTGCTGCTGAATTCCAAGTCGGCGCTGTTTCCCGATGGATTGGCCAACACCTCCGGCGTCGTCGGCCGCTATCTGACCGATACCGTGGGCAGCGGCGGCGGCGGCTATTTCCCGCAACTCGAAAAAATGCCGCCGCACAATCACGACGGCACCGGCGGAGAGCACCTGTACGTTCCCTGGTGGAAGTTCGATCGCAAAAATGATTTTCTGCGGGGCTATCACATCGAATTCGGCGGCGGACCCGGCATGCCGGGTGTCGGAGACTTCGGGGAATCGTGCGAAATATTCGAAGGCTACGGCTCTGAATTGAAAAAGAGGCTAAAGTCCGGCTATGGAACCTACATCGGTTTCGCGGGACGCGGGGAAATGATTCCCAACCCGGACAGCTATTGCGAGCTTGATCCCGACACCATCGACCAGTGGGGCATTCCCGTGCTCCGTTTCCACTGGAAGTGGAGCGAGAACGAGATCCTGATGGCGAAGGACATGCAAGAAACATTCCGTTCGATCACCGAAGCGGCGGGGGGAACCTACCTTACGAAGACCAGTGCGGACGGTCTCAAGCCATACGGGATCGAGGATGGTGGCGTCATCATCCACGAAATCGGAACGGCACGCATGGGAAGCAATCCCAGGACTTCGGTCTTGAACAGCAACTGCCAGGCGCATGACGTAAAGAACCTGTTCGTCACCGACGGCGCACCCTTTGTGACCAACGCGGATAAGAATCCAACCCTTACGATCATGGCGCTGTCGTGGCGCGCGTCCGAGTATTTAATTGCCCAGGCAAAGAACGGCAGCCTCTAGTTTCGGAGAACAACATGTCTTCCAAATCCGTTTCGCGTCGCGACATTCTGAAATCACTCGGCATGGGTGTAATCGCCGGCGGAGTGCTGGGCGCCATCCCCGCGCAGGCAGCCGAATACGCTCACCACATGGTGATGTCTGAAAAAGCTGCGGCTGCGAACGGCGCCTACACCCCGAAATACTTTTCCGCTCATCAGTACAAGACTCTGCAAGCCCTCTGCCAGACCATCATTCCCGCAGATGCCGACTCCGGCGGTGCAATCGAGGCGGGAGCTCCCGAATTTATCGACCTGATCTGCAGCGAGAACGCTGACTATCAGCTGAAACTGGGGGGCGGCTTGATGTGGCTGGATGAAACCTGTATCGATCGCAACGGAAAGACCTATCTCGATTGCGCCCCGGGGCAGCAGAAAGAGATCATCGATCTGATCGCTTATCGCAAGACCGCAAAAGCCGATCCCGGCCTGAGCCAGGGCATCGCGTTCTTCTCGTTCCTGCGCAACCTGACGGCCGGCGGTTTCTTCACCAGCAAGATCGGCATCGAGTACCTGGGCTATGTCGGCAATACCTTCCTCACAGAATTCAAAGGCTGCCCGCCGGTGCCGGGTCTCTGAGCTAGAGACGGGACTTCCCAGAGGCGCCTGACCCCGGTCGTCTCCCCTGAAACCAGCTCCGCAGGAGCGGCTGGCCGAAGCCCGGACGGAACAGTCCGGGGCCAGAGGCAGCGCGATTTACGCTCCCGCAGGGCGACCCTTGCGATGATCCACCGGCGAACTGCCATCCTGCAAAGGCGTTGCGATAACATCAAGTCATGAACGCGGGCTTTCAATGCGCCGGCTGCGGTGAATGGAACGAAACCAGCCTGGATCCCACGGCGGGAAGAACCCAGACCTATGTCGAGGATTGCCAGATTTGCTGCAAGCCCAATGTTCTCCGCGTCGAGTTCGACGCCGAGGCGGAAGGCTACGGGATGACGGCGGAACTGGAATAGCGTACCAAGATTGTAGAGACCCAGGGGCTGTGGGCTGTTGTAGGCTGAAGCAAGAAAGGTTCAACCCCATGGCTATGAATCACGGTGTTCCCGGACGCATGGTCGCCCACAACATGGTCACCACGCAGTTCGAACTGGATGGATTCAAAGTGGCTCGCACCTTGGGAGTCGTCCGCGGGATTGTGGTGCGCTCCCGCTCGATCGTTGGCACAATCGGGGCCAGCCTGCAAACGATCCTCGGCGGCAACATCACGCTGCTCACCGATCTTTGTGAGAAGACGCGCTCCGATGCTTTCGATCTGATGCTGCAGCACGCCGCCGAACTCGGCGGGAACGCGGTCGTCGGCGCCCGTTACGACGCGACCGAAGTGATGCAGGGTGTTACGGAAGTCCTGGCATACGGCACGGCAGTATTTGTGGAACCCGAGAGATAGCCCCGCGCTCGGGTGCCGGCGGGCAGGCGGCTTGCTGTATATTGATCAGCGGCCATGACGAATCGATTGCTTCGAACTTTCTTTCCAATTTCCATCGTCACCCTCCTACTCGGCTGCGCCAGCCAGGCAGCCTCTTACCAATACATTCGCATCGGTAACCCGAGCGACAGTCAGGCAACACCGATTGCCGGAACTGCCATGATGGGGGGCGGAAGCGATCTGGACGAAGCCTTTCGCTGGCTGTGTAACCTGGGCAATGGCGGAGACTTTGTGGTTCTGCGAGCCCATGGCGATGACGACTACAACTCGTACATCAAGGGTTTGTGCAAAGCGAATTCGGTGGCCACGCTGATCATTCCGGATCGCGCGGCGGCTCAGGATCCAGCCGTCGCCGACATTATTCGCCATGCCGAGGTCGTGTTCATCGCCGGCGGCGATCAAGCGAACTACATTCATTTCTGGAAGGGAACGCCGGTGCAGGACGCGATCAATGCCGACGTTGCCGCCGGCAAACCGATTGGCGGCACCAGCGCGGGACTCGCGGTGCAGGGAGAATTCCTTTACGGAGCGCTGAACGATCCCGCCGGCAACGAACTGCATTCGAAAGACGCGCTGCCGAATCCCTACCATTACGAGGTCACCGTGGTGACCGACTTCCTGAAGCTTCCACACCTGGAAAACCTGATCACCGACAGCCACTTTGCGAAGCGCGACCGCATGGGACGGACCCTGGTCTTTCTCGCGCGCATGATCCAGGACGGCCAGAGCAAACGCCCGAGAGAGGTGGCGATTGACGAAAAATCGGCGGTGCTGGTGGATGCCGATGGCAAAGGCACGGTCGTGGGCTCGGGGAAAGGCGCATATTTTCTGCGGCCGGCTCATGCTCCGGAGAATTGCCAGGAAAACGTGCCCCTGGAGTTTCATGACGTTGCGGTTTATCGGGTACCCGCCGGCGGAGGTTTCGATTTCAATACCTGGACGGGCGATGGCGGGGTGAGCTATTCGCTCTCGGTGGAAAAGGGAGTGGTGCAGAGCACCGGCCCCAAAAACGAAATTTATTGACTGGCTAGTTGCGGTGGATTGCGCCCGATGCGAAGTTCTGCATTGACTTCGGTCACGTTCTTTGACAAACTGCGGCCACCTGGAAACCTGCGGCTGATCGCTCCGTCGCAGACTGATGACCCAAATTTCTCTCTTCTTTTCGACGAACGAGGACAATCTCGAGCAGATTGTCCGCCTGGTTGACTCGGGAAAACTTGAATCCGGACTGTGAGTCGCCGGCGGCCGCCCCACCGCTTGAACAGAACCAATTCGATACGCAGCACAAGGGTTCGCGAATCATTTGTACAGAAGACTATCGTGCGATCAACGCTGGTACCGTTTTCGGAACCCGGAATCTTAGGAGCAACATGAAATTCGTTCGCTTTGGCGCCTTCACGATCCTCGCCCTGGTGTGCAGCACGGTCTTCCTATCCGCTCAAACTTATCAGGGCAGGATTCTGGGTTCAGTCACGGACGAATCCGGAGCGGTGATTGCCGGCGCCAAGGTGATCATTACCAACACCGCGACGGGTGTCTCGCGAACGCTGGCCACGACCGCTGCCGGCGACTACGTCGCCCCGAACCTTGAACCTGGACCGTACAAGGTGACCGTGGAGTTTACAAGTTTCAAGAGGGAAGAGCGGATCGGCCTTCAGCTGGAAGTGGCAAAAGACATTCGCCTTGACCTCAAGCTGGCAGCGGGATCTGTGGACCAGGTCGTGACGGTTTCCGGGGAAGCGCCGCTTGTGGACACAACCACTGACGTTCTGGGCGGCACATTTTCCAATCAGGCGATCAACGCGCTGCCGTTGTTGGGGCGCGATTTTCAGAATCTGGTAGTGTTGCAACCCGGGATCCAGCGTTCGCCGGGCGGCGGATTTCTTTCCATCACCGCCAACGGCAACCGTCCTGAAGATAACAACTTCGTCGTCGACGGGCTCGACGATAATGACGCTTACTACGGCACCACGGTCATCAACGCGGAAGGCGTTGAAGGTACGCCTGCCACGCATCTGCCGATCGATGCCATCCAGGAATTCAACATCCAATCCAGTCCAGAAGCCGACTACGGCTACAAGCCCGGCGCGATTATTAATGTCGGAATCAAGTCGGGAACCAACTCTTTCCATGGATCCACCTACTACTTCAACCGCAACAAGGCGCTGGATGCCCGCAACTGGTTCAATCCTGCGGTGAGCGAGGACGGCACCCACAATCCGGTGGCCGCGCTGAATCTGCATCAGTTTGGGGTATCGGCAGGCGGGCCCATCCTCAAGGACAAGCTCTTCATCTTCGCTAACTACGAGGGCGTAAGGGATGTTGTGGGTAACCCATTGCGGGTGGATTCCCCGATCACCAACTCTTCCGCAGACGATCCCGACGACAGTCTGGCAGACGTTTTCGCCGCCTGTGCGCCCAACTGCAGCGCGGTCAGTCAGCAACTGGCCACGCTTTTTCCAAACAATCCTGGTCCAACCACGCAACTGAACACCGATTTTAACAATCGAAACCGCGAGGACAATGGAATTCTGAAAGTGGACTATCACTTTTCCGAGAGGCATTCGTTGGTTGGAACTTATTTCTTTGGCGACAGCAATCAGCTGGAGGAAAGCACCACGGTATTGAACCCGCTGTTTCTCTCGCAGGCCCTTACCCGGGCGCAAGTCGCCGGAGGAGGCTGGATCTGGGTTCCCAGTTCGCAGTTCACCAACCAGGTTCACGTGGGCTACAACCGCTTTTCGCAGCAGGTCTTCAACGCTGACCACAATACCAATCCCATCGACTACGGTCTGAACACCGGGGTCCTCGATCCCGTTAACTTTGGAATGCCGGAAATTCGCATCGGCGGATTTATCCAACACACCCTGGGCGGAAGCGCGTCCTGGCCACTGTTCACCAAACCGAATCAGACCCTGCAATTCACGGACAATGCTTCCTACATTGTGGGAAAACACAACCTGCGCTTTGGCGGTGAGTTCCGTACCGGCAGCTCGGACAATCTCCGGAACACCTTTGGTTCCGGAGAAATTCGCTTCTCCGATCTGGCGGACTTCGCAACCGGGGATGTCCGCGACAGCACGAGCAATGCGGTTTTTGTGGGGAACAATCATCGCCTGGTAAGTCAAAAATCAATTGGGCTGTTCTTCCAGGATAATTGGCGCGTAACCCCAAAGCTGGCGGTTAACGCCGGCCTGCGCTACGACTTGAGCTTACCCATTCATGAACAGCATGATCTGCTGAGCAATTTCGATCCAGCGCGGGGACTGGTCCAGATCGGACATGGCATCAGCAGCCTCTACAACACCGACTACCACAGCTTCGGACCGCGGCTGGCCATCGCTTACGACATTTTTGGCACAGGGAACACGGTGCTCCGGGCTGGAGGCGGAATCATCTACGAAATCCCCCACATCGATGTCTACGTCGGGCAAAACAACACCAACGCCATTGGATTGGGTGGGAACCCGACGGGAGTTCCGGGCGCTCCCACCGTCGATGGGGGCACGATTGTGGCTACCACGTTCTTTCCCGATTCCGATGAAATGAGTGCGGCCTGGAAAGCAGGCCAGCCGGTATTTGGCGACCTCAACCCGCTCGACGCCAGTTGCTCCACCGACAACCTATGCCCGGTTTTTGGCACGGCGCCTGATTTGACCACCCCGTACGTGATTAATTGGAACCTGAATGTGGAGCAGGTGATGTGGCACAACGCTTCTCTGACCATGAGTTATGTCGGCAACAAGGGCAACAAGCTCTACAGCATTCGCGATATCAACCAGAACGTATTTGCGAACGACGTAGAGGATGACGAACAGTCGGGGCGGCCTTTCAATTCAAGATTTCCCACCCTGAGCAATATCTACCAGCTTGGAAACGGGGACAATTCGATTTATCACGGACTCCAGGTGACGCTGCGCCAGAAGGCTTCCAAGGGGCTCTATTTCGTGGCAGGCTACACCTGGGCTCACGCGATTGATGATTCTGGGGACAACCGTCAATTCAACATACAAAATAGCTACGATCCTGCGGCGGAGCGCTCCAACGCCGATTCCGACATCCGGCACCGGTTCACCATTGCCACGACCTACGAACTGCCGTCCAGGAAGGGATACGGGCAGATGCTGGAGGGCTGGCATATGAACGGGATTTTCACCGCCCAGACCGGAGAGCCGCTCTTCTTGTATGACAGTTTTAATGACATACCCCGCGCCAACGAGGGCAGCGACAAATGGAACATCACCGGGAATCCGGGCGATCTCCATTGGGGAAA
>Ga0193726_1000911_pt1 | contig 26491 bp, 25 predicted proteins | sample H2c1metaG_FD_144928 | JGI IMG/M metagenome (GOLD analysis project Ga0193726, IMG submission 144928) | Soil microbial communities from a riparian zone of the East river system, Colorado, United States - H2c1 | ecosystem: Environmental > Terrestrial > Soil > Riparian zone | place: USA: East River...
CGGCGCGCTGATCAAGTCGCCGATCGAGCTGATCGTCGGCACCGTCCATGTGCTGGGCCTGCCGGTGCCGGAGAAGACCCAGCTCGTGCGCATGATGCAGGGGCTGGGCCAGACGCCGTTCGATCCACCCAACGTCAAGGGCTGGGCCGGCGGCGAGAGCTGGGTCACGACCTACACGCTGCTGCTGCGCCAGCAATTCCTGCGTCGCATGGTCGAGGCCACGGCGGTGGCCCCGATGGAGGGCGGCATAATGAACGAGCGGCCCAACCGGCGCGCCGACCGCCGCCAGCAATTGCCGGCCGACGGCGGCAGCATGCCGATGGTGGAGGCGCGCCCGATCGAGGGCCGCAGCCTGCGCACCGCCGGCAACGAGGCGCGGCTCGGACCGACGCTTGCCGATGTCGATTCAGCGACCCTGGTCCGCACCCTGCTGCCGCGCGCGCCGATCGACACGGTCGATGCCGCGGGCACGCCCGGGGCCGCCGTGGCGGCGGCGATGCTCGACACGGCCTATCAGTTGAAGTGAGGAGCGCGCCATGAGCCGGATCCTGCTTCTGGTCGAATTGAAGGGCGGCAACGACGGGCTGAACACGCTCGTTCCCTATGCCGATCCGAAGTACCGCGAGCTGCGCCCGGCCATCGGCGTGGCGCGCGAACGCATCCTGCCGCTCGACGAGCGCGTCGGCCTGCATGAGAAGCTCGAGCCCTTGATGGAATCGTGGAAGGCCAAGGACCTCGCGATCCTGCAGGGTGTGGGCTACCCCTATCCCAATCGCTCGCACTTCCGCTCGATCGAGATCTGGGACACCGCCTCGGCCTCGAACCAGACCTTGAGCGAGGGCTGGATCGCCCAGGCGTTCGAGGGCACCAGCCTGCCCAACGGCGCGGGCGTCGACAGCATCGTGGCCGACACCAACGCGCTGCCCAGCACCGGCCCCGGCCTGCGCACCATCGTCATGCAGGACGCCGAGAATTTCCTGCGCCAGGCCGAGGCCCTCAAGGAGCAGGCCGGCCTGAAGGACGGCGGCAACCCGGCGCTGCGCCATCTGCTGGCGGTGCGCCACGAAGTGAATGCCGCGGCCAAGGGTCTGAGCGACAAGTTGCGCGCGGCGCCGGCGCCCGCCCAGGCCTACGCCCAGGACCTGCTGCTCGGCCGTCAATTCGACCTCGCCACCCGCGTGCTGACGGCGCGCGTGCCGGTGGTGGCGATCAAGACGGCGCTGGGCGGCTTCGACACCCACGCCAACCAGGTCCAGCCGCACGAGCGGTTGTTGTCGTTCCTCGCATCGAGCCTGGCCACGCTGCGCAAGAACCTGATCGTGGCCAACCTGTGGGACGACGTGGTGGTGATGACCTATTCGGAGTTCGGCCGGCGCGCCAAGCAGAATGCCAGCGGCGGCACCGACCACGGCACGGCGGCGCCGATCTTCGTCATGGGTGGCGGTGTGAAGGGCGGCCTCTACGGCGCCTATCCGTCGCTCGGCGACCTGCAGGACGGCGACCTCAAGCACACGGTCGATTTCCGCAGCGTCTTCGCCACGGCGGCGCAGGGTTGCTGGGGCGTGCAGCGCGACTTCGGCCTGCGCCAGCCGCACAGGCTGGGCTTCCTCACCTAGGCGAGGCGGTGACCGAGCAGCTCGTCGCGGACCGAGCCGCGCACAGCTTCGATGCGGATGAACCAGATGAGCAGCGCGGCGCCGATCTTGATCATCACCGGCAGCACGATGTAGGCGATGATCAGCGCCGTGGTGCCGTACAGGCCCTTGGCCGGATTGAAGCCCAGCAGCGCCGCCACCGGCAGCGAGCCCGCCGCGCCGATCGCCGTGGCGAGCTTGGTGGCAAGCGCCCATAGGCCGAAGTAGGTGCCGGTCTTGCCCTTGCTGTCGCCACCCTCCGTCGAGTTGATGACGTCGGCCAGGATCGAGGGCGGCAGGCCGTAATCGGCGCCGATGCCGAGGCCGGTGATGACCGAGATCGCCAGGAACCAGTAGAAGTCGCCCGGGCCGATGAAGATCGCGCAGGCCATGGCGAGCGCCGTCATGATCATGCCGACGAACCAGGCCGAGGCCTTGCTTGTGCGCTTCGACAGCATCAGCCACATCGGCACGCTGGCGGCGCCGGCGATGAAATAGACGAGCAGGATGATACCGGCCTGCAGCTTGCCGCCCTTCAGCACGTGCTCGACATAGAACAGCATCACCGTCACCGCGACGCCGAGTGCGGCGCCGTTGACGACAAAGACCAGCAGCAGCCGGCGGAACAGGCGGTTCTTGAGCGGAGCGAAGAAGGCGATGAAAGGGTTGCGCTCGGCGTGGATGACCGGCGGATGGACAGACGGCCCGGCCGCAATAAGTGTCGGCAGGCTGAACAGCACGAGGATGGGCAGGAACAAGAGGCCGAGCGTCATATAGCCGTCGGAATCGCCCAGCTTGAAAGTGAGCCAGGTCGGCAGCACGACGGCCAGCGTCATGCCGAGCAGGCCGAAGACCTCGCGGCCGACCGTGACCTTGGTCCGTTCGTTGTAGTCGTCGGTGAGTTCCGCGCCGTGGGAGTGATAGCTGATCGATACGCCGGAATAGCCGAGATGGACCAGCAGGAGGGCGCCTATCAGCCAGACGGCCATCATCGTCTGGTTGCCGAACCACGCGTCGGGCGGGTCGAACAGCATGTAGAAGCCGGCGGCCAGCACCGGGATCATGAGCGCCACGAAGGCGAGCCGCCCGCGCTTGCCGCGGCGGGTGAAGCGATCGCTGATCAGGCCGATCACCGGATCCTGGATGGCGTCGACCACGCGGGCGAAGATGAAGATCGGCCCCATGATCTGGAGCGACAGCTTCAGCACCTCGCCATAGAAGTGGCTGACATTCAGGACGACCGGAAGCGCCGCCATGGCGAGCGGCAATTGCAGGGTCGAATAAGCGATCAGACGGTCGAATTTGACTTTGACGGGCACGCCGCTTCCGGGCCCGATCGATCCTGCATTCACCCGTTAGCCTTCCTGTTAGCGCCGTTTTCGGCGCTCTTGGTTGGCACCCTTATATATGCCGGAAGTGCGCCTGCAAAACGTCCGTGCGCCGGGTCGAGAAGCCGGCGGCGCAATAGGCGAGGTAATATCGCCACATGCGGCGGAATCGCTCGTCGAAACCGAGCTTGGCGACTTGATCGGCAACCGTGTCGAAGCGACCCAGCCAGGCTTCCAGGGTGCGGGCATAATCCAGCCCGAAACTGTAGAGCTCGGCAATCTTGAGCCCCGCCTGTCTGCACTGTTCGCGCAGACTGGCCGGCGACAGCAGCATGCCGCCGGGGAAGACGTAGGTCTGGATGAAGTCCGGATGCCGGCGGTAGCCGTCGAACAACTCGTCGGCGATCACGATCGCCTGGACCAGCGCCGAACCGCCCGGCGCTACGTGACGCTTGAGCGTGGCGAAGTAGTCCGGCCAGTAGCGCTCGCCCACCGCCTCGACCATCTCGATCGACACGATGTGGTCGTAGCGCCCCTCGATGTCGCGATAGTCGCGGAACTGCAGGTCGACGCGGTCGGCGAGGCCAGCGCGCTCCAGGCGCGCCCGCGCGAACTCGAGCTGCTTCTCCGAGATCGTGATGCCGGTGACGCGCATGCCGCGCCGCGCCGCGGTCTCGGCGAAGCCGCCCCAGCCGCAACCGATCTCGAGGATGCTGTCGCCCTGCTTGGCGCCGATCTGGTCGAGGATGCGTTCGTACTTGGCAGTCTGCGCAGCTTCGAGCGGCTTGTTGCGCGCGCCGTCGTACAACGCCGAGGAGTAGGTCATCGAGGGATCGAGCCACAGGCTGTAGAACTCGTTGCCGAGGTCGTAATGGGCATGGATGTTCTTCTTCGAGCCCTCGCGCGAATTGTCCCGGCGCCGGTGCAGCAGCTTCAGCAGCATGGCGTGGAACGGGTTGGTGTGCGCCACGCGACCCAGCGCCTTCTCGTTCTCCGCGAGCAGGGCGATCAACCTCGGCAGGTCGGGCGAATCGCAGAAGCCTTCCATGTAGGCTTCGGCGAAGCCGATATCGCCGTCGAGCAGGACATGGCGAAAGAAACGCCAATCCTTGACCTCTAGGTCGGCCGACGCGCCCGATCCCTCGCCGCCGAAGACGCGTACCGAACCGTCAGGCAGCCGCATGGTCAGGCGACCGACGGAGAGCCTGTCGAGGGCTTTGAGAACGAAGCGAGAGGCGAACGTCATGCGGTCGGCAGGGGGATCAGCGAGTCACGAACTCCGGCGGTGGCGCGGGCTTGCGATAAAATCTCGCCCGCTTCCGCCACAGATGCAAGGCCTGCCAATGGATTCGGACGATGACGGCGAGCGTCATCGTTGGATTGCCGAGGAAGCGGCGCAGCACGGTACGGTCGTCGAGCGCCTCGCGGCGGCCGCCCACCGAGGTCGCCAGCATCAGGCCCTCGGCGTCGTGGTAATTCACATCGACATGGGCAAATTCGTCGTCCAGCCGGAAGCGGAAGCGATAGCCGCCTTCGATCGGCAGGAAAGGCGAGACATGGAAGGCCTTGCGGCCTTCCAGCCAGGCGTCGGGCTCGATCGGCCTGCTGTCGCCATGGTGGACGAGATAGCAGTGCGTCTCGCCGAACGTATTGTTGACCTCGCACAGCACGGCGCGCAGCGCGCCCGCGCGGTCGCGGCAGAACCAGAAGCTCACCGGATTGAAGACGTATCCCAGCATGCGCGGCATGGTCATGAGGACGATATCGCCGTCGCAAATCTCCCCAAGACCATGGCCGTACAGGATATTCCTCAACCATGCCTTGAGATCCGATCCGTCGCGGCCGCCGTGATCGGCACGGCGAAAGGAAACGAGGCCCCGTCGGTCGAGCTTCAGCCAGCGGCCGCCGGCGTCTTCCAGCGCATCCAGGCCAAGGCAGAGATAGGCTGCGCGATAGCGGAACGCGTTGTTGCGTGGCCGGAGCCTCCGGTGGACGACCGAGGCGTTGACGATGGTGTGGACGCCGGCGTTCATGGCATCTCCGTCGCGATCCGCGCGGCGACCGGCAACGGGAAGGGATCGAGCGAGGGCCGGTCGGCCACGACCCGCGGCGGGTCTCCGATGCGGCGGTGCTCGCCGGGCCGGGCCCACGGGCGGCGCGCGCCCAGTTGCTCGGCGACATCGAGGCCGGCCGACAGCGCATCCTCGTGGAAGCCGTAGCCGCAGTAGCTGCCGCAGAAATAGGTGTCGCGCACCCCCTGGATCCTGTGCAGGTCGCGCTGGGCGCGGATTGCCGCTGCGTCATACATCGGATGCTCGAAGGTGAAACGCGCGTGGGCCAGAGCCGGCCGCGGCGCGCGGCCGGGATTGACCGAGACGAAGAGCGGCGTGCTCTCGGGCAGGTTCTGCAGGCGGTTCATCCAGTAGGTCACGCTGACGGGGCTGGCGCGATCCGAGGTGGCGGCACTTCTATCGGAGACATAATTCCAGCTCGACCATACGGAACGGCGGCGCGGCATCAACGAGGGATCGGCGTGCAGCCAGACCTCGTTCGACGAATAGGCGAAGCGGCCGAGCAGGTCGCGCTCGCCTGCGTCGGCGTCGCCCAGCAGGGCCAGCGCCTGGTCGGCGTGGCAGGCGAGCACCACCTTGTCGAAGCGGTCCCAATGGCCCGCCATGTCGCGCACTTCGGCGGCTCCAGGCGAGCGGCGGACGGCGCTGGCCGGCGTGCTGAGCCGCGCCCGCCGGCGCAACGGCGCCACGATTCGTTCGACATAGGATCGGCTGCCACCGCTCACCGTGCGCCAGTGCAATTGCGGGCCGACCGTGAGCAGGCCGTGATTGTCGAAGAAGCGCACGAAGGTCTGGGCCGGGAAATCGAGCACGCGGCCGAGTGGCGTCGACCAGATGCAGGAGGCCATCGGCACCAGATAACGGTCACGGAACGAGTCGCTAAGACCCGCATCGTCGACGAAGTCGCCGATGGTGAAGTCGAGATTCTCGGAGCGATCGAACAGTCGCGGCGCCAGCCGATTGAAGCGCAAGATGTCGTGGGTCATGCGCAGGAAGGACGGCCGCATGACGTTGCGCCGCTGGGCAAAATAGCCGGCGAACGAGCTGCCGTACTCGAAGCGGCCGCGCTCGAGGCTGGCGGCAAACGACATGTCCGATGTCTCAGTCGACACGCCCAGATGATCGAACAGAGCGACGAGATTGGGATAATTTCGCTGGTTGAACACGATGAAGCCGACATCGACCGGCTGGCGTCCGGCCGGCGTCGGCGCGTCGACCGTGCAGGCGTGGCCGCCGAAGCGGCCATCGCGCTCGTAGACCACGACGTCGTGCTTTCGGCTCAACAGCCAGGCCGCGCCCAATCCGGCCACGCCGGCGCCGATGACGGCGATCTTCATCGTCGAAGTCTCCCCGCTGCCCGTCAGGCAGATCGCTTGAGGTTGCGAAAGGCATCGAGCGCGCGGCCGCGGGCCGCGGCGTGATCGACAATGCGCTCCGGATAGATTTCGGTTGGCAGCTTTCGGGAAGCCGTCCATGGCCGATGGATGATCTCGGACGGCAGGCTGGCGAGTTCGGGTACCCAGCGGCGCACATAGTCGCCGGTAGGATCGAATTTCTCGCCCTGGAGGACAGGATTGAACACCCGGAAATAGGGGGCGGCGTCGGCGCCGCTGCCGGTGACCCACTGCCAGCCCGCGGCATTGCTGGCGGGATCGGCATCGACCAGCGTGTCCCAGAACCAGCGCTCGCCAACCCGCCAGTCGATCATCAGGTCCTTGGTCAGGAAGGAGGCGGCGATCATGCGCACGCGATTGTGCATCCACCCGGTCGCCCAGAGCTGGCGCAGGCCTGCGTCGACGATGGGATAACCGGTGCGGCCGCGCCGCCACGCCTCGACGGCGTCGTCCTCGTCGGCCCACGGGAACGCATCGAACTCCGGCCGGAAGTTGCGCTGGGCGAGGTCGCCGAAATGGAACAGCAGGCTGTAGGCGAACTCCCGCCAACCCAGCTCGGCCAGGAATTTGTCGGTCGCCGCGGAAAAGCCGCGCGCACTGGCCGTGCGCCATACCTGCCGCGGCGAGATTTCGCCGAACGCCAGATGCGGCGACAGCCGCGAAGTGCCCTCGACGGCCGGCAACTCCCGCGCTTCGCGGTAGTTCGCCAGCGCGCCGTCGAGGAAGGTTTCCAGCCGATGAGCAGCTGCGGCTTCGCCGGGCGCCCAGGTTGCGCCGAGACCGCCCGACCAGTCGGGCGCGCCCGGCAGCAGCCGCAACGAGGCGATCGGATCGCTCGCCGGCCACGCATCCGGCGCCGGCAGGTTGCGCGGTGCGGGCAGCGGCCGCTCGGGCGAGGCCAGGCCGCGGCAGGCCCGCCAGAATGGCGTGAAGACCTTGAACGGCTCGCCGCCCAGCGTCTTCACTTCCCACGGCTCGAACAGCAGGTTGGCCTTCAGGCTCTCGGCGGACACGCCGCGGGCGACGAAAGCCTGCTTCAATCGTGCATCACGTTCGCGCGAGCCCTGGTCATAGACGCGGTTCCAATAGACCGCCTGGGCGTCCATTTCAGCGGCGAACTCGGCAACAACGCGCTCAGCCGGCCCGCGGCGCACGATCAGGCGGGAGCCCAGGGCACGCAGCGACGCGTCCAGTGCGTTCAGGCTGTGGTGCAGCCACCAGCGTGACGCCGCGCCGGGCGGGCGCACGCCTTCGGTCTCTTCGTCCAGCACATAAAGCGGTACGACGGCGCGGCCGGAACCCAGGCCGGCGATCAGCGCCGGATTGTCGGCGAGCCTGAGGTCGTTACGAAACCAGACAATGGAACATGGCATGTCCGACATACGCTCGGACGGGCGGAATGGATTATGGCTGCGCGCAGCCGGCTAGGACCTCGGACAAACGGGGGCCGGGCGCATTTCCAGGGCCTGGAGGTCGGCGGTGACGCTCAGCAGGCCGGTCTCGACGGTCAGCCGGTCGAGCACGCCATTGTCGAAAACGAGCGCACTGACCGTGAAAAGCGGCCGCTGGTCCTGCTCGCGGCCGCGGGTGAAGGTCATGAAGACCGGCCAGGATTTGGCAGCCGGCATGGCCACCGGCTGGTCGGCGGGACGGGCGGCGCGCAACGCCGCGCGATCCTGCTCGGTGACGTCGATCAGGAAGGCATCGCCGATCACTTCGCCGTCGAACATCAGCGCAGGGAAAGAGGCGGCGTTGGCCTGCAGCTGATGGATCAGATGATCGATGGCGGCGACCGGCATCAGGGTGGGCGGCGGCAGCACGAACTGGTTGGGTGGACTGCCGGCAAGGACGATCTCGGCACGTGTCTCGCCGGCCTTGCGCTGGACTCTTCCCTTGATCTCGCGCTGGCTGCCGTTCTGGATTTGCAGGGTGCTGAAGCGGAAGCCGTTGCCGTTGCGCTGCTCGTCAGCGTCCATCTTCGAGGCCAGGCTCATCCTCCACGAGGTCGTGAGCGCGATCTCGGTCTTGATGTCGCGTTTGAGATGCCAGCCGGCGCAATCCTGGCTGAGATCGTGCACCGCCGTGCCGATGCGCGGTGCATTGGCCGACGCGCCCAGGCGCAACGCGTATTCGGCGCGATGCGGCTGCACCTGCGCCCAAGCCACCTGAGAGAAGCCTGACGGGCAGAGCAGGGCGGCAGCGAAGACGAAACGCACAAGACGGGGCATCGCGGTACCTTGCGCACGGGCTGGCATCGGGTCAATCGTGCGCGGCATGAGTTTGCGCAATATCGTGGCGGCAATCCGGCGGCGACGACGCGAACCGCCGCCGTCAGTGCCTGCCGAGGTGCAAGCCGACCTGATAGAGGTGTTCAAGGGTGAGCGAAGGATGGAACTGAAACGCGAGGGCAAGACGATCAGGCGATATCGCGTGGCTCTGGGCTTCTCGCCCGAACGCCACAAGGAACGAGAAGGCGACGGCCGCACGCCAGAAGGTTCGTACACGGTCGATGCGCGCAATCCACGAAGCGCCTTTCACCTCTCGCTGCGCGTCTCCTATCCCGACGAGGACGACAAGGCGCGCGCCGCGTCGTTGGGTGTTTCGCCCGGAGGCGACATCTACATCCATGGCCAGCCCAATGGCTGGCGCAAGTTCCTGGTCGGCCATCCGGCCAAGGACTGGACGACAGGCTGCGTCGCTGTCAGCGACGCCGAGATCCGCGAGGTCTGGGCGCTGGTGCCGACCGGCGTGCGCGTGGTGATCCATCCATGATGCCCTTCGAGTTCATCTGCGCCGGTGAGCGGCTGCAGGCACTGCCGGCAGGTGCGCTGCACTGGCCGGCAAAGCGCCTGCTGGCCGTGGCCGATCTTCATCTGGAAAAGGGTTCATCCTACGCCGTGTCGGCCCACAAGCTCCTGCCGCGCCACGACACGCGGCAGACCCTTGCCATGTTGACGGCCCTGGTCGACGCATTCGCGCCGCAGACCGTGGTCTGCCTGGGCGATTCCTTTCACGACCGGCAGGCGATCGAACGTCTGCCGGATACGGACCGCGGGCAGATCGAACAGCTGACGGCCCGTGCGCGGTTCGTGTGGATCGCGGGCAACCATGATCCTGTTCCTCCGCCCGCCGGCTGGGGCGACGTCGCCGAGGAGATCAACGACGGTCCGTTGATTTTCCGCCACGAGGGGCGCTTCGGCCCGGCCACCGGCGAAATCTCCGGTCACTTTCATCCGGTCGCCGCGCTTACCGTGCGCGGCCGCGGCATGCGGCGGCGCTGCTTCCTCACCGATGGGCATCGCCTGATCCTGCCGGCTTTCGGCGCCTATGCCGGCGGGCTGAACGCCCTCGATCCGGCGATCGCGCAACTCTTCCCCGACGACTACGACGCGCTGGTCGTCGGCCGCGATACCGTGCGCCGGCTGTCATGGCGGCAATTGCGACCCGATTGGACCTTGAGCTGAGGCTGCCTCAGGACGCCGGTCGCGGGCGCACCATCGACGCAACGGCGGCGATCAGGGCAAAGACCGCCAGCATGACCAGGCTGCTTTCCACCGCGTCGAGCAGGGGAGGGCCGAGCCAGGCATCGAGACGATCCGGCCCCACCAGTCGCTCCATGCGCCACGACATCATCGATGACGCGGTGGAAACGCCGATACAGCTTCCGAAGACGCGGATCAGGTTCACCATGGCGCCGGCCGTGCTGGCGTGACTGGCCGGCGCTGCCTCGATCGTGGCATTGCTGTTGGGCGCCACGAACAAGCCGAGACCGACGCCGAACAGCGCGAAAGCGGACAGGCCCGTGATCAGGCTGCCGGCGGGCGCCAAGGCGATCGCCGAGAGCGCGGCGATGGCGGCCATGCATAGCGCCATGGCGACCGCACCGACGGCGCGTGAGCCCACTCGTTCGCTGAGCGCGATACCAAGCGGCGCGGCCAGGCCAATGGCGACAGGAATGACGGCGAGCTTGAGGCCGGCGACGCGGGCGCTGTTGTGCAGGCCATGCAGCAAGGCAAACGACATGAGAAAGAACATGCCGTAGAGCAGGGCATAGCCCAGCATCACACCGACAATGCCGGCGGCGAAAGCCCTGCGGCCGAACAAGCTCAGATCGACGAGGGGTGAGGCAGCCGTTCGCTCCCGGCGGACGAACAAGGCGAAGAAGACAACGGCTCCGGCGGCGCACAGAAGCATCGCCGGCGACGCCAATGGCCAGACCGATACCTGGTTCAGAATCAGAATCGCCAGCACCAATGATGGCGTGAGCAGCAGCGCCCCGTACCCATCAAAGGTCCTGTCGCCGGCGAGGTCCGTGGTTCGTGGCAGCACCAGCCAGCCCAGCACGGCAGCGGCGAAACCGAAGGGCACGGTGGCCCAGAATACCCATTGCCAGCCCAACGCATCGAGCAGGATACCGCCTGCAACGGGACCGGCGCTGACGCCGATGGCTTGCGCCGCCGTGAACAGGCCAATAGCCCGGGCGCGTTTGTCCACCGCGACACATTTGACCAGGATCGCGATGCTGTTGGCGCCCAGCAGGCCGCCGCCGATGCCTTGCAGGACGCGGAACGCGACCAGCCAGCCGAAGTGATCGGTCAGTCCGCACAACAGAGATGCCGTGGTGAAGACGGCAAAGCCGATCAAATACAAAAGCTTGCGGCCGAACATTTCGCAAATCCGGCCGAATACCGGCAGGCAGGAGGCGAACGCCAGCAAATAGGCGATGGCAACCCAGCGGACCTCGTTTACCGACACGCCGAACGCCTGCTTCAACGCCGGCAGAGCAAGCTGGACGATGCTGGCGTCGAGCTGGCCGATGAAGGCGCCGATGCAGGTTACGCCCACCACCAGCCACGGGTGGAAGGGCTGGCGCGCCAAAAACGCGGCGGGTGGTGGTTCGCCGCCGCGCATGACATCCCGCCAGTGAAAGACGGTCGGGGCCTTACCGGCTCCGGCGTTCATATGGGATTTGACCTCGCGCAGGCGGAAAGACTTGGCGATTCGGGACTGTGCCGCGGGTCTGTGTCAAGCCGCCGACCGGGTTAGCGGACGATGCGAAGTCCGGCCTTCGTCGCGCGGGGCTGGCCGGGCATGTCGCCCTCTCCGACGGCGACCCGGTTGCGCCCCAACGCCTTGGCGCGATAGAGCGCCGCATCGGCATCTCGCATCGAGGCGGGAAGGTCGCCGTCGCGCAGGCGCGCGATACCGACGCTCACGGTGATATTCACGGCATGGTCGCCGAGGTCGATGGCCTGTCCGGCGACGCCCGCGCGCAGCCGTTCGGCAATGCGGGTCGCTTCCTCAACGTCCGTCCCCATCAGGAGCGCGCAGAATTCCTCGCCGCCGTAGCGTGCGACCGTGTCCGTCGGCCGCATGTGCTGCCGCAGCAGGCCGGCGAACGCCACCAGGGCCAAGTCGCCGCCGGCATGGCCGAACCGCTTGTTGACCTCGGCGAAGTGGTCGAGGTCCATCATCAGCACGCATGCGGTCGAACCGTAGAGGCCGGCCTTGTGGCCGAACCGACCACCCTGCTCGAGGAGAAACCGCCGATTCGGCAAGCCGGTCAGGTCGTCGGTCAGAGCGAGCCTTCGATACCGGCTGCTCGCGCGCTCGCTGGCCATCATCACGAGGCCGAAACAGAGGCTGAGGATGCCGATCGAGTTGATCATCGGCACGCCGTCCCCGAGCAGACTGACCAAGGAGGTCTCGGAGCCGACCGGCGGCAGCAGTCCTGTCAGGATCGCCTGGCGCGCGAGCAGAATGCCAATCACCGAAAACACCGCCGTCAGGGCGAAACGGCTGCGTAGCAACGGCGGAATCCCCCCGAACGTGACCTCCCAGGCGGAGGCCGCGGCGCAAAGCGCCAGCGCTAGCATCAGCAGGCCGGCGCGCTGATGCAGAGCGGCGCCCAGGAGCAGGGCGGCAGCCAAGACGGCCGCGAAGACCAGCAGGAGGATGGCCAGGCGGCCCTTCGCCGCGGACCGGCCGTTGAAGCGGCGCATGCTCTCCCAGACCATCAGGAAGCCGCCGACGAACAAGAGCGCGGTCGGAGGGCCCAGCGCTGGAGGGAGCACGGGGCCGAAGAAACCGACGATCAGCATGGCAAGACCCTCCGCCGCGGTGGCGAAGGACCACCAGAGAAGCCCGGCAATGTCGCGATGCTGAAACCACAGGGCAAACGAGACGGCGGCAGTCATGAGCAGCACCGCGACGTCGACGACGAACAGGGTCCTGATGTCGAGTCCCATCGCTTCTTACCCTTGGGGCCACGCGGGCGGCCCGTCAGAGGGATGCGGTTCTCGCACACCGCGCGTCGGGGCTGGTTGAAAAGACCCTGTACCATACTGGAAAATCGAAAGGCACATCGCCATCGCGACCGGTGCCGGCAAGGCACTGTGCTGGACTAGTCGCAGGGTCCATGCGCCGACGCGCCACGCCCTCCGGCCAGGAGATGTGATTTGGGTCGGTTGTTATGCAAATACGTTTGGCTCTTTAAAAGTGACTATCGCTCCGCGTGTCATATGATGGGTTCCGCTAAGCGTACCGTAACAGCGTGCAGGGCAGCCGTGCCGAACAGACGACGAGCGCTCATCGTGAGTGCAAACGATGCACTCCGGGAGAAGTTGATCGACGAAGCGGTGACGCTGCACCTGTCGGTGAAGGCGATCCGGCTGTCGGATGAACTTCCCGATATGCTGCGGATGTACAAGTTCGACTGGGTCATCCTCGACCTGGAGGCGGACGAAGCGGCGCGGCTCACCATCACCCGTACCCTGTCCCGGCAGTCTGCACAGGCGGGCATCGTCCTCGTCAGTCAGGACGAGATCGTGCTGGCCTCGGCGCGCGCGACCTCGGCCGCGAACGGCCTCAAGGTCGTCGGCGTCTTGAGCCGGGCGTTTTCCCCGACGGCGCTCGGCACCGCGCTCGGGCGCAGGGTGCGCGGCCGGGCGGGCCGGGCCTCTTCGCGGCCGGAAGCAATTTTCGGCCGGCGCAAGTCGATCCCGGCGGATCAGATCGTCATCCACTATCAGCCCGTCATCGGCATCGAAGACCGCAGGATCCGGAGCGTCGAAGCGCTCGTGCGTTGGCGACACCCACGGCGTGGATTGCTGAAGCCCGATAGCTTCATCGGGCAGGCCGAGCGGTCCGGCGCCATCATTGCCTTGACCTGGCATGTCCTGGAGAAGGTCGTCCGCCAGCAGGTCGCCTGGAAAGCGCGCGGCGTGCCGCTTGCCGTGGCGGTCAACATCTCGGCGCTGTTCCTCGCCTCCCTGAAGCGGGCCGACGAGATCCTCGAGCTTCTGCAGCGCGAGCGCTTCGATCCGCGCCGGCTCACGCTGGAAATCACCGAGACCGAAGCGGCGCGCAATCCGCCGGTCGCACGCGCGCTGCTGAGCAAGCTGCGCGACGCCGGCGTCACCGTGTCGATGGACGACTATGGGATGGGCTTCTCGAACCTCGAACGCATGCGCCTTCTGCCGTTCGACGACCTCAAGATCGACCGCTGGCTCGTCGCCAGGCTGGAGCACAGCCGCGAGGCCCGACGCACCGTTGAGATGCTGGTGGCTCTCGCCGCCGAGCAGAAGTTCAGTGTGACGGGTGAAGGAATCGAGACCGAGCAGCAGTGGCACGCGCTCAAAGAGCTCGGCTGTCATTTCGGGCAGGGCTATCTGATCGCGCACCCGATGCCGGGTGATCGCGTCCGCGGCTGGATCGGCAGGATGCAGGAAGCCGGCCGCTACCACTCACAGTGTGCGGGCTAAGCACCAATACAAATACCGGCTGAATCACGAGATTTGCAATTGCGAAGCTGTTGAACCGACGGCACTTCCTGGACTCGCTGAAGAGCGAATTCAGCCGGGCGCAGCGGGACGGCCGTCCCCTGTCGGTGTTGATGATCGATGCCGACGATTTTAAGCGGATCAATGATCGACACGGCCATTCCGCCGGTGACGATGTGTTGCGGGCCATGGCCGAGCGTTGCCTCGGCGTCGTCCGCGAGAGCGACATCGTGGGCCGCCTAGGCGGCGAAGAATTCGCCATTGCCCTGTCCGACACCGACATGCCGGATGCTTTCCAGACTGCCGAACGACTGTGTCGCGGGGTGGCTGCCGAACCGTTCGCCGTCGACGGTGACAAGCTCCACGTCACGGTAAGCATCGGCGTGGCGGCGCGACGCGCGCAGCACAGCGATCCCGACGACTTGCTGCGGTTTGCCCACCGCGCCCTCTATGCCGCAAAGGCGAACGGCCGCAACTGTGTCGTTGCCGACATCGGCCAGCAATGAGGCGCTAACAGTCGTTGCCGCTCGTCCCAGCCGACCTTACCTAGCGCGGCAATTCGTATTTGAGCGTCACTTCGCCCAAGCCCTCGATGCGGCCGACGGCGGTGCTGCCGGGCGGCACGAACTGGCAGGCGACCATGCTGCCCGACGAGACGATCATGCCCTTCTTCAGCGTCTTGCCGTGCTCGCCGAGCTTGTTGGCGAGCCACGCCAGCGAATTGTAGCAGTGGCCCAGCACGTCGCCGGAATGACCGCTGCGCACGACCTTGCCGTCGAAAGCGATCGAGCCGTCGAGGTTGCCGAGATCGAGGTCGCGCCACCCCTTGTTGGCCTTGGCGAGCAGCGAGCCGCCGTTCCAGCCGACATCCATCACCAGCCAGGGCACGCTCAGCCGGCTGTAGTCGGCACCGCGGTCTTCGATCAGCTCGAAGCCGGCGCGCGCCTCGCCGACGTAAGGCGCGATCGAGTCCTTGTCGTAGGGCTTGTCCTTCGGCCGCGGCACGTCGGCGTTGGCGGTGAGGATGATCTCGAGCTCAACGCCAAGCCGCGCCCAGCGGTCGGCGCGCACCGAGGCCTTGTGTTCGAACACGCGTTTCTTGCGGATCGGCCCGTAGGCCGGACCGCGCAGGCCGGTCTGCTCCCAGATCTGCGGCGAGGTGAGAGCGATCTTGTAACCAACCAGCGGCCCTTGCTTGGGGACGAGCTTCTTCAGCAACGCGTCCTGCACTTTGTAAGCGGTGCGCTCGTCCTCGAGCGCGAACTGCTCGGGCCACCAACCAACGACGGCGCGCGATCGGTGAACCTGGTGCAGCCAGTTGGCGACCTTGGCGATGCTGAAGGCCATGAGTTCCTCCCCTTGCTTGAACTTTTGCGGCCCGCATAGTGCAGCCCATGGCGAGCAAGGCGAAGCGGGATTTCAGGCCGAATTTGGGGCCGGTGCGGGCTGGTGCCCTGGTCGGCGTCGTCCTGGCGGGCGGCGAGGGCCGGCGCATGGGGCCGGGGCTGCTGAAGCCGCTGCGCAAGCTGGGCGGCCGGCCGATGGTGGCGCATGTCGTGGAGCGCCTGCGGCCGCAGGTCATGGACCTGGTCGTGGTGGCCAACGATCCGCTGCCGGGTCTGCGGGCCCTAAAGGTGTCGGTGATCCCCGATCCGCCCGACGTACAACGCGCCGCCCGACGCGACGGCCGGCGGCTGGGACCGCTCGCCGGTATTTTGGCCGGCATGGAATGGGCGCGGGAGCATCACCCACATGCCGGCTGGATCCTGACGGCGCCGGCTGACGTACCGTTCCTGCCGCTCGACCTGACGGTGCGGCTGTGCGGCCTGATGCACGTGCCCGAGCCCGACGTACTGATGGTGCGGCATGGACGGCGGCTTGAACACACGCTCGCGGTCTGGTCGGTCAAGCTCGCGGCCGATCTCAGGCGTGCGGTGCTGGAGGAGGGTGTAAGGAGGGTCGAGGAGTTCGCCCGCCGTTATGTCCTGGCCGAGCTTGCCTGGCCGGGCGGAGCCACGCCCTTCCTGAACGTCAATACACCCGCCGAGCTCAGCGTGGCTGCGCGTCGACTGGGGCCAACTCGATCACGTTCCCGTCGATGACGAGCTTGCCGGCATTCTCGAAATTGACGGTGATGCGATGGCCGATCATCGACTGGACCTGGCCCAGCCCCCAGTCCGGCCGGCCGGGGTGACGCACGAAGTCGCCGGGCGAGAGCAGGGCATTGCCGGGCTTGTCGAACAAGTTTTCGTGACCCCGAGCTATGGTTACGATAGCCACTGTTTGACGGCCAGTGACGCCAATCCGAGGCCAATCTGGCGTATAACGCCCACATCGTCATCCATAGAGGATCCAATGACCCCAACCCGCATCGCCATCGCCGCCGCGCTCGCGGCCGCTCTTGCCGTGCCGGTCGCCGTGCAGGCGCAAGGCAACATGGAGAAGTGCTACGGCGTCGCCAAAGCCGGCAAGAACGACTGCCAGACGGCCGCGTCCTCATGCGCCGGCACGTCCAAGAAGGACGCGCAAAGCGACGCCTGGATCAGCGTGCCCAAGGGCACTTGCGACAAGATCGCCGGCGGCAAGCTCACCTCGAGCTGATCGCATGAACCCGGTCGCCGGCATCGGCCTGCGCTCGCCGCATCTGGCGGCGATCGGGCGCGAGCGGCCGGCGACCGGCTTTCTCGAGATCCATGCCGAGAACTATTTGGCAGAATCTCCGGCACTCCAGGCCGTCGAGCGGCTGCGCGCCGACTACGCCTTTTCCATTCATGCGGTCGGTCTGTCGCTGGGCTCGGCGGACGGGCTCGATACGGCCCATCTTGCGCGCGTGGCCGCGCTGGTGAAGCGGCTCGAACCCGCCTGGGTGTCCGATCACCTGTCGTGGAGCATGACCGGAGGTCGTTATTTCAACGACCTGCTGCCGCTGCCCTACACCGAGGAGGCGCTCGAGGTCGTGGTTCGCAATGTCGGGCGGCTGCAGGACGCTGTGGGCCGCCAAGTCTCGATCGAGAATCCGTCGTGCTATCTCGGCTTCGCCGACTCGACTTTGTCCGAACCGGAGTTCCTCTCCGAGCTGGCGCGCCGCAGCGGCTGCGGCCTGCTGCTCGACCCCAACAACATCGTCGTGACGGCGCACAATCTCCGGCTCGATCCACGCGACTGGCTCGACGGCCTGCCGGGTCCGGCGATCACCGAGTATCACCTTGCAGGCCACGCCACCAACGATGCCGACGGTGAGCCGATCCTGATCGACGATCACGGTTCCAGGGTCAGCGACGGCGTATGGGCGCTGTTCGCCGAGGTCGTGAAGCGCTTCGGCGCCCGCCCGACCCTGATCGAGTGGGACACCGACATTCCGCTGCTTGGTGTGCTGCTCGACGAGGCGGCGCGGGCCGCCAGCATGATCGAGACAGTGATCGCGGCGGGAGGCCAGGATGCCGCTCGCGCTGCGTGACCTGCAGGCGGCGTTCGCCGCTCATGTCATGGGCGCCGACCGCGCCGATCTCTTGACCGCGGTTGCGGGTGACACGATCCCGGCCACGGCGCGGCTCAGCGTCCATCGGCATCATGTCTTCGAGAGCCTCGGCGCGGCGCTGGCCGCCACCTTTCCCACGGTGCAGGCGCTGGTCGGGCCGGACTTTTTCCGCGGCCTCGCGCGCGCTTTCGTCGGGCACACCTTGCCGCTGCAGCCGGTGCTGACCGAGTACGGCTCGGATTTTCCCGACTTCATCGCCGGCTACGAAACGGCGCGCGACCTGCCGTATCTGGCCGACGTCGCCCGGCTGGACTGGGCCCTCAACGTCGCCTTTCATGCGCCGCCGAACGGCCGGCTGCAGGCGACGGACCTTTCCGCCGTTCCCGCGGAGCGCCTGCCGTCGCTATCGATCGCCTTGGCGGTTGGCGCCGTCCTGGTCAACTCGCGCTACCCTTTGGATCGCATCTGGGAGACTTCCCAACCCGGCGCGGCGAGCGAGACAGTCGATCTGAGTTCAGGCGCCTCCAACCTCCTCGTCTTGCGGCGGCCCGACGATGCGGCGTTTGTCAGCCTCAGTGCAGGCGAGGCCGCTTTCGCCGCCGCATTAGGTGCGGGGATGTCGCTCGAGCAGGCCGCTGGGGCGGCCTTCCAGGGCGACCCGGCCTTTGACTTGTCCACGGCCTTTGCCCGACTGCTCTCTTTGGGAGCATTTGCTGCGTTGCAATAAGGGTGGCCTTTCCGGCGCCTTAATTGCGCACGGTTTGGGAGGATTTTCAGATGAGCGGTTTGCTGCAGTGCACGACAAGTTTCCGATGGCAGCCGTGAACGAGGTTGCGGCGGAGGCGGCCATCCCTATACTCCGCGCGCCTTGAAGGTCCGCCTTCCCCCGAGGTGGACAGTAGTCGCTGCGAGTGGAGTTGCCGACGATGTCGATTACGTTGCCGCAGAATTACCGGCCGACGGACCGCGAATCTTTCATGAACCCGATGCAGCAGGAGTACTTCCGGCAGAAGCTTCTGAAGTGGAAGGGCGAGCTGATCGAGGAGTCCAATCAAACGCTGCAGAACATGCAGGAAGAGAGCCTGGCGCAGCCCGATCTCGCCGATCGTGCGACCGCCGAGACCGACCGCTCCCTCGAACTGCGCACCCGCGACCGGTTCCGCAAGCTGATCTCCAAGATCGACCAGGCTCTGAAGTCGATCGACGAGGGCACCTATGGCTACTGCGAGGAGACCGGCGAGCCGATCTCGCTGAAGCGCCTCGAAGCCCGTCCGATCGCCACGCTCTCGGTCGAGGCGCAGGAGCGCCATGAGCGCCTCGAGCGCACGCGCCGCGATGAAGGTGCCGACTGACTCATTGCTGGGAGCGCGCCACTCCAGTGGCGCTCATAGTCTCCCAGACCGTGGCCTCTGAAATGAGAAGAGCGCCACTGGAGTGGCGCGCTCCCAGCGAAGATTAGACTTTCGCTTCCGCCTGCATCTCCTGAAGCTTGAGCGCGCGGCCTGCGCGGCCGCCGCCCGGCTTGCCGTCGCGCCAGGCGATCTGGCCGTTGCACAGCACCGTGTCGATGCCGCGCGCCGGCGAGATCGGCTTGTCGAAGGTCGCGGTGTCGATCACCGTCGCCGGATCGAACACGCAGATGTCGGCATAGAAGCCGGGCTTCACCTCACCCCGCCTGGTGAGGTTGAAGCGCTGCGCGGAGTACGATGTCATGCGGCGCACAGCGTCTTCCAGCGGGAAGAGTTTCAGATCGCGCGAATAGTGGCCCAGCACGCGCGGGAAGGTGCCCCACAGGCGCGGGTGCGGATGGGTGTCGAAGGGAATGCCGTCCGAGCCGATCATGGCGCCCGGATGTGACATGGCGCTCTGCACGTCCTTCTCGTCCATCATGAAATAAATGGCGCCGGCGGGCTGCAAGCGGTCGGCGGCTTCGCGCATCGAGCAGCCCATCTCCTGGGCGATCTCCTTGAGATCGCGGCCGCTCATGCCCGGCACCTTGTCAGACCAGGTGATCAGCACCTTGTCGGCGCGCTCGAGCATGTCGCTGCGCAGGATGGTCGAGCCCGCGACATAGGGATAGACGTCGAAGGCGATCTCCTGCTGTTTCATCGCCTCGCTGAACTTGGGCAGCGTCTCCTTCATGCGACCAAAGTTGGACCGGCCCGAGCATTTGTGATGCGAGACGATGATCGAGGCGCCGGCGCGGCGGCCGATCTCGAAGGTCTCGTCCATCGACTTCAGGATGTCTTCGCCCTCGTCGCGCATATGGGCGGTGTAGACGCCGCCCCACTTGCCGAGCGGCTTGGCGACCTCGGCCACCTCGTCGGTCGAGGCGGCGTTGGCGACAGCGTAGAAAAGGCCGCTCGACATGCCGATGGCGCCTTGCCCGAGGCTTTGGTCGAGCAGGTCGCGCATCACGGCGATCTCGGCTTGCGTCGCGGTGCGGCCGAGGTCGTCGCCCATGGCGTTCATGCGCAGTGTCCCATGGCCGATCAGGAAGGCGCCGTTGATGGCGGGCTTGGCCGCGTCGACCTTGCCGGCGAATTCCGCGAAGCTCTTCGAGACGTTCGCCTGCTTCTTCACGATCAGCGACAGAAAGTGGCCGATGTCGGAACGCAGGTAGGGCGAGGCCGAAACGCCGCAATTGCCGCAGACCACGGTGGTGACGCCCTGGCTCGCCTTCATCGCCATGGTCGGATTGTCGATCAGGGCGGTGTCGTCATGGGTGTGCACGTCGATGAAACCGGGGGCCACGACCATGCCCTTGGCGTTAATCTCGTTGTCGCCCTTGAGCGCGCCCGGCGCCTCGACGGCGGCGATGCGATCGCCTTTGAGGGCGACGTCGGCGGCGAACAGCTTCTTGCCGGTGCCGTCGGCCACCTGGCCGTTGCGGATGACGATGTCGTAAGCGGCCATGACGGAACTCCTAAGCTTCGTTGCGGCCAAGCCGCATGTCGAGATCGAACGGGTAGAGCGGCCGCTTGACCCTGGTGTACTTGAACAGTTTCAGGTCCGACGCGGTGCAGCCGTCGCCGTCGCACATGACGATGTGCTTGGCAATCGGCTCGAAGCCGGCGCGGAAGTGCTGGCGCGACTTGATCAGCACGTACTTCTTGCGGCGCGGATCGATGCCGCAATGGGTGAACACGCCGAGGTCGAAGGGCTCGGCGCGCCTCTCCGACACCACGATCTGCATCTTGCCGGTGTCGAGCACGGCGGTGCGGCCCATGCGCACCATGGTGCCGGTCGCCATCGGGCCGGTGACCGTGAACTGGCCATCGGTGATCGCCTTGACCTTGCCCGTCACCCTGAGCGGCTTGCCCTTCAGACCCATGGCCGGCATGTCGATCTTGCCGCCGAGCTCCAGGGTCACCTCGGCGCCGACCCCGGCCTTGATCATCTGCTCGACGCACGCCGGATCGCAGATCGGGCCGGCGCAGGCATCCTCGAGACCCTGCTTCATCGCCTCCTCGACGACGCTCATCACGTCCTGCGTGCCGCCCGAGGCGGTGTTGTCGCCGTGGTCGGCCATGACGACGGGGCCGCCGTCGAGCGACTTGGCGCGCGCCACCTGGACCGACAGCGGCTCGGGATGAAAGAGAAAGCCTTCGCGCTTCTCCCATGCGGTATCGAGAATCTTGTTCAACAAAAGCTCGCCCTCGGCGGTGCGCTTGTCGCAGACGATCACCGAGGAAAGCGCCAGGTGAGGGATGTCGGCTTGGGGGAAGCCGCCGAACACCGAAGCGTTCAGCACCTCGCCCGTGTCCTCGGCGTGGTTGGCCATGCCCATCAGGGTCTTCATCGGCTCGCGCGAGGGCGTATGGACCAGCGAGCTGCTCATGATGGGGCGGTTGCCCCACACCATCTTCGGCTCGACCTCGCCCGCCAGCGTGCGCATCAAGGTGCGGCCGGCACGACGGGCGGTGTCGGCCATGTCGATATGGGGATAAGTGCGATAGCCCGTGATGATCGTGGCGCCCTTGATCATGGCGTCGGTCATCTGGGTGTGGAAATCGAGCGCCACCGCGATCGGTACATCGGGCGCGATCTTGCGGATGCGATTGAGCAGCTCGCCTTCGCCGTCGTCATAGTGCTCGGCGACCATGGCGCCATGCAGGGCGAGCAGCACGGCGTCGCAGCCCTTCTTGATCTCGTCGACGATGGCCGTCGTCATCTGCTCGTACGCGGCTTTGGTCACGAGACCCGAGGGATGCGCCGACGCCGCCATCGGCAGCGTGAATTCAGCGCCCGCCTTGCGCGCGACTTCGATGAATCCGCCCAGGGAGGTGTTGGTGCCTTCGGCTTCCTTGATGGCTGCCGGACCGCCGAGAGCGCCGGCGCGGGAGAAAGAATCGATCGGGGTAGGCAGCGGCGAGAACGTATTGGTCTCGTGCATCATCATCGCGATTGCAAATTTCTTCGCCAATTCTCTCTCCCAACGTAAGCCAAGTCCTTGAGCAATTTACAGAAATGCGTGCAGTGTGCGGATTGCCACAGCTTTGCGCACGCTGCAAACCTGCCCCGCATGATCGTTGTGCGTTGCAAAAAAGCCACACCCGAACCACCACATAAAGCAGGGTTAAATATGTGAATTCAGGGCCTTTTTTCCCTCTTGAATTTCCTTCGCAACTGCACCATTCTTAGGGGGCAGCAAACGCCGCGTCTGCGGCCTTCATTGTTTGCTGTATGCCCGTCTTGGGCGTTTCCTCCCTAAACTCGGGCCGTGCTTGTCACGGCCCTTTTTTTTGGCTGATCGTCACAGCCTGTGCGGATGGAGCCTACTCGGCCGCTAGCGGGCGGGGCAGCAGCACCGCCTTTGCCTGATCGCCGATCTCTTCGAGGAAGCCGGCCATGAGTCTCTCGACGACGCTTGCCGTCGGCAGTCTCTCGTGGCGCGCTTCATCCATATAAAGCGCCCGATTGATTTCGATCTGCAGCGCATGCCGGCCCAGGCTGGGAGATCCATAGCGCTGCGTGCTGAAGCCGCCGGCGTAGGGTTGGTTGCGGTGAACCCTGAGGCCACGGCCGCTCAGCCAGCGCTCGGCGCAATCCACCAGGTCGGCGGCGCAGGACTCGCCATGATTGTCGCCCAGTACGATGTCGACGCGGTGGTCGCGCTCGCGCAAACCCATGCCCGACGCCGAGGACGGCATCGAATGGGCGTCGATCAGGAGGGCGCTGCCGAACAGCCGATGCGTCTGTTCGATCAGCGTCGAGAGGGCCGTATGATAGGGCCGCCAGCAGGTTTCCAGTCGCTGCTCGATTTCGCCGGACGGCACGCGGCCGCGATAGATCGCCTCGCCGCTGGCCGCCACCCTGGGGATCATGCCGAGGCCGGCGGCGACGCGGGTGGTGCGGTGATTGAGCGGCCGGGGCAGGGGGCCCTCGAACATGCCGGGGTCGAGCTCGTAGGGCTCGCGGTTGGCGTCGACGTAGGAGCGTGGAAAGCGGGCCGCCAGGAAGGGCATGCCGAGCGCGGGGGCGGCGGCGAACAGCTCGTCGACGAAGGCATCCTCGGCGCGGCGCAGCGCCGCCAGCGACACGGCGGCCTGGGCCAGGAAGGCGGCGGGGTAGACGGATCCGCTGTGGGGAGAGGCAACGACGACGGGCGCGGTCTGGCGGGACGGCAGGCGGCAATCCAAAGCGTCGTGATCAGGCGCGACCGGTAAAAACTCCATACAAGCCTCATAGCGCGCGGGACGGGGCGCGTCACGCCTTGCACCCCTCTCAATCCCTCATACTTGCCAATCCCCCATACTTGCCAATCAAACTGCCGCGATGTAGACGACCGCACTTTCCGGCGATGGGCGCGTAGCTCAGCGGTAGAGCACTGTCTTGACATGGCAGGGGTCACAGGTTCAATCCCTGTCGCGCCCACCATCGCCCCACCACAATCCCTTGTCCGATTTCTTCTCCCTCTATTCACACGAATTCGTGCGTGTTGCGTGCTGCGTCCCGCGGACGCGGGTCGCCGACGCCGCCTACAACCTCGCCGAGACGCTGCGGCTGGCCGGCGAGGGCGACAAGGCGCGCACCGCGATCATGGTGTTCCCGGAGCTTGGGCTGTCGTCCTACGCCATCGAGGACCTGCTGCTGCAGGACGCGCTCCTCGATCAGGTCGAGAGGTCGATCGCCGAGGTGGTGGCGGCCTCGAACAAGCTCTTTCCCATCCTGATCGTCGGCGCCCCGTTGCGCGTAGCGAGCCGGCTTTACAACGCCGCCATCGTCATCCATCGCGGCGTGATCCTGGGCGTGGTGCCCAAGACCTACCTGCCGAACTACCGCGAATTCTACGAAAAGCGCCACTTCGTCTCGGGCGCCAACGTCGTCGAGAGCCAGATCAAGCTCGCCGGCCAGGAAGTGCCGTTCGGCACCGACCTGCTGTTCCGGTCGACCGGCACCGTACCGGTCACCTTCCATGTCGAGATCTGCGAGGACATCTGGGTGCCGGTGCCGCCCTCGAGCCACGCGGCGCTGGCCGGTGCCGAGGTGCTCGTCAACCTGTCGGCCAGCAACATCACCATCGGCAAGGCCGAGGCACGCCGCCTGCTGTGCGGCAGCCAGTCGGCGCGCGGCATCGCGGCCTACGCCTATTCGGCCTCCGGGCCGGGCGAGTCGACGACCGATCTGGCGTGGGACGGCCACGCCGCGATCTACGAATGCGGCGACCAGCTGGTCGAATCGCCGCGCTTCGAGAAGGACTCGACCATGGTGCGCGCCGACGTCGATCTCGGCCGCATTCGCCAGGAGCGGCTGCGCAACAACGGCTTCGCCGACTGCGCCATGCTGGAGGGCGAGAAGGTCGCGCGCTTCCGCAAGGTGCGCTTCGAGCTCGACGCGCCGCGCAACAGCGTGGCCCTGGACCGCGCGGTCGAACGTTTTCCCTATGTGCCGTCGGACCCGGCCAAGCTGCGCGACAATTGCTACGAGGCCTACAACATCCAGATCCAGGGCCTGGCACAGCGCCTGCGGTCGAGCCGTGTCCAGCAGGCGATCATCGGTGTCTCGGGCGGCCTCGATTCGACCCAGGCCTTGATGGTGACCTGCCGGGCGATGGATCAGCTCGGCCTGCCGCGCCAGAACGTGCTGGCCTATACCCTGCCGGGCTTCGGCACGTCGGACAAAACCCACAAGAACGCCTGGCGGCTGATGACGGCGCTGGGCGTGACGGCGGCCGAGATCGACATCAAGCCGGCAGCCCACCAGATGCTGGCCGACATCGGCCATCCCTTCGCCGGGGGCAAGAAGGTCTACGACATCACCTTCGAGAACGTGCAGGCGGGGCTGCGCACCGATTACCTGTTCCGCCTGGCCAACCAGCACAACGGCATGGTGGTGGGCACCGGCGATCTCTCCGAGCTCGGGCTGGGCTGGTGCACCTACGGCGTCGGCGATCACATGTCGCACTACAATCCCAACGGCTCGGTTTCCAAGACGCTGATCCAGCACCTGATCCGCTTCGTCGCCGCCTCGGGCGATGTCGACGAGGGGACGGCCGCGATCCTGCACGACATCCTCGACACCGAAATCTCGCCGGAACTGATCCCGGCCGGCGACAAGGGCGCGGTCCAGTCGACCGAGCAGTCGGTCGGGCCCTATGCGCTGCAGGACTTCAATCTCTTCTATCTGACGCGGCTCGGCTACCGGCCTTCCAAGATCGCTTTCCTCGCCTGGAACGCCTGGCACGATGCCGAGAAGGGCACGTGGCCGGTAAACCTGCCGGCCGGTACGCGGCGCGCCTACACCCTGGCCGAGATCCGGCAGTGGCTCGAATTGTTCCTGCGCCGCTTTTTCACCAACCAGTTCAAGCGCTCGGCGCTGCCCAACGGGCCGAAAATCTCCTCGGGCGGCTCGTTGTCGCCTCGGGGCGATTGGCGGGCGCCGTCGGACGGCAGTCCGGACGTCTGGTTGGCCGAGCTGGCTGCGGTTCCCCAGACCAAGAAATAATAAATTGTCACCGGCTGACGGTTGAACGCCGCCGCGTCGCCTCCCTACATCCTTGCCGATTGGCAAGGGAGGAATGCGATGGCCGATCCGACGCTCAATATCTCATCCGAGAACGTCTGCTTCATCATCGTAAAAGCGCGCGAATTCGATGTGCAGGATATGGTAACCGATCCTGACTCTGGGTCCAATGCCACCGACGACCAAATGGCGTCGGTGCTCGAGGCGCATTCGGACGATCCGACCCTCGAGGAACTCCGGACCTTCATCAACGCCTTGAGCGACGAGGAGCAGACCGACCTCGTCGCCCTGATGTGGCTCGGCCGCGGCGACGGGACTCTGGAGGACTGGATCGACCTGCGCGACGAGGCGCAGCGCCAGCACAATAACCGCACTGCGGCTTATCTCCTCGGCGAGCCGCTGCTGGCGGACCATCTCGAGGAAGGCCTGTCGCAGTTCGGATTGTCGTGCGAGGAATTCGAAATCGACCATCTCTGACCCTGAGCAGAGGCGAAGGGCTTCCACCCTTCACCGTCTGACCGTACAAATAGGCATCGGAGGAACGTCGATGCCGCTCAAGATCAAGAAGACCGTGAAGCAGATGGTCGACGAGGCCAATGGCCAGATCGAAACCCTGCCGACCGCCGACGCCATCAAGCTGCATGGCCAGCTTGGCGTCACCTTCATCGATATCCGCGACCCGCGCGAGCTGTGGCGCGACGGCACGATCCCTGGCGCCATCAACGTGACGCGCGGCATGCTCGAGATGTGGATCGATCCCGAGAGTCCCTACGCCAAGGACTATTTCCAGACCGGCAACAAGTTCGTGTTCTTCTGCGCCGGCGCCTGGCGGTCGGCGC
>Ga0193726_1000912_pt1 | contig 26458 bp, 17 predicted proteins | sample H2c1metaG_FD_144928 | JGI IMG/M metagenome (GOLD analysis project Ga0193726, IMG submission 144928) | Soil microbial communities from a riparian zone of the East river system, Colorado, United States - H2c1 | ecosystem: Environmental > Terrestrial > Soil > Riparian zone | place: USA: East River...
CAATGCTGCCAGGACGGCCGCGAAAACGGGCCGCGCAACTGAACCGGCGGCCGGGTCCAATCAGCGCACGACGATGTTGACGAGCTTGCCCGGAACAACAATCACTTTGACGATCTGCTTGCCGGCGACCGCCGCCTTGATCTTTTCGTCGGCCCGGGCGGATGCCTCTAGAGTATCCGGCGCAGCATCCGCGGGGGCGCGGACCAGGCCTCGCAGCTTGCCATTGATTTGCACCGGCACTTCGATTTCGTCTTCCCTGGCGAGCGCGGCATCGTACCTGGGCCAGGGCGCACGCAGCAGACTTTCCTTCTCGCCCAGCATTTCCCACAGTTCGTGCGCCAGATAGGGAGCGAAGGGTGCGAGCAGCAGCGCGAGGTCGCGCTGCACTTCCGCCAAGAGCGAAGCCGGGACTGATTCCGAAGCCGTGCGAGTCGCGTTGTCCTCAAGACTGTAAAGTTCATTCACCAACTCCATGGTGGCGGCGATGCAGGTATTGAAGTGCCAGCGCCCTTGGAAATCGTCGGTGACGCGCTTGATCGTCTGGTGAAGTTTGCGCTGAATCTGGCGCGCCGCAGGCGGGAGAGATGTTGCTGGCAACGCTTTCTCCGGCGGCGTCCCGGCAGGGCGGGTGTTCCGGGCCACAAACCTGTACACGCGTCCGAGGAATCGTTGGATGCCTTCGATGCCAAGATCCTGCCAGTCGAGATCGCGATCCGGTGGCGCGGCGAACAAGCTATACATGCGAGCGCTGTCGGCGCCATAGCGGGCGACCATGTCGTCGGGAGAGACGACATTGCCCACGCTCTTGGACATTTTCGCTCCGCCCTTGATCACCATGCCTTGAGTGAACAAACGGTCGGCAGGCTCGTCGTTCTTTATCAATCCCATATCGCGCATCACCTTGGTCCAGAAGCGCGAATAAATGAGGTGGAGAATGGCGTGCTCGACGCCGCCAATGTATTGATCGATGGGAAACCAGTAAGCGATTTTCTTGGAATCGAACGGGGCTTGGCGGTTGTGAGCGTCGGTGTAGCGATAAAAATACCAGGACGAATCGACGAAGGTATCCATGGTGTCGGTCTCGCGCCGGGCTGGGCCTCCACACCGGGGACAGGTGGCATGGACGAAATCCGGAACGCGGCCGAGCGGTGAGCCTCCGGTCAGGGTGATATCGACGTTTTCCGGCAAGATTACGGGAAGATCTTCTTCCGGCACGGGAACGATGCCGTCTTTCTCGCAATAGAGCATGGGAATCGGGGTGCCCCAGTAACGCTGGCGAGAGATTCCCCAGTCTTTCAACCGGTAAGTGACAGTTGCCTTGCCAAAGCCATCTCGTTCGGCCTTTGCGGCCATGTCCTGAATGGCTGCTTCGCAATCGAGACCGCTGAAAGAGCCGGAGTTCACCAGAGTGCCATTCAGGGTCGTGAACGGGAGCGGGGGCTCCGCGATGGTCTCGTCGATATTCGCTGCCCGGGGAACAATTGCCAGCCGAATTTCCAATTCATATTTCTTGGCGAATTCGTAGTCGCGCTCGTCGTGGGCGGGTACGCTCATGATGGCCCCGGTGCCGTAGTCCATGAGAATGTAGTTGGCGACCCAGATCGGCACGCGCTCGCCGTTGTACGGATTCACGGCAAAGCGGCCGGTGTTCACCCCGTGCTTTTCGATGGCACCGATGTCGCCGACTTCCTTGGCTTTGCGCTGTTCGGCGATGAGCTGGTTCACCTCCGCACGGAGCAGATCGTTATGGGCGGCGAATTCGGCGATCAATGGATGTTCGGGTGCCAGCTGAATCGACGTCGCACCATAAATGGTATCGACGCGGGTGGTAAACACGGTGATCGTGGCTGCGTGCGATCCAGCGGGCACGTCGAGTTTGAAGTCGACCAGCGTGCCCTCACTGCGGCCGATCCAATTGCGCTGCATGGTGCGCACTTTTTCGGGCCAGCCATCGAGCTTCTCCAGATCGCACGCAGGTTCGTCCGCATATTGCGTGATCCGCAGGAACCATTGCTCGAGGTCTCGCTGTTCGACGACGGTATCTTCGTGGCGCCAGCACCGTCCGCCGACGACCTGCTCGTTGGCCAGCACCGTCGCGCACTTGGGACACCAATTCACTCGGCTTTTCTTACGATATGCGAGGTTTCGCTCGTAGAACTTCAGGAAAAACCACTGGTTCCATTTGTAATAATCAGGCAAGCAAGTCGTGACTTCGCGGGCCCAGTCGTAGGCAAAACCCAGGCGCTTCATCTGCCGCTTCATGTTGGCGATGTTGCGAAGTGTCCATTCGCGCGGAGGCGTGTTGTTCTGGATGGCGGCGTTCTCGGCGGGAAGACCGAACGAATCCCATCCCATGGGATGGAGCACGTTGTATCCGTTCATCCACATGTAGCGAGCGAGGGCGTCGCCGATGGCATAGTTACGCACGTGCCCCATGTGCAGCGCGCCCGAAGGATACGGCAACATTTCCAACACATAATACTTGGGCTTGATGGAGTCGGGCTCGGCGGCATAGAGAGAGTCGTCTTGCCGCCAGCGTTCGGACCACTTGGCCTCGATGCGCTGGGCGTCGTAGCGGATTTCATCGGGGCGGCTGTCCCGGGGGACGGATGAACTTTCTTGCTGTGGCATAGAAGGGATCTTTGGGTCCTACGTAATCCTCCATTTTACAACGAGTGGTTGGCGACGACCGCTTGCTTCGACAGCCGGGGCAGCCCTCCCACCGGCGCCGCGACGGGAAGGGCCTTGCACAAAAATCGCGGAACCACGGCGCCCCGCGACGGCCCATCCATCTACCTCCCGGCGGCGGCTGACGGGCAGAACCGACACCGTGACGCTTTCGTCTGGAATGTCGCCGAACTGCGCCACTCCGTCATCATTCCCGGTTGTTTCGGTTGATTCAGGGCGACGATGAACCTACGACATTCGTAAGGGTACCAATCGGCGGGATGGTAATTCGAATTTCGTCGTCCATCTTTAATGTGAACGAATCGGGAGGAACAACTCCCGTTCCGGTGAACAGAAAACAGCCGCGGGGAAAGCTGTTATTGCGGTACAGATATTGCACCAGTTCAGCGGGATCGCGCTTGAGTTCCTTAAGGCTGGTCGCTCCGGAGAACTCCAGCTTGCCGCCTCGCAGGATCTCCAGCTGAATCTCCGTGGAAGCGGGCAGGGCTTCGTTTGAAACCATCAGGCAAGGCCCCAGCGCGCAGCTCCGGTCGTAAACTTTCGCCTGCGGCAGATATAAAGGATTCTCGCCTTCGATATCTCGCGAGCTCATGTCGTTGCCAATGGTGTATCCGGTGATCGTTCCACCAGGCGAGACCAGCAGGACGAGTTCCGGTTCGGGGACGGACCAGGAGGCATCATCGCGAATGGCAACTTTACCGTTGTGACCGACCACGCGGTGGGGCGTCGCCTTGAAAAAAAGCTCCGGCCGTTGCGCGGTGTACACGCGATCGTAGAAGTCTCCGCCGCCGGCGCCCTTCGATTCTTGCACGCGAGCATCGCGACTGCGAAAGTAAGTGACGCCGGCGGCCCAGACTTCCTGGCTTTCAATCGGGGCCAGCAGGTCGGCCGGGTCAGGAGCTTCGACGGGCGAAGCGTTTTGAAGCAGTCGAGTGAGATGATGGCCGATATCTGCGCGGGTAATCAATGCGTCCCAGGAAGGACTTTGGACGGGAAGGAATTGTCCGCCTGTCTCCGCGAGGAAGCCATGCCTGGTGCGATAGAGTTTCATTTTGAAGATAGTGATCATACTACCTGCCCGCGTGCGGGCGCAGCAAAGACGTTGCGAGCAAGGTCCCTACGGAACTTTATGGATGAGTCGCTTCAGCGTTTCGACGTTTCTTTGATCGTCGCCGGGCTCGTAGACCGGCGTTTCGGAGATGAAGGCGGCGTGGGCCAGGCGCGGATCGCTTAACAGGCGGCGGAACGGTTGCTCCCCGATGGTTCCCTTCCCAATTTGCTGATGGCGATCAAGTCGGGAACCGCAAGCGGCTTTGGCGTCGTTGCAATGCCACACCCGCACGTTCTTGAGTCCCACGGTTGCCTGCAAATTCGTCAGTGTCTTGCGGAAGCCGGATTCGCTCACGATGTCATAGCCCGCGACGTGGGTATGGCAGGTGTCGATGCAGGCGCCGACGGGGACCAAGCCCTGCAACCGGTCCAGAATTTCCGCAACTTGTTCGAAGCTTGCACCCAGCGAATATTCGGCTCCGGCGGTGTTCTCGATCAGGATTGTGAGATTTCCCTTGGCCAAATCGAGCCCATGGGCGGCGGCGTTGATGGCGGCCGCGGTTTGCACAAGGCCGGCTTCGCGATCTGCCCCACGAAAGGATCCGGGATGGAGCACCAGGTACTCGGCGCACAATACCAAAGCACGTTCAATTTCTCCGCGAAACGCTTCGATGGATTTTTTCAGGAATAGCGGGGTAGTGCTCGCCAGGTTGATCAGGTAGTTGGCGTGAATCACCAAGGGTTTGAGGTCATACTTTTCTCGCAAGCGGGTCATCTCGTCGCAGTGGGGACGACTCAGTTCATATGGCGTCCACTGGCGGGGACTCGATGAGAATATCTGCAGCGTGGTGCAGCCGAGTCGTCCGGCGCGTTCGGCGGCATTCGGTACACCGCCGGCGCTTGAGGTATGAATGCCAATGCGCCTGTTTGACTTCTTTTGGCTTACAGAAAGGGGCATGAAGAAATTATAGTTTGGGTGACGGTAGGAACCTGCCGTCGAGGATGGCTGGCCGGCGCGCAGTCTTCGCGCGCTACCCCTGGCTTCGTCAGGGGCTAAGCTAGGTGGCTCCTCCGGAACTGCATTTCTGGGAATGTCTCCTCTGTTTTCGCGGACTCGGTTCTTCTTGCACCGGGAAGGCTGTCCCGTTTGCCCCCGCCCTGAACTAGCGATAAACTTAATGATCCGAGGTGTGTCCATGCTGGTAGTCATGCAGGCGAAGGCGACGGCGGAGCAAGTGCGCGCTGTTTGTCAGAAGATCGAGTCTTTGGGATATCGCGCCCATTCCATCCCTGGGGCTGAGCGCACCGCCATTGGCATTACCGGCAATAAAGGCGAGGTCGAGCCGGGCACACTGGATGAACTGCCTGGCGTGCAGGAAGTGATCCGAGTCACCAAGCCCTACAAGTTGGTCAGCCGCGACGTTAAGCAGGAAAATACGGTGATTCGGTTTGCCGGAACCGACGCCACGATCGGCGGGCCGGGACTGGCCATCATCGCGGGCCCCTGCGGCATTGAGTCGAGAGAACAGGCATTCGCAGTCGCTGAACGCGTCCATCAGGCGGGTGCGCAATTCTTCCGCGGTGGCGCGTACAAACCTCGCACCTCTCCCTACTCGTTTCAAGGCCTGGAAGAAAAAGGCCTGCAAATCATGGCTGAAATCCGGGACAGGTTTGGCATGAAGATTGTGACGGAAGCCATCGATCACGAATCGCTGGTGCTAGTCGAAGAATATGCCGACGTAATCCAGATTGGCGCCCGTAACATGCAGAACTTCTCTCTGCTGAAACGTGCGGGACGAGCGCGAAAGCCGGTGCTCTTGAAGCGCGGCATGTCGGCCACGCTCGAAGAATTTCTCATGGCGGCCGAATACGTGATGAGTGAAGGCAACTACGAAGTTGCCTTGTGTGAACGAGGGGTTCGCACCTTCGCTGACCACACCCGCAACACGCTCGATCTGAGCATTGTGCCTGCGGTACAGCGGCTGAGTCACCTGCCGATTTTGGTCGATCCCAGCCACGGGACGGGCAAGCGCAACAAGGTCACACCGTTGTCGCGGGCCGCTGTGGCGGTGGGCGCGGACGGATTGATCGTGGAAGTGCATCACGATCCTGACAAGGCCCTCTCGGACGGCATTCAATCCCTCTATCCCGAGCAATTCGATGAACTGATGGCGCAGGTACGGCAGATTGCGCCGGTGGTGGGAAGAACGGTTCCCGCAATTGGAGTGCACGCAGCAGCGGGACTGGGCACGTTGCCGGGCATTCAATCCCCCGCCAGCCAATAAATTGAGGAAGCTCCTCTTCATCGTTGTGGTCACCCCCATCCTGGGCGCGCTTGGCTGGTGGTATTTTAGCGAGCGTCCGTTGCCGGACAACGGGCCCGCCTATCGCGAGTACGCTTACATCACGAACGGAAAAAGTAATACGGTCAGCGTGATTGATTTGCGCAGCTTCGAGCTGGCCAAGACCATCAAAGTGGGCAACGAGCCAACCGGGCTGGCGGCAAACAGCAAAAGGAATGAAATCTATGTGGTAAATACCGGCTCCGATAACATCAGCGTGATTAACGCTGAGCAGAATGCCGTGGTGGCGATTGTCGGAGTGCATGGGAAGCCGTATTTTATCGATGTCTCGGGCGACGGGAAACGGGCATACGTGGCCAACTCCGGTTCAAACAACGTTTCCGTCATCGATCTTGATAAACGGATTGCAATCGGCATTCTTCGCGTGGGGCTTTCGCCCGGACTTGCCAGAGCTTCGCCGGACGGTGCGACGGTTGTGGTCAGCAACCGCGGCGACAACACGGTTTCACTGATCGATGCCGCCCAGCTCAAGGTGCGGAGCACCGTGCCGGTTTGCCAACAGCCCGAAGACATCGTCATCCTGCCGGACAACAGCAAAGCCTTTGTGGCCTGCGCGGGTTCTTCGCAAGTTGCGTCGATTGATTTGAAGAGCGACAAAGTGCTCGCTTTGCTTGATGTGGGGAAGACGCCCGTGCATCTGGCGTTGAAGCCCGACGGTGGCGAATTGATGGTGAGCAACTTCGATTCGGACAGCATCTCGATTATCGAGACCACCACCAACGAAGTCAGCGGCAGCTATTTGATCGGCACCAACCCGGCGCATGGCCTGGTGAGCGCCGACAATTCCCGCCTCTACGTGAGCAACTTCGGATCCAGTACCGTCTCCGTGTATGACATTGATGTCGGGAAGATGATTGCCTCTTTGCCGGTGGGGAGTCATCCGGATGGACTGGCGCTTTCGCAGAGTCAGAACTATCTGTTGATTCTGGACTCGGCGTCAGGCGACGTCACCGTCATCCAAAAACGAAAGGCGCGGAAGCTCGAGCCGACGGAGTATTCCCTGCTGACAATGATCCCGGTCGGCGTGCAGCCCAACGACATTGTGGTGAAGTCGTTCGTGGCAGGCAAGCTGGAGAAGTAGGCAACGGGCCCGGATGCGAGGCAAAGCAGGTTTCGATCGGGAGCGTAACCGGCTCTGATCTTGGACGGAGCGGGCCCTGGCGAGCCTGCACAAGAACGGCGTTTGGAGGAAGGGCGATCGCGCGCCGGGGAGTGGTTCGCCCCGACCGGGCGCGTGGGTTGGAGCTTGCCCAAGGCTTACCTGCTTGATTGCGTCATTTCTTCCGCCGCGTCGCACGCTTTGTCGCAAGCTCGCGCCTGCGAGCGGCTAGCTCGTTGCTCCGCAGCATTTCTTGTATTTTTTCCCGGAGCCGCAGGGACAAGGATCATTCCGGCCGATCTTGTCACCGCCCCGGACAACCTGCTGCACCGTCTGCAAGTCTCCAGAGCCCGCCATGCGGGCCTGATCCAGCTCCCGTTTTTTCCTACGCTGAAAGGCTTCTTCAATTTCATCCACCGAAGTCGAGACATTCCGCGGTGGACGATTGCCGTTGCCATCCCCACCCCGCCCGGGAGCTGCTCCGTCGTTGATGAAACCCTCGAGCCCGCTATCCTGCCCGCCAGCGGCGAGGGCGTTGTCGTTTGGCCGCTCCAGGATCTGCATCAGGTAGAGATACCGGACCGTGTCTTCCTGGAAGCGCTGCATCATGGCTTCGAACATATCGAAGGACTCGCGTTTGTATTCGACGAGCGGATCGTGCTGCCCGTAGCCGCGCAATCCGATGCCCTCCTTCAGATGGTCCATGTCGCGAAGGTGGTCTTTCCACTGTGAGTCCATCACGCTCAACATGATCATGCGCTCGTGGTAACGCATGGCGTCGGGGCCAATGAGAAATTCTTTGGCGTCGTAACGGGCCTTGAGCTTCTCGAAAATTGTGTCGCCGAGCTCCTGGCGGTTCAGCGTCTCCGGCTTCACGCCTTCCTCCAGGATGTCTACTCCGAAACGGGTGAAAATCGCGTCTTTGAGGCCCTTGAGGTTCCAGTCATCAGGATGCGCCTTTGCCGGACAGAACTCATCGATCAAGTCGGCAAGAATTCCAGAGACGTAATCCTCAAGAATCAGATCCTTCTGGTCGACACCCTCGAGCAAGCGGCGGCGGAGTCCGTAAACCGCTTCGCGCTGCTTATTCATCACATCGTCGTACTCCAGCAAGTGCTTGCGGGCTTCGAAGTTCTGGCCTTCCACGGCCTTCTGAGCAGCCTCAATCCGACGGCTGATCAGCCGGGATTCGATCGGAATTCCCTCTTCCATGCCAAGTCGCTGCAAAAGGTTTGAGACCCATTCCTTGGCGAAGATGCGCATCAGGTCATCTTCAAGCGAAAGGTAGAAGCGCGACGAACCGGGATCACCCTGACGGCCAGCGCGGCCCCGAAGCTGATTGTCAATGCGGCGCGCTTCGTGGCGCTCAGTGCCAAAAATGTGCAGGCCACCGGCGGCAACTACCTCATCGTGCTCTTTGTCGGTCTGCAGCTTGTAGCGATCGAAGGCTTCGATCCACTGATCGGTGGGGACAACGTATTCATTCCCGTTGTAATACCAGACGGTGCTTTTCGAATCGTCTACGTCGACCTGAATTTTTCCCTGGGCTGCGCGCAAGGGCTGGGCGATTCCTTTTTTCACGCATTCCTGCTTGGCCATGAATTCAGGATTGCCCCCCAGCAGAATGTCGGTGCCGCGGCCCGCCATATTGGTGGCAATCGTGACCATGCCTTTCCGTCCCGCCTGGGCAACGATCTCCGCTTCACGCTCGTGATACTTGGCATTGAGCACCACGTGCTTGATGCTTTTTTTCTTCAGCAGCTCTGAAAGCCGCTCGGATTTTTCGATCGATGTGGTACCCACAAGAACCGGCTGACCGGTTTGATGGAGCTTCTGCACCTCGTCGGACGCCGCGTAGTACTTCTCTTTTTCCGTCCGATAGACGACGTCCGGATTCTCCAGCCGCCGCATCTCCTTGTTGGTGGGAATCACGTTCACTTCGAGCTTGTAAATTTTGTCGAACTCAGGCGCTTCCGTCTCCGCGGTACCGGTCATGCCCGCCAGCTTCTTGTACATGCGGAAATAATTCTGAAACGTGATGGTGGCGAGAGTCTGGTTCTCACGCTCGATCTTGACGTTTTCCTTGGCTTCAACCGATTGGTGAAGACCATCGGACCAGCGACGCCCTGGCATCAGACGGCCGGTAAACTCATCGACAATAATGACTTCGCCATCCTTCACCACATATTCGACGTCGCGGTGGTAAAGCGAGTGCGCCTTGATGGCCGTCTCGACGTGATGTTTGAGATCCCAATTCTCCGGATCCGCGATATTCCCGATCCCCAACAGCCCTTCAACTTTCACCCAGCCATCGTCGGTGACCGTGATGTTGCGATGCTTTTCATCCACCACGTAGTCGCCGGTCAGTTGCGCCGGCTCGCCGGGCGGAACATCAAGCTCTTGGCCTTTTTCCAGCTTGGAGATGATGCGATTGACCCTGGCGTACTTGTCCGTCGACTCCTCGCTGGCGCCGGAAATGATGAGCGGCGTGCGGGCTTCGTCGATCAAGATGGAGTCGACTTCGTCGACGATGGAGAAATTGTGGCCGCGCTGCACGCAATCCTTCGCGTCAAACTTCATGTTGTCGCGCAGGTAGTCGAAACCGAATTCGTTGTTGGTGCCGTAGGTCACATCGGCGGCGTAGGCGTCGCGGCGCTGCTGGTCGTCGAGATCGTGGACGATGACGCCCACGCTCAATCCTAGAAAACTGTAGAGTCTGCCCATCCACTCAGAATCGCGCTTGGCCAGGTAGTCGTTCACGGTGATTACGTGCACCCCGCGGCCGCTCAGCGCATTGAGATAGACCGGGAGCGTGGCGACCAGCGTCTTGCCTTCGCCGGTCTTCATCTCGGCGATTTTTCCGTCGTGCAGGACCATGCCGCCGATCAGCTGCACATCAAAATGCCGCATGTTCAAGACCCGGCGTCCCGCCTCGCGAACCACGGCGAAGGCTTCGACGAGGATCTCACCGAGAACTTCCTGGATGGCCTTGTATCGTTCGTCTTCGAGCTGCTTTACGCGGTCGGGATCATTGGGATCGTCGACCGTTGCCGGGAGCCGGCTCAGGCGCTCCTGCACCCGCTGACGGAAGACGTCCGTCTGGGCGCGCAACTCGTCGTCGCTGAGCTTTTGCATGGCGGGCTCGAGCGCGTTGATGGCCGCAACATTGGGCATCAAACGCTTGACCTCGCGTTCGTTCTTGGTCCCGAAGACCTTCCCTAACAGAGTATTGATCAAATCAACATTCCTTCGATGGGCAGACCGGAGCCACGGCCCCCGCACTCCTTTGGTCTGTTTAGAAGCCTAGCATAGTTAGATGCAACCTGAGGCGGTAAGTCGCGGGGAGGTGTTTCACCCCTTGAGCACGGAAATAGAAGCACGGACCAGAAGCAGGGTCGCAAATGACTGAGCTTGTTCGCGAGGCCGATAAACTCAGCGGTGGTCAAGTTTTTCAGGTATATTTCCCGTCGAAGATGCCGACCTTCTACGACCGTTTTCGGGAGTGTGCGCAACGCTGGCCGGGGAACGTCGCCCTGGAGATTCAACGGCGCGACCAGCTCGAAAGTTACACCTACGCGGAAGTACTGGAGATGGCAGAATCCATCGGGCGCTGGCTCGCAGAAAACCAGTTCCAGCCGGGGACGCGCATCGCGATTCTGGCGGACAATCATCCGCGCTGGGTGGCGGCTTATCTAGGGATCATCGCGGCGGGATGCACCACGGTTCCGCTCGATACCGCGCTTCACCTCGATCAGGTCACCAAGCTGCTGAAAGACAGCGGCAGTTCCCTGATGTTCTGCGACACGAAACATCTTCCGCTGGCCCGCGACGCAGTCAAGGAAATCGGAGCGGGAATGGTCCTCACCGATGCCCCTGGCGACCAGGGCCCGGAAGGGTCCGCGCAAGTTCTAAGCGATCTTGACACCATTTTCGCGGCTGCGCATGGCAACTTCTCGCCGGTGCCGGTAGCGACCGGCGATCTGGCCTGTTTGATTTACACCTCGGGCACGACCGCCGATCCCAAAGGCGTGATGCTCACCCACGCCAATATCCTGGGCGAAGTTGAGGCGGTCTTCGCCTGGGTTGACATCGGCCCGGGCGATGCCCTCCTCGGCGTGCTGCCTCTCTTCCATGTGCTTTCGCAGATGGCCAACCTTCTGTTGCCCTTGGTAAAGGGCTCGCGAGTCGTCTATCTCGAAACCCTCAATACCAGCGAACTGTTGCGGGCGCTGCAAGAGCGGCAGATCACGGCATTCGCGGTTGTGCCACAATTTTTCTATTTGATCCACGAGCGCATTTTCAAGGAAATCGGCAAACGCGGCAAGCTGACCCGAACTGCGTTCCGGGCCATGAGGTCCACCACGCGCCTGGCCCGGCGATTCGGCTGGAACACCGGAAAACTTTTCTTCGGGCGAATTCACAATACCTTCGGCGGCAAGATGCGTTATCTGGTCACGGGAGGCTCGCGATTTGATCCCCAGATCGGGCGCGACTTTCACTCACTAGGAATCGATGTCCTGCAGGCGTACGGCCTCACCGAAACCAGCGCGGCCGCCTTTGCAACCTCGCCGGATGACAACGTCATTGGCTCGGTGGGCAAGCCTCTGCCTGGCGTGGAGTCGAAAATTGCCGACCCCCAGCCGCAAGACGCAGGTCCGGACATTGGCGAGATCACGATTCGCGGCGCAATCGTGATGAAAGGCTATTGGAACCGCCCGGATGCTACGGCGGCTGTACTCAAAGACGGATGGTTCCACACCGGCGATCTCGGCCGCTTTGATGCCGACGGCAACCTGTTCATCACCGGCCGCATGAAAGAAGTCATCGTCCTGAGCAACGGGAAGAATATTTATCCCGAAGAGATTGAAGCGCATTACTCAAAGTCCGCATTCATTAAGGAAATCGCGGTCATGGGCCTCGAAGGGCCACCCGGCGACCCCAGCGCCGAGCGGCTGCATGCCGTGGTCGTGCCCAACTTCGATGTCCTGAAGGAGCGCAAGGTGGTCAATTCCAAAGAGGTGATCCGCTGGGACATTGAAGGGCTGTCGGCGGACCTGGCTTCGACCAAGCGCATTGGAAGTTACGAGATCTGGCAGGAGGACTTGCCGCGTACCACCACGCGCAAGCTGAAACGCTTCGAGATAGAAAAGCGGGCCCGGGAGAATCAGGCGTCCGGGGCGAAGGACGACGGACCGGGTGCCGCCGGCCGTCCGTTGACCACCGAGGAAACTGCGTGGCTGGAAAATCCGGACGTGGGGCGCGCGCTAAGCGTCATGCGCGAATATTCGAAGCCTGCGCCTCCTACGATCCGCCCTGGGGACAATCTCGAACTGGATCTGGGGCTCGACTCCATGTCTCGCGTGGAACTTCTGGTGGCATTGGAACAGGAGATTGGCGGAGATGTGGAAGAGTCTCGGCTGGGTGGGATCTACACCGTGCGTGAACTGGTCGATACCATCCGCGAAAGCGCAGCGAGTGGCAAGAAGGTGGCCCGCACGGAGTTTGCGGGATGGAAGGCGGTGCTGCACGAGGATCCGGAGGAACCCGAAGTGCTCGCACTGAAAGACTCCGGACGGTTTGGCGAAGCGGTGTTGTACTTTCTCACGCGGATCGTACAGCTTCTCTCTCATGTATTTTTTCGCTTACGAGTGAACGGGCTCGACAAGCTGCCCGCAAGCGGGCCTTTCATTATTTCTTCCAACCACCAGAGTTATCTGGACCCGATCATCATGAGCAGCATTCTTCCGTGGAGAATATTTCGCGGCATATTTTCCGTGGGGACGAGCGAAATCTTCGGCTCCGGCCTCATGCGGGTGCTGGCACGATGGCTGCGGGTGGTGGTGCTGGATCCGGATGCAAATCTGATTCCCGCCATGCGCGCGGGCGCGTATGGCCTGAGGAATGGGCGGGTGCTGATTCTCTACCCCGAGGGCGAGCGCAGCATTGACGGCACGCCGAGGATTTTCAAGAAGGGCGCGGCGATTCTTTCCACCCATCTTCAGGTGCCGGTTGTGCCAGTCGCCATCGAGGGTTTCTATGAAGCGTGGCCGCGCGGCAAGAGCTTCCAGAAGTGGGCTCCGCTGAAGATCACTTTCGGTGATCCGATTCAGCCTCCGCCGGAAACCGAGGCGTCTGAAGCCGACTACGAGAAGCTTACGGCGGTGGTAAAACAGCGAGTGGTCGGGATGTGGGATGAGCTGCGGAAACAGCCTGCATGACCAGGCTCTTTGTTCATTTCGCGCGCGGATGTGTCTGATCGTACACCTGCAATACCTGTTTCATCGACAGCTGCGTATAGCGCTGCGTGGTCGAAAGCCGTTCGTGGCCCAGCATCTCCTGGATGGCACGCAAATCGGCTCCCTCTTCGAGCATGTGGGTGCCGAACGCGTGGCGCAGAGTATGCGGATGGACATCGGGAGACAGTCCCTTGGCGACGGCTATTTTTTTTATGATGCGCCCGGCGCTGCGGGTGGTAAGGCGGCCGCCGCGCTGATTGATCACCAAAGCAGGCGTGCCCTTCTTGCACTCCGAGAGCCGCAGTTGGCGGGTGGGCAGGTAAGCAGCAAGGGCTCGCTTTACCGAATCGCCAAATGGCACGTAGCGTTCCTTCTTCCCTTTGCCGCGAATGAGGATGGCTTCGGCGCTCAGGCGAATGTCGCCGAGATTGATTCCGATCAACTCCGAGTTGCGGATGCCGCAACCATAAAGCAGTTCGAGCATCAGCAAATCGCGCTCGGGAAACGAAGCCACCTCCGGCATTTTCCCGTCGAGCACCGCGTTCATCTCTTCGATGGTGGGGACGCGCGGTAGTTTCTTCGGCAACTTCGGGGTTGAAACCAGGGCCGCGGGATTTTGTTCGACAACCCCCTCCTGGGCCAGCCAATGATAAAGCGAGCGCACCGCCGCCAAAGAGCGTGCCACCGATGCCTTCTCCAACCCCCGCTCGTAAAGATGCGAAAGAAATCCTCGAATGACGAGGTGGTCGATGCTCTGCCAGCCGCGCGCGCCCGCATAGGCCGAGAAGCGTGCGAGGTCTCCGGTGTAGGCCTTGATCGTGTGAACCGAGGCGTTGCGCACCAGCAGATTCCGCAGGAACTGCGCGACACTCTTCTCGACGATGGTCTTAGCCTGCTTCTGGTCGGTCATGGCTCATTCCGCACGGACTCACCGCGTCCCAGATCCATGCCAGCGCCCGCTCATCCGGAGCAAGCGGTCCTGGCGTCCCGAACGATCTCTCTATTCGCCCCGCGCCAAGGCTCGAACCATGCGTTTGCTGATCCGCAACGGCGGCGCCGGGAGACTGGTTCATCTCGCCTTCGCTCTGGGATGATGCCTTTGATAGACGTTCTTGAGCCGGTCCAGGGCCAGGTGGGTATAGGCCTGCGTGGTTGAAATATCGGCATGCCCAAGAATGGTTTGCACGGTGCGCAGATCGGCTCCGTTCTCCACCATATGCGTCGCACAACTGTGACGGAGCATGTGCGGACTGGCGTTGCGTCCCATCGCTGCCGAGGCCGCCCGCACCATCTGCCAAACTCGCTGCCGGGTGAGCATCCGCCTTCCGCGGCCCACAAATAAAAGCGGCGAGTTCGTGAGCGTATTGGTTTTCGGGTCGTTCATCAGAGCAGGGCGCGAACGCTTCAGGTATGCGGCAAGAGCGTCTTGCGCGGGTCGCCCCAAGGGAACAATCCGCTCTTTGTCCCCCTTGCCGCGCACTAGCAGGCACCCGAGTTCAAGCTTCAGGTCCGCCAGCTTGACGTTGGTGATTTCCGACACCCGCAGCGCGCCGGCGTAGAAAACCTCCAGCATGGCCCGGTTTCTTGTGGCAATCGCTTCGGACTCCTGGTTGCCCGGCGCGCCTCGCGGGCTCTGCAGCACGGTCTCCATTTCGTCGCGGGCCAAGGCTTTCGGCAAGACTTTCCATTGCTTCGGCGAATCGATGTTTAGCGTGGGATCGTGCTCGACGAGCTTGTCGAGCAGCAAGTATCGATAGAAGTGACGGAGCGCCGACAGCTTTCTTCCCACCGAGCGCCCGTCCACAGAATTGGCAAACAGCTGCTCGATGAAATCGCGCACATCACTTCGCCGGGCGCTCGAAAGACTCCGCCTGTGCTTCTCGAGGAATGCCGCAAACTGTCCGAGATCGGTGGTGTAGGCCGCAATGGTCAACCGCGCCAGCCCCTTCTCGACCTTCAGGTAGGCAACGAATCCTGAGACCAAGCGCGAGTTGGTTTCGGAAGACACAGAATGAAGTATGCGCGTTCCCCGGACGCCAAGAAAAGTGATGAGATGGATGCGGCAGAAAATGATCCACCGCCAGGGACACTACCCACGCGCAGGACGCTTAATTCTGTCCCACTTCTCTGAGCACTTCCATGGCATACAGCGCACCTTGCGGCGTTTCTTCGTGCTTGAAGTAAACAAAGGCATTTCGGCCGGCACCCAGATGCTCCTGAATGCGCGCAACCATGGCGCCACGCTCTTCCGCAGTGTAGGTCGGCTTGCGAAAGCGGTAATAGGCGAAATCCGAGGTCACCACATCCGGCGTGGTTCGCTCTTCGGTTTCAGCGACACACAACGCCCGATTGTGAGCTTTTAGCAAGGCGAAGATTTCTTCCGTGAACCAGGATTGGTGCCGGAACTCGAACGCCGAAGCTACGCCACGCGGCAGGGTAACCAGGAATTCTTCGAGGACTTTCAGATCAATCTTCAGATTGGGCGGCAACTGGAATAGCAGCGGCCCCAACTTTCCCGCCCGGGCCAAAGGTTCTATGGTGCTCAAGAAGCGCGGCATGAAGTCGGCTGTATTTTTCAGGCGCTTGATGTGGGTAATCACCTGGTGCGCTTTAACGCCAAACCGGAACCCCTCGGGCGATTCCCCAATCCACTTCTGGGCGGTGGTTTCTTTGAGCAGTTGGCGGAAAGTAAAATTAACTTCGACGGTGTTGAGTTGCGTGGCATAGTGCTGCAGGAAGTTCTTCTGCGCAAGCTTGGCGGGATAGAAGTCGGGCTTCCACGTCGGATACGCCCATCCCGAAGTGCCGACGTAGAGTAGCGCCATCGATGGCTCCTGGAAATCTGAAGAATTATAGCTTGCAGGATCTTCCCCTCGCGGACCGCTACTTCCCGAACCAACTCTCAGTCATCCGGGCGCAGGGAAATTGCGCGAAGGGCACATTCCGAAGGGCAGTTTCCATGGAGTCGAGGACCCTTCGCCCGTGCCTACTTTTTTTTCTTCGCTCGAGCCCTCTTGGGCGCTGCGGTCTTGGCGGAAGCCGCCTTCTTGACGCGCGATGTAGGCGGCTTCTCCGCCCGGCCCGCAATTTCCAGGTCGGACTCGGCCCCCTCGATCGCCTCGAACTTGGGGAGTTTCTGCTTCACCGTAAGCAGGGGAGCGAACAGGTCTCCCATTTTCTCGACCCGCTTGAGAACCTGTCCGGCTTCGAAAACCAGCAAATTCGGGGCTTTCTTCTTCAGCGCCTGCTCAACTTCCTCCCACTGCACCGGGGTCGAAACCGTAGGGTGTTCTCGCGCTCGCAACGAGTACAGGCTGATGGTGGTCTTGTGCTCGTCGTTCTGGCTCCAGTCCACCAACACCTTCCCTACCCGCAATTGCTTCTTCATGTCGGAGACGACGAGATCTCTGTGCTGATCTTCCAGCAATCGGGCCAGGGCATGGGCAAAGGACTTGGTCGAATCGTAGTTCGTGGCTGTATTCAACGGCACATAAATTTGCAGTCCCTTCGAACCCGAGGTCTTGGGAAAACTCCGCAGGCCGAAATGGTCGAAGATCTCCCGCAGCCACACTCCCACCTGACAGCACTGAATGATATTCGCCGGCGGGCCGGGATCGAGATCGAAGACCATGGCGCGCGGACACTCCATATCCTTCGCAAGCGAGAGCGACGGGTGCAATTCGATGGCAGCCAGGTTCGCCATCCAAACCACCGTGGCGAGGTTGTTGGCCAGAAGGTAATGGACCGTGCGTTGGTTTCCTTCGCTCCAAATCGGCGTGGTCTGGATCCAGTCGGGGCGATGCTTGGTGGCATTCTTTTCGAAGAAAAACTCCTGATCCACTCCTCCTGGATAGCGTTTCAGGGTGAGCGGGTGTTCCGTCAGATGCGGTACCAGGACCGGGGCAATCCGGGCGTAGTAGTCGATGACCTGGCCTTTGGTAAAGCCGGCCGCTGGATACAGGATTTTATCCAGATTGGTCAGCGTCAGCTGCCTGCCTTCGATTTCGATTGTCTGCGATTTGCTCACATGGCCTCGTTCGAATTGGTCAACGTTTTAGACATCATAGGGGATCGCGGAATTGGATGCCCGAGCGGCCTCTCGAAGCTGCACCCGCTCCGCCGACCGGACGTTTGCTCTTGGCGAAAAAGGCCTCGAGCCGCATGCCAGCTCCCTCGCTAGGCTGAAAACCGGGAATGAGTGCACAGGAACCAGGGAGCAGTTTGACATGTCCCGGTTTGCCACGTAGTTTCAGACTTTTGCCCCTTTTGTGCGTCTAACGTGTTGGAGGCCCGATGAAACAAACCCTGCGACCCCTAGTTTTCGCTTGCTTGCTGACTGGACTGGCTGCCGCTCAAGACCTGGCTTCCTTCGAGAAACAGGTTACGCTCAAGAAACTCCCCAACGGATTGACCGTGATCCTCTGTGAGCGCCCCGAAGCGCCGGTTTTCTCCTTCTACACTCACGTGGACGCCGGCTCCGCCCAGGATCCTCGGGGTCAGACGGGGATGGCACACATGTTCGAGCATATGGCATTCAAGGGCACCGACACCATCGGCACCAAAGATTATCCCGCCGAAAAAGTTGCGCTGGAAAAAATTGAGACAGCGTACGCGGCCTATATCAAAGAACGAGACCGCCGCGTGGGGCACGACGAAGCCAAGACCAAGGAATTAGAGAAGACTTGGCAGGACGCGGTGAAGGACGCAAACCAGTACGTGATTCCCAATCAGTTTCCTCAGATCCTGGAAAGCAACGGCGCCGAGGGTTTAAACGCCAGCACCGACTACGACGAAACCGACTATCACTATTCTCTTCCGGAAAACCGGCTTGAACTGTGGGCGTACCTGGAGTCGGAACGCTTTATCCATCCGGTGATGCGCGAGTTTTACAAAGAACGCAACGTGGTGATTGAAGAGCGGCGGATGCGGACGGACAGCAATCCGGTGGGGCGTTTGCTGGAACAGTTTATTTCCGCATCCTTTCAAGCCAATCAATATCATCAGCCAACCATTGGCTGGATGGCAGATCTCAACACATTTTCCGCAACCGACGCACAACAGTTTTTTGAGCAGTATTATGTCCCCTCGAATATGGTGGTGGCGATTGCGGGGGATCTCAAAGCCTCCCAGGCAATGCCAATCATCGAGAAATATTTCGGTCGAATCCCATCCCATGAGAAGCCGGACGAAAGGACGACCACCGAGCCGCCGCAAAACTCCGAGCGGAGGGTAGTGCTGCACGAAACCGCGCAGCCGTTGTATCTCGAGGGTTATCACCGGCCCGACTATCGCGATCCGGACGATGCCGTTTACGACGCAATTACCGATCTCATGTCCAGCGGCCGCACCTCGCGCCTCTACCGGGCTCTGGTGCGAGACAAGAAAATTGCCGCCTATTCGGCTGGATTCTCCGGACTTCCCGGCAACAAGTACCCACATCTGTTCGCGTTTTATGCCTTCACCATGCCCGGCCACAAGCCGGAGGAAGTGGCGGAAGCCATTCACGTTGAAATCGAGCGCCTGAAGAATGAAGACATCAGCGATGAGGAACTGAAGATGATTAAGACCCGGACCAAAGTCAGCTTGCTCCGCGGTTTGGACAGCAACGAGGGCTTGGCGTCGCAGTTGGCGATCTATCAGGCGCGCTATGACGACTGGCGCGAGCTCTTTAAAAGCGTGGATCGCATCGACAAAGTCACGAAGCAGGACATCCGCCGCGTGGCCAAGCAAATTTTTGTCCCCAACAATCGGACCGTGGGAATTATAGAAACCACGCCTCCATCTGCGCAGGCTGGCAAGGGAGGTGCGGAATGAAGCGACCTTCTCTGATTGCCGTGGGTGTTGTTCTCGTGGCGGTTGCCGTACCGCAGGTGCTGGCCCAGGCCGCATGGCAAAAAATCCCGGTCCCGCCACTGAAGGCTTTCCATCCCCAGGAACCCAAGCGAATTGAGCTGCCGGACGGCATGGTGATCTTTCTGCAGGAGGATCATGAATTGCCCTTGATTGAAGGCACGGCCCGCATTCGCGGCGGATCCCGCGAGGAACCTGCCGGCAAGACTGGCATGCTGGATGTCTATGGCGAGTCCTGGCGCACCGGCGGAACCAAGGCTCAGAGCGGTGATCAGCTCGACGACTTCCTCGAGGTCCGGGCCGCCAAAGTCGAGACGAACAACAACGCTGATTCGACGACCATCGGACTCTCCTGCCTGAAGGATGATTTCGATGATGTGTTCAAGGTCTTCACCGAGGTGCTCCGCGCGCCCGAGTTCCGTGAGGACAAAGTGGATCTCGCCCGAAAGGAAAATTTCGACGCCATTTCGCGGCGCAATGATGATGCCGAGGGCATCGCGGGGCGGGAGGCGTTCAAGCTGGCCTACGGAGCGGACAATCCGTACACTCGCCAGGCGGAGTACGCAACCATCGCCGCGGTGACCCGGCAAGACTTGCTCGACTGGCACCGCAAATACGTTCATCCCAACAACATGATTTTGGGCCTCGTCGGCGACTTCGATTCCGCTGCCATGGAAGCCAAGCTGCGTAAGGCTTTCGCCGCATGGCCGAAAGGCCCGGCCTGGCAGAAACCGGACCTTCAATTCCACCCCGCCAAACCTGGTTACTACCTGATTCCGAAAGAGGATGTGAACCAGAGCAGCATTCACATGGTCGGGCTCGGCACGCGCCGGGACAATCCGGACTACTACGCGATCGAAGTGTTCAACGAAGCGTTCGGCGGTGGCTTTTCTTCGCGCCTATTCCGCAACATTCGCACCGCGCAGGGTCTGGCCTATTCGGTGGGCGGCGGAGTGGGCACAAGATTCGACCATCCCGGCACGGTGCAGCTGGTGATGGCGACCAAGAGCGGCACGACCATTGAGGCAGTGCAAGCGCTCTACGCACAGATCGATGACCTAGGAAAGAACCCGATTTCGCAAGATGAAATTAAGACCGCGAAAGACGCGATCCTGAATTCATTTGTCTTCAACTTCGATTCGCCTGATAAGGTCCTGCGCGAACGGATGGCGTACGAATTCTACGGATACCCGCAGGATTTCCTGGAACGCTATCGGGTCGGAATCGAAAAAACAGGTCCCGCGGACGTGGCGCGTGCTGCCTCGAAGTATCTCCACAAAGATCAGCTGTCGGTTCTGGTGGTTGGCAATACTTCCGAATTCGACAAACCGCTGTCGTCTCTGGGTGCAGTGACCAGCGTCGACATCAGCATTCCCCCGCCCCCGGCCGAAAAATCTGAAGCACCCACCGCCAAATCCGTTGGCTCGAATCCAGAGGGCAAAGCCGTGGCCGCGAGAGTGGTCGAAGCCATGGGGGGCTTCGACAAGTTGCAAGCGGTGAAATCGATGCGGGCGAGTCTCACCGAAAGCGAAGGGGGAACGCCGACGCCCTTGGTGGTGACCATCCTGTTCCCTGATCGAATGCACGTCGACGTCCAGACCCCGCAGGGAACATTGGCGATTGTGGTCACTCCCGACGCGGGTTTCATGTCGGCGGAGGGGCAGGGCTCACGCGGCCTGCCTCCAGAACAAAGCGCGGACACCATGGCCCAGCTCCACCATGATCCGATTTATCTGGCGCAACATATCAATGATCCGGCGTTTACCTTTCACGCCGGCGGAACTCAAAAGATTGGCGACGTGGAAACCACGATCGTGGACATCGGCGGCGGTGTGCCCTGGATTCGCTGGTATGTCGATCCCAAAAGTGGCCACGTTCTGCGCGAGGCTTACAAGAGTTTGGGACAATCCGGCCCCATGGATGGCGAAACCGACCTGAGCGACTTCAGAACCGTGGACGGAGTCACCCTGCCTTACCTTCACCAGAATCGGGAGAACGGAAAGGATTCCGGCGTTGCGAAGTACGAAAGCGTCCAGCTCAATCCGCCGCTGGATCCGAAGCTGTTTGAGAAGCCTGCAGCAAGCTCCAAGCCAGCCCAGTAACCTAGAGATGGTTCCGAATCACCGCCGCTCACCGCTCCGGTCGGGACCGGTGCCTCATCGGTCGCGAGGAAAGCGCGGCGATCCTGCGCGAGCCCCGGGTGATTCCCGGCAGCCAAGCACCCCTGTCGCGAGCGCCGCCACCCGGCCGTTCGGAGGGAATGACTCACAGCCGGGCCGATCCATACTTAACTTACGGTGAGCGAAAATCGCTATTGACATGTCCGTCCGGCAAGCATAGTCTCGGACCTGTAAAGGCGAATAAAAAGCGAATCTGCGCCATGTCTTCTCTTCCCCTATTCGACGACTCCGCGCCCCAGCTGATCGGCATCGCCCGGATGGCCGCCCAGGGCGATTCCCTGCGCGAGGGTCGCGACGTCGAATACTTCGCCCTTCCGGTCCGGTCCCTGCTGAACCGCTGCTCGGGCACGCGAATGCCCTTCTCATGGACCATCAATCCCTACCGCGGCTGCGAATTTGCCTGCAAATACTGTTACGCCCGCTACACCCACGAATTCATGGAAATGCGCGACGGCCTGGATTTCGAGCGAAAGATTTACGTAAAGCAGCACGCAGCGGATTTGCTGCGACAGGAACTGCGGCAGGTCAAGGCGGGCGAGGACATTGCCATCGGGACTGCTACGGATCCCTACCAGCCGGCGGAGCGGCGTTTTGAAATCACGCGAACCATTCTCGAAGAGTTCGCCCGGCACAGGGACTTGCAGATGGGCATCATCACGAAGTCGAATCTGGTGTTGCGCGATATGGCATTGCTCTCGGCGATTGCAAAGAACAATCGATTGTTCGTGAATATTACGATCACCACGCTAAACACCAATCTCGCCCGCCTGCTGGAACCACGCGCTCCGCGCCCCGATCTGCGACTCGACGCCGTGCGCAAACTGAATCAGGCGGGGATCTCCGCCGGGGTGAGCTGTTCCCCGGTGCTTCCCGGCATCACCGATTCACCCCGTCATCTGGGAGCTCTGGTCAAGGCTGTCGCGGAGACCGGGGCAAAACATATCTTCGCGAATCCGCTGTTTCTCAAGCCTTGTTCGGCCGCGGTCTTCATGCCGTTCCTGGAGAAGGAATTCCCCCAACTTGCCAAAAGTTATAGAGATCGCTACCAGGGACGAGCCTTCGTTGCCGAACCCTACCGCAGGCATCTGGCGGACCTGGTGCACACACTGCGTGAAAAGCACGGCATGATGAATGGTTTCGAACGCTACCAGCGCCAAATCCAGCCGGACAGGGAGACGGAAGGCCAGCTTGGCTTGTTCTAGTGGTTTGTTCTAGACCCATCCGGCAATGCTGTCGACTATAATCGCGGTTCGGCCAAAATGGCACCTCCCTCGAATCCCGGCAAACCGCCCAAGCCCCAGCCCGCGATGTTCTTGCACAAGTTCTGGGAGCGCATCACCGAGGGGCTGGAAATCAATCAGCTGTGGAAACAGTTTCACACCGATGCCCGTGCCAGTTATCGGTTCTACCGCAAGGATTTCGACGCCCGATCACCTCAGGAAACGCGCCGCCACAATTTCTGGCATACCGTGCAGGAGTTTATGTGGGCGATCCTCGAAAAACTTACCCCCGCGCGGCGCGTGCTGCTGCTCCTGGGGGTCGTGCTCCTGCTCATGCCCGGGGGAGGTTGCAGCTTCAAGCAAAAGGGCCAAGAGGTCACGCTGGTCCAGTTTGACTTCCGCTTTTACGGCGGAATCGCCCTGCTTGTCCTGCTCATGCTGGAGATGGCCGACCGTGTGGTGATGAAACGTGACCTCGAGATTGCTCGGGACATTCAAAGCTGGTTGCTGCCTTCGAATCCGCCCGAGGTGCCTGGGGTGGGCATCGCCTTCGCTACCCGTCCGGCCAATACTGTCGCCGGAGACTATTACGATGTCTTCGTGCGCACCACCCCGGCACCCGTAGAATCGTCTTTCCTGATCGCCGTCGCCGATGTTGCCGGCAAGAGCATTCCGGCGGCGCTATTGATGGCCACGTTCCAGGCCAGTCTCAAGACTCTGTCCGTGACTCCATGTTCGCTGTCGGAACTGGTTGCCGGGATGAACCAATACGCCTGTTCGAACAGTCAGAGTGGCCTTCGGTTTACCACCGCTTTTCTCGCGGAATTCATGCCCGCCACCCGGGCCCTCACTTATATCAACGCAGGGCACAATGCACCGATTCTGCGGCGAAGCTCGGGAGCGGCGGAGCGCCTCACCAACGGAGGGGTGCCTCTCGGCATCCTGCCCGCCGCACCTTATCAGTCCGGGGAAGCGACCCTGCAATCTGGCGATTGGCTGGTTATCTTCACGGATGGAGTCATTGAAGCCATGAACGAACGGGGAGACGAATACGGCGAAGACCGACTGCTGCAAGTCCTAGCCGCGGGTGCGGCAGCCACCCCCGATGAACTCTTGCGTCGTATGATGGGTGACTTGGACCTGTTCGTGGGAGCCACGCCGCAGCACGATGACATCACCTGTCTGCTGCTTAAGGTGAGCTAGGACTTTCACGGCTGCATGATTTCGGCGTACATCCGATGAAAGGCGTGGACTCCTTTTTCCTGCTTCACGCTGAACCGCCCCCGCTGGTAGCTACGGGAATGCAAGTTCTTCTGCACCGTCTCGCAAATACCAGCATCTTCGATCTGAATCTGATCGCTGAATTCCACCGCCGCTTTCGCCGCGGCGCTTCCGAGATCGGCTTTGGGTAAATACCATTCAAAGATCGCCAGCGACCGCTCTGGCTCCAATGGCACAACAATATTCAGTGAAACATTGTCGGGATAACAGTTCAGCATCCAGTTGGGAAAAATCCAGAAATAGTCGGTGGTCAGATCTTCCTTCGTCTCTTGATAGCGTCGCGGTGTGGTGTCCCCGGCTTGCGCGCCCCGGATCGGACTGAACTGCCGGACGTGGCGGGCGTAGGGCTCGACGGTGTAGGCGTTGTAATCCAACTCGCGATTCAGTCCAGGATGCACGCTGGGCAGATGGTAGCCCTCGAGGTAATTGTCGACATAGGTTTTCCAGTTGCACTTCATGTCGTAGACGCGGCGCTCGAATAATTTCATTCCGCCAAATCCGAAACGCTCCGCCTGCTTTGGCAGTTCTCTAAGAGCCTCGGCCAGGGGCGCGGCATCCGGATCGAGATTGACGAAGACCAGGTTCGACCATTCCTCGACCCGCACTGGCTTGAGCGCAAAGTGGGAGCGATCGAACTCCTGAACATTTTCAAACTCGGGAGCGCTGATCAGGGTTCCATCGAGACCATAGGTCCAGCCGTGGTAGCTGCAACGGAATAGCTTCCGGGAGCCGCATCCTTCGGCCGCCGGCCCGGCCCGGTGCCGGCAGACGTTGTAGAAGCCATGCAACTGGCCAGCAGCTCCCCGCACCAGCAGCAGCGGCTCGCCCTGAAGCTCCAGGGTAAAGAAGTCACCGGGACTCGCAACTTGGTCGCGATGGCCTGCGACCTGCCAGGCGCGGGCAAATATCTTGTCTTTCTCCACGGCAAAGACCCCGGCATCGGTATAGAACGAAGCCGGAAGCGACCAGGCACGCGAGATGTCGCGATCGATCTGGAGTGGATTCAATGGCATGGGCATGGGAATCGAAACATTGTAAGGGACACCGCCCCCCGAGGGGCCGGAAACACCCATCCGGTAGGGACGCAAATTGCCGCCTCTGGCGATGCGTCCTCTTGTACGCCGCCGGCGGCAGAGGTTCGAAGCCATGCCGCTCGGGCGGCAAGGAATTGGATTTGCGGGCGTTTCCCCTGCAAGTCGCTGTTTCCCGGCCGTTCCTCTCTATGAAGGCGCGGGCGCGGCGTCTCACCCGGCTATGCCAAACTGACACAGTTTGTCAGGCCGCAGACAAAATCTGACATAGCCGGAGCCTGCTTTGACGAATACCAGCATAAACCTCCGATTACCAAAGATCGCGAACGCATTGAAAACAAAGTACGGCGCTCGGAGGCCCCTACGCCCCTTTAGTAACTACCAGTTATGGCGGATAAAATGCCAACATAATCAGCAATTGGGTCTACTGAGACCAAAATTTCTAAAATCATTCGGAGAAGAGGGAACAGAAAAATGCGGAAACAGAAGGGTTTTTCACTGATCGAGTTGCTCATCGTGGTAGCGATCATTTTGATCATCGCCGCCATCGCCATTCCGAACCTGTTGCGTGCGCGTATTGCGGCTAACGAGTCCTCTGCCGTCGCTTCGGTTCGTACCATCAACACTGCCGAAATCACCTACCAGACCGCCAATCCGACCATCGGCTACGCGGCTTCGCTTACCGTTCTGGGCGGCAGCGGCTCGCCTTGCGCCTTGTCGGCGACTGCGGCTTGCATCATCGACAACACGCTGGCACTGGGCACCAAGAGCGGCTACTTGTTCGTCACCACTCCGGTTGCTTCGTCCGGCGTCAACGTGACCAACACAGTGAGCACCATCCCGCAGAACTACAACCAGACAGGCGTGCGTGCATTCTGCGGTAACGAAGACGCTGTCCTGCGCTTCAGCAACACCGCCACGCCGGTACAGGTCACCACCGGTACCACTTGCGCGGCTTACACGGTACTCCAGTAGTTCACCGTTTTCGGCAAAATACCCCGGGGAGGGTACAAGCCAGGGGCATCGGATGGCAACATCCGATGCTCTTTTTTTATTTCTAGAGAACGATTCTCCTCGCATCTGCCGGTCTCAAAATTCACAAGAATTCTCCGCGGCACCTTCAAGCGGTGGGCCACCGAGTGCCGATCCTCGAGCCGGCGTTCAAGCGCAGCGGGCTGCAGAAGTCGCTGAAAACAAAGATGGACCGACTCGGGAACCATCACCGACGCAGAGGGTTTCCACACCGGGCATGAGACATGCGAGATAATGCTTGCAAGAACGCTTCAAAAATTCGTCTATTACTCGGGGCCAAAAGGCAAAATGCGGAAACCAAAAGGTTTTTCACTGATCGAGTTGCTCATCGTGGTAGCGATCATTTTGATCATCGCCGCCATCGCCATTCCGAACCTGTTGCGGGCGCGTATTGCGGCGAACGAGTCCTCTGCCGTCGCTTCGGTTCG
>Ga0193726_1000913_pt1 | contig 26457 bp, 19 predicted proteins | sample H2c1metaG_FD_144928 | JGI IMG/M metagenome (GOLD analysis project Ga0193726, IMG submission 144928) | Soil microbial communities from a riparian zone of the East river system, Colorado, United States - H2c1 | ecosystem: Environmental > Terrestrial > Soil > Riparian zone | place: USA: East River...
GTGAGAGTAGCGTCCCCGCGAGAATAAATCAAAGGTTTCGCAGGTTCCCCCCGGCTGTGCCGCCGCGCCGGTGGCCGCCAAGGCGAGCGCAGATCGGCCTGGCGAGCGACTCGTAGCACCCGCGAGTTATAATGCTTCGTTCGAATCAAATTCTTCGACAAGAAACGATCCCCCGCATGGCCTTCGTTTACGCTCGGCCGGATTTCCGCGGCCGCTCCGGCTTGCTGAACCCATCGTTGGCAGCGCTTGGGCTCGCTGCGGCACTCCTCGCGGGATGCGAGCAAGGCGGGGCCAAGACCTCTGCATCCAATCCGGCTGCGGCCGGCATCCCGGCCAAGGTGCTCCAGGTGGCACCGCAGCGCGTGCCCATCGTTCTAGAAGCTGTCGGCCAGGTGCAAGGCTCCAAGGAAGTCGAAGTGCGAGCGCGCGTTTCCGGAATCCTGCTCAAGCGCCTCTACAACGAAGGAGACTTCGTGCGCGAAGGCGGCCCTCTCTTCCAGATCGATCCCGTTCCCTACCAGATCGCCCTCGCACAGGCCAACGCACAGATGGCGCAGGAACGCGCGCGCCAGGAACAGACCCGGCGCGAGGCCGTGCGGCTCAAGACGCTCGCCGAAGAAAAGGCGATCAGCCAGAAGGAATTCGACGACGCGATCTCGGCGCAAAAGATGTCGGACGCAACGCTCCAGTCCGCCCAGGCGAATCTGCATCAGGCCGAGCTCAACCTGTCCTATACGCTCGTGACCGCGCCGGTCTCCGGGGTCGCCGGGCGTATCGCCCGCTCCGAGGGCAGTCTGGTGACGGCGGGACAGGACAGCAGCCTGCTCACGACGATCAACCAGGTGGATCCGATCTGGGTCCGATTCAGCCTTTCGGAATCGGATCTCGCGAAGCTTCCGGACAAGAGGCTCGATCGCATCAAGTCCGCGGAGGTGCGCCTCGCCCTCCCGGACGGCTCGGCCTATCCGCTGAAGGGCCGGCTCAATTTCGCGGCGACCCAGATCGATCCCAGGCTCGCCACGCAGGAGTTGCGTGCCGAATTCGGTAACCCGCGCGTGCGGCTGCTTCCCGGCGAGTTCGTCCGGGTCCGGCTAGCGGCGGGTGAGCGCGACAACGTGTTCCTCGTGCCCCAGACTGCAGTCATCCAGACCGAGAAAACGTTTCTGGTGTTCACGCTCGACAAGGAAAACAAGGCCGAGTCCCGTCCGGTCCAGGTGGGCGACTGGGTCGGCGCCGACTGGATGATCCTGGGCGGACTCAATCCCGGCGACCGGGTCATTCTCGACAATTTGCTCAAGGTTCGGCCGGGCGCCGCGGTGAGTCCGCAATCCCCCGCCGAAGCCAGGCCCGCAGCGGCTCCGGCCGCAAAGTAAGCAACGTCAGGCGCCATGTCGCGTTTCTTCATCGAGCGGCCGATCTTCTCAGCGGTCATCTCGATCATCATCACGCTCGCCGGTCTGGTCGCATGGAAGGTGTTGCCGATCGCGCAATACCCGGAGATCGCGCCGCCCACAGTGACCATCACCGCCGCGCTTCCCGGCGCGAGCGCCGAGACACTCTCGCGCACCGTCGCAGCGCCGATCGAGGAGCAGCTCTCAGGAGTCGAGGGCCTGCTCTACTTCCAGTCCACCTCCTCCTCGACCGGCACGCTGACAATCACTTGCACTTTCGAGGTGGGGACCGACGTCAACAACGCCACCATCCAGGTGAACAACCGCGTGCAGATCGCGCTGCCGCGGCTGCCCGACGACGTCAAGCGCACCGGCGTGGTGGTGCAGAAGCGCTCGGTCGACATTCTGCTGTTCGTCGCGGTGACTTCGACCGATCCGCGCTTCGACACGCTCTACCTTTCGAATTTCATGACGATCAACGCGCTCGACGTCCTGAAGCGCGTTCCGGGCGTGGCCGACGCCACCATCTTCGGCGCGCGCGACTACTCGATGCGTATCTGGATGCGGCCGGACAAGATGGCGCAGCTCGGCGTCACCGCCACCGACGTCGCCAACGCCATACGCGCGCAGAACAACCAGTACGCGGCCGGCAAGATCGGGCAGGATCCCGCCCCGGACGACCAGGCCCTGATCTATACCGTGACCGCGCAAGGGCGGCTGATCCAGCCGGAGGAGTTCGGCAACATCGTCCTGCGCTCGAGCGGTTCAGGCGGCGTGCTGCGCGTGAAGGACATCGCGCGCATCGAGCTGGGCGCGATCAACTACGACTCCTACACCACCGTGGACGGCAGGCCGACTATCGGCACTGCGGTCTACCTTCAATCGGGCGCCAACGCCCTGAATGTCGCGAACTCGGTGCGCAACACCATGGACGAGATCGCCAAGGGCTTCCCCGCGGGCGTCAGCTACATCATCCCCTTCGACACCACGCGCTTCGTGCAGGCCTCGATCAAGGAGGTGATCCACACCCTCTTCATCGCGGCGCTCCTCGTGCTCGCGGTGGTGTTCATCTTCCTGCAGAGCTGGCGCGCTACCCTCATTCCCTTCATCGCCGTGCCGATCTCCCTCGTAGGCGCGTTCGCCGGCCTGTACGTGTTCGGGTTTTCGATCAACACGCTGACCTTGTTCGCGATCGTGCTCGCCACGGGCATCGTCGTGGACGACGCCATCGTCGTGCTGGAAAACGTCGAGCGTCTCATGGCCGAGAAGGGCCTCTCACCCAAGGAAGCCGCGATCGAGTCCATGCGCGAAGTGACCGGCGCCATCATCGCGATCGAGCTGGTGCTGTGCTCGGTGTTCGTCCCGGTGGCCTTCCTCGGCGGCCTCGCAGGCCGGCTCTATCAGCAGTTCGCCGTGACCGTCACCACCGCGGTGGTTATCTCCGGCGTGGTGGCGCTGACGCTCACGCCCGCTCTGTGCGCGCTGCTACTGAAGCCCTCTCACGGGGAATCGCGGATTTTCAGGCCGTTCAACCAGGGTTTCGCGTGGCTCGTGTCCCTGTATACGAACGGCGTGCGCTGGATCGCCGGCCACTCCCTGATCGCCCTCGCGGCCTTTGCGCTCGTCATTGCCTGCACCGCAGGGCTGCTCAGGCTCGTTCCCGGCAGTCTGGTACCGGCGGAAGACCAGGGCTATCTGTTCGGGGCCGTCGTCCTGCCCGACGGGGCAACGCTCTCGCGCACCGGCAAGGTCGGCGCGGCGATGCAGAAGACTCTCACGGAGCACCCGGCGGTCGAGCACGTCTTCATGATCAACGGCTTCGACCTGATCGGCGGCGGCAACAAGACCAGCTCGGCGACGCTCTTCATCACGCTGAAACCCTGGGACGAGCGCACCGCGACCGCCGAGGACATCGTCAAGTTCGTCGGGGCCCGCGGCGCGGCGGCGAGCGAAGGACTCGTCTTCGCATTCAACCCGGTGCCGATCCGGGGTCTGGGCACCGCGGGAGGCATGGAGATGTTCGTGCAGAGCCGCGCCAACGCCGACGCGAAAAAGCTCGCCGAAACGGTGCAGCAGTTTCTCGGCGAGCTGAAGAAGCAGCCCGATCTTACGGCCACCAACAGCTTTTTCCGCGCCAGCGTGCCGCAACTCTTCGTCGAAGTGGATCGCGAGAAGGCGCTGTCGCTCGGCGTTCCGGTCAGCGACATCTTCGACGCGCTGCAGAGCACGATGGGGGCGCTCTACGTCAACGACTTCAACAAGTTCGGCCGAACTTACCGCGTCCAGATCCAGGCCGAGCAGCAGTTCCGTGCGCGCCCGGAGGATCTCGGCAACGCCTACGTGCGCTCGGCCACCAGCGGGGAGATGCTGCCGCTGAAGAGCCTGCTCCGGATCCAGCCCATCGTCGGTCCCGACCAGATCGACCGCTTCAACGGTTTCGTCGCGGCGAAAGTTCTGGCGGCCACCGTTCCAGGCGTCAGCTCCGGACAGGGCATCGCAGCCGTCGAGCAGGTCGCGCGCGACGCCCTGCCCGACGGCTATTTCCTGGAGTGGCTGGGCCAGGCTTTCCAGGAAAAACGCACCGGCAAGGCCGCGATCATTGCGTTCTCCTTCGCGCTGGTGATGGTGTTCCTGATCCTGTCGGCCAATTACGAGCGCTGGTCGCTGCCCGCGGCGGTGCTGCTCTCAGTGCCGTTCGCGCTGCTCGGTGCCCTCGTCGCGGTGGTGGTCCGGGGCATGAGCAACGATATCTACTTCCAGATCGGCCTGGTGACGCTGATCGGGCTCGCCGCGAAAAACGCGATTCTCATCATCGAGTTCGCGGCGCAGAACGCCGCGAAGGGTATGTCCCCGTTCGACGCCGCGATCGCCGCCGCGCGCCAGCGCTTCCGGCCGATCGTGATGACTTCGCTTGCTTTCGTGCTGGGCGTGCTGCCCCTGGCGATCGCCACCGGCGCGGGTGCCGCCGCACGCCGCTCTATGGGCACCGGCGTGGAGGGCGGCATGCTCGCAGCCACCTTCATCGCGACGCTGTTCGTGCCCTTGTTTTTCATCCTCCTCACGAGCCGCAAGGCGCGGCAGACGAAGAAGGCGGCGCAAGCCGGAGAGAGCAGCGCGTGAGCCTGCGCGTTTGCGTTCTTGCCGGCGTGTGCCTGCTCGGCGGCTGCACGCTCGGGCCCGATTACGAGCGGCCCGCGATGGATCTTCCCAAGGCCTACACCGAGCCCGACGTCGGGACCACGGCTCCCGTGCCTTCGGAATGGTGGAAGCTCTACGGCGACACTACGCTCAATGAGCTTGTCGCTGCGGCACTGGAGCGCAACGCCGACATCCGGCTCGCGGTGGCGCGCATCGAGGAGGCCGACGCAAACTTGCGCGCTGCCAACGCGGCCTTCCTGCCCGAGATCGATCTGGGGGGAAACGCGAACCGCACGCGCTCCAGCACCACCACGGCCCTGCCTCTCCCCTCCGGAATTCCGGCGGTGCGTAACGACGTGCGCCTCGCGCTCTCCACTTCATTCGAGCTCGATTTCTGGGGGCGCCTGCGCCGCAGCGCTGAAGCGGTACGCGCACAGTTGCTCGCCACGCGCTACGCCGGGGACATCGTCGCCCTTACGCTCGAAGGCCTCACCGCGCAGTCGTATTTCGCGCTGCGCTCGCTCGACGCGCAACTCATCGTCACCCGCGAAACTCTGGCCACCCGCGAGGACGCGCTTGCCTATGTGCGCGCACGCGCGAAAGGCGGCGTCGCCTCGGAGCTGGAAGTCGCCCAGGCCGAGGGCGCGCGGGCGGACATCGCGACTCAGCTGAAGGATCTCCAGCGGCAGCGCGTCCTCATCGAGCACCAGCTCGCCACTCTCGCCGGCCGGCTCGACCTCGCCGTTGCGACCGGAGATCTGCGAACGCTGCCGATGCCACCCCTCCCCCCTGCCGGCCTGCCTTCCGCGCTGCTCGAGCGCCGCCCGGACATCCAGCAGGCCGAACAACAACTCGTCTCGGCCAATGCGCAGATCGGCGTCGCCAAGGCTGCGATGTTTCCGACCCTCTCCCTCACCGGATTCGCCGGCGGAGAAAGCGCAAGGCTCTCGACCCTTCTCAACGACCGGGGCTCGGGAATCTGGTCGATCGGCTTCGGCCTGAACCTGCCCATATTCGATGCCGGGCGCTACCGCGCGCTCACCGACGCCGCGGTCGCGCGCCAGCATCAGGCCGTGGCCGGCTATCAGAAGGCGGTGGAAACCGGATTTCGCGAGGTCGCCGACGCGCTCGTCACGGTGCGCCTGACCTCTTCGTCGGAGGAGGATTACCAGATGAGCGTTGACGCCGCGCGCAGGGCCCTGCGCCTTTCGCGCATGCGCTACGAAGCCGGCTATTCACCGTTTCTGGAAGTGCTGGATGCGCAACGCACGGCCAACACCAGCGAACTCGCGGCGCTGCGCAACCGGCAGTCCCTGCTCTCGGCGACCGTGGATTTGATGAAGGCGCTCGGCGGAGGGTGGTCGGCGGACCGGGCGGGCATGAAACCCTGAAAGGTTTCATGACAGCAGTCAGGACGAAATCTCTTCCACCCCGCGATTGGCAAGCTCATCGGCCCGCTCGTTCTCCGGATGTCCCGCGTGGCCCTTCACCCAGTACCAAGCGATGCGGTGCGCCCCGGCGAGACGATCGAGCTCCTGCCACAGATCGACGTTCTTGACCGGCTTCTTGTCGGCGGTACGCCAGCCGCGGCGCTTCCAGTCGGGCAGCCATTCGCTGATGCCCTTCTGCACGTACTGCGAATCGGTGTAGACCTCGATCTGGCACGGGCGCTTCAAGGCTTCCAGCGCACGGATGACCGCGGTGAGTTCCATGCGATTGTTGGTCGTCTGCGGCTCGCCGCCGAACAACTCCTTTTCCTCGTCGCCCATTTGCAGAATGGCGCCCCAGCCCCCCGGTCCGGGATTGCCCTTGCAGGCGCCGTCGGTGTAAATGCGCACCACCTCAGCGCTGCTCGCGCTTTTCGACATGCAATCCGTTCTCCCTCTGCGTCACCGGGGCCAGGGTCTTCTTGGCGGCGCGCTTGTCGCGCCACTCGGGCCTCACCAGCCTCATGCCCACGTTGCGCTTGATCGCGCGAACGACGTAGACGCCGCCGCAGATCGGCCACCAGCGCTCGCCCGCCTTCTCCATGAAGCGGAAGCGCTCGAGCCAGCGTCCTTGCGAGAATGGCGGTGCGTAGCAGCCGAAGCGCCCGCCCGTCAGCTCGAAACCGAGCAAGGCCAGCCAGTCCTTGAGCCGCAGCAATCCGATGAATCTTCCGCAGGCGGGATATTCCCGCCGCTCCCAGCCGAGAGCACGCGCTGTGCCCCACAGCGACAGCGGGTTGAATCCGGAAATGACGATGCTGCCCTCGGGCATCAGCACGCGCTCGGCCTCCCGAAGGATCGCGTGAGGGCGCGCGCTGAATTCGAGCACGTGCGGCAAGGCCAGCAAGTCGATGCTTTGCGAGGCAAGCGGCAGTTGCACCGGCTCGGAGCGCAGGCCGCAGCCGTTTTCGAATCCGGCGCGGATCTTGAGGGGGATGCGCGATTCGCGCAGGAAGTCCAGCCCGGGCAATCCGATCTGCACGGCGTTGTATCCGAACACGTCCTCGACCGCCGAGTCGAATTGCCCCCGCTCCCACCCGAGCACGTAATAGCCCTTGGGAGTCTCGAACCAATCCGCTAGCATTGGGTTTTGTGCGCCTTGCAACACGATGAGCTTGAGTTCCAGTGAGTGGGGGCCGGCGCAGACCGCCGGACGAATGCACGAATATGCCGGATAACGGATTTCAAGTCATCCCCCTGCGGGCTTTCAAGGACAACTACGTCTGGACGCTGCGCAACGCGCGTTGCGCAGCGGTGGTCGACCCGGGCGAGGCGCGCCCCGTGCTGGACTATCTCGCGGCAGAAAAACTGCGGCTGGTCGCGATCCTTGCGACGCATCACCACCAGGATCATGTCGGAGGAATCGCAGAGCTTCTGCAGAGGCATCCGGTGCCGGTGTACGGACCGCGCGGTGAGCCGATCACGACGCTTACGCATCCGGTCGGCGGAGGCGACCGCGTCGCTCTGAAGGAACTGGGAATGTCGTTCGAGGTGCTCGACATTCCAGGACACACGCGCGCGCACATTGCCTATTATGGTTCAAACATGCTGTTCTGTGGCGACACGCTGTTCGCCTGCGGTTGCGGGCGCGTATTCGAAGGCACGCCGCAACAGCTCTACGCATCGCTCGAGAAGCTCGCAGCGCTGCCCGATGAGACGCTCGTGTATTGCGGACACGAGTACACGTTGGCGAACATCGGATTCGCCAAGGCCGTCGAACCGGACAATCCGGCGCTGCTCGAGCGCGAAGCGAGCGATGCACGGTCGCGGCAGGAGAACCGGCCGACGCTGCCTTCGACCATCGGCCGCGAGAAGGCGACCAATCCTTTCCTGCGCGTACGACGTCCCGCGGTCATCGAATCAGCCAACAAGTATCTGGGCAAGCGCGTGAGCGATCCTGCCGGAGTATTCGCCGCTTTGCGGCAATGGAAGAACCAATTCTGAGAACCCGGGTCAGAGAGTCTCCCAATCGGCATTGCGGGCCGAAACAGCTCCCGCCCAGCGCTTGCCCGGCACTCAACGGGCATGATCCTTGATTCCAGAATCACCGTACAAAGACGGTGACACCGCTCGCGCGCTCGTGCGTTACTTGAGGCTTGATACCCCGATGCATGGCTGCCGAAAAAATCCTTCTGAATCGGCTACTTGCTTGACCCGCAGGTCGGGCTTGGCTACCATCGCGGCTTTTGCGGAAGAAAGGGCTGGTGCCATTGTTTGCAAGACTGAGTAAGCTGATTGTGTCAACGGCGGTATGTGTGCTCGCTACGGCCTGCTCGCATATCCCCTCGGACGCAGATGAAAGCCCATCGCCAGCGACCGGATCGGCCCCCGTAGCGCAGAAAACTGTATCGACGGCAGGCGGCGCGCGTTCACCGGCCACCTCCACCACTCCGGCTGCAGTCCCCGATTCACGCCCGGTGAGCCCTCCGGCAGCGGCAGTCGCACCCGCTGCAGGCAACCTGGCGACGGCCGCTGCTGCGAAGCCCAGCATAGTCGTCACGCCGCAGGAGGCGAAGGACCTCGAGCTCCCGCGCTCGATCGATGTCAAGCGGCCGGCGGACGATCTGTGGGAACGCATCCGCAGCGGCTTCGCGATGGCCGATATCGAAAGCCCGCTGGTCGGCGCTCGCGAACGCGGGTACGCGAGCCAGCCCGAATATCTCCAGCGCATGATCCAGCGAAGCAAGCTCTACCTCTTCTACATCGTCGAGGAAGTGCAAAAGCGCGGCATGCCGACCGAAATCGCGTTGCTGCCCATGGTCGAGAGCGCGTTCAATCCCATGGCGTACTCGCGGGCGCACGCCTCGGGTCTGTGGCAGTTCATTCCTTCGACCGGAAAAAAGTACCAGTTGATGCAGAACTGGTGGACCGATGCGCGCCGCGATGTCGTCGCCTCCACCGGCGCCGCGCTCGACTATCTGCAGGCGCTCTACGAGCTGCAAGGCGACTGGCACCTCGCACTCGCGTCGTACAATTTCGGCGAGAACGGGGTGACACGGGCGGTCCAGAAGAACAGGGCGAAAGGCCTGCCGACCGACTACCAGAGCCTGAAGATGCCGGCGGAGACGCGCGGCTATATGCCCAAGCTGCAGGCGCTGAAAAACATCATCCTGAACCCGCAGGCGTTCGGCATCACTCTCGAGCCGATCCCCAACCAGCCCTATTTCGTGACGCTCCCGACCGGAAAGGACATCGATGTACGTCTAGCCGCGCAGTTCGCGGAGATGTCGGTCGACGAACTGATCGCGCTCAACCCGGCGCTCAACCGCCCGATAATTTCTGGCCCCCACGCGCAGGTGCTGGTGTTGCCCGCCGACCGTTCGGATGCGTTCGAGAGGAACCTCGGCGCTTACGACCAGCCGCTTACCTCCTGGGAGACGTACGTCATGAAAAGAGGCGACAGTCTCGACCGGCTCGCCGCGAAGCACGGAATCGCGCTTGGGAAGCTCAAGATCGCGAACAGCATCAGCTCGAGAACGAAGGTCGGACCCGGTTTTCAGCTGCTGCTCCCCGTCAAGGGATCGGGCGCGGCCGCCGAGCCCCTCCCCGCCGTATTCCGCCAGCCGGCCCAACCTGCGCCGCGCAGAGGCGGGTTGGTGCATATCGTGAGGAAAGGCGAAACCCTTTACGGCATTTCCAGGCGCTACCACGTCAGCACCGACAGCCTGCTCCGCTGGAACCACGTCGGCACGCTGACCACGGGCCAGAGGCTCGTCGTCTACCGCGGGTCCGCCAAGACGCGCAGGAACCCGGTCAAGATTTCGGCGGTTCAGCCGAAGCAGAACGTCGTGGCAAGCATCATCCCCACCGAACGGCAGTAAAGTCCGGCGCCAGCAGTACGGAATCGAGGCGAGCACGAATAGCGCGATGCCCGTGTCCTCCCCCGAAAATCGATTACGTGAGCCCGCGGCGCCGAAGGGCTTCGAAGCCGGCGTGGACAACCGCGTCCTCACCGCGCGCCAGATCCGGTTGTATATCGAGAATTCGCCTCGCGTCTACCCCACGATGGTTGCCGTGGGGGTCGCGGGCGCTTCCGCGCTCCTCTGGCCGTACGTTCCCGAAGCTCATCCGCGAGTCTTGGTGTGGGACGCCTTCGTCGCGGGCACCGTGTTCATGCGAATCGCCGCCTGGTCGGCGTTTTCCAGGGCGAGACCGGAGGACGACGCCATTCGTCCCTGGCTGAAATGGTTCTTCCTCCCCCAACTGCTCGCGATGCTGATACTCGCCGCGAGTCCGTTTGTTTTCCTGCCGGGTTCGTCCGGGCACGACTTGGAGAACATCCTCATCCTGAGTCTCATCGCCTATGTCGCGATATTCTCCGCCAGCCTGAAGCTCGCTGCCTATCGGCCGCTGATCGCGGCCGCGCTGGCGCCTATGACGCTGATATACATCGCCGGGCTGCTGCGGCTGCCGGGCCTGACCCCCAAGCTGTGCGCGCTGGGAGGCGTGGGCACGGGCTTGCTCGCCTATATGCTCGCGGCGCGATTCAACGAGGCTTTCGTGCGCTCGATGGCGCTCACCATACGCAACGAGCAGCTGGTCGCAGCGCTCGAGGCCCGCTCCGCGCAATTGCAGGAGCAAACCCTTGCTGCCGAGCGCGCCGAACGCGACAAGACGCGCTTCCTCGCGGCGGCGAGCCACGATCTACGCCAGCCCATGCACGCGATCAGCCTGCTGGTGGGGATGCTGCGTCCCCGCGCACAGGCGGGAGAGCGCGAAGTGGTCGAGCGCCTGGAACGCTCGGTCGAGGCGATGGACAACCTGTTCAATACGATTCTCGATCTGTCCAAGCTCGACGCCGGCGTGGTGACGCCGGCGTTCGCCGCCGTTCCGTTGCGCGCGATTTTCGACTCGATCGAGGTCCATTTCGCGCCGCAGGCAGCTTTCAAGGAGCTCTCGCTGAAGGTGTTTCCCACGCGCGCCGTCGTCGAGACCGACCGCGCGGTGCTCGAGCGGCTGCTGCGCAATCTGGTCTCGAACGCGATCAAGTACACCCGCGAGGGCACGGTGCTGGTGGGCTGCCGCAGACGCGGCGACCTTCTGCGCATCGGCGTATGGGACACCGGCGTCGGCATCGCGCCCGAGAACCTCGAACGCATCTTCGAGGAATACTTCCAAGCGGGCACCGGACCCCGCGACCGCAGCGAGGGCATTGGGCTCGGGCTTTCGATCGTAAGGCGGCTGGCGCGGCTGCTCGGCTCAGAGATCGAAGTCCGCTCCGCCGCGGGGCGCGGATCGCGCTTCGAGCTCGCGGTACCGTCTGCCGGCTATACCACGGTCGATGCGCAAGATCGCCTGGACGAGCCCGCGCCGGACACTGTGCTCGCCGGAAAATACATCCTGGTCGTGGACGACGAACCCGACGTGCGCTTCGGTACCGAGGCATTGTTGCGCCAGTGGGGTGCTCACAGCGCGTCGGCGGGCTCGCTCGAGGAAGTCGCCGCCCTGCTCGATCAGGAGCTGCGCTTTCCCGACGCCATCGTCACCGACTACCGGATCGGCAACACACAGACCGGTCTCGACATCATTTCGGCGGTGCAGCGCTACACTGCGGAGCGGACACCCGGCGTGATCGTGACCGGCGAGGATCTCGGCAAAGCCGAGTTGGAGGCGAACGGCAACGTCTACCCGGTCGTCATGAAACCGGTCGCCGCAGAGGAGCTTCGCAGGCGCCTGGTGGCGGCACTGGGCGAGGTGGACGCGCTCAGGCTGGAAGCCGGATAAGGCGCTTCCCATTCAAATGAGAATTCTCATCGTCGATGACCATCCGGTGATGCGCGGCGGCATCCGCGCCAGTCTGCGCAATCTCGACGCCACGTTAGATTTCGTTGAAGCCGCGGACCTGCCGGAAGCGGTGCAAGCGGCGAAAGCGCACCATCCGATCGATCTGGTGCTGTTCGATCTGATGCTGCCGGGCGTGTCGAGCATCGAAGCCTTGCGGGCCTTCCGCGAGTCCGTCGAGCCCTGCCCGCCAGTGGTCGTGTTCTCCGCGACCGACGACGCAGACATCGTCCGGGAGGCGCTGGATGCGGGCGCCATGGGCTTCATTCCGAAGACATCGACGCCGGCGATCCTGGAACATGCGTTGCGGCTGGTGCTGGCAAACGGCATCTACGTGCCGCCGACGGTGCTGCGCCGCCAGGGCGCAGAGACTCCGGGCCGCGGCGCGCCCCAGCGGCTGCGCCAGCTCTCCGAGCTCGGGCTCACGCCGCGCCAGCAGCAGGTGTGCGCGCTGATGGTCAAGGGACACCCGGTCAAGCAGATCGCGCGCCAGCTCGACATCTCGACCGCAACCGTCAAGGCGCACCTGCAGCCCATTCTGAGATCGCTAGGCGCGATGAACCGCACCGAGGCGATCGTCGCGCTCCACCGCCTGGAATTTTCGCTGCCGGACTGAAAGTCCGGCAAGGCGGCACCAGCCGCTCGAACCCGACCGCGGGTACTGCGCCGTTTTTCCTCCGCCAATCGTCTTAAGACGCCTGGCCAATTTCGCACCACGCCCTGTCTGCCGATACTGGCGGCAGCACAGTCTGGTCTTGCACCGCAAACTAACGACGAGGAGATTCGCATGGACACGATTCTGAATCTCATCGCAGCCGCCGGCATATGGAGTTCGATTACACTGCTCGCCTGGGGCGGGGCACTTACGCTGAAGCAGGTCTTTTGCGCCACCGGCCAAGCGCCACTTACCGTTCAACTTGGGGACATGCGCGAGTGCCGTTTTACCACGTTAGAAGGTCAATCACGGGAGAACGAATGAAGCTATCGCTGAGCCCCGCAATTTGCATCGCACTGTTGCTGGTCGGTTGCGCCTCGGCCCCAAGCGTGCCTCCCGCTGTGCGCGATGAACTTGCTCCAGCGGGAAAGCTACGTGTCGGGCTGATTCTCTCGAATCAAGTCTTGGTCACCAAAGATTCGAAGACGGGAGAGCTTCAAGGAGTGACTGTCACACTGGGCAAGAAGCTCGCCGAGCGGCTCGGCGTGCCGTTCGAGCCTGTGGGATATCCGAATCCCGCAGCGCTGGCAAAGAGCTTCGGGGGAAACGAATGGGATATCGCGTTTCTCGCATTTGATCCTGCGCGCGCTCAGGAGGTGGACTTCTCGCCGCCCTATATGGTCGTCGACAATACGTATCTCGTTCCTCCTGGATCTAAGTTGCAGAGTGCGGACACTGCGGACCGCCCTGAGGTGAAGATTGCGGTTCCTGAGCGAAGCGCGCCCGACCTCTTTCTTTCTCGAAACCTCAAAGCGGCCCAAATAGTTCGAGTGCCCGGTGGCGCCGACGCTGCTTTGGAGGTCCTACGCTCAGGGCGCGCCGATGCCTACGCAGAAAACGCGCATATGCTCAGTCTTTATTCGGAACGACTTCCTGGCTCACGCGTGCTTGAAGGGCGCTATACCATGATCCAACACGCGATTGCTACACCAAAAGGAAGGCCGGCCGCAGCGCAATACGTCAGACAGTTCGTCGAACAGTCCAAAGCCGATGGGACACTTCAAAACGCTATCGTGAACGCAAATTTGCGCCGTGCAAGCGTTGCCCCTTAAATCCCCTCGCGGTGACCTTCTAACCGCCGCTTCTACGCCGACGCGCGCAAGAGCGGCGCGCGCGGGTAAAGCGGGACGTTGGGCGTCACGCCAGGGCAACGTACGCTAGACAGTGCCAATCATAGGAGTTGAATAGTGAAACGTTTCTCTAACGTGTTAGTGCTCGTCGGCGGTGTGTGACTCGCGGCCACCGTACCGATGGCGCAAGCCGCTCCATGTCTCATCGTGACATTGACAGGCACCCAGAGTGGTCCGTCGGTTTTCAACGGTCAGGCTGGCGCTGGAACGCTTGTGCGTTACGGCGACGACAGCAACGATTGCGGGGCCATGAAGCTGCAGTTCGACACCGGACGCGGCACAAACATGCGACTGTCGCAGATCAATGTGACGCCGGTGCAGCTCAATGCAATCTTCTTTACGCACATGCATGGAGATCACACGGAGGGTTTGGCCGACGTCATGATGCTGCGTTGGTACTTCAAGGGGCCAAAGATCGACATCGTCTGCAGTTCGGATGCAACGTCCGTTCTGGGGGTCACCAACAGCTGCCGAAAATATGTCACGCATATTGCCGACGCATTCCTCCAGTCCGGCGAGGTCGCCGAGCGCCGCTCCGAGGACAACGCGCGTCTCGCGGGCGGCCCAGCCGATTTGACCAATGTAATTACGTTCGATCCGAAGGACGAGCCGCAGGTCGTCTGGTCGTCCGGTGACGTGAAAGTCAGTGCGATCCGGTCTACTCATACTGCGGGCCATGCGTCCTATCGCGTAGACACGCCCGCTGGAAGTGTGGTGATCGGCGGCGATGCAGGCAACGATGCGCCCGCGCCGCCACGCGCTTCCTCGACTTCCGATCAAGTGGAGAAATTGGCGAAGGGGGTGGACATCATCGTGCACTCGGCGTTCCACCCCGTCATGGGGCCGGACCGGGAAAGCGGAATGCCGCCGCCAATCTTTTATCGCCAAAGCCTGGCCTCCGATCTCGGCGCCATGGCAAAGCGCGTGGGAGCGAAGCACCTCATGCTCACACATCTTGGCCCATCGCTCGGAGCAGTGATCCACAACCGCTGGAAGGTTCCGGGCGGTCCGTTGACGCAAGCGGATTACCGCAAAGCGGTCGAGGCGGGCGGGTTCACCGGAAATACGATTGTCGGAACCGATCTTGCGACCCTGCGGCTTCCGGCGAAGTAAGCAAGATTAGTTTTTGTCACCATGGAGATTGACCCGCAACAACGCGATGCAGCGGACCGCTTCACAGCGGGCTTGCGCCCGCTGTTTCGCGGCCGCTGATCTCGAGCGTTGGGCACCGCCAATGGAGATGTACATGCACAAGATTCCTTTTTCCGCCCTGCTACTGCTCGCTGCCGCGTCGTTGTGCGCGTGTGCGACCGATGATGGCACCAAGCACACGTCGAGCGTGTCCCTCGCTCAGAATACTGAGAACAGCGCTCCTGCCACCATTCGAGTCGCCTACTTCACCAGGCAACCGGTGATTGAGATGGCACAGAAGCATGGCTTCTTTGCCGATGAAAACCTCACGGTTATCGAGGTCAAGACAGCCGGCTCGACTTTACTCTTTAAGAACCTTCGCGACGGCGTGTGGGACATCGGCCTCAACGTAGCGGACAACGATTTTCAATTCCGCTTGAACCCTAGCAATCCGCTGCACATGACGTTCCCTGCGGTGATCTTCGCCCGCATGGACAATGGCGCTGGCGCGAGCCTGATGACTCGCCCGGACATCAAGACCTGTGCCGACGCACGCGGCAAGACCTTCGCTGTGGACGCGCCCGGATCGGGTTACGCCTACATCGGCTATCAGATTCTTCGCAACAAATGTGGCTTCGAGCCGAACGTGGACTATCCCGTCGTTATCACGGGCGGCACGGATACGCGATACGAGGATCTCATCGCCAATAAGGCGAACTCCCAGATGGTACTGATTCATACAGGTTTGCCGGAACGTGCCGAGGCGAAGGGCATGACCCGATTCGGCACGATGCTTCCGGACGCGGTCAGCGCCTACACGGGCGTGGTCGCGACAGCGACCCGTAGCTGGCTCGATACCCACGGAGACGTAGCGATCCGTTTCCTCCGGGCGATGAAGCGCGGGACAGACTATGTGGTCGACCCAGCAAACAAGGTCGAAATACTCGCCATTCTTCCGGCTGACGGTAACGCCGTCACTGCGGAGCACATCTACCAGATGTTCATCAACGAGGCCAAGGGGGGTCTAATCCGGGACCTCAATCTCGATCGCGAAGGTCTGCTCGCCACAGCGCAGCTTCGCCAAACGTGGCACGGCTGGGATACGCCCCTCGATTTGACGTGGGTGGCGTCGAAGCAAAGCGGGGTGTACGACCTGTCTTACTGGCGCCGCGCGGTAAAGTCGCACGGCGAGGACTGAAAGACAAGTAGCTCCAGTAGTACTGGAGCGACAAACCGGGATCAAAGGAGAAGGGCTCGGTGACGAAGCTGGCCTCGGACTAAGTGCACCCGTTACAAGCGCGACAGAGCCTTCTGCGCGATAGCCTTGAGCTGCTCGACCGCTGTGGGCCCTTTCGGCATGCTCACCCTCAAGATCAAGTCGCCCTTCTTTGCGTACAGGTCTGCCGAGCCTTCGAAGTCCGGGTTCACGAACGCGTCCTTGCCCAGTCCCGGCAGCGACACCGGGCTCTTGCCTCCGTTCCTGCCTTTCCAGTACGCGAGTTCTCCATCGTGCAACCGAATCTCTATCCAGGCAGGCCCCTTCGCGGGCTTGTACGAGCAGGAGATGTCACCGGCCTTGACGTCGCCTGGCTTGGGACTCCCTCTCAGCGGTCCGACAATCTGCTCGAACTCGGAGACCGCAATGAGCTTGCACGGATCAGGAACGGCCGTGGCGCCGCGCACCAGAGGCGCAACACCAGCAGAGAAAATGACCGCCGCGGCGCACCAGAACAACCTCGACGAAATCCACGTTGATGTCTGCATTCGATTCCCATGAAAAGCCGTGGGCGCCGCGCACGGTAGTCGACGATGCCAGATCTCGGTCCTCGCGTCCAGCTCGTCCTTGTCGCGCAAAACGATTGCAATGTTGTAGGGAGAATTTCATGGAATGTGGCGAGCGCAGTCTCGGATTGATTCTCCTATCCGTTTCTCACCCATCCAGCCTGTCGTGAAGAGAACCAGCGATAGCCAGAACAAGAGGTGAAGGAGAGCTCGAGCGCGACCGTCAAGGCGCACCTGCAGCCCATCCTGAGGGCTCTCGGCGCGATGAACCGTACCGAAGCCATCGTCGCGCTCCACCGCCTAGAGTACTCGCTGCCGGACTGACGCGGCGTCCCGAAATCAAGCGGACGCCCGCTGCATCGCCTTCCCACGTGGCGGCGAGAATCGCTCGGGTCCGCTGCCTTTCATTCTCCAATCGTATTAAGCCACCTGGCCAATTTCGCCTCGCGCCCCGTCCGCCGATACTCGCGGCAACGACGGTATGCATTCCGCACTGACCGCCGTCATGCTGGAAGGACAGTTCATGGCAAAGAATTCTTCGTACACGGTTGCGCTCGCGTGTGCGTTCACGCTCGCGCTGGTCATTGGCGCATGCGGTGGTGGCGGTGGTGGTGGCGCTTCAAGCGCAGCGCCTGCCAACAACATCCCACGCTTTGCCTACGTCGGCAACTCTAGCGACAACACTGTTTCGATTTACACCGTGGATGCCGCGACCGGCCAGTTGCGCGCGCGCGGCTACGCCGCGGCGGACTCGGGTCCCAGCTCCGTCAGCGTGGACCCGAGCGGCAGGTTCGCCTACGTGGCGAATCAGTTCTCCAACAACGTCTCGGCCTACACCATCAACGCCGCCAGCGGCGCCTTGACCTCGGTGGGCGCGGCCGTGGCGGCGGGCTCGGGTCCCCGCTCCGTCACCGTGGACCCGAGCGGCAAGTTCGCCTACGTGGCGAATTTCGACTCCAACAATGTCTCGGCCTACACCATCAACGCCGCCAGCGGCGCCTTGACCTCGGTGGGCGCGGCCGTGGCGGCGGGCTCGGGTCCCTTCTCCGTCACCGTGGACCCGAGCGGCAGGTTCGCCTACGTGGCGAATTTCGGCTCGAACAACGTCTCGGCCTACAGCATCAACGCCGCCAGTGGCGCCTTGGCCTCGGTGGGCGCGGCCGTGGCGGCGGGCTCGAGTCCCGTCTCCGTCAGCGTGGACCCGAGCGGCAAGTTCGCCTACGTGGCGAATTTCGGCTCCAACAACGTCTCGGCCTACAGTATCAATGCCGCCAGCGGCGCCTTGACCTCGGTGGGCGCGGCCGTGGCGGCGGGCTCGGGTCCCGCCTCCGTCACCTTGGACCCGAGCGGCAAGTTCGCCTACGTGGCGAATTTCGGCTCCAACCACGTCTCGGCCTACAGCATCAACGCCAGCACCGGCGCCCTGACCAGCCTGGGCACGGTCAGGACTCGCAGCAGCCCCCTTTTAATGGCCATGACCAAGGGCACGGCGGCGGTGCGTTACACACCGAAGTTCGCCTACGCGGCGAACCTAGTCACCAACGACGTCTCGGCGTATACCATCAACACCGCTACCGGGGCTTTGACGAGTGTCGGCTCGGCTGTCCCGGCCGGAACCAATCCCCGCTTCGTTGCCGTCGACCCTGCGGGCAAGTTCGCCTACGTGGCGAATCAAGGCTCCAACGATATCTCGACCTATGTCATCACTGCCACAACGGGGGCCTTGATCCCTGTCAGCGTGACCGGAGCCGGGACCGCGCCCACCTCGGTCAGTATCGACCCTTCGGGCCGTTTCGCCTACGTGGCGAATAACATCTCCAGCGACGTCTCGTCCTACAGCATCAACGCCGCCAACGGGACCTTGACCGCCATCAGCGCAGCCATCCCAACCGGGGGGGCCAATCCCATCGCCGTCAGCGTCGACCCTTCGGGCCGTTTCGCCTATGTGGCGAATAACAGCGCAGCCAGCGTCTCGGCATTCAGCATCAACGCCACGACCGGGGCCTTGACCGCCATCGGCGCGCCTGTGGCGGCCGGGTCTTCTCCCAACTGCGTCAGCATCGACCCCTCAGGCAAGTTCGCCTACGTGGCGAATTTCGGCTCCAACAATGTCTCGGCCTACACCATCAACGCCGTCAGCGGCGCCTTGACCTCGGTGGGCGCGGCCGTGGCGGCGGGCTCGGCTCCCGTCTCCGTCAGCGTGGACCCGAGCGGCAGGTTCGCCTACGTGGCGAATCAGTTCTCCAACAACGTCTCGGCCTACACCATCAATGCCGCCAGCGGCGCCTTGACCCCCATCGGCTCCGTCTCAGCCGGGACCAATCCCACTTCCGTCAGCGTCGACCCCTCGGGCAAGTTTGCCTACGTGACAAGTGAAACCTCCAATGATGTCTCGGCCTACAGCATCAACGCCAGTAGCGGGGCCTTGACCTCCATCGGCGCAGCCATGGCGGCCGGGACGCAACCCTTCTCCGTCACCACCACCGGCACGATCGAGTGACCCGGCCGACCATGAGGGGAGTCTGTATCCCGCGTTTGTTCCGTGACCATTCGGCGGAGAGTACCGGGAATCTTTTCAGATCGAATGCTGCGTGGTCGGCGGGATCCGAAAGACTGGGAGTAAACCTATTTCCTGTACAACCAGCACGCCACGTTGCGCGTTGTGGAAAGCGCGAAATTCTCCGGGTAGCGCTCGCGGCATTCCGGCATCACTCTCGGGCAGCGCGGATTGAAGTGGCAGCCTGACGGCGGATTGACGGGTGAAGGCAGTTCTCCCTCCAGGCGAATGATTTCACGCGTTCCGCTCGGATCGATCTTCGGCACCGCGGCGAGCAGCGCCTGCGTATACGGGTGTTTCGGCTTGCCCAGCACTTCGTCCGCCGTGCCGCGCTCGACGATGCGCCCGAGATACATCACCGCCACCTCGTGCGCGAGGTACTCGACCACCGCGATGTTGTGCGTGATGAAGAGGTAGGAGAGCCCGAGCTCGCGCTGCAGCGTTTTGAGCAGGTTCAGGATTTGCGCCTGCACCGAGACGTCGAGCGCGCTGGTCGGCTCGTCGCACACGATCAGGCGCGGGCGGACAGCAATAGCGCGCGCGATGGCGATCCGCTGGCGCTGCCCGCCGGAGAATTCATGCGGATAGCGATCGACCGAGTCGCGCGCGAGCCCGACCTGGTCGAGGATCTCAGCCACACGCCGCGTGCGCGCCGCAGCATCGTTCTCGACGCCTAGCGCCGCCATTCCCTCGGAGAGAATGTCGGCGACGCGCATGCGCGGATTCAGCGAGGCGTAAGGGTCCTGGAAGATGATCTGAAAGTCGCGGCGGCGCGTGCGCAACTCCGTACCTCGGATCCGCGTCAAATCGACGCCGTCGAAACGTACTTCACCCGCCGTCGGGCGGATGAGCTGCAGGATCGCCTTGCCCACGGTGGTCTTGCCGCAGCCCGATTCGCCGACCAGGCCGAGCGTGCGTCCAGCGCCGATCTCCAGCGAAGTGCCGTCCACGGCCTTGACGTAGCCGACGGTGCGCTTGAGCAAACCCTTGCGGATCGGGAAATGCACTTTCAGATCGCGCACCGAAAGGAGCGGTGCGGCTTCCGCAGTCCCGGCGAGCGTCGCGGCCGTGCCCGCTTCGTCTTTCTGAATTGGGCCTGCGCGCTCCTTTTCCCGCAGGAAGCAGCGCACTTCGTGACCTTCCCCGATCCGCGTCCAGCCCGGAGCTTCGTTGAAGCAGCGGTCGAAGGCAAAGTCGCAGCGCTCGGCGAAGCGGCATTGGCGGAACTCGCGGGTGAGCGGCGGCACCTGCCCCTTGATCACCGAGAGCTCGGTCCCGCGCCTGCCCGAGCCGGGCAGCGCCGCGAAGAGCTTGCGCGAATAAGGATGCTGGGGCGCGGCGAAGAAGCGCTCGCGGTCCGCGACCTCGACGACCTGGCCCGCGTACATGACGGCGACCCGGTGCGCCATCTGCGCGACGATTCCCAGGTCGTGGGTGATGAGCAGGATCGCCATGCCGTTCTTCTTCTGCAGTTCGCGCAGCAGCTCCAGCACCTGCGCCTGGATGGTAACGTCGAGCGCCGTGGTCGGCTCGTCCGCGATGAGAAGATCCGGGCCGCCGGCGAGTGCCATGGCGATCATGGCGCGCTGCTTCAGACCGCCGGAGAGCTGGAACGGATACTCCACGGCGCGGCGCGCGGCGTCAGGGATTCCCACCGAGTCGAGCAGCTCGACGATGCGCCGCCCGAGCTGCTGGCCGCGCAAGTCGGTATGGCGCTCCAGCACCTCGCCGATCTGGGTGCCGATGCTCAACACCGGATTCAGGCTGGTCGCGGGCTCCTGGAAAATCATCGCGATCCGCCGGCCGCGCACCGTGCGCATCGCCGCCTCGGGCAGCGCGAGGATGTCCAGGCCGGACAGCTCGACCGTGCCCGCGGTGATGCGGCCGGTCTCGGGCAACAGGCGCAACAGCGACAGGGCGGTCATCGTCTTGCCGCTGCCCGACTCCCCGACGATGGCGAAAGTCTCGCCGCGGCGGATCTCTATATCGACGCCGTCCACGGCGCGCACCGGTTCGCCCGTGCCATGCAGCACCGTCTTGAGACCTTCGACCTGGAGCAAGAGTTCGTCGCTCATACGGGAAGGGCTCCTACCTTGACTCGCGGATCGAACGCGTCGCGCACCGCGTCGGCGAACAGGTTCGCCGCGAGCACGAGGACGAACATGAAAATAAATGCTGCGGCGAGAGCCCACCAGACGACGGGCTCGCGCGACATCTCCATGCGCGCGGCGTTGATCATGGTGCCGAAGCTGTTCATCGAAGGATCGACGCCGACCCCGACGTAGGAGAGCACCGCCTCGGCCAGTACCAGTCCGGAGAAATCCAGCACCAGGGAGATCAGGACGATGTGCATGAGGTTGGGCAGGATATGACGCGTGATGATGCGGGCATTGCGCACACCAAAGGCCTGTGCCGCCTGGATGTATTCGAGCTCCCGAAGCTTGAGCGATTCCCCGCGCAATAGCCGCGCCAGACCGGTCCAACTGGTGAGGCCGAGAATCGCACACAGGCAAAGCAGCCGCATGTCGGCGCGCTGCGCAGCTGTCGGGAAGAACTCGGCATGCCGGTCGAGCTGGACCTGCACGAGCAGGACAGCGGCGGCAATCAGCAGCACGCCGGGAATCGAGTTGATGGTGGTGTAAACATACTGGATCGCATCGTCGATCCAGCCGCGGAAATATCCCGCCATGATGCCGAGCACGACTGCGAGCGGCAACAGCACGAGCGTGGTGAGGGTACCGATGACGAGGCCAGTGCGTATGCTTTTCAGAGCCAGGTAAAACACATCCCGCCCGACCTTGTCGGTGCCCAGGATGTGATAGTGGGTGCAAAGCATGAGAGCCGGCCCGGCAAGCGCGACCAGCGCACCGACGGTGAGCAGAATGGCACGCCAGGGTGTGCGCGTCTCCGCGCGCCAGATCGCGCGCCACGCTTCGCGCGCAGTACGCCCCGCGCGGCGACCGTGCGAGAGCGTCACCGCTGCGGCGATGGCGCCCCACAGCAGCAACGCCAGACCGAGACCCTGTGTCGTGCGCAGCAGAACGTCCCGGCCGCGGTCGGCTTCGTCCTTGAGGTGGGCACCGCCCCACGCGAGCTTGGGAAATTCCCGCTTCTGCTGCACCTTGCCGTCAGGGCCGGGAAACTCGAGCGTTTCGCGCGCAAATGCGTGAGTTGCAAACGGCGCCGAGTACGTGCGCTCCCGGCGGGCGCGAAGCGGGCTCGCGACAGCGTCGAAGACAGAGAGCACCTCGGTAGAATAGGCCGCGCCCTGCCCTGCCTTGCGCTCGAGCGCGGGCCTGTAATGCAGCGAATCGAGGAAACCTACAACGATGAACGCCACGAGCACCACCAGCGCGGACATTCCGTAGGCGCTCTGGGTCACGCGCCGCCAGGGGATGAGCAGGTGAGGCTGGCGGCTGACATAGACGAAATAAGCGGCAATCGCCGCGACCAGCACAAACACCAGCGCATCGGTCCAGAGAATTACCGGCACGGGCAGTCTCTCATTCGAACCGAACCCGCGGATCGACCATGGTGTAGGAGATGTCGGTGAGCAGCAGGCCTGCGATGTACAGGACGGATCCGAGAAATACCATCGAGCGCACCACGGAGAAATCCTGAGCCTGGATTGCATCGATGGTGTAGCTCCCGAGGCCCGGGATGCCGAAGAAGGATTCGGTGATCAGCGCGCCCATGAACAAGCTCGGGATCACGACGACGGCGCCGGTAAGGATGGGGATCATGCCGTTCTTCAGTACGTGCCTGAACATCACCGCCGTTTCAGCCAACCCCTTGGCGCGAGCGGTGCGCACGTAGTCTTTTCCCATCTCCTCCAAGAAGAGGGTGCGATACCACCGCGAATTGGACCCGATGCCGCTCACGACCCCGACGACGACGGGCAAGGCGAGAAACTTGAGGGCGTCGGCTCCGCCCGCATAACCCGATACCGGCACGAGGTTCCACAGCTTGGACAGAAGGTATTGCCCGCCGATGATGTAGAACAGGCTCGAGATCGACATCATCGCGACACACAGCACCACGCCCCAGAAATCGAGATACGTGGCGCGGAAAAAGGCCATGAGCAGTGCGAACGTCACGTACACCGCGAGACCGATGAGGAACACCGGCAACTGCAGTGCCAGGCTCGGCCACATGCGCGTCGATATTTCATGGCGGATCGAGCGGCCGTCGTCGGCATTGCCGAAGTCGAAGGCGAACAGGCGCACCGATTTCTCGTAGAAAATCGTATTCGTAAATCGATCCGGGCCCTGCGCGCGATCGTTGTAGAGCATCGGCTTGTCGTAGCCGTGCTCGGCCTTCCATTTGTCGATGGCCTCGGTCGTGACGCGCCTGACGCCGAGTTGCATCCTCGCCATATCGTCGGGCGTGTTGACGACGAAAAAAAGAAGGAACGTAATCAGATTCACCCCGATGAGGATCGGGATCGCGTAGAGCGCCCGGCGGACGATATAGGCGATCATGCCGCGGCTCCGACGGGTTTCGCCGCCATGCGTTCGCGTCGGCGGTGACTCACGTAGGCAGGCAGGCTGCCCAGAATAAGCACCGCGAGGATCGCGGCGAGCGGCCACAGCGCAGGCCGGTTCCACTCCTCGCGCATGCGCTCGCGGAGCATGGGGTCGACGCGAGCGTATTTCAGCGTGTTGCGCGCCATCTTGTTGGGCTTGGTCGCCCCCACCCAGGTGTGCGAGAGCGCGTAGTCCCTGGGGTGGAAGCCCCACACCCAGGGCGCGTCCTCACGAGCGACCTTCACCATCTGGTCTACGATCGCCTGCCTGCGCGGACCGCTTTCCATGTTCTTCATCTGATCGAACAACTGGTCAAAGGCCGGGCTCGCGTAGCGCGCCTTGTTCTCCCCGTCGCGGGCGCCGTTGGGACCATAGAGCAGAAACATGAAGTTTTCAGGGTCGGGATAGTCGGCGTTCCACCCGAGAAAAAACATCTGGGTGTTGCCCGAGCGTATTTTTTCCTGAAAGCGATTCCAGTCGGTGGAGCGGATCTCGAGCTGCACGTCGATCTTGGAGAACTGCCTGCGGTACCAGTTGAGACGGGCGGCATCGTCCGGCCCGCGATCGGCGGTATCGAGATAGAGCACGAGCGGCTGCCCGGTCTTCGCATCGCGGCCGTCGGGATATCCGGCTTCGGCGAGAAGTTTGAGCGCGGCCTCGATGGGCTTGCGCTTTGGCCTGCCGTCCACCCAGTCATAGACCACTGGATTGTAGCCCTGAGCATCTTCTCGGTAGCCGAAGATGCCCGGCGGCAAGGGCCCCATGGCGGCGACGCCACGGCCGTTGGCGAAGATCGAGATGAACTCCTCCCAATCGATCGCAATCGACACCGCCTGCCGCAGCTTCTTTGCGCGCTCGCGCGTCCTGTCGTCGCCCTTGCCGCCCACGACCGCGTCGTTGAAATTGAACGCCAGATAGAACGTGCTGGTGGCAACCGAAGTGCGCAACCGGATCCCGCGCTGTTCCATCTCGGGCGTCAGGGCCGCATCGCCCTCCACGTTGATCCGTACCGCCTGGTCGAAGTTGTCCGAACCGATGCCCGCGCTGTCGTAATAGCCCTGCAGGAATTTGTTCCACAAGGGAACGCTTTCCTTCTCCCGGGTGAGCACGATGCGCTCGGCGAAGGGTACGCGCTGGCCCGCAGCGGCGAGCAAGCCGGCTTTGGCGTCGCCCGGTTCCCCTTCCGACGGATAGAGCTCGCCGCGGAAGTTCGGATTGGCCGCGAGCACCATGCGTGAGTTGGGATCGTTTTCCGCGAGCATATAGGCGCCGGTACCCACCGGGTACCAGTCGAGCGTGAGGTTGCGGCCCTCGTTCATGCCGCGCTGCGAATAGAAGCGGTCCGCTTCCCACGGGATGGGCGCGAAGAACGGCATGGCGAGCCAATAGACGAACTGCGGATACTTGCCCTTGATGCGCACGCGGTAGGTATAGCGGTCCACCGCCTTCACCCCCGAAAGGTCGTAGCTTCGCAGGTCGATCCAGGGGAAACCGCGGTCCGAGGTGCCATGAAGCTTCTGGTGTTCGGCGAGCATTGCGTCGTTGTCGCGCTTGAGACGCTCGCCCAGCTCCCTCAGCCCGACGATGTAGTCGGCCATGTGGCCGTAGATGGGCGACACCAGCCGGGGGTGCGCAAGCCGCTTGATTTCGTAGACGTAGTCCTCCGCGGTCAGCTCGCGCGTGCCGGTCTTGGAAAAATCGGACAGCGTGTACTTCGAGCGGATCTCGCTCTCGGGCAACGAGAGGTACAGCGGCGCGCCCTTGTCGTCCTTGGCGAACGCGGGATGGGGCTGGTACAGCACACCCTGGCGGACGTGAATGTCGTACTCGCTATAGGCGACGCGGTCGGCCTCAGTATCAGCGGAGAGCGGCCGGCCGCGCTCATCGAAGAGCCTGGGCCTGGGAACCTCGGTGGCGGCCGCCGGAATCAGTTCGTATGGCCGCTTCAGATAGTGATACTGCAGCGGCGGCTCGTAAATCTGCTGGATGATGTCGTATTCGTCCGAGGTATAGGACTGCGCCGGATCGAGGTGCTTCGGCCGCTCGAGGAAGAAGGTGTAGAGATTGTTCTTGCCGCGATCCTCGGCGGGGTAAGGATCGTTCCAGGCCCGCCCGCACGCGGCGAGGCCGCAAGCGAGCAGGATCGCTGGAAAAATGGCGCCGCGCATGCCGCGCAAGTGTATCCGAACCCTCAATGTGCGTCATTCGGAGGCCCGGAGGCATCGGCTATAATTCGCCCCACATTTCAGGGGAATTTTTCATGGGTTTTCTCGCCGGCAAGCGCATCCTCGTCACCGGTCTGCTCTCCAACCGATCGATCGCCTACGGCGTCGCCAAGGCCGCCAGGCGCGAAGGTGCGGAGCTCGCTTTTACCTATCAGAACGAGCGCTTCAAGGGCCGCGTCACCGAGATGGCGGGTGAGTTCGGCAGCAGCCTGGCGTTGCCATGCGACGTCGCGAGCGACGCCGAGATCGCCGCGTTGTTCTCCGGGCTCGGGAAAAGCTGGGACGGGCTGGATGGCCTGGTCCACGCGATAGCATTCGCCCCGCGCGAAGCCATCGAGGGCGATTTTCTGGACGGCGTATCGCGGGAGGCATTTCGCATTGCCCACGATGTGAGCAGCTACAGCTTCGCGGCGCTTGCAAAAGCCGCTCTGCCGCTGATGCAGGGCCGCGCCAAAGGCGGAGCCCTGGTCACACTGACCTATCTCGGCGCCGAGCGAGTGGTGCCCGGCTACAACACCATGGGGCTCGCGAAGGCGAGCCTGGAAGCCAATGTGCGTTATCTCGCCGCCAGCCTCGGACCCAGGGGCAGAGCGG
>Ga0193726_1000915_pt1 | contig 26407 bp, 25 predicted proteins | sample H2c1metaG_FD_144928 | JGI IMG/M metagenome (GOLD analysis project Ga0193726, IMG submission 144928) | Soil microbial communities from a riparian zone of the East river system, Colorado, United States - H2c1 | ecosystem: Environmental > Terrestrial > Soil > Riparian zone | place: USA: East River...
CGAGATGTGGGGCCCGACGCAGAACGGCGAAGGCGCTTTCGCGCAGGTGCTCGCGGCCTCCGGTCTCGCGCCCGACAAGGTCGACGTGCACAACGTCATGCTGGGCGGCGGCTTCGGCCGGCGCGGCACCTATCCGGACGACTACGTGGGACAGGCCGTCCTCATCGCCAAGCAGATGCCAGGCACGCCGATCAAGATGATCTGGTCGCGCGAGGAAGACATGGCGCACGGCAAGTATCACCCGGTGATGCAGTGCAAGCTCGTCGGGGGCCTCGACGCGAGCGGCAACCTCACCGGCCTGCACATGCGGCTCTCGGGCCAGTCGATCCTCGCTTCGGTGCGCCCGGAAGTCGTGCAGGCGCAGAAGGGGCGTGATCCGCTCACCTTCCAGGGGGTCTTCGAGTCGGGCGAACACGCTTTCGGTTACACCGTGCCGAACCTGATGATCGACCATGCGATGCGCAACACCCACGTGCCGCCGGGCTTCTGGCGCGGCGTGAACGTCAACCAGAACGCGGTCTTCATCGAGAGCTTCATGGACGAGCTCGCCGAAGCGGCCGGCCAGGATCCCCTGGAGTTCCGGCGGAAGCTGATGGCGAACCATCCGAGGAATCTCGGCGTGCTGAACGCCGTCGCCGACAAGATCGGCTGGTCGAAACCCGCGCCCGCCGGCGTCTACCGCGGCCTCGCGCAGATGAAGGCCTTTGACAGTTTCGTCGCTGCGGCCTGCGAGATCTCGGTCAAGGACGGCAACAAGGTCAAGGTGCATCGTATCGTCGCCGCCACCGACCCGGGCTACGCGGTCAACCCGGCGCAGATCGAGCGTCAGGTCGCGGGATCCTTCGTCTACGGCCTGTCGGCGCTCTTTTTCCAGGAGTGCACGGTAAAGGACGGCCGCATCGAGCAGACGAATTTCCATCAGTACAACTCGATGCGCATCGCGCAGATGCCGAAAGTGGAAACCATCCTGATGCCGACCGGCGGCACGGTCTGGGGCGGCATCGGCGAGCCGACGATCTGTGTCGCGGCGCCGGCGGTGCTGAACGCGTTCGCCAAGGCGACCGGCAGGCGCATCCGTTCGGTGCCGCTGAAGAACCACGGCATTGAATTGGTGTGAGGCTTGCGCGATCGCATTTTCGCTTCTTGTCGGAAATGCTTTTGCGAGCGGCTCGATTCCGGCCTCGCTGACCGGCGCAAAAGGCGATCCGGCTCGAGGCCGGGCGATCGTGGCCAACCGGCAGGCAGGCCTGTGCCTGCTGTGCCACAGCGGGCCGTTCCCCGAGGAGCGGTTCCAGGGCAATCTCGCGCCCGATCTCACGGCCGTCGGCGCGCGCTTGTCTGAGGGCCAGATCAGGCTGCGAATCGTGGATTCGGCGAAGATCAATCCGCAAAGCATCATGCCCGCGTACTACAGGAGCGAAGGCCTCGCGCGCGTGGCGGCTGCGTTTCGCGGCAAGACGGTGCTGACCGCCGAACAGATTGAAGACATCGTGGCCTACCTGACGACGCTCAAATGACCACGCGCAGACAGTTCCTGCTCGCGACGGGCGGCGTCGGACTCTCGGTCGGGACCTCAGGCATTCAGGCCCAGATGGCTCCCAACGAGGCGGCATTGCGCCGAGCCGCCTATCAGGAAGCGCTGCGCAAGGTGGTGGGCGACGCGCAGGTCCGACGCGGACGGGTAAAACTCACGCTGCCGCCCCTCATCGACAACGGCAACTCGGTGCCGCTCTCGGTCGCGGTCGAGAGCCCAATGACCGCCGCCGATCACGTCAAGGCGATTCACGTCTTCACCGAGAAAAACCCGCTGCCCGACGTGGTGAGCGTCACTCTCGGCCCGCGCGCCGGGCGCGCCGGCATATCGACCCGCGTCCGCCTCGCCGATTCGCAGACCGTGCTCGCGGTCGCCCAGATGAGCGACGGCTCGTTCTGGTCCGACAGCGCTGAGGTCGTGGTCACGCTCTCGGCCTGTCTCGAGGAAGGCTTGATCTGATGGCGCGCGCGGTCGTCACCCTGCCCGCGCAGGCGAAGCGCGGCGAGATCGTCGAGATCAAGACGCTCGCCCAGCACACCATGGAGACGGGATTTCGCCGCACGCAGACCGGCGAGCTGATCCCGCGCGATATCATCAGGCGGTTCACGTGCACCTACAACGGCACGGAGGTGTTCCGTGTCGACCTGCATCCCGCGATCGCCGCGAATCCCCTGCTCGTGTTTACCACGGTCGCGACGGAGACCGGCATGCTCTCGTTCCAATGGGTCGGCGACAACGGCTACACGGTGACCGAGATCGCCCCGATCCGCGTCGAGTGAGCGTCCGTACCGGCGTGCGCGTGCGTCTCGTATTGGCGGCGGCCGCCTGCGTTCTTCTCGATGTCGCAAGGACCGGCGCCGCCGCCGAGATTCCGCTCGCCGAACGCCGCTCCGGCTACGAATTCATGAGCCGCGAGACGCGCGCGATGCAGGACGATGACGCCACCCATCCGGGCATGCTGTGGGTGCTGGACGGGGAAGCGCTATGGAACAGAAAAACGGGCACGGCGAACCGCTCCTGTTCCGACTGCCACGGCGATGCGCGCGCGAGCATGAAAGGCATCGCAGCGCGCTATCCGGCCTTCAACGCCACGCGCGCCAGACCGGTGAATCTGGAGCAGCGCATCAACCTGTGCCGCACCGAGCGGCAGAAGGCGCCGCCGCTTGCCTACGAGAGCAAGGACTTGCTGGCGCTGACCGCGTACGTCGCGCGGCAATCGCGCGGCCTGCCGATCAAGATCGCGATCGACGAGCGAACCCGGCCGTTTCTCGAAGCAGGCAAGCAGACCTTTCATCGCCGCCAGGGCCAGCTCAACCTGTCCTGCGCTCAATGTCACGACGACCACTGGGAAAAACAGCTCGCCGGCAGCGCCATTACGCAGGCGCACCCCACCGGGTATCCGCTCTACCGCCTCGAGTGGCAAGGCCTGGGGTCGCTCGAGCGGCGACTGCGCAGTTGCCTCTTCGGAATTCGCGCGCAAGTACCCGACTTCGGTTCCGACGAATTGGTCGATCTGGAGCTTTTCCTGATGTGGCGGGCGCGGGAGATGAAAATGGAAACGCCTGCGGTGCGGCCATAGCAGCTCGATGTGCTTGCCTGCTCTTCCCCGCGGAACGCGGCGGCGCCAGCGGCCGCCTTTGCTTCACCGGCCCCGCTGAAACACTTTGTCCAGAAACGTGACGATCAACTTCAGCAGCTCCTCCTCGCGTTCTTCGAAGAAATGATGCGCCCCCGGCACAACGACCTGGGCGGAACCCGGGTTCGCCAGAATCTGCTTCTTGCGCTCGTCGGCGCCCCACATCGTGATCGTCCAGTCCTCGCTCCCGAAGATGTCGAGCACCGGGATCTTGATGCGGAACATTTCCTCCAGTCCCTGGAGAATGCCGATGAACACCCAGGCACCGACGCTGGTGTCGTCGGTGCGGATGAGGTACTGGTTCGCCATGGTCGCGCCAAGACTGTGCGAGACGATGGCGATGTTGCGGTAGCCCTTCGCCTTGAGGAAATCGACCGCCAGCTGGAAGCGCTCGCGCGCGTCCGGGTACAGGGGAACGTACAGGCCGAGAATGGCGGTGCTCGGAAGCACCGGAAGCTGGATCGATAGAGTGGCGTAACCCAGGTCCGCCAGCCGGGTGCGTAAGGTCCCGTAGAGCTCGAAATCGGGACTCCAGCCGCGCCCGTGCGCGACGACGACCGCGCCGCGCGCCTGCTTTGCTTCCGTATAGAGGGCGAGGAAACGGTGGCCGTTCTTCTGCGCCAGCCACTGCGCCTTGCCGATCATGAGACTCGGCAGGATGTCGTCGGCCCAGCGCTTCTCGCGTTCGTAATCCTGCGCATGCGCCGCGAGCGACAGGCTCGCTAAAAAAGCGGCGAGGAGGAAGTGAAAAACAAAAAGCCCGCGAACGCGGGCTTTTTGTCGCGCTTGCGCTCGAACGCTAGGCAAGGCTGAAGGGCATCTTGCGCAGCCGCTTGCCGGTCAGCGCGAAGACCGCGTTCGCCACCGTCGGCGAGAGCAGGGCCATGCCGGGCTCGCCTATCCCGCCCGGCTTCTCAGTGCTGTTGACGATGTGCATCTCGATCTTCGGCGTCTCCGGCATGCGCACGACCTTGTACTGGTGGAAGTTGGTCTGTTGCACGCGACCGTCCTTCAGCGTGATGTCGCCGTAGAGCAGCGCCGACAGGCCGAACACGATGTTGCTCTCGAGTTGCTGCTGGACGATGTTCGGATTGACCATGCTGCCAAGATCGACCGCGATCACGACGCGATGCACCTTGATCTGGCCGTTCTCGACCGACACCTCCGCCACCTGCGACATGTAGGTATCGTAACCCTCCATCAGGCCGATCCCGCGCGCCCGTCCGGCCGGCAACGGCGTGCCCCAGCCGGCTTTCTGTGCCGCGAGCTGCAGCACGTTCTTGAAGCGCGGCTGCTTGTCGAGCAGCGCGAGGCGGTACTCGTAGGGATCCTTGCCCGCCGCAGCCGCCATCTCGTCGACGAAGGATTCGTTGGCAAATACGTTGAGCGCGTGCGACACCGAACGCAGGTAGCCGACCCGAAGGCCCGTGTCGTGAATCACCGTGGCGACCGACTGGTTGGGAATATCGTAGGGCACGAGGATGGCTTCGGTCATCAAGGGATCGACGCCGTCTTTCACCAGCGGCGGGAAGAGGCGCGCCGTCACCGACGGCGAGCTCATCTTGAAACTCAGCGCGACCGGCTTGCCGCTCGCGTCGAGGCCGGCGGACATCTGCGTCAGGCTGATCGGACGGTAGAAGTCGTGCGTCATGTCGTCTTCCCGCGTCCACACCAGCTTCACCGGCGCACCCACCGCCTTGGAAATCTCGACCGCCTGCGCCATGTAATCGCAGTCGATGCGCCGGCCGAAGCCGCCGCCGAGGAACGTGGTCTTGACCGTGATCTGCTCGGGCTTGAGGCCGGTGATTGCGGAGGCCATGCCCAGCGCCAGCTGCTGGAACTGGATCGAGCCGATCAGCAGCGCCGAATCCTTGCGGACGTCGGCGGTGAAATTCATCGGCTCCAGCGGCGAGTGCGAGAGGAACGGCATCTCGTAGGTCGCCTCCACCGTCTTGGCGGCAGTCTTCATTCCTTCGGCGACGTTGCCCTGCTGCCTGATCTGCGCGCCGGGCGCGGACATCGCCGCAAGGAGTCCCGCCGACACCGACGCGGAGCTGAGCGCCTTCCCGGCGCTCTCGTCCCACGTGACGTCGATCGTGTCGCGCGCCGTCTTCGCCTGCCACCAGCTGTCGGCCACTACGGCAACGCCGTCGGTGATCTGCACGACGTGCTTCACGCCCGGCATCCCCTTCGCCTTCGCAGCGTCGAAGCTCACCACCTTGCCGCCGATCACGGGGCATTGCGCGAGCGAGGCATAAAGCATCCCGGGGAGCTTGACGTCGATGCCGAACACCGTCTTGCCGTTGATCTTGTCGGCGGTGTCCATGCGTTTCAGCGGCTTGCCGACGTAGCGGAATTTCGATGGATCCTTGAGCTTCACTTCCTTCGGCGGGGTGAGCTTGGAGGCCGCCGCCGCCAGCGAGCCGTAGCTCGCTTTCTTGCCGCCGGGACCGGTCACCGAGCCGTTGCTGGCCTTGAGCGTGGACGCATCCACGCCCCATTTCTGCGCCGCGGCGCTCACGAGCATCATGCGCGCCTGCGCGCCGGCGACGCGCAGCTTCTCCCAACCGTCGCGCACCGAGGTCGAACCGCCGGTGATCTGGCCGCCCAGCATGCTGTTGATATAGACCTCACCCGGCGGCGCGAACTCGACTTTGACCTTGCTCAGGTCGACCTCGAGCTCTTCCGCGACCAGCGTCGGCAGGGCCATGACCACCCCTTGCCCCATTTCCGAACGCGCGCAGAGAATCGTGATGCTGTTGTCGCTGCCAACGCGCACCCAGGCGTTCATCGCCGAGGATTCGGCTGCCGCGAGCGCGCGGTTGAACATTCCAGGCAGCGCAACGCCGATCACCAGGCCGCCGCTTACGGCGGCGCCGGATTTGAGGAAGGTGCGGCGGGTGGGATTCTTCAGTGGGTTCATGATCAGGCTCCCTTGCTGCCGGCGGCTTTGTGAATTGCCGCACGGATACGCGGATAGGTGCCGCAGCGACAGATGTTGCCCGCCATGGCGTTGTCGATGTCGGCGTCGGTCGGTTTGGGTTTTTCGGCGAGGAGCGCCGTCGCGCTCATGATCTGGCCCGACTGGCAGTAGCCGCATTGCGGCACATCGAGCGCCGCCCATGCCGCCTGCACCCTCTTGCCGGCTTCAGTGGCCCCGATCGCCTCTATCGTTGTCACCTTCTTTCCCGCGGCCGCCGACACCGGCGTGCCGCACGAGCGCACCGGCTTGCCCTCGAGATGCACGGTGCAGGCGCCGCACAACTGCGCGCCGCAACCGAACTTGGTGCCCGTCATGTCGAGGCTGTCGCGCAGCACCCAGAGCAGGGGCGTGCTCGGATCGACGTCGACCTGACGTGCTTTTCCGTTTACCGTGAGACTGACCATCATGTTGCCTCCCTTAGAGGACAAAGACCGGAACGGGCATTAAATCCCACATAAAAGCAAAAATCAATCTTCGACACCTCTTCCGGAAGCGAGTTACGCCAGCGCCTGTTTCACCCGCTCCGGCGCAAAAGGCAGGGCACGCAATCGCTTGTCCGTCGCGTTGGCGATGGCATTGGCAATCGCCGCGGCCGCCGGGCCCTGCGAGCCTTCGCCCACGCCGAGGAAACGCTCGTCGGGGCGATCGAGCAGCACGACTTCGACTTGCGGCACGTCTTCGAAGTGGATGATCGGGTAGTCCGCCCACGATTGCGTGGTGACGCGCGTGCGGTCGTATCCCACCGACTCCATCAGTGTCCAGCTCGCCGACTGGATGATGCCGCCCTCGATCTGGTTGACGACGCCGTCCGGGTTGACGATCTGCCCTGCATCGACCGCGGCTACCGCGCGCGTGACGCGCACCTTGCCGCTCGCGCGATCGACCGTGACGTCGGCCACCATCGCCACGTAGCACGCCAGATTCTTGTACTTGGAGAACGCGAACCCGCGACCGCGAGCGCCATCCCCTTTCGCGTTCGGCTGCCAGCCGGCGCGTTGCGCGGCGGCCTCGACCACGGCACGCGCGCGAGGATCCTTCAGGTGCCGCAGGCGGAACTCGACCGGATCGGCGCCCGCCGCCAATGCAAGTTCGTCGATAAAGGATTCGAGCGCGAACACGTTGGAGTAGCCGCCTAGCGTGCGCAGTGCCGAAGTGCGCAGCGGCATCTCCGGCAGGAAGTGCTTCATCACCTTCTGGTTCGGAAAATCGTAGAGCGGGATCGAGTTGCGGTCGCCGCCTCCGGTGGGCTGCGGCGGATCGACCGGGAACGGCATCTTGGAGGGTTTCTCCAGGTGCCAGCTCGCCAGGAGATTCACGCCGCCCGCCGCGCCGGGCCGGTTGTTGTGCGGATGGCTCCAGACGTCATGCGTCCAGTTGACGATGTTGCCCTGGGCATCGAGCCCGCCCGAGAGCTTCATCACCATCGCCGAACCGAACGGCTCCCACTGGAACTCGTCGTCGCGCATCCATTGCAACTTGACCGGGCGGCCGCCCGTCGCGCGCGCCACCAGCGCCGCGTCCAGCGCCACATCGTCGGCGCCGTTGTGGCCGTAGCACCCCGCGCTTTCAGCGTGTATGCAATGGATGTTCGCGGGATCGGTCGCGAACACCTGGGCGAGATCGCCGCGCAGCGGAAACACGCCCTGGCTGTGGGTCCACACCGTGAGCTTGCCCTCGCGCCACTGCGCCACCGCGCACGATGGGCCGATCGAGCCGTGAACCTGGAATGGGCGCGTGTAAGTCGCATTGAGCGTCTTGGCGGATGCAGCGGCGGTTGCGGAAGTTTTTTCGTTGACCACCGAGTCCACCGACTTCGCCTTCGTCAACAGGTGCTCGTAGAGAGCCTCGCCCGAAGGCGGCAGCGATTCGGTTTCCTTCCACTTCGCCGACTGCTTGAGCGCCAGGCGTGCCTTGATCGCCTGTTCCTCACGCTCCGCAGCCACGCCCAGAAAATCGCCGTCGCGCACTACCGCGATCACACCGGGTAGCCGTTTTACGCCGGCTTCGTCGAAGGATACGAGCTGGGCGCCGGGTGAAGGCGGACGCACCACACGTCCGAACACCATCCCTGGCAGGCGCACATCCTGGACATAGGCGGCGCCGCCGGTCATCTTCTTCGGGATGTCGCGGCGAGTCACGCTCTTGCCGACCCACTTGTGCTGCGACGCGGGTTTCGGCTTGACGTTCGCCTGTGCTTCGCGCTTGAAATCTGCGTCGCTGACCAGGGCCCAGTAGGCCATCGACTTGCCGCCGGGCGCGGTGCAGACACCGTCGTTCACGCTGAGCTCGGACGCCGCTACGCCGAGTTTCGCCGCGGCGGCGCCGAGCAGGATGCCGCGCGCTTCGGCGCAGGCGAAGCGCAGCGCGGTGCCGCTGTTCTCGACCGACTGACTGCCGGCGGTCTGGCCCTCGTTCGGCGTCAGCTCGGTATCGCCGTGCACCATGGCAATCCGTTTCAGGTCGACGTCGAGCTCGTCGGCGGCGATCTGAGAGAGCGCCGTGCCTATGCCCTGCCCCAACTCGATCTTGCCGGTGAAAATCGTGACCGTGCCGTCCGCGTCGATGCGCAGCCAGGCGTTGAGCATGCGATTGGTGTTGAGGCTGCCGGGCAGCGCGGCAGGCTTGGCCTGGCCGAGCGCGAGCTCCGGCACGAGCGAAAACGAAATGACCAGCGCGCCACCGGTCTTGAGGAAATCACGGCGCGAGAGATCGGTTTTCATGCGATCTCCTTTGCCGCACGCTGCACGGCGCGAACGATGCGGTTGTGCGAGGCGCAGCGGCACAGGTGGTTGTTGAGCGCCTGCTTGATCTCGCCTTCGCTCGGGCGCGGATTGCTGTCGAGCAGCGACTTGGCGGCCATGATCATGCCGTTGCTGCAGTAGCCGCACTGACAGGCCTGCTCTTCGATAAAAGCGCGTTGCAGCGGATGTGGTTTCTCGATCGTGCCCAGTCCCTCGAGTGTGGTGATGCTGGCCTTTGCAGCGACAGACACCGGCACCGAGCAGGAGCGCGCGGGCTTGCCGTCGAGCAGGACAGTGCAGGCGCCGCATTGGGCAAGCCCGCAGCCGAATTTCGGGCCGTTCAGCTCCAGATCGTTGCGCAGGACGTACAGGAGCGGCGTGTCGGGCGCGACCGAAGGCAGGCTTCGCATCGTTCCGTTCACCCGCAATGTGAAGTCAGCCATGATCTCCTCCGGTCAGGTCTTCTTGCTTGGGCGGGAAACGAAAGCGTACACCTACGCGGCGGCGGCGGCCAGCGCAATGCGCCCTATGCAGAGCTCTGATAGTCTCGTTTGGTGGAGGGCTGAATATGAAACGAATCTTGACTGCTGGACTGATGTTCTTCGCGGCCCTTGCACACGCTCAGGGCTATCCCTCCAAGCCGGTGAAGCTTATCGTGTCCTCCGCCGCCGGGGGATCGCCCGACCTGCAGGCGAGGATCTTCACGCAGCGCATGACGAAACTCTACGGCTACATCTGGGTGATCGAGAACCTGCCGGGCGCCGGGGGCAACATCGCGCCGGAGCGCGCGGCGAAGTCTCCCGCCGACGGCTACACCCTGCTCATGGCCTCGGCCGGGCCGCTCTACTTCAATCCGACCCTGTATACGAAGCTCAGCTACGACATCCAGCGCGACTTCGAGCCGATCACGCAGGTGTCGAACGTGCCCAATATCCTTGCGGTGCATCCGAGCGTGCCGTTCAATTCCGTGAAGGAGCTGATAGCCTACGCCCGCGCGAATCCGGGCAAATTGCGCTTCGGCTCGCCGGGCAGCGGCAGCTCACAGCATCTCTCGGGCGAGCTCTTCAAGAAGATGGCCGGGGTCGACATGCAGCACGTTCCCTACAAATCGGTCTCGCAGATGACGACGGAACTCGTGAGCGGACAGTTCGAAATATCGTTCAACAACGCGCCGCTCGTCCTGCCTTTCATGAAGGCCGGCAGGCTGCGCGCGCTCGCGGTTACGACCAGGACGCGGCTCGCGCTCGCGCCCGAGGTTCCCACTCTGGACGAATCGGGACTCCCGGGATTCGAAGTCGGCGGCGGATCCGGCCTCCTCGCGCCGAAAGGCACGCCGAGCGCGATCCTGAAGAAGCTCGAGACCGACGTGTGCGGCGTCCTCACCTCTCCGGAGGTGCGCGAGCAGTACGCCGCGAACGGCCTGATCGCCGTAGGCTCGAGCTCCGCCGAATTCGCGGCCTACATGAAGGAGGAGATCGCGCGCTGGGCTCCGCTCATCCGCGCCACCGGAGCGAGCGTCGACTGACGGAAGCGCGCTTTACTTCGGATAAAGAACCAGTTGTGTGCAGCGGAACAGCGCGAGCTTGCGGTCGCCGTGGGTCACGGTCGCATCCCAGACCTGCGTGGTGCGACCCAGGTGCACGGCGCGCGCTTCGCCGTAGAGCATGCCTTCGGCAGCCGTATTGAGGAAGTTCGCCTTGAGCTCCACGGTGGTGAAATTCTGGGCGTTCCCGGGCAGGTGCGCGATGCAGCCGTACCCGGCGAGCGTGTCGGCGAAAGTGATGATTGCCCCGGCATGCAGGTAACCGTTCGGCGCGAGGAGGACCTTGCGAAGCTCGAGCTCGCCTTTGACGAGCCCCTCGGCGACCTCGGTGAGGACAAGGCCGACGAAGCTGGGAAAGTGATCCTTGCCGAAATGATTGAAGCGCTGGACGTCGAACCCGGGCCGAAGCGGCATGATTTCTCCTTTTGCGATGCCGCTATCATCTTGCAAGGCGCGCCCTTACTCAAGGCCGGCCGGAGAACTGGAGAGAACGCCATGAGATGCAATCCGCTGTTCGCCACCATCGCCGTGCTGGCCGGGCTCCTGTCCGGAGCGGCGTCCGCGCAATCGCCCGACACGCACCATCACCGGTTCGGCGACGCGGACAAGTGGGCGAAGGTCTTCGACGATCCGGCGCGCGACGTGTGGCAGAAACCCCACGAAGTGATCGCGGCGCTCAAACTCGCTCCGGATTCGGCGGTCGCGGACATCGGCTCGGGGACGGGATATTTCGCGGCGCGCCTCGCGCACTTCGTACCCCAGGGGCGCGTGTACGCCGTGGACACCGAGCCGGACATGGTGAAGTACCTCGCCGAGCGCGCGAAACGCGAAGGTCTAGCCAATCTCGCTTCGCTCGTCGGGGCGCCGGACGATCCACGCTTGCCCGCGAAAGTGGACTTGATCCTGATGGTCGACATGTATCACCACATCGCAGAGCGCGAAAAGTACTTCAGCAAGCTTCGGGAATCGCTGAAGGCCGGAGGGCGGATCGCCATCATCGACTTCAGCGAAGACGCCGCAATGGGTCCGCCGAAGCGCGAACGCATCTCACCGGAGCGCGTGCGCTCCGAACTGGGTCAGGCGGGCTACGTACTCGCCGAGAAGCACGCCTTCCTGCCGAACCAGTACTTCCTCGTTTTTCGGCCGGCAGGGCGCTGAATGCAGAGCATCGAACGCGCGTAGCGAAACGATGATCGAGACGCTGTAGGGAGAACACCGATATATCTGTCAGGGAAACCCTACTGATCGAACGTGCCTGAAATTGTCGCGGCGTTTGCGAACACTTTGCGCGGGCCTTGGTTCAGAATCACCCTCACGCAATCCTGCGGTACCGAATTCGCCCATGATGCAAGAGCAAACAGCAGACGAGCATCGTGTATTCCTCTCGACGCTACCCGCGGAGCGGAGGGATCGCAGGCTGGCGCTCGCGGTCGCGCTGGTTTCGCTCGCGATCTTTCTGGCGGCGGCGCCGTTCGCGAAGCTGCAGCTCGCGCCGGTGCCGGCTTTCATCCCGATCATCGCATCGACCCTTGTCATCAACGATCTGATCACGGCGGTCCTGCTGTTCGGCCAGTTCGTCTTCCTGCGGTCTTGGGCGCTGCTCGTGCTGGCCGGCGGCTACCTGTTCACGGCCTCCATGACCGTCGCGCACGCGCTCACTTTCCCTGGCGTGTTCTCGCCGACCGGCCTTCTTGGCGCCGGGCAGCACAGCACGGCTTGGTTGTATATTTTTTGGCATAGCGGCTTTCCGCTCCTTGTCGTCGCTTATGCGCTGCTCAAGGACGAACGGCGAGAGACGAACTTGCTGCGCGGTCACTTGCTGCGCGGTCGCGCCGGCGTCGCCATCTCAGCGGGGGTGGCGGCAGTTCTCGTCGCCGTGTGCGGGCTCACACTTTTCGCGACGGCATGGGAGGGTGTTCTCCCCGCGCTCATGCAGGGTAACCACATCGCCACCCAGGGGCACATCTTCCTGTCGAGCGTCTGGATGCTGAGCCTCGTTGCGCTCGCCGTCCTGTGGCGCAAGCGGCCGCACTCGGTGCTCGACCTGTGGCTCATGGTAGTGATGTGCGCGTGGATCTTCGATATCGCCTTGTCCGCGGTGCTCAACGCCGGCCGCTTCGATCTGGGCTTCTACGCCGGGCGGGTCTACGGGCTGCTGGCGGCGAGCTTCGTGCTCATCGTCCTGCTGCTGGAGAACGGCAAGCTCTACGCGCGGCTCGTCGTGGCGCACGGGAGCGAGCGCCGCGAGCGCCGGCTTGCCCAGGAGAAATCCGCCGCACTCGCAGCCCTCAACAAGGAACTGGATGCATTTACCTATTCGGTGTCGCATGACCTTCGCGCGCCGCTGCGAGCCATCGACGGCTTCGCGACGATTCTCGAAGAGGATTTCTTCGAACGGATGGATCCGGAAGCACGCCGGATCCTCGGCGTGGTGCGCGCAAACACCCGGCAGATGTCGCAGATGACCGAGGACCTGCTAGCCTTCGCGCGCCTCGGGCGCCAGCCGCTCAGAACACAGCCGGTGCGGCCGGCCGAACTCGCGAACGAGGTCATCGCGGATCAGCGCATCACCTTCGCCGACCGTAGCATCGAATTCAACGTCGGCGACCTCGGAACGGCGCAAGCGGATCCCGCACTACTCAAGCAGGCGCTGGCGAATCTGATCGGCAATGCGGTCAAGTACACCCGCGGCCGATACCCGGCGCTGGTCGAGGTCGGATACCAGTCGGCGCAGGCGGAGGACGACCCGATCGTCTACTACGTGAAGGACAACGGTGCGGGCTTCGACATGCGCCATTCGGACCGGCTTTTCGGCGTATTCCAGCGATTCCACACCCAGAAGGAATTCGAGGGAACCGGCGTGGGCCTTGCCATCGTCGAGCGGATCATCTCCAGGCACGGCGGCCGCGTCTGGGCCGAGTCCCGGCCCGGCGAAGGCGCGATTTTCTTCTTCACGCTCCAGCCGGGCTCCGCGAAAGACGCCGGGACTGCCGTGCAAGGCGCCTGAAAGAGGCGTGGACCTCGCGGGTCAATCCGCCTTCGCTCCGGACGCTCTGACGATCGGCGCCCACTTCGCCGTCTCGGCGCGCATGTAGGCGGCGAGCTCTTCGGGCGTGCCGCCGACCGGGTCGGCGCCTTGCTGGCTGAGCTTCTCGCGGATCGGCGGGTCCTTGAGGATGCGCACCACTTCGGCGTGCATCCTGGTGACGACTTCGCGCGGCAGCTGCGCCGGCCCGAGCAGCGCAAACCAGGACGAGGCTTCGAAATCCGGGAAACCCAGTTCCGCGACCGTCGGTACGTCCGGCATCGCCGCAGAGCGGGTCTTGGTCGTCACCGCGAGCGCACGCAGGCGCCCGGAGCGCACGAACTGGATCACCGACGGAATCGTCGCGAACATGAAGTGCACCTGCTCGCCGGCCAGGAGGTCGTTCAGCGCGACCGCGCCCTTGTACGGTACGTGCGTCGCGTCGATCCCCGCCATCACTTTCAGCAGTTCGCCCGAGAGATGCGAGGAAGTGCCGCTCCCGGTCGAAGCGAAGAAGTATTTCCCCGGGTTCGCCCTGGCCGAGGCGACGAATTCCTCGAAGGAAGCGACCGGCATCACTTTCGGGTTTACGACCAGCATGTTGGGCACGTGCACCACCAGCGTGATCGGCGAGAAATCCCTGAGGTTGTCGTACGGCATGTCCTTGTAGAGCGAGGCGTTGATCGCGAGCGGCCCGACCGATCCCATGAGCAGCGTGTAGCCGTCCGGCTTCGCCTTGGCGACGAGGGCCGCGCCGATGTTGCCCGCGGCACCGGGCCGGTTGTCGATGACGATCGGCTGGCCCATGCTTTTTCGCAGCTCTTCGGCGATGAGGCGCGCGACGATGTCGGTGCTGCCCCCGGCGGAGAATCCGACCACGATCGTGACCTGCCGATGCGGATATCCGCTCTGCGCGGGCGCGTCGGTGGAAAAAAGCGCCGTGCCGACGAGCAAGATCGCAAGAGCGCAACGCGCTTCGACTCGGGTCATGGAGTCCCTATTTCAGAAACAGGTTCGGCAAGGCAAGCGAGAACGCAGGCACGTAGGTTACCAGCATCAGCGTCGCGATGAGCGCGCCGTAGAACGGCCAGATGGTGCGCATCACGTAGCCGATCGACACGCCGCCGATGGCGCAGCCGACGAACTGCGTCGTGCCCACCGGCGGCGTGTTCAGTCCCAGCGCGCAGTTGATCAGCATCACCATGCCGAACTGCACCGGGCTCATGCCGTACTGCGCGCAGATCGGCAGGAAAATCGGCGTGCAGATGAGGATGGTCGGCGCCATGTCGAGAAAGGTGCCGAGCACGAAGAGGATGATGTTGACCAGAAGAAAAATCACCCAGGGGCTGCTCGACACACCGGAAAGGGCCTGCCCGGTGATCTCCGCGACCTCGTACAGGCTGATGAGATAGCCGAAGGTGTTGGAAACGCCGATCAGGAGCAGCACTACCCCCGTGGTCTTCACCGCTTTCGCCCCGGCCTTGAGGAAATTCTTCCAGGTCATGCTGCGATAGACGAAGAGCGTGAGAACGAGCGCGTAGATCACCGCGATGGCCGCCGATTCGGTGGCGGTGAAAACCCCCGAAAGTATGCCGACGATGATGATCGCCACCACCGCGAGGCCCGGAAGCGCCGCCGCGAGCGAGCGCGCCACCCTCTCCCAGCCGGGAAATATTCCGGCCGGGTAGCCGCGCTTGATCGCGACGAGGTAGGCGGCGGTGAGATTGCTCGCGGTGAGGAGCAGAGCGGGCACGAGGCCCGCGAGGATCAGCGAGGCGATCGACACCTTTCCGCCCGCCGCGAGCGAATAGATGATGATGTTGTGGCTGGTGGGCATCAGCACGCCGACCAGCGCCGCGTGCGTGGTGACGTTCACCGCGTAGTCGGCGTGATAACCCTCCTTTTTCATCATCGGGATCATCACCGCGCCCATCGCGGAAACGTCGGCGACGGCCGAGCCCGAGATCCCTCCGAAGAGAGTGCAGGCGACCACGTTCGACATCCCCAGGCCGCCGCGGATATGGCCCACAAGATCCTTGGCAAACCGCACGATGCGATCCGCGATGCCGCCGTAGAGCATCAGCTCCCCCGCGAAAATGAAGAACGGGATCGCGAGGAAGGAGAAGATGTTCATCCCCGAGGTCATGCGCTGGAAGACCACCGCGAGCGGCAGGCCTTCCCAGAGGATGGTGCACACCGCCGAGAGCCCGATCGCAAAGGCGACCGGCACCCCGAGCAGAAGGAGCAGGACGAAGCTGATCGTGAGGATGGTCAGTGCCATGACGGCACCACTTCCTCGCCGCGCAGGAGCGCGATGATGTGTTCGATCGAGAAGAGGACGATCAGCGCGCCCGAAATCACCAGCGGCGCCTGGTTGAAAGCCTCCGAGATGCCGAGCGTCGGGATCTTGTACCTCGCCACCGACTCGGCGAGGATCGCGCCGTTCCAGCACATGATCGCCCCGAAGGTCGCGACCAGCGCGTGGATCAGGAGCTCCATCCGGTTGCGGATGCGCTCGGGCACGAGCACGAGGAGCGACTCCATGCCGATGTGCCCGGCGTCGCGCACGCCCACGGCGGCGCCGAGCAGCGTGACGTAGAGCACCAGCACCAGCGCCGTGCTTTCGGCCCAAACGGGCGTGTCGTTCAGCACGTAACGCCCGAAGACCTGGATCGCCACCACGCCGACGATGCCGATCAAGCCCGCCACCGCGAAGTACATGCACACGCGGGCGAGCGGCGCGGTAAAGCGGGTGAGCATTACAAATACCTCCGCAGGACCAGCCCCGGCCGTTCATGGTTCGACAGGCTCACCACGAACGGCTGTATGAGCAATTCCGTTCGCCCTGAGCCCTGAGCTTGCCGAAGGGTCGAAGGGTGAACGGACCTTCCTAGTTGACCGCCTGGATGCGCCGGATCATGTCCTTCAGGCCCGGATCGGTGATGAACTTGTCGTACACCGGCTTCATCGCGTCCTGGAACGGTTTCTTGTCGACCGTGACGATCTGCGAGCCGGCGCTCTCGACGATCTTGCGCGATTTGTCCTCGCGCTCGTCCCAGAGCTTGCGCATGTACGGCACCGATTCCTTGGCCGCCTGCCGGATGATCTTCTGGTCGTCGGCGGACAGCGTGTCCCAGACCTTCTTCGAGAACAGCATGATCTCGGGCGCCAGCGAATGCTCGGTGACCGAATAGAACTTGGCCGCCTCGAAGTGGCGCGAGGACTCGTACGAGGGCCAGTTGTTCTCCGCGCCGTCGACCAGGCCCGTCTTCAGCGCTGTATACACTTCACCGTAAGGCATGGGCGTCGCGTTCGCGCCCAGGGCCTGCATCATCGCCACCCACAGGTCGGATTGCTGCACGCGGATTTTCAAACCCTTCATGTCGGCAAGCGCCCTGATGGGTTTCTTGACGGTGTAGAAGGAGCGCGAGCCGCTGTCGTAGAACGCGAGGCCGATCAGGCCCTGCTTCTCGCAGGCTTTCAGGATCTCGTCGCCGATCGGGCCGTCCAGGACCTTCCTCATGTGCGCGGTGGAGCGGAACACGAAGGGCATGGTCGGCACCATGGTCTCGGGAACGACGTTGTTCATCGGGGCGACGTTGATACGGATCATGTCGAGCGCGCCGATGCGCACTTGCTCGATGGTGTCCTTCTCGCTGCCCAGGGCGCTGTTGCCGTACACCTTGATGCTGTGCCGGCCGCCGGTACGCTCGGAGATGAGCTTGCCCATGTAGCCGACCGCGAGCACCGTCGGATAGTCGAGCGGGTGCACGTCGGCCGAGCGGAATTCCTTGGCGTGGGCGGTGACCGCCAGGAGGACGGCGAGGCTTGCGAGGATGCTGCGTGCGATCGTGCGCATGGAGTTTCTCCTTTTGATGGAACGTCGCGAACGTGGATTCACCGGGTGGTTCGTATTCGTTACGCCGCCGCAGGCAGCGCGAGCATCCCGCGCCCAATGAGCGAGCGGAAGGCCTCGTAGGTCTCGCGTATGCCTTGATCGAGCGGCATGCTGCCGTAATCGCCGAGATAAGCGCGCAACGGCTCGTCGGGCAGGTGCATGGGGAATGCGAGGGGCTGCCCCGAGGAGCTGATCGCCGCCGCGGGCGCGAGCTGCCTGAGGATGCGAAGCCCCTCCTCGACCGGTGCATAGACGCCGTTCATGTCGAACACCGGAGCGCCCGTGCGCTCGCGCGCGACGGCGTGAATGAATGCGCTCGCGGCTTCGCCCGCGTAGAGCCAGGACACGCCGCCCGAGAACGGCACTTCGTAGGGTTTGCCCTCGGCGGCCGCGAGCACCGCGAAGGTCGTCTTCGAGGTGAGGCCCTGGTCGCGCCCGACGCCGTAGACCACGCCCGGCCGGATGCCGACACTGTGCACGTTCCAGTCCTGCGAATACACCTTGGCGATCTGCTCATCGCAGTATTTGTACGCGCCGTAAAGCGTATGCATCGCGCCGTGGCCTTCGTCCATCGCGCCGTAGGCGGCGATCGAGCTCGCGTAGGCGAGCCGCTTGACGCCCAGCCCCCGCGCCGCCTCGAAAATATTCACGGTGCCGACGACGTTCACTTTTGCTCCGGCGATCGGATCGGCCTTGCAGAACGGCACCTGCAGCGCGGCGAGGTGAATGATCGCGCTGGGCCGTGCCGCTTCAAGAACCCGTACGACGGTCGCACTCTCGGAAATATCGCCGGTGAGCCACTGCACTTTCTTCAGGTCATCCTCGGACATGAGCAGGCGCGGCCGCCGTTTGTCTTCCGACAAGTCGAACGCGAACACGGGAACGCCTGCGCGCGCGAGCAGCGCCAGCACCCAGCTGCCGATGCAGCCGCCCGCGCCCGTAACCACGACCGGGCCGGGAAAGTCCGCGCGATCGATGGAAAAACGATCGGGCACGCGTCCCCCTAGAAACCGTACAGGTCGGCGGGATTGTCGACGAGAATCCTGCGGCGCACGTTCTCGTCGGGCGCCCACTCGAGCAAGAGGTCGAGCAGGTTCGCGTCGTCGGGCATGGCGTCCTTGGGCGCGCTCGGATGCGGCCAGTTGCTCGCCCACAACATGCGCTCGGGCGCGTGCTTGACGAGCGCCCTGGCGAGCGCGCCGACATCCTGGTATCTCGGCGGGCCGCTCTTCGACACTTCGTACGCAGCGGAAAGTTTCACCCAGCAGCGCCCGCTATCCACGAGCCTCAGCAAGGACTTGAACGCCGGATGCGATGGCCGCACGGGCTCGAGAAACTTGCCGACGTGATCGATGATGAAACGGCCCGGCAGTCGCCAGATCTGCTCCTGGCGCTCGGGGAGCGTGCGACCGTCGAGTTGCACCACCGCGTGCCAGCCGAAGTCGTGCACGCGCGCCGCGAGCTCGTCCATCACGTCCCAGCCGAGCGCGCCGCCGGGAAGCGTCATGAAGCGGAGGCCGCGAATACCGTCGCGGGTGAGCTCCGCGAGGTGCTCCTCGCTCGCATCGGGCCTCACCACGGCCACTCCCCTCGCGCCCGCCCCGAGTTGCGCGATCGCATCGAGCGTGCAACGGTTGTCGTCCTGATAGGCGTTCGGCTGAACGACCACCACGCGGGCAACACCGAGCCGCGCCTGGAGCTTGCGATAGTCCTCCACGGTGAATTCACCGGGCGGCTTCGGACCGCCCGGCGCCTGCGGGAAGCGCGCATCGTAGATATGCATGTGCGTATCGCACGAGTTCGGCGGTGCCGCGCGCCGCGGCCGGGATTCGCTCATTTCTTTTTCCTCGTGGCTTTCTTCTTTGCGGGGCGCTTGCGCCGCTTCGCGCGCTGCGGCACCACGGGAAGGCGCGTCGGGTCGCCGCCGTCCTCCGCCGTCACGAAAGTGCCGCCCTGGAATCGTTCCGCACGCGGGTCCTCGCTCGGCCTTTCATTTTGCATCACTTCCGCGGCCCAGGCTTCGCTGTCGTCCTGCGGCTGGTAACCGAGCCGCTCCGCGTTGGCGTTGTCGTACCAGCTGCGCCGGTTGCCGGAGACGCCGTACACGATCTCGAAGCGGATGCCGGAACGGTCGATCGCGACCGAGACGAGCTGCGCGAGGTCGCGCGGCGAGAGCCAGATCGAAAGCCGCCTCTTGTCCGTCGGCAGCGGCTTGACGTTGCCGATGCGCATGCACACCACCTCCATGCCGTACTTGTCCGAGTAGAGGCTGCCGAGCGCCTCGCCGAATACCTTGGACACGCCGTAGCGGCTGTCCGGTTTCGGATAGACGCGGTGGTCTATGGTGTCGTCGCGCTCGTAGAAACCCACGGCGTGGTTGCTGGTCGCGAACACGACGCGGCGCACGCCGTTGCGCCGCGCCGCCTCGAACAGGTTGTAGGTGCCGACGATGTTCGCCCGCAGGATCACCGCCCACGGCCCTTCCACCGAGAATCCGCCGAGGTGCACGATCGCGGCGACGTCCTTCGTCACCTGCAGCATGTCGCGCAGGCTCGCGCAATCGCCCTGAATGAACTCCTCCCCGGCGGCGAGGTCCTCGAGCGGCCGGATGTCGGAGAGCCGCAGTTCGTAGCGCCCCGCAAGCTCGCGGCGCAGATGGCTGCCGACGTCGCCGGCCGCCCCGGTAATCAGGATCTTTTTCATCCTTGTTTTGGCGCTCTCCCGGCGCACATGATACAGCTTAAGCCGCCCGCGCAAATCCACTTGACCGCCGCAGTAGTCACGGCTTAACCTGCCCTCGCCCTTCCGGAATTTTTCCCTCGAACGACAAAGCGATGTCCTGAGCAGACGGAGCGCCAGCATGGCATCGGTGACCCTCTCCGGCGTGCGCAAGAGCTTCGGCTCGACCGAGGTCGTGCACGGGGTCGACGTGGTGGTCGAGAAAGACGAGTTCTGCGTGCTGGTCGGCCCCTCGGGTTGCGGCAAATCGACGCTGCTGCGGATGATCGCCGGGCTGGAGGAGATCACCGGCGGTACCATCTCCATCGGTGGCCGTATCGTGAACGACGTCGCGCCGAAAGAGCGCGACATCGCGATGGTGTTCCAGAACTACGCGCTCTACCCGCACATGACCGTCTACGACAACATGGCGTTCAGCCTGAAGCTCGCCGGCGAATCGCGCGAGCAGACGCGCGCGCGCGTGGGCGAGGCGGCGCTGATCCTCGGGCTCTCGGAATACCTCGGGCGCTATCCGCGCCAGCTCTCCGGCGGCCAGCGCCAGCGCGTGGCGATGGGGCGCGCAATCGTGAGGAAACCGCAGGTGTTCCTGTTCGACGAGCCGCTTTCCAATCTCGATGCGAAACTCCGCGTGTCCATGCGCACCGAGATCAAGGCGTTGCACCAGCGGCTGAAGACGACTTCGGTCTATGTCACGCACGATCAGATCGAGGCGATGACCATGGCCGACAAGATCGTGGTGATGAACGCGGGCCGCGTCGAGCAGATCGGCTCGCCCCTGGAGCTCTACGACAATCCGGCGAACCGCTTCGTCGCCGGCTTCATCGGTTCGCCCGCGATGAATTTTCTCATCGGCCGCATGGCGCGGAACGGCGCCGGACTTGCGGTCTCGATCGGCCACGGGGTGCACCTGCCGATGCCCGTGCGTTCTGAGATCGAGGAAGGCCGTGAAGTCGTGGTCGGTGTGCGGCCCGAGCACTTCGCGGTGGCCGACGACGGCGTGCCCGCGGAAGTGATCGTGGTCGAGCCTACGGGCGCCGACACGCAGATCTTCTGCAAGCTCGCGGGCGTGGATGTCACGGCCGTGGTGCGCGAGCGCTACACTTTCCGCCCGGGCACCGCCGTTCGATTGAAGCCGCAGCTCACTTTTCTTTTCGATCCAGCGAGCGGGGCGCGGCTTGCTTAGTTTCCGTCATTCCCGCGAACGCGGGAATCCAGACCCCCTGGACCCCCGCTTTCGCGGGGGTGACGAAGTCATGGGGGCGACGAATTCATATAACGGGTTTTACGACCAAAGGAGGAGACCATGAGCAATATCAAGCGTCGCGATTTTCTGAAGATTTCCGCCGGCCTCGCCGCCGGCGCGGCGGGCGGCATGCCGCTGCTCGCCGAAGCGCAGGGCAAAGCGCCCGCCGCAGCGCCCTGGAAGCCGGAAAAGGGCGCGAAGCTGCGCGTGCTGCGCTGGAAGCGCTTCGTCCAGGGCGACGAAGACCTGTGGATGGCGAACACCAAGAAGTTCACCGAGAAGACCGGCGTCGAAGTGCGCGTCGACAACGAGGGCTGGGAAGACGTGCGGCCAAAGGCGGCGGTGGCGGCGAACGTCGGCAGCGGGCCCGACATCATCATCTCGACCTTCGAGGACGCGCACCAGTATCCGGACAAGCTGGTGGACGTGAGCGACGTCGCGAACTATCTCGGCGGCAAGTACGGCGGCTGGTACGACGTCTGCAAGGACTACTGCACCGAGAAGGGCAAGTGGATCGCGGTGCCGATGGGCTGTGCCGGCAACGCCGTCGTCCATCGCATCGGCGCGATGAAGGAAGCGGGCTTCAGCGAGTTCCCGAAGGACACCGCGGGCTTCCTCAAGCTCGCGCAGGCGTACAAGGCGAAGGGCATGCCGCCCGGCTTCGCACTCGGCAACGCCACGGGCGACGGCAACGTCTGGACCCACTGGCTCGTGTGGTCGCACGGCGGCAAGATGGTCGACGCGAAGGGCAACGTCGTCATCGCGAGCCCCGAGACCGAGGCCGCGCTCAACTACGGCAAGCAGCTCTACGAAACTTTCATCCCGGGAACGCTCTCGTGGCTCGACCCCAACAACAACAAGGCGTTCCTCGACGGGCAGATCGGCATGACCGCGAACGGCATTTCGGTCTACTACGCGGCGAAGAACTCGCAGGATCCGAAGATGAAGGCGATGGTGGACGATATCGGCCACGCCAACTTCCCCGTCGGCCCGATCGGCAGGACCACGGAGCTGAATCTCTTCTTCCCCATGATGCTGTTCAAGTACTCGAAGGCCCCCAACGCCGCGAAGGCCTATCTCGCGTTCATGATGGAGAAGGAGCAATACGAGCCGTGGCAGGCCGCATCCATCGGCTACGTGTCGCATCCCCTCCGGGCCTATGAACAGAGCCCCCTCTGGAAGTCGGATCCCAAGAATCTCCCCTACAGCAACTCGATGAAGATCATGCTGCCCAACGGCTACTCGGGCCCGATGGGCTACGCGTCGGCCGCGACGATGGCCGACTTCATCATGGTGAACATGGTGGCGGAGGCGGTGTCGGGAGCGAAGACGCCGAAGGAAGCGATGGATCGCGCGAAAGCACGGGCGGAGCGGTATTACAAGGTCTAGTCATCCCCGCGAAGGCGGGGACCCGGCCAAGGCGCGCGAGCGTTTCGACCGGGTTCCCGTATCCGCGGGAGCGACGATGCAGCGTTTCTTCAACAACCGGCACGTCTTGGGGCTGCTGTTCATGCTGCCCGCGAGCGTGCTGTTGCTGCTGTTCCTCACCTATCCGCTGGGGCTCGGCACGTGGCTCGGGTTCACCGACACCAAGATCGGCCGCGCCGGCCAATGGGTTGGCCTGGATAACTTCCAGTACCTCGTCGGCGACGCGGTCGCCCAGCTCTCGCTCTTCAACACGCTCTTCTATACGGCGGTGGCGAGCGTGATCAAGTTCGCGCTGGGCCTGTGGCTGGCGCTCCTGCTCAACCGCAGTCTCCCGTTCAAGTCGTTCTTCCGCGCCGCCGTGCTGCTGCCCTTCATCGTGCCCACGGCGCTTTCCGCGCTCGCTTTCTGGTGGATGTACGACGCGCAGTTCTCGGTGATCTCCTGGGCGCTCATGAAGATGGGGCTCATAACCCATTACATCGATTTCCTCGGCGATCCGTGGAATGCGCGCTTTTCGGTCATCGCGGCCAATATCTGGCGCGGCGTGCCGTTCGTGGCGATCTGCCTTCTCGCCGGCCTGCAGACGATCTCGCCTTCGCTCTACGAGGCGGCGGCGCTCGACGGCGCCACGCCGTGGCAGCGCTTCCGATTCGTGACGCTGCCTCTGCTCACGCCCATCATCGCGGTGGTGATGACGTTCTCGGTGCTCTTCACCTTCACCGACTTCCAGTTGATCTACGTGATCACCCGCGGCGGTCCGCTCAATGCCACGCACCTCATGGCCACGCTCTCCTTCCAGCGCGCCATCTCCGGCGGCTCCCTGGGCGAGGGCGCGGCGCTCGCCACGATGATGATCCCCTTCCTGCTCGCGGCGATCCTCTTCAGCTACTTCGGCCTGCAGCGGCGCGCCTGGCAGCAGGGCGCGCGGGATTGAGGCGCGGCCCGCGATGAACGCAAATACCACAACGCCGATGAAAGAAGACCTGCAGGCGCAGAGCATGTCCTACCTCGAGTCGCTGCCGCGCCGCGTGGTGACGCTCTACATGCCGCTCGGCATCTTCGTCTTCGTGCTGCTCTTTCCGTTCTACTGGATGGCGACCACGGCGCTCAAGCCGAACGCGGAGCTGCTCTCGCACGAGGGCAACCCGTTCTGGGTCGCGGCGCCCACGCTCGAGCACTTCCGCCACCTCATCTTCGAGACGCCGTATCCCGACTGGATGTTGAACACCGTCATCGTGTCGGTGGCGGCTACCTTCACCTCTCTCGCGGCGAGCGTCTTCGCGGCCTACGCGATCGAGCGCCTGCGCTTCCACGGCTCGCGCCAGGTGGGGCTCGCCATCTTCCTTGCCTACCTCGTGCCGCCCTCGATCCTCTTCATCCCGCTCGCGGCCATCGTCTTCAAGCTGGGCCTGTTCGACACGCGCTGGGCGTTGATCCTCACCTATCCGACCTTCCTGATTCCGTTCTGCACCTGGCTGCTGATGGGTTATTTCCGCTCGATCCCATTCGAACTCGAGGAGTGCGCGCTCATCGACGGCGCCACGCGCTGGCAGATCCTTACCAAGATCATCCTGCCGCTCGCGGTGCCCGGCCTCATCTCCGCGGGCATCTTCGCCTTCACGCTGTCGTGGAACGAGTTCATTTACGCGCTGACCTTCGTGTCTTCCTCGGAAGTGAAGACCGTGCCGGTGGGTGTGGTCACGGAACTGGTCGAAGGCGACGTTTATCACTGGGGGCCGCTGATGGCGGGCGCGCTGCTCGGCTCGCTGCCGGTGGCGGTGCTGTATTCGTTTTTCGTGGAATATTATGTTTCGGGCATGACTGGAGCGGTGAAAGAGTGAACCAGCTCGATTTCAAGGGGCGCAGCGCCGTCGTCACCGGCGGATTGCAAGGCATAGGCGCGGCGATCGCGAAGCGCCTCGAGGTTTCCGGCGCAAAGGTCATGCTCTGGGATCTCGCCGCGAAAAAGGATTCGGTCGACGTCTCGGATGCGGCCGCGGTCGAACGCGCAACGGCAAAGGCGCTCGCCGATCTCGGCAAGATCGACGTGCTCGTCAACAACGCCGGTGTCGCAGGCCTCAATGTGGCGACCACGGAATATCCCGTCGAAGAATGGGAGCGCGTCCTCCGCGTGAACCTCACGAGCCAGTTCCTGTGCTGCCGCGCCGTGGCCCCTCACATGGTGAAGCGCAAGTACGGGCGCATCGTCAACATCGCCTCGATCGCCGGGAAGGAAGGCAACCCCAACGCGGTCGCGTACAGCGCATCGAAGGCCGGCGTGATTTCGCTCACCAAGTCCCTGGGCAAGGAGCTGGCGCAGACCGGCGTACTCGTGAACTGCGTCACGCCCGCGGCGGCCAAGACCGCGATCTTCGACCAGATGACCGAGGAGCACATCAAGTACATGCTCTCGAAAATTCCGATGAACCGCTTCGTGACCGTGGAGGAAATCGCGTCGCTCGTTTGCTGGCTCGCTTCCGAGGATTGCTCGTTTTCGACCGGCGCGGTGTTCGATATTTCCGGCGGCAGGGGGACATACTGAAATGGCCAGGAAAAAGCCGAAGCTGCGCAGCGTCAAATGGTTCGGCCGTAATGATATCTACGGCTTCATCTACCGCAGCTGGATGAAGAACCGCGGCGTGCCGCAGGACCAGTTCGACGGCCGCCCGGTGATCGGCATCTGCAACACCTGGTCGGAGCTCACGCCCTGCAACACGCACTTTCGAACCCTCGCCGAGCACGTGAGGAACGGCGTGCTCGAGGCCGGCGGCTTCCCGCTCGAATTCCCGGTGACCTCGCTGGGCGAGACGCTGATGCGTCCAACGGCGATGCTCTACCGCAACCTCGCAAGCATGGACGTCGAGGAATCAATCCGCGCCAATCCGCTCGACGGCGTCGTCCTGCTGATGGGCTGCGACAAGACAACGCCTTCGCTGATCATGGGCGCATCCAGCGTCGGGCTGCCGACCCTAGGCGTCTCCGGCGGCCCGATGCTCTCGGGCAAGTACCGCGGCGCCGACATCGGTTCGGGCACGAACACCTGGTCGATGTCCGAAGACCTGCGCGCCGGAAAAATCACGATCGAGGAATTCCACGAGGCCGAGTCGTGCATGCACCGCTCGCACGGGCACTGCATGACCATGGGCACGGCTTCTACTATGGCTTCCATGGTCGAGGCGCTCGGGCTCGGCCTGCCGGGAAACGCGGCGATCCCCGCGGTCGATGCGCGGCGCTACGTGCTCGCGCGCGAGGCGGGACGGCGCATCGTGGAGATGGTGAGGGAGAACCTCGGCATCGAAAAGATCCTGACGCGCCAGGCGTTCGAGAATGCCATCCGCGTCAACGCCGCGATCGGCGGCTCGACCAACGCCGTCATCCACCTCATCGCGATCGCGCGGCGCATCGGGGTCGATCTCGCGCTGGATGACTTCGATCGCCTTGGCCGCGGCGTGCATACGCTCGTGAACTTGATGCCGAACGGCAAGCACCTGATGGAGGATTTCTACTACGCCGGCGGCCTGCCCGTGGTGATCCGCGAGCTCGGGAAAAAGGGGTTGCTCAACAAGCAGGCGATCACCGCGAACGGCAAAACGATCTGGGAGAACAGCAAGGACGCGCGCTGCTGGAACCGCGGCGT
>Ga0193726_1000916_pt1 | contig 26404 bp, 39 predicted proteins | sample H2c1metaG_FD_144928 | JGI IMG/M metagenome (GOLD analysis project Ga0193726, IMG submission 144928) | Soil microbial communities from a riparian zone of the East river system, Colorado, United States - H2c1 | ecosystem: Environmental > Terrestrial > Soil > Riparian zone | place: USA: East River...
AGCGGGAAACGCCGGAAAGGGAAAGGAGCGGTGCGGGAGCCGAGCGGCGCGAAACCGAAGCGCCGGAAAGGAACGTGGCGGAAGACCCGGAAAAGGAATTGCGTCGCGTGCGCACTCGAGCGCTCGTCCGCCATGCCCGCGCCGTGGATGCGATCTTCGAGGCGCAGGAGATGGGGGGCAAGGCAAGTCCCGAGCAGGTAAAAGAGCTGCAGGAGGCCCGCCAGGTCTTTGAGGACGTGCGGCCCTACGGCTCGCACGATGCCGAAGCCGCCTACAAGAAGAACCCGGACCTTGCCAGCAAGGCTGCTGGCGGACGGGTCAACCGCGCCGTCCGCGCCCTCCAGCTCGAAACGGAACTGCGCACCGATCCGAACCGCCGCGCCGACCACTTCGTGGAGCGCTGGCAGAAGCTCGACCAGGCCAGCCTGCGCCACTATCAGGCAGGCGACATGTCCGGCTACAAGGCGACGCGCTCGGCGATGGGCAACATGGCGAGAAGCCTCGAACGCGATCCGCAACTGGAGTCCATCCTCGCCAACCGCAAGCGAGACCTCGGCATCGCGTTCGAATCAAGCCGCCGGCTCGGCCACGAATTGGCTTTCGCCCATGGCATCGATCTTGGAAGAGGCCGGGGAATCGGAATTTGACCTATCCTATTTTCTGCCGGCTCTGCGCCACGGTACGGCGGCGCGAGAAACTCTATTGCGCGCCCGCAACGGCTTTTCCTGTCTGGATCAGCAGCAGTCAGAAACAGCCAGCAGGAGGCAGCGCAGCCATGCGCGAACCAGAGCGTATCATCCGCTTGAGAACCGTTCTTTGCCGGACCGGGCTGTCCCGGTCCACCATCTACCGCAAGATCGCCGAAGGCACGTTCCCCGCCCAGCTCAAAATCAGCACCAACGGGACCGGCTGGCATGAATCCGACATCAACCGCTGGATCGCAGATCCCGTCTCGTGGCGTCCGAAACGCGCGTCAGATGCAGTCTGACGAGGTCTGTGATCGCTTGCTGCTGACGACAGCGAACCGGACCGGCATCAGGCCGTACTTCCAATTCTGAACAGTGCGGCGGAGCGCGCGGCGAAGACTTTCCCCAGACTAAACAGAAAATTTAGTCTGGGGTCATTTCAGACCAGTCTGGAAATCGATTGTTCTTAAGGAGGTTAGATGGCGCGCCCGGAACGATTCGAACGTCCGACCCTCAGATTCGTAGTTCAAAAATATCTCTTCGCAGCACTTCTCAAATGCACGCTAGAGTACGACGAGAGTTGGAGTAGCCCTTTATTATAAGGGCTTTCTCGTATATCTTCGCAGCCTATCGCGTACGAACCTCCGAACTTCCTACTTCGCCAAAACCGTTTGAAAACCGTTTTAGTCCCTGGATCACCCCATGGCTGATGTCCGGATTCTACTGACCGATAAGGCAATCGCTCGATTGCCAGCTCCGAAAGAGGGTTGGTATCTGGCTCGAGATACCGAACTGAAAGGCTTCTTCGTTGTCGTCGGAAAACGGAAAAGGACATTCACCGTCCAGGGGGATCTACGACAGGGAGGAAAGCGCGCCTCGTCGATCCGAGTGGCGATTGGCGACACCAGCGAAACATCGACACGTACCGCACGCGCCACCGCGAAGGATTATCTGGCTCAAATCAGCCGAGGACAGCATCCGAAAGCCAAAAAGCGGGACTCGGGAGCCGGTGAAACCGCAACCGCCGAAGGCGAAGCGGCTAGCCCTTCGGGAGGGATCACGCTTAGGCAGGCGTGGGCGCGATACCGCGACGCCCACTTGATCCGGAAGGGTCGGAGCGAGGGCACAATCGAAAGCTATCGCGATCACGTTGAGCGCATCTTCGTCGAATGGCTCGATTCGCCGCTGCAAGAGCTGGGTTCAGATCCAGCCAAAGTGGTAACGAAGCACGATGAGATTACGAAGGAGAACGGCCCCTATATCGCGAACGGAAGCATGCGAACCTTGCGCGCCATTTATAATCACGCTCGCAAAGCCAATAAGTCATTGCCCGCCGACAACCCTGTCAATGCGATCGACTGGAACGGCGAGAAGCGTCGCGACACCGGGATGGGGACCAGCGACCTGAAAGGATGGTTTGCCGAATTGGCGACCCTCGACAATCCGATTCGTCGTGAGTTTCATCTGTTTACATTACTCTCGGGATGTCGCCCTACCGCGTTACAGGAGATCCAGCCGAGGCACGTTAATTTTGGACTGCGCATGGTGCATATTCCCAAGCCTAAGGGCGGCTCCAAGCGAGCTTTCGACATTCCCCTCTCTCGCGAAATGGTCTTGTGCCTTGTTCGCGCCATGCGTTTTGGTCGGCAGATGTACCCGTCGCAGGCTGCCGAATGGGTCTTCCCCGCAGACAGCGCATCAGGGCACCTCGTCGAACAAAAGGAGGATCGAGCCACGCTGTCGAAGTGGGGCAACGATCTTCGCCAGAGCTTTCGAACGATTGCGACGGCGGCCGGCGTGTCGGAGTTCGATGCAAAACTGCTGATGAACCACGCTATCCCCGGCGTAAACGCGGGCTACATTACTCGACACAAGCTACTTCAAGATCATCTGCGATGGCAGCAACAAGCAATCAGCAGCGCCATGTTTGCGGCTTTGGGAACTTCGCTGACCGAAGATCAATATCTGCATGGGTGGCTCGGCCATGGCGCAACCCGACGAGCTATTCTGAGTGCAGAGGTCAAGCCAGCCGATTGCGACCTAGAGCACGTAACGATGCGACAGGCCGCCTGATTCAGGGCCCTAAACACATTGTTCGTAATTCATCGAGGTCTCAGGGCTGAGCGTGGTCGGACTAGCAGCGTTCGAGCTGACACCCCTGCGTCCCGAACCCGGTTATCGCGCCAGATAGTGCTGAAAAGTCTAGCGTTTTGGCTTCATACGAGCGCAGTTATTTCCGTTCGCTCCTGACGTAGCCGGAGTTATGCCGGGGTTGCAACCGTCGAGGATGCTGACAGGGGCTGACAGCACCGGTTAAGGTCGGGGTGCCGTTCCTCTTTCAGCGAGTTCAACAAGGCCGAGGGCGGCGAAATCTAGTTCGCACTCGACGAGACCCGCCCCCTCGCCTGCTTCGCCGGCATCTGGACCAACTGGACATCCGTGCGGAAGGTCAAAGAGGGCGAGACCACCAACGACATCTTGGCGTTTCTGACAACGGAACCCGAACGCCGAGGTCGGCGCCGTTCACCCGAAGGCGATGCCGGTGATCCTGACAACGCCGGACAAAGTGGAGACCTGGATGAAGGCCCCTCCGGACGAAGCCCTGAAGCTACAGCGGCCTCTTCCTGACGGGACGCTCAAGATCGTCGCGCGCGGCGTCAAGGAAGATGGGCAAGCCTGCCGTTTACGAGAAGCGGATGCTCGCTTCGCCCGACCAGCAAATCTCACTGACCGATCCCGATAGCCGTTCGATGGTGACGAGTGGCCGCGGCTCCGGCATCGTCGGCTACAACGTGCTTTCAACGACCGATCGGACATATGCTCCATGAGAGAGTGAGGCGAGAGCAAACGTTCTGCTCGGTCCAACTCCTTACACGCTCAGTACGATCTTTCCTTGAGGTTGCGCTCGTCGGCCATCCAAGATCATATGGGCCTCTCTCGCATCAGCGAGAGGGAGGACGGCGCCTATTCGCGTCTTCAGTTCACCGCGATCGATAAGCGCTGCAATTTTGCGCAGACGATCGGTTGTGACGTCTACCAAGAAGAATGCCGCGGTGACGCCATGCTGTTTGGCCCGGTCCTGATCGGGCTTGGACACCGTCGAAATCAACTTCCCGCCCCGGCGCAGAATCTGAAAGGAACGTGTTTGCGTTTCGCCTCCAACGAGGTCGAATACTGCGTCCGCATCCCTTACTTGATCTTCAAACCGTTGCGTGTGGTAATCCACCACCTTGTCAGCACCAAGGCCCCGCACATAATCGATGTCTTTCGTGCTTGCCGTGACTACGGAGCGCAGGTGAGCCCGACGAGCGAGCTGAACGGCGAACGCGCCGACGTTCCCGGCAGCTCCGTGGATGACCACCATCTGACCAGCTTCGAGGCGAGCGTAGTCGAATAGACCCTGCCAGGCAGTAACAGCGACGACGGGAACGGAAGCAGCCTCGATATAGCTAAGTGAGCTTGGCTTTTTGGCGAGCATCGCAGCCGACGCGAGTGCATACTCGGCATACGCACCAAGGAACTGAGTATTGGTTACTCCGAAAACCTGATCGCCCACAGCGATGTCGGAAACACCTGAACCCAGAGTCGCGACCTCGCCGGCCAAGTCCGAGCCAAGTGTGAGAGGAAGAGGCTGAGGTAACGCACTCTTTCCGGCTCTAATCCACGCGTCCCAGGGGCCAACGCCTGCCGCATGAACTTTGACAAGAACCTCGCCAGCAGCCGGCAATGGTCGGGAAACTGTTTCGAAGATCATCCTCTCCGGAGGGCCAAACTCGTGTACGCGCCACGCCTTCATGGAGGGTTGGTTAGCTTTCTCTTGGCAGGTCGTAGTTGTCATTGTCCTCGCCTTCTCATTGCATTTGCAGGTAGCTGCACCGATGCCCACGACGGCTCAGCTATGCCAGGGAGTGTTGCGGATGCGAGTGCACGCGTTTGGCTTGCTAAATGTGGGATCGCGATATTCGATGAAATCGAAATTGACTGTCCCAAATGTCGTCTGAGGCTTCTTTAAGGCCGAGCAAGTCTGCATCTGAAGGAATTTGTTTTTAAAATCACCGCGCGGAAATGCGGTGATCACCTGGTCGCGTTGCTCTGGCGTGTACTCGTCATATCCAATTCCCACGACGTCCACCAAAACCCCTACGTTCGTGAGAGCGATTTCTGGTCGCATGTATTGTGGAATTCCGGGCGTGGTATGTAACGCAATCGCTTCCCACACCAGATCAGCTTTTGGCTGAGTAATGCCGTGCCCTCTAAGAAATTCGCGGGCGGCGTCAGCACCATCGACTTCAAATCGCTTTGTCTCCGTGTGATAATGATCGACAAGGCCGAGATCGTGAAACAGCGCCGCGATATAGAGCAGTTCAGAATCGAATTTTAGCTTCTGGCGAATTCCCTTGATTGCACCGAACACATAGACGCGAACTGAATGGTTGAACAACATCTCATTTTCGTACTGGCGCACCAGCTCAGCTGCCTCCCGTGCCACCTTGCTGTCGGGAATCTTAACGCCAGAAATCACACTAGTCATTTTTAAGCTCCTATCTTTGTATCTTCGATGTTTCAGGAGACGCCGTTCCCGGGCGAAGGCATTGTATTGTCGGTCCTGCTGGGTGGCTCTATTTTATCAGGATCATGGCTTCTCAAGCGCGCCGTCCATATAGCGAGAGCCCGGGACTTCCGGGTCCGTCAAGCCGCCATCTCGATCGCGGCTTGCGGCGTATTACGGAAACTGATCACCATGCGGTTGTAGACATTCATCAGGCTGATCGCGATGATGAGATCGACGAACTCGCGCTCCTCGAAGACCGCGCGTGCAGCCTGGTACGCTTCATCCGATACACCGGTCTCGGCGACACGCGTCACCGTTTCGGCCCATGCAAGGGCGGCGCGCTCGCGCTCGTCAAAAAGATTGCTGCCTTCAGCCCACGCCTGTACCAGCGCCAACTTTTCGATCTTCTGTCCTGTCTTGAGAAGGTCGCGCGTGTGCATGTCGAGGCAATAGGCGCAGTTATTGATCTGCGAGATTCGCAGATAGACCAGATCGACCAGCACAGCGGGAGGGCTGCTCTGCATGACGTAGCCGTAGACGCCGCCCAGCGCCTTCACGCCTGCCGGTGCGATCTGATTGTAGTCGAGACGCTTCTCATTTCTTGCTCCTTGCTAATCGGTTTCTATTTCACGGGAGTGGTTAGTTCCTTGTCGTCCGTATCGACGACGAATACTGCGAGCAGCTTTGCAGGTTTCGTCTTGCTGGCATTGCGACTGACGGGATGGCGTGAGCCCGGAGTTTCGTAGAAACTTTCCCCGGTGCGAAAGACCCTCTTGGGTCCGTCATTCACCTGCGACTCGATTTCTCCCGACAGGACATAGCCAAAGATGAAAGCCGATTTCGCGTGGGTGTGCGAAGGCGATGCTCCCCCCGGTGTATAGTCGACGACCACGGCGATCAGCGACTTGCCGGGAATGTTGGGTATCGTCTGTTCGAAGCGGGGCGTGACCTTTTCGCCGACACCATGTGCAGCGGAAGGCGTCGCAGTGGCGATGGCGGCAGCGGCGTAGGCCGCGCCGAAGAAGGATGGTATTTTCATGTGGGTGCTCTCCCATCCGGCGCGAGGGCTGCGATATAGACGAGCCCGGCTACCCGCGCATCGGTCCCTGCTTGCGTGATCAGTGTTCCGCCATAAGAATGACCGACGAGGGAAAGGACCCGAGCAAGGCACGCCTTCACGGCGGCGACGTTAGTCGCGAGCGAATCGAGGCCGTGCTGACTGGCCATCACTTCATGGCCCTCGGCTTGGAGCGTTGGGATCAGCTTGCTGAAGCAGGATCCATCAGCCCAGAGGCCATGCGCGAAAACGATGCTTGGTTTGGTCACGATAGTCTCCGTTGGCTGTGTGAACGTGAGTTGATTTGATCGCGATGCGTAGCTTGAAGCAGGTGAGCTTCATGTCTATCGCGTCATCAATACAGCCAACAGAGGGCGGCAGCGATAATCGGGCGAAAGTGAAAAATGACGGTCCCAAGTACATTTGTAGCCGTTCAGCCTCTCAAAAGCGGCCCTAAGGGCTGCGGCAAGGGAAGTCAGCTAAGGGTCCAACAGAGAAGAACTCATCGCGAGCAAATGTCTTCCGAATTACCCCTGAGAGCGGACATCGCGCATTGCAGTCGGCATGTCCGTTTCGTGCCACATCCGGACATGGAAGGATTCATGGACGGACGGCCACAGTCCCTTGGTCAGCGAAATTCACGAGCGCCATGAAGGACGTTGCGATCACGTTTTGGTAGACCCGCAGATACAGACTTTTGCCGTTCGCCGGCACGTGATAGCCTCGGTCGTTTCTTCTCGTATGGAGAGATGAAACATGTCCGAACTACAGAGTTGGCTGAGCACGCAGCATCACGGCCTCCGGACCTACAAATCCCTAAAGCAGAAGTTGATAGCACGAGGCAGCGCCGATCCAGAGCACGCGGCGCTTTACAGGCTTCTTGCATCGATGATCGATCCTTACATCGATTCATTTGACGAAGAGCCGCTACCGGTCGATGTCGCCGACCAGGTCTTTGCACGGGTGCTGGATATTGTGCGTTACGCCGAAGACTCGGTTTCCCGGGGGGCGGCCGACCAAATCCAGGCGCTTAACAAGGTCGCGGCAGTCGAATTGATCTAGCCGAACCGCGTAATGCTACGACTGCGGCGTGTCTTCTCTTGATTTCGGGCTTGCACTTCCGCGTGTCCCATGGCTGTCCGAGCAAACCAGCACCGAGGACATGAGACCGCACCGCGTCCATTTTTTGCATCTACCACGTCGGTTCAGGGTCAAACTGAGAAATACTCGAACGAGCAGATATTTTCCGCTCTTCCGCCGATACATCCTCGGCGACCGTTTGGCTAGGCTTAGTTCAGGCGGAAGGGAGTGTTTTCATTCCATATCCAACAAGGCGAGCGCCCTGCCCGCGCCTGAGCAGGCTGACAAGGTTTTACGATCTCCTTGCCGGTTGGAAACTGGAAAGTTTTCTACCATTCGTTATCGACCACGATATCCCGTTTGCGTATGAACGGCCGCTTTGCGGCCAAGAGTGGTCGTTGGAGCATGACGCGGTTCGGAGTGCGGTCCGCTCGCCCTCGAGTGACTCCCGAAACCTTCCTCGAAGCCTTTCTGGAAACCAGATATAAAAATGGACTTCCGGTCCCAGGCCGGCGTGGCCCACTGCTTACAACGTGATCGAGTATAGCGCCTTTCCTTACATGCGAACCCTGTAAGTTGTTAAAGTGGCAACGAAGGAGTCTGAATTGAGTTGCCTTCATCAAGGAAGACGTGCCGAAACTGCGTAGGAACTTCTGCTACCCGACCGTCCGGTTTCACCTCATCCGAACCTTGTTACGGAAGCGGGATTGAAGGCTCTAGATTTCAACTCCACCAGGCTAGTGAGGCGCACGAGACCGCGCAGAAGATCGAAGGCGTAAATGAACGACGGCGGCAAGCGGCAACCCCCTTGCGTGATGCGCGCTACTTTGCGGCGAGAGTTCGGAGCTCAGGTCATCGCCGATCCTGCGTCAACTGAGACTGTTGCCTTTGGCAGCACGGTGACCTTCAGACGCGACGACGGGCGCGTACAGAAATATCGTATCGTGCGAGAGGACGAAGCGGACCCCAAGGCCGGTTGTATTTCCTTCGTATCTCCGGTGGCAACGCTTCTGATGGGCAAAGCTGTTGGGGATGTAGTCGGTGCGTCCGGTCAAGAGCTTGAGATCATCGCGATCTCATAGTCCCTCACCGGACGCAACCAAAGTTGGAATGGCCGCTTTGCGCGGCCAAAAACGGACTTTCCTCAATTTGGCTTTTGAGCCGTGGTGCCACGTTGCATAAGGCGTCGCAACCGGGGACGTGCGTTCGCGAAAACCCCCCGTTCTTTCGAAAGCCAGCGTTGCGGCGACGTGCTGCTATACGTTGCGTTCACATACCGTCCCCGGGTTCTTAGGCTGCTGCACACGTTGGAAAAGCGCACAGGCTCATGAAGTGCGACGGTGAAAAAAGGATGATCGACGAACAACGACGATAATACCAAGAGGAGACTGCAATGCTGAACTGCTCCGAAAGTCTTGGATGTGGCAGAGCGACGCGATGCGCGGTTTGTGATGGAAAGTTTGGTCTCGTCCGGTACTACTCGTGGCGAACCCCCCTTTGTTCTAAGAACTGGGTCGATCGCTTCAGAGCTCGCCGGGCAAGTGACCGGAATTGGCTGCCCTGGCTCCAACTCGCCCTCCAGGCGACAGAGAACCGCGCGAGGGCGCTATGACGTTTCAGCAGATCTCGCAACGAGGCAAGGAATACTTAAAAACAGCAGAGATTTTGCTTCGAGCTGCCCAAACCGTGACTGACCGAGCGATTGCGGGTCAGCTTAAGGCCCTTGCCGACGACTACGACCGGCGAGCTGAGAAAGCTTCGCATGTTGATGCGGCCAAGGCATCCGCGCGATCGGCTGCTGACGCTGAAGGCGAGTGGACCTGATGGGCAGCTTCGCAGCCCCTCCGGAAGAAATGCATCGTGACGTTGCGATTCCCGGCGCGCGGCCAGTCACGGGCTTTTTATTCTTTCGTTACCGCCTGCAGAGCTTCAAAGTTGGGGCTGATATCCTTGATCAAAATGGAATGAGTCTCGTCATCTAACAGCGGACTCGTTCGCTAACTGCGGATTCCTTCTCTAACTAATGTCTGGAGCGAATATGGGCGAAGTTATTCGATTTGTCCCAAAGTCTGAGCGCGAGCGAGTTCGCCTAGTTCGAGAAGCACGCGCGATATATCACAGCATCTTCCCGGTGGCTGATCCAGTCAGCGAGCAGCAGAACAAGGCACCGGTAAGTCATACGGTTAGCGGCGCCAATGCCCATCGTAGCCACGGGGTTCTCCTGTCGTGATCAAGATCATCGCCGTGCTCTGCAGTCTCTCCTCTCCGGCAAATTGCCACGAGCAGACCGTTACCACCTCGGACTTCGCTGAGGTCTCAATGCAATCCTGCCTGATGGGCGCACCGCAGCTCGCCGAGTGGATGAAGCAGCATCCCGCCGAGCGCCTGGCGGCATGGCGCTGCGTGATTGGCAAGCAGGATGCCAGGGGAGCTTAGGGCGGAAAGCAGCCTTCCTTTCGGGAGTTCGTGGCAATTCGATCGGCGTCTTCGTCGACCCCGACAATGCGTGTGAGACCTTCAAGGTAGGTAAAGTCTGAATCAGCGTGAGGTCCAGATGCCGATTAACCCACAAGCGCGGAGGGTCACAAAAGTAGACCTTGACCTCGGTGGCCAACGTTAGGTGCTGATGATCGGCAAGCTCTTTGCCTCTGTCCCAGGTCAGCGACCGGTAAAGCTCGCTGGGTAATCGCAGCGATGCTAAAGGCAGCTTTTGACCCCGAAGCTGACTCTCATCGGCGGCGCCCCACAGCAACTGTCGCCGCGGAACCCCTTGACCTCTTGAGATGACTGTGGCGCGGTTGTCACTCGGTGCCGGTGTAGATATGGGCGATGATAACTGTACGAGTATTTCGATGGAGAGAATAGGCGCGAGCTAAGGGAGACAGGAAAATCCGATCGCGGCGACAACACCTCTTGGACATATCTTTCGACTGGGAAACAGGTGCCGAAGTGCTCCCGGTGGAATGCCGCTTCATCCATGCGTCCCAATCGGGCAACCAGCGTCCGGGGTTTCTCTTCGGCGGACTGTAGCCAATCCTTCGCGTCACACAGCTCAGGTTGTCGTTCAGCCAGTGGCTCCGTTTGTTGCGAACGGGTAGGTTGATGACGCCCGCAACGTGACCGCTCGCCGCGAGAACGAAGCGCTGATCCTTTCCGATCAGATCTTTCGAACGGTAGGATAGCGGTCACCTTGTTTGCTGATACTGCCGAGCCTGTCTTGCCCCCACTAGAGCATTGCTTCGGTACAAGCCCGATTCAGCCCGAGAAATCTCGACCTGATCGGAAACTGTTCGGCTCGACAACACTCCCGACCAGAGCAGTGGCGAGCATCGGACCAACTCCGGGTATCTCGTCGAGCCGCCTGCTCGTCTCACTGGATCGGTGCCATGCCGTAATCTGACGATCGAAGTCGCGGATTTGCGCTTTGAGCATTCGCAGTTGGGCGCCAAGAGCAGCCAGACAAGCGCGCAATGTTAGGCAACCGTTTGTCAGTTGAATCTGCGACGATATCGAACAACTCCTCGACGCCGTTTCGTCCGACCGGGGCGACAATCCCGAACTCGGCAAGATGCGCACGGATCGCATTGATCACCGCGGTTTGCTGGCGGATGAACAGATGGCGAGTTCGGTGAAGCATCAGGCAGCTCTGCTGCTCCGGCGTCTTTGTTGGCACGAACCGCATGTTGGCTCTGGTGACGCCTCGCAAATCGCCTCTGCGTCAGCTGCATCGTTCTTCTGCCGCTTGACGTAGGCCTTCACGTAAGCTGGCGGCATCAATCGCACGGTATGGCCCAAGCGCCTGAAGTTCGCGCGATCAGTAGTGAGACGAGGCGCAAGGCTCGATGCCGACCAGGCACGGTGGCAGCTTCTGGAAGAACGTCGGGACGTGGCGACGCTTCAACTGGCGGCGGATGACTACCCCGCCAGATCCCAGCAGCCTCCGTGGCTGTTCACTCGGTGATCTTCACAAAGCCCTGTTGAACAAGCTGCGTCGTCCTTGCCATGGCGTCTGTGTTGACTGTGATGCCCGGAAGGAGATCTTCATTACCCCAGTTGTGCGCTTTCGCGGTGGCGCCGCACAACTCGACTTTGACACCGCGCTTCATCAGGTCGGCGACCAGGCCCCTATAGGGATTTCCGGTCGCGATGCTGCGGTCGGTATTGTACGCGCTGTCATGCAGCGTGACGTGGCCGGCGTTCGTGTGAAAGACGGCAATGACCTCCGACTTGGCATCCCAGTCGGCGATGTCATCCTCGATGAGCTGCATGTGAAAAATCGAGGCCGGCAAGTCCCCTTCGAATTCCAAGGCGCCGATACTGAACACCATCCTCACGTTCGCCAGTTTCACCGGAATATCAATGTGAAGCGGTTTTTCTGAAGCGATCACGTCCAAGCTCCTTTGTAGGTCACCGCTCCTTCGCCCTCGAGCGACGAAGGTCGCATCCGCGTGCTAAGCAACTGACCGAAGTTGTCACACGCCTTCGTACACAAGCCGGGTGAAGTAAGCGGGGTCGATGACGAACTGCCCCCACTTCGCGTCGAAGGCTGCGCTTGGTTTCGCGGCCACGATCTCGTCGCGAGATTTCCCCTGGTTTTTCAGCTCGGCCACCTTGTCTCGGATGGTCACAAGCATGTCACGAAATTCCTTGAGTTCGGCCTTGTTGCTGACGGGACGGCCATGGCCTGGAATGATAATCGTTTCGTCCGTTGTCGCCGCGAGATTCGCATCCGACGCCGCAATCATTCCGTCGATGCTGCCGCCGGTCGAATAGTCGATGAACGGATAGATACCGTTCCAAAACGTGTCGCCTACGTGAACAACCTCGGCTTCGGCAAACGTGACCGAGATGTCGCTATCGGTATGCGCGGGTCCATAGTGCTTCAGCCCAATCGACGAGCCATTTAGCTTTAGGTTGAGCTGTTTTGAAAAGACCTCGGTGGGAATCGCACCGTGGGCGGCGGGGAGAAAATTATAGTCCCACTCTTCGACACGTTGAATTTCGGAAAGATGCTTTCGAGTGTTTTGTTGGGCAATAATCTTTGCGCCGACCGAATGCAGCCACTCGTTACCGTCGGCATGATCGAAATGCCAGTGCGTATTTATGAGATGCGTGATGGGATCAGGGCCGAGATCTGCTAGGGCTTTCGTGACCTGCGGACGGGATACGCCGATCCCCGCATCAACAAGTATCTTGCCATCGGCCCCAGTCAGGACAGCAATGTTTCCGCCCGATCCCTCAAGAACGCTAATATTGTCTCGCAGCTTGTGCGCAACAATGGGCGAGACCGCGGCACTATCTTTGATCAGGCTAACGATTCCCCGCGCCTCGGCAAACGCCTCGCGAGGTGTAAGCCATCCATTTGGCGCGGCAAATGCCGCGCTGGCAACGCAACAAAGACAGAAATGCCGACGTGAGAGCCGATCCGAACCTGACAATGTCATTTTTGTCCTCGTTTCCTGCACGAACGTAACGCCATTTGAAGAGACTAACTGCGCTCACGCCCGATGTTCTTTCGAAAAAACTGGAACTTTCGAAAAACACACGCAAAGATTCAAGCCCGATTCTGTGCTCCGCGACGCCCTTGACCTGTGCAAAAATATTGGTTCCCCCCGCAAGTTGCAGAAGATCCCAGGACCGCCGCGTGACCCGCGCCAATAGATAGACGACCACCGACCTCCGGCCAAAGGAGTGATGACTGGAGGCCACTCTGGGCAGCTAATCCTCAGGCTGCATCGACGCGTTTGGAAGCTTCTGAGCGAAGGAAGGCCCGAGAATGGGGCGACCCACCATCGTCGTTCTCGGCAAGCCCTGCCAACAGATAGGCACGGGTGGTGTCGAGCAACCGATAGCGCGTCGTCTCGCCGCTAGTGTCCGCCGCCACCAATGACTTCGCCACGAGGTTCGCCACCGCGACGACGACTTGTCTCCCGTCGATATCATTGTCCGCCGCGGCTGACTGTGCCGCTCGCAGAGTGAACTCCCGCATAAACACCGAGAGTCTGTGGAGAACCACGCGCTCAAGTTTGGGCAAGAGGTTGTAGCTCCAATCCAGCGTGGAGCCCAGCGACTGCTGGCGAAGGAGCGCCGTGCGTCGACCCTTCCAGAGAAACCAAGGCTCACGGGCGAGGAGGGCCGCCGTTTCACCAATACCATAAACACAAGCGCGGCCAGCAACGAGTTCGATTGCGAGCGCGATTCCGTCCAGCTTGCGGCAGATTCTGCCGACGATTGGCGCATCTATATCGCTCATCTCGTAGTGTTGGCCGCTCGCCGCAATCCGCTCGACGAAAAGCTGCACCGCGGGAAAGTCCCTTGCCTGCGCCGCGGTAAGGCTGCAGTCGTCGGGAGGACTATCCAATGGAGGCAGCCGAACAACATGCTCGCCCTCCACTCTAAGCGCTTCCCGGCTCGTCGCCAGAACATGCACTTGGGGCGCTTGCTGGAACAAGCGTTCAGCCAACGCCGCTACCGTTTCGATCACATGTTCGCAATTGTCGAAGATCAACAATATTCGCTTGTCCTTGACGAAATTGGTGAGGCAGGGAAATGGATCATCTGATTGGACCTGGAGCCCGAGCGCGGACGCGACCACGCCAGGCACAAGAAGTCGATCGTTAAGAGGCGCTAGATTGACGAAGCAAACAGCGTCGTCAAATTCAGACAGCATCCTATGGCCCACCGAAACAGCCACAGCCGTCTTGCCGATCCCACCGGGGCCGATGATCGAGACAAAGCGATCCGTTGCCAGCCGGCCCGATATCTCTCGAATTACCTCATCGCGCCCAACCAGGCGCATCGAACGGGCCGGTAGCTTGCTGGCTTCTCCGAACACGGAATCCTCGACCATCTTAAGGCTCGGCACACGCGGACGCGAAACAGGTGCCACGAAGCAATAGCCTTCGCCCCGGAGAGTCCTTACAAAGCCGTTGTCCCCCTGGTCATCCAGCGCCTTTCGAAGAGCAACCATGTGAAAGCGCAAACTGCCTTCATCAACAGTGACATCCGGCCAGACTTGCTCAAGCAAATCATTCTTGCTGACGGTCTGTCCGGCATGGTTCACGAGAACAACAAGGATATCCAGCGCACGGTCGCCCAAATGTACAGGGACTCCCGCCTTCTCGAGACGTCTCTTCGAAGCCCGCAATACAAACGGCCCGAACCAGAACGTGTCATTGGCGTGAACAATTTTCTCGTAAGTCATTTGTGTTCTCAATTCGCGCGGTTTCTGTAATCCGCGTTTGTCCGGGACGTCTTCGCTTCCTTCAACCTTCTTGCAATCAAGCCCTGAAGCGATGCTGCGCAAGGGGGAGGTTAAACGCCAATAAATCGTTGAAAATTCTTGCTCGATGCGCTGCGTGCTGACGCCAATGCCTTTCGCTAAAGCTGTATCGGGTGAAAACCCGAGCATCTTCAATGGACAAGCCAGGGGGATCACGATAGCGTTCAGGCGCCGTAAATCTTCGTAAAGGAGCGTAAAGTGTCCAGTGTGCCGGGCACAACCCATGCGAAGTCACTGCTGTTTGGCCCCTTCCGCCTCCTTCCGGCTCAAAGCTTGCTGCTGGAAAATGACAAGCCGGTGCGAATCGGGAGTCGCGGACTCCATATCCTGATCGCTCTTGTGGCGGGCGCCGGTCAGCTCGTGAGCAAGGACGAGTTGATCGCCGTTGCGTGGCCGAACACGACAGTCGACGAGGCCAATCTTCGCGTTCATGTCGCCGGACTCCGTAAACTGCTCGGAGACGGCCAGGCAGGTGCTCGCTACATTGTCAACGAAGTTGGACGTGGCTATCGATTCATTGCACCGGTGGTTTTGGCAGACGAACAGAAGCCGTCGGTCGTTTCGCCCGTTCCCTCCGAGAGCAGACACAATTTGCCGGCACTGCACGCGCGCATGGTTGGCCGCTCCGACATCGTGGCCGCACTCGTAGATCAGTTGCAGCGACGACAATTCATCACGATCGTCGGGCCGGGCGGGATCGGCAAAACCACGGTGGCCGTCGCCGTCGCCGAACAGCTTTCCGCATCCTACGGGGGCGAAATTCGGTTCGTTGACCTGGCTCCGCTGGGAGATCCACTGCTCGTGACAAGTGCCCTCGCGTCAGCGCTCGGTTTCGGCATTCGTTCTCAGAACCCAATCCCCGATCTGGTTGCATTCCTGCACGACAAGCGGATGCTGCTGGTGCTGGATAGCTGCGAGCACGTCCTCGACGCGGTGGCAACGCTGGCGGAGGAAATTCTCAAAGGTGCGCCCAGCGTCCACATTCTCGCAACCAGTCGTGAGCCGTTGCGCACTCGACGCGAGTCCGTCCAGCGGCTCGCGCCATTGGGCGTACCGGAGGCCACGAATAACCTTTCCGCAGCCGAAGCTATGACGTTTCCCGCCATCCAGCTGTTTGTCGAGCGAGCTGCGGCGAACCTTGAAAGATTCGAAATCAGCGATGCCGACGCGCCGATCGTCGCCGACATCTGCCGTCGGCTGGATGGCATCGCGCTCGCCGTCGAGCTCGCGGCTGGTCGTGTCGATACATTTGGCGTCCGAGGTGTGGCGGCGCTGTTGGACGATCGATTTCGTCTGTTGACGCGCGGCCCCCGCGCGACGCTGCCCCGGCATCAGACGCTCAGCGCTGCGCTTGACTGGAGCTACGAGGTGCTGGCGGAAACAGAACGCGTGACATTTCGCCGCCTTGCGATCTTCACCGGCGGTTTCACGTTCGAGGCGGCAAGCGCTGTTATTGCCGGCACCGACATCGGTCCGTCGGATGTCATCGACCACCTCGCCAATCTCGTCGCCAAGTCGTTGGTTGCGGCTAATGTTAGCGGTGCCAATGTGCACTATCGCCTGTTGGATACCACGCGAGCCTATGCCTTGCAAAAACTCACGGCGGCCAATGAACTGGAAGTGTTCGCCGGTCGTCATGCTGAATATTACCGCGGCCTGTTTGATCACGCCGAAGCTGAACGAGAGAAGCAGCCCGCTGCAGAATGGCTGGGAGTTTATGGCTACCAGATCGACAACGTGCGTTCTGCTCTCGACTGGGCGTTTTCGCCACGCGGCAATGCCGCCCTTGGCGTGGACCTCACGCTCGCGGCCGCGCCGTTATGGACGCATCTTTCGTTGAACGCAGAGTGCCGCTCGCGGGTCGAGACCGCGCTCGCGATCGTTGGCCCCGGTGCAGTCGAGGGAGGCCGTCGGGAAATGCAGCTTTTCGCTGCCCTCGGTGGCGCGTTGCTCTACACGATAGGTGCCGGTTCGGAGATGGCCGAGGCGTGGGCGAAAGTTCTCACGATTGCCGAGAAGGTTGGCGATATCGACTATCAGTTGCGGGCCCTGTGGGGATTGTGGGTGGTCAAAATTAACTCCGGCGAATATCGGCCCGCGCTGGCATTCGCTCAAAAATTTAGCGACGTTGCTGTCACTTCCGCCGATGCAGCCGATCCGCTTATCGCCGATCGAATTATGGGTTTCTCTCTGTATTTTCTGGGCGATCAAGTGGGTGCGCGTCTCCACACCGAACGCATGCTGAAAAATTACGTCGCGCCAAACAATCGGTTGCATATTATCCGGTATCAGTTCGACCAAAGCGTCATGGCCCACATCACCCTCGCCGGGATTCTCTGGCTGCAGGGATTTCCGGATCAGGCGATGCGTATGACCGAAGGTACTGTCGATGACGCAGCGGCAATCGACCACCCGATTTCATTGACCTATACCCTTGCGCAGGTGGCATGTCCGATTGCCCTTTATACCGGCAACTTGCCGGCGGCTGAGCGGTTCGTGAAGTTGCTCCTTGATCGAGCGGCACGGCATACCAAGGATTTGTGGACTCCGTGGGGTTTGTGTTTTCGAGGGGTGTTGCTCATCAAGCAGGGGGATCTAAGGGGCGGCGCCAAAGTGCTGGAAGCTGCGCTTGGGGAGTTACCCGATAATGCTTTTCATATGCGCTACATTCCTTTTCTTGGCGAATTGGCTGATGGGTTAGGCCATGCCGGAGAGACCGCAAAGGGCCTGACGGTTATCGACAAGGCGATCAATCAATCTGATCGCACTGAAGAGCGTTGGTGTATCGCAGAGCTGCTGCGCATTAAAGGCGCAATTGCCCTGACTGGGCACCAAGCCGTCGTTGTTGCCGAGGAATACTTTCACGCCTCACTCGATTGGGCCCGTCGCCAGAATGTTCTAGCCTGGGAGCTGCGTACCGCAACTAGCCTTGCGAAGTTGTGGAACGATCAAGGCCGCACCGGAGATGCGATCGAGCTGCTCGCGCCGATTTACAACCGATTTACCGAAGGGTTCGAGACCGCCGATCTCAAGACCGCGAGATCTCTCCTCAACGATCTGGCTCGAATTTAGGAATGGGTCGCTGACATCGACGATGCAATAAGTAACCGCATTCCGTTCGCACGTCGGTTCGGCAATGCGATCGCATTGTTGGCAACAAAATAGAGACCGAAGTTGTGAGCAAGCTGCGACCAAAACGCCAAGCATACAATGTCGTTTGTTGGCACCAAACGAACCTACCAACTGCATTGAACAATGTCCTCTCCCAGGAGCGAAGCGGAAAACATATCCTCGTACTGAGTTCTTCTCAGTTTGACCCACCTAGGACATCGGACAGCATTGCCGGGAGTGGAAAGTCTTGTGCGCCCTCCCGCGGGGAGGCGCAACCACCGATACCGACATTCGCTGGTGGTGGTGGTGGTGGTGATTTGAGGTTCGGATGGTGTCGAGTGCGCCAATTGAATCAATAAGTTATTCAGATCGTCAACACAGTCTAGGCACATAACTCCCTTCGCCCGGGAACACCCTTGAGCATCTTTCAGGACTATTCGTGAGTGTTCGAGTCCCTAAAACTATAAAACTAGGATTGTAGTTGTAATGCATTCGAGCTTGCGGTATTGGGGAGCATGGATCGGAAGCTCGCCGCGCGCTGCCTGGCCGAATTGGGCAATTTGACCCGGCTAGACATTTATCGGCTCCTGGTTCGGGCCGGACCGCCCGGCCTCAACATCACCGACATCCAAACCCGTCTCGATGTACCGGCCTCCACGCTCGCCTTTCATCTGCGCGGGCTGGTCGGCGCAGGCCTCGTCGCGCAGGAGAAAATCGGGCGGACGGTGATCTGCCGCGCTCAATACAATCGTATGGACGCGGTCATCGAGTTCTTGAGCGAGCATTGCTGCGAGGGGTTTGAGAGTGATTTGCCGGCGGCAACGCGCCGAGCGGGTTGATCACTTGCGAGCCGTGGGCCCGCGATCTTCGACTATCCACTATGGCTGGATCATATTGGGCGCGGGCACCTTCGGCTCGTTCATGACCCTGCCCGGCCAGACCGCGGGTGTCTCGGTTTTCCTCGATCCGATCACTGCCGATCTTGGCATCTCCCGCACTTTGGCCTCGATCGCTTATGCAGCTGGAACGCTTGCAGAAGGAGCGACATAACGCCGTAAATCTTACCAGTATCGCGCAATCAACCTGGTCGGCGAACGCGGCTTCAACGGCGTACAGATATGGGCGATGGCCGTCGCTGGCGCGATTGGCCAGCCTGCTTTCCAGATCATGGTGGCCCTCTTCCGTCGCGATGTCGATGATCGTCCCTAGGGCGTTTGGGGTACTCCCATTCGGCATCTCTAACTGGACAGGCAATGAACCGATATCGAGGCACCGAGCTACGACTCTCGATGGTCTCACCACACACGGCGTATTGAAAGCTGCTGATTTTGCGCACCTCTACGATATGCTCGCTGCGGTCATAAACCGCGCCGCATTTATAGGACCTATGACCGGATACTGACATTTCCCCAAGCATGCGCTTCTGTCCGTTTTCCAGTTGACCATCCCGCTATAATCGAACTGACCCAATACCTTCCAATCGCTGCCGTCTGCCTCGGGACCTTCTCTTCATTTCTTGTCGTCGCATCAATAATGGCGACCGCCCAATTATCGACGATGCGATCGGCGGCAGGTTGAGAACTAAGGAGCCAGCGTCGCCCTTTCGAGCTCGGTGTCCCAACATGGTGGTGCAAAGAATTCCGTGATTAGCCGATCGGACGATGGATCGCTATCCAACAATCACTGAGTACCAATTCAGACGTATCCTTGACGCGAGGCAATCGATCGAGAACCCGTGTCGGCCTTAGCGTCCGCGCGACAAGAGCGAGCGCGCCGAACTGTCTGTTCTCCGCCGTCGTAGGTAGTAGAAGCAGGAACACGATATCAACCACCTGCCCGTCAGTCGCGTCAGGCTCTTATTGGCGAGCCGGACGTCGATCATGACGTCCGCGGGTGAAATCAGATCCGACATTTCCATGGCCGCTCCGGAAGATGCAGTGTTGAAGCATTGGTCAGGTCTCTAGTGGGAGGGCACGTTTGGCGATCTCGTCCGGAGCGCGCAATCGATAACCGATTCCAGTTTCGGTGAGGACGAATTGCGGACGTTCCGGATCAACTTCGATCTTCCGCCTGAGCTGCCGAACATAGACTCGAAGGTATTGAGCGTCCGTCAATTGATCCCAAAGCCCGCCAAGCAGAAATTTATGCGTCAAGACCTTGCCGGCATGCTGTACCAGAATTCTCAATAACTCGTATTCTTTGGGCGACAGCTTGACGTCCTTGTCACCGACCTTGACGATGCGACGCACCAGATCAACGGAGAGATCGCCTAATCGAAACAATGGCCGCTCGCCATGGATTTGCAATTGATGCCTCAATGCTGCTCGCACGCGAGCCAGCAATTCATCCATCCCAAATGGTTTGGTGAGGTAGTCATCTGCGCCGAGGTCGAGCGCTTCGACTTTTTCGGCCTCGTCTCCGCGGCTAGACAGCACCATGATCGGCACGCTGTCGTTGTGCGCCCGGATTATGCGCAGCAAATCGGAGCCCTGGATGTCCGGAAGTCCCAGATCCAGGATGATCAACGCCGGCTCCTGCTTCAGAAGGCCAAGTCCGATCTTGCCGTTCGACGCTTCCAGCACATTGTAGCCTTGTGTGCCGATGCCGATCCGCAACAATTTCCGGATCGGCGGCTCATCATCGATGATCATGATCTTCAGTGCGGCGGCGCTCATGCGGCCGTATCCAGTGTCTTAGTGCCGATCGGAATTTGCAACGTGATTGTCATCGCGGCGCCACTCCGATCGATACGATTGGCAGCCGCGATCGTTCCCTGCAGCGGCTCGACGAAGCCGCGGGCGATTGCAAGGCTGAGGCCCGTGCCCGCGCGAACGTAATCACCCTCTTGCGCCCGATAGAACTTGTTGGAGATACGCTCCACATGGTCGCTGTTGAGAGATGCAGGCATTGTCGCTAAAATCCTCACACCCGGTCCAGTCGAGTTCGTCCCTATCTGGAAGCAGCGTCCAGCGCCAGATTTAGTGCCAGCACGTTGACGCGCGGCTCACCCAGCAATCCAGCGAAGCTCTCCTGAGTCCTCTCGGCGATCATCCGACGGATGCGCTCTTCCGGGATATTGCGCGCCTTCGCGACGCGCGGCACCTGGAACAGCGCGGCTTCGGGCGAGATATCGGGATCGAGGCCACTAGCTGACGCGGTGACGAGATCGATCGGCACGGCCGTTGACGGGTTTTCGGCCTTTAACTTGTCGACATCTCCCTTGATCCGGTCGTTGAGAAACGCCGCCGCCTGCCGATTGCCGAGCGTGATCGTGCCGGTCTTGTCGAGCAGCAGGGTATCACTCCTGCTCGCGGGCCTGACCATCATCTTCATGTTCGCGACGGTGACGATCCCGAGCTATGCCGCCCCGTGATGTTCGTGGTTGAGGTCGTCGCCGCGCTGACCACGGTGATCTTCCTAATCCAGCCGATGACGGTCATGGTCGTATGCCTCCAGTTTACGCGTGACGGGTCGAACTCGACTGCAAACCGCTTAATGTCCGACGCCGTGATCTGCGCCTCGCCACTTTTGAATCGCATCCCAACGGTAAGATCGTCAAACCACTCGATCGGCGCCATCATGCTTTAACTCCCAAATGTAATCCCGCCGCGGACTGAGGGCCGCCGGCGCTTCGTGCGGGCGCATCGACCGTACCAGCATCCGCTTCCATTCACCTAAGCCCCAAAACCACGGGCCGCCCGAGGTCCAGTGTTGGCGGTACGTGGGACCCTTTGGCGGATCGGTGTCGGAAAGCGGCGCAAGAACTTCCGCCATCTGCGAAGCCGAAAATTTTTTGAGAGAGCTTGTCACTCTCAGAGACTTGCCCGCGAGGACTGCAAATAACGCGCAAGAATTTAATCATCTACCCATTTCCGAGTTCATTCTAAATGCCGTCGCATTCAGCAAATCTCATGGCCTGCACAATGGGTGTAATGCGTAACTTCATCTTCCACGAAGGTCGTCATTTTTCCCTGAACACACGACACAAGTTCGGATGGGTCAGACGTGTTGCTGGCGACGACGCTCGCGATCAAACGTCTTCACAGACGAGCTTCATGGAGAAAGCGGGGTCGACAACGAAATGGCCGCATTTCTCGTCGTCTCGATTGTCGCCGCCGCCAGATCGGCGTCGCGCACGGCCATTACTCAGTCAATGCTACCGAATCGTCGATGAATGGATAACGCTTGGCGGGTGGCCGGCGGCTACTTGCCTGTGCGGGACGGGCTCGCCGTGGTCAGGTAGTCAATCATTGGGTATCTCTTCGCCGGCGAAAAAGGCGTGCGATCCTCGGTGAGCCGGCACAATTCCGCCAGGGGCACCGGCGGGCGTAGGTAACGCGTCTTTGTGCTCAGCCAGTGTCTGCGCCAGGAGGTAGGCGTGGCCGGCCAGGAAATCCGGCCGGCACACCAGAACGTGGCTGCCGAACGACACAATGAGCCTTAACGGCACGTTGCGGATATCATCGAAGGGCGGCTTGGCGAGAAAGAGGGCATCGGCGCTCTCCGCCGCCATGATTGCGACGTCCTGTTGCTTCGTGCCAATGAGCACGCCAACGCGCCGGGTGTCCGCTGCGCGGGCCAGCTGGGCGCGCGAGGTGGGCAGAGAGCGGGCCAGCACATCAACCACCGCCCCGGCGAAGGCACTGGCCATTTCATCATCGCGCTGGCCGACAATCAGAAGGCGGTAGCGCCGATAGATCGACCACATACCGTCCGGCTCCAGATCGGCGACAGCCGGTCCGTGCCCGGCGAGCACAAACGCCGCCGCACCCGCCCCCAATGTCAGAAGTTCGCGCCGCTTCATCATCGCCTCCTTTATTCCGGCTTGAACACGTCGCGGTTCAAGATCGCCGTAACGCCCACGTTCGGAAAATCGACGACTTGCGAGATGTTAAGATCGACGGCCACACTGACCAGTATGTAGGCCTGCTCGCGGGTTAGACCCTTCGTCTTGACCAGAAAGTCGATCATATTGAGCGTGGCGTTTCGAGCTGCCAGGGTGAGATCCTCGGAGAGGTTAGCGAGCGGTGCAATCTTCTGACCACCAAGGTAGGTGGAATACACCGGCACCTCGCCTTCGGACTTAAGCGGAAGCCCCGTGACTGCGTAGAAACTCGACGGGGCGAGTTTCTTGAGCTGCGAGTCGCCTTCGAAGTGCATGGTCGTAAGCTGCGAAGCCCCGCCCGGGATCACCTTGGCCTGGAGCCTCACCTTGGCGCCCATCTCGATGGCCGTGCCGGCCACTTCGCCGCCGCCCATGGCGAAGTGCACATCACCGGCGAAGAGCCCACAGCCGTCGATGAAGCAAGGGAACAGCAGCGTGGTGCCGACGACGGTCTCCTTGGCGTCAACGTTGCCGCCGTTCTCGCGAGGCGGGACGGTCCGCACGCATTCGTTCTTCGCTGTGCCATCGGCACCGCAGAGGTTCAACGGCAGGGCGTCGACCGGTTGGGGCGTCAGTACCGCACCACCCGCATCAGCCAGCGCCTGCTCGCGCTTCAGCCACTTGTCGAGTTCTGGTTTGTCCGGGAGCACACCAACGGTGCCCATGAATGCATTGTTGGGGACGGCAATTCCCGGCATGTCCCTCGAACGCGCTTCAAGGCGGTTCAGCTCCCAGTGGACGATGAAAGGATCAGGAAACACATCTCGCAAGAATCCAAATCCTGGCACGATCGTGGTGGAACCGAAATCATCGGGCGCGATGTCCACCACCGTTACCGCGAGCGCGTCGCCGCGCTTTGCCCCTTCAATGTAGACGGGTCCTGTCAGCGGATGGCAGAGGTTCAGGTTGAGGGCCGCCACATCCTGGCGCGTCGAATTGAAGTCGAGGTCAGAATCGAGCCCGTCACGCGTCTCGAGTACGAATGGCTGCCCAGGCTTTACATGGGCGACTGGCTTGATCGCGTGATGAATCCGGTTGAAGCAGTTTGGATCATCTTTGCAGTGCTTGCCTGATTTTGCCACGATCACTGGCGCTGGGCCTTTGACGTCGCTGGTATCGGCCGACGCGATGCTCCCGCTCCCGATAAGACACACGGCGACCACTGGCATAGTCCGAACAAATCTGGATTTCATTGGATGTCCTCTCTCAAAAACCGACTGGTGCTGGGTGCACAATGACGTTTAAGAGCGGCTGCATCTTTCAAAAGACGGTCGATCTTTCTGGAAAGCACGTTCTCCAACGATAGACGATTTCGCCACGAACTTGACGCTTGTCATCCCTTGCCTCGCCTTCCGACTATGAAGCGTTACGACCGCTGCTGCCGGGCTGAACGCTGCGATTTCGCGCGCCATATTTGGTCGCGGCGGTCGGGCTATGTCCGTTGTGGGGGATACGGCTCAGGTCAGGCATCGCGCTAGATTCGAAAGGCGCCGTGAGGAGACGCGCATCACTAACTTCCTAGCCTCATCGACTCAATTGAACTCACCGAACTAAAGTTGAAGGGCGGCGGCGATCCGTACATAGCTCGCCGCTGCACAAAGCAAGACGGCGCCGCGAGCTTCATCGCGGCGCCGTCGCTTTCACCTGGAGAACGGTTGGATCGTTAGAACTTCGCAGTGATACCGGAGAAGAGCGAGGACTCGGTGCAGCTCTTGTTGCTCTGGCCCGGGATGTTAGTAAAGCAAGTCGGACTTGCGTTGGCGTCGAGACCGTACTTGTTCTGCCAATAGCGATACGCAACCCAGACATCGACCAAGTGCGAATATTTGGGTCCGGCGAACGCCTTACTGGCATCGAAGGTCAGACGAATCGGCTCGCTGTTTATTTCCACCTTGGTAGCAGTTCCACCCGACGCGATTCCGAGAGGTGCGTGCTGGTTGCCCTTCGGCCCATGAAAGTCCGCACGACCGCTGATCGAAAAATACTGCAATTTCTCGGGCAGGAAGCCCAGGTCCAGATTGTAGTTAATTTCAACAGCCCAAGTTGGCTTGTAACTTTTGCTGCCGTCGGGGCTGCAGGTCACCCCTGGAACGGTCGCAGCCGGAAGATTCCATCCGGCACCGCATTGCAGGAAGCCGCTGTGGTTGGAGAATTCGTAGTACATCAACGGCGCGACGTTGAATAACCCCTTGTAAGGCAGGTCGAAGGCGAACTGCAGGCCAGCGACGACGACGCGTTTGGCAGCTGCGTTGTAGTCGTTCTCGTAGTTTGCATCCAGGCCAACTTCGAACGAAATGTCATGCAGCGGCCCCATGGTGAAGGCCTTGGTATTGGAGATCTGGTTCCATCCGAAAGTCGAGCGGAACAGGCCGTAAATCTCGGTTGCGCCGGGACAGTTGGCGCTTACCGTGGCAAAGGGGGGCGTGCCAAGAGGATCGGTGATTGCCCTCGGACTGGTGCAAGGCGCGGCCGGATCGTTATGGCCCGACTTGTACATCGAGATGGCGAATAAGTTGGTGCCGTAAGCCCAGGCATCGTAATGCGTGAACGAGTAAAGCTGCTTTTCGGTCTTGCCGTTGATGGTGCCATTGGGATTGCGCGACCAATGCCCCGGCCCTGTAGCCTGAAAGATGTAGGAGAAAGTGACCCGGTTATCAACCAACAGAAAGAATGGGAGATCGGCGATTGGCTTGGCCTTGACCGGTAGGTCGGCAGCCTTGGCGAAGCTGGCTGAAACTAGAGTGACAAGTGACAGCGCAGCTGCTGCAAATGCTCGGCGACAACAAAACATTGCATTGCCCCCAATGTTGACGCCCGATTCCCCGCAGTTTTTTGATGGCCTCGACCTTCGGTTTTGATTTTAGGAAAGAAGTCCAAGCGGCGCGACGACAACTATCTCGCCGAGAGCATACCACAGCATCGCCTGCCGCCAGCCGAAATTGGCGATCGCTTGCTCGAATACCGGCGGCCAGATCGCCCCCGGCGGGATAGGTGCCGCTTGAGATCAGGGCAAGCGCCGAGCCGCGCCGGCGGTCGAACCAACGGCTGACATAAATGTACATCGGAGCATTGATGCCGCCGATTCCGATCAAGCCGATGAACAGTCCGTGGCCGATCCACAGCGGCCAAGGCGGCCCGAAGGTCGAAATCGAGAGGCCAAGGCCGATCATCAACGGACCGAAGATCACCGTCCAGCGCGTGCCAACCCGATCAGCAACTCGTGCCATGATGATGCCACCGATGCCGGAGCCGAGCTAAGCCAGCGCGCTGGCGAGCGCGGGAACGGAACGCGACCCGCCCACTTCGCTGGCGATGTCCTTGAGCGCTACTGTGGTGATCCAGGCCGCGCCGAACGACATTCCAAGGATGGCGAGCGCTACCGAGGCGACGGCCCAAGGGGTCTTGGTCTCAATGGAACCTGAGGGGGTTTGCGCATCAGGATGGGAACTCGGTTGGCGAATCCTTTTACAGGCCACACAAAATATTATCACCCATGTCCACGTGGGGTTCTGCTTTACGTGCTGCATCGCACTAAAATGCGCGAGCTTGGCCGCTGCTCTCCGAAACCGCGCCGGCGGGCTTCCGGTTGGTCCTCGCTGACCACTCCTTGGGGCTTCCCGTGTTTCGTGCGCTTTCCTTGTGTACATGCTGTCGCCACTACCCCGGCGCAGCGTCTGAACGTATCGCTTCGCTCATTTCATCCAGACGTATCAGTCTTCCCCGATAGGGTTGTCGGGTCGACCTGCGCATT
>Ga0193726_1000917_pt1 | contig 26400 bp, 44 predicted proteins | sample H2c1metaG_FD_144928 | JGI IMG/M metagenome (GOLD analysis project Ga0193726, IMG submission 144928) | Soil microbial communities from a riparian zone of the East river system, Colorado, United States - H2c1 | ecosystem: Environmental > Terrestrial > Soil > Riparian zone | place: USA: East River...
TAGTCGAACGGGTCCTCGGGGGCGTCACCGATGCCGACAGGCTCTTGCATCACGTCCACGACCCTAGCGGAGAGGTCTGACGACCGCGGAAGCGTGGCTCCCGCGCTCAGCGACGTGACAGGTTCGCTCATGCAGCGCCCCTTCTACGAAATCGCGCGGCATCACGTCAAGCGGGAGCGTGCGCCGAGATCACGCGGCGTGCACCTGGCGCGATCCGGAGCGCGCGTGCTGACGCGGTGAACAAGCTGTGAACAACCACGCTCGATCACGATCACAGATCCGCCGACTGCGTCGAGAACAACCCCGGCGAGCAGAGATCTCTCCCGGAACTCTGCCCTGTGGAGAGTCTCGCGCTGACTGCGGGAGAAGATCCCGGGAAGATCTCGGGTCTAACTTCAGCTGACCAGCCGAGCGAGGGCCTGATGCCCGTGCAGCACACCACCGCGACGCAGCGATCACGCCCCATCACGCGACGACGGCGTGCATCTCGGCGACGAGACGATCGACGACTTGCTGCCGGATGTCGCTCCTCAGCGCCCCAGGCCGATACGCGCCGCCCACCAACGGATCGACGATCTGGACCGTTGGCAGTCGCCCCGGCGCGTACACGTCGAGGATCACGCCGTCCACCAGACGGAGCCACGAGTGCTCGACGGGCCCGCAGTGACCGTCGACCACCTCGAGCCTGTACTCGCGCTTCCAGACGACGCGCTCGACAGCTCGCGCCAGCTCGTGACAGCGCAACTCGTTGCCCCAGCTGTCGGACAAGCGCGCGACGCACGCGTCAGCAAGCGCGAGCAACCGCAGGTGCGTGCGCATGAAGCACGCGCGCTCGGCGTACGTGATCACGGCGCCCTGGAGAGACTCGCTCGATACGCGTCGTCCAGCTTGTGCAGGAGCTTGCTGAGGCTGCTCGCGCCCTGCTCGAGCGTCGCTCCCTCGATCGTCAGGGTCCCGGTCCAGCGCGTCGCCGTCGCGTCGTAGGTCGCGACGAAGCGAGACCCGTCTGGGAGGCGGGGTTTGAGCATGGCCACCTTCTTCTGGGCCTTGCGATCAGCAGCGGCGATCACCTCGGCCTGCGCGCGCGCCTGACGACACACCGGGCAGTCGCGAGACACCGCCTTCGCTCGACGACCGTCGCGGAACGGGTCCTTCGCGTACAGATCGAGCGTGATCGTGTGACCGCACTTGACCGAGATCGACTCCGTCCCGATCGGCGGCAGCTTCGGCTTCGAGGCGATCTTCTGCACGGGCGGGATCGTGACGACCTTCGACGGTGGCGGACCACGGAACTTCAACCGGATGGGGGGCTTGTCGCTCACGAAGGATCCTCCTTGCCGTCTGCACGAGTTACTGGACCGGCGACGCCGACGGCGAAGGCCCACGAACGCACCACGCCCGCCGTCGTGCCGATGATCTCAGCGAGAGCCGCGTACGTCACCTTCGGCGATCGCAAGATCTCTCCGACGTGGCGCTTGAAGTCCTCCGGCACGATGCACGCCGCGTGACCGTCGAGCTTGCTGCCGGCCCAGTGCCGCCAAGACTTCTTGCAGTAGCGGCACGTGTTCGGCGGCGCCCCAGGATCGTCCACATCCCAGTGCGCGCGCTGCGACATGATCCGTCGAGCCGCGTGAAAGGCGGCTCGCAGTGCCGACTCGTCGAGAGTCACGGCTCTCTCCTTCGCACGAAGGCCATGAGCGCCTCGACGTCAGACGGCTCCAAGATCACTCGTCATGGAATCCCTTCACCGGGTTGCCGTCGATCAGGTCGAGCATCGCGACCAACGTCTCGCGATCGAGGCGCATGTGGTTGACGTAGAACTTCTTACCGCTCTGTCCCACGCGGTAGTTCGTGCCGACCCAACCACCCTGCGTCTTGATCTCGACGAGCTTCTGGCCGTCGTCAAACGTGACGAGCGCGATCTCGCTGATCGGCCCGTCGTACCAGTCACGGCAGATCCACGGGCCGTACGTGCGTCCCTTCGCACTTGGCTCACTCACGTGTTTCCACCGTCTTCTTCACTAGGAAGCCTCCCTCATGAGCTCCTCGTAGGAGAACTCCGTGCCGAGCGCGTCGTCGATCGAGATCTGTTGTTCAACGACACGCTGGAGCGGCGTGCCGTTGTAGATGTAGACGTGCGACGGAACCTTCACTTGACGCGCGACGAACTGCCGACCAAGAAGCGTCATTCGCCAGTAACCGACGCGAGGACTACCGTCATCGCGCACCTCGGGCTTCTCCTCGATCAGTCCCCAGAATTTTAGCTTCGCCCAGTCGCCCCGGACGGCTGCGGCACGGCGTGGCTTGTCGGCGACCATCTCGGCGATGTAACTCGGGACGTGCAAACACTCCTCGACCTGATCTCCGCGGAAGTAACACGAGATCAAGAGCAGCACATACGCCATCGACTTATTGAATGGGCGCTTGTACAGCTTCACGAACTGATGACAGCACGGGCAACTCGCACCCTTCTTGAAGCGGGCACGAAGCCAGCACTTCGCGTCCTCGAGCGAGGCTCTCCGCATGTCGAAAACGTCCTCGTCCGTGCTCGGCTCTTCGCTGCTGACGATGCTCATGACTCCTCCAGCCATGCACGATAACGGTCCCCTGTGATCTTGTTCGCGACGTCCTGGCAATCACGAAGACTTCTCAGGATCTTCTCGTCGACCGTGCGCGACGCGACAAGATCGTAGTAGCAGACTGCTCCCAAGCCACCGCCAACGAGCCGATGTGCGCGATCTTCGCTCTGGAGGCGCTCGATGTAACTGAACGAATTCGAATAATAAAAAACGGACTTCGCCATCGGCAGCGAGAGGCCCATCCCCATCGACGCCGCCTTCGCGACGCAGAACTTCACCTTGCCGCCCTTGAAGCGATCGATCCCGAGATCGCGCTCCTTCTGGCTGACCTGTCCGTCGTAGCGCGTGCACTGCGGCGGTCCGAGCGCGCGACAGATCGAGTCGACGTCGTGGTTGAAGCGCGCCCACACGATCGCCTGGTGCGGAGTGTCCTCCAGACGCTCGAGCAAGAGCTTGAGTCGTGCGTTCTTGCCGTCGTCGTCGTAGAAGAGCTTTGGCTCCGCGTCCGGATCATCGGGGTTCGGCAGGTAGCCGCACGCGATCTGCTGGAGGCGCAAGACGCGCACCAGCGCGAGCGGTGCCGTGACGAGCACCCCCGACTCCAGCTCGACCATGTATTCTCGGCGAAGTTGGTCGTAGACGCGACGCTGCTCGGTCGGCAAGTCGAACAGGAGACGACTGTAGAGCTTGGGTGGAAGCTCGACGCCCGCGTCCTCCTTCGTGAGCCTCGTCGATATCGGCGCGATCATCTCCTTGAGCTTGTCGAGCTCGCGGAAGCCGACGACGACCTCGATCGTCCGACCGACCGTCTTCACGGCCGTCGTCGCCACGGGATGCGACCTCATCGGCCGCTGCTTCTCCTCGCCCTCGTCGTCACCGCGAAGGATACCGTCCAGGTCGAGCTGCTCGTACGCAGCGATGCCCTCGGCATCTGCGTCGTGCGGAACGATCGGCTCCCACGAATGCTTTCCCCAGGTCTCGCGATCGTCTTCGCCACCGACCTGGATCCTCCGCATCACCGCGAACCGCGACTTGAACGCCGTCCACGACGCGATGCCGTGCCGGATCCAGAACAACGGATCAAGGAGCTTCATCTGCGCGTAGATGTCGAGGGCACTGTTTCCAATCGGGGTCCCGTTGAGGAGCCGAACGTGCGACACGAACTGCCGCAGTGCCGCGACCTTCTTGGTGCGCAGCGCCTCGGGATTGCGAACCTTGCTAGCCTCGTCGATCACGAGCAGGAGTCGTTTGTAGCGATCTACGAACGCCAAGAGCGCCGCTCGTCCGCGCGGCGTGATCATCCCCTCGTACGTGATCGCGAGCCACGCCAGCTCAGGACGCTCATCCGACGGAGCGAGCAGTCGCTCGAGCGCGCGATCTTGTCCCTTGCCGCGATCAGAATGCCAGTCGAGGCCACGCCACGCGACGCCGGCGTGCCTGGGCAGCTCGTCGCTGATCCAGTTGCGGTGCACGCCGTTCGGTGCCACGACGATCGCAGCCGTGATCCGATCTTCCTTATGGAGATACTCCACAGTGCGGATCGTCGGGGCCGTCTTGCCGAGACCCTGTTCGAACAGGACGGCCCACGCCGGCACGTCGCGAGTCTCGTCGTAGAGCGCCTGCTGATGTCGGAACAGCGGCGGTGGCGGCGTCGCCGGGATCATCTACAGAAGATCCTCGACCACGCGGGCTCGCGGCAGGTGGCGCTTGTCAGGGCCGCCCACCGAGATCATCCCGCAGCGATCGCACCAGGTCGCGACGACGTTCCGACTCCTCGCCGTACCGAGCTTCTTGAACGTCACCGCGCCGTCCTTGACGCGAAACGCGTGACGGTACTGCGCCGAATGAGGACACTCGCGCGACATCACGGCTTGTCGGAGGATCCGCTGTCCGCGGGAGATGCTTCGACGGTCATGACCGCGATCGACTCGGCGACGCTCTTCAGGAGACCCTTGCGCGCCCCGACGTCGTTGGGCGTCGACGAGACGATCGCGTACACGAGCGCCTCGCGCAGGAAGACGATCACCTGACGAGCCGCCTCGCGCGGGTCGTTTGCGTACTGGCCGATCGCGGCGTCGAAGAGTTGGTTCGCGAGATCCGGCGGCGTCAGCTGCTTGGTGGCCTCATTCTGACTCATCGTTCACCTTCCTTCTCAGTTCGTCGTACAGCACCCTCGCGGCGTGCATGCCCTCGCCGTGGCCGCGCAGGTAGCCCATCTCGAACGCGAACAGCATGCGATCCACGACGACCGCCGGGAGGGCGCCGCCGAGGCCGTGCTCGAAGCGCGCGACGAACTCACGCGACGCGAACCTGGCTCGATCGCCAGCCTGCTCGGTCGTGTCGCTCATCGGCCCGCGCCTCGCGATCGCGTTCTCGGCAGAGGTGCGTGCCCAGACCACTCTCCGGCCCGGATCATCGCCTCGGTCTCCGCCCACCGCAGGTGCGCGGGGACCTCGTCTCGACCCCGCACGAACGCGTCGAGCGGGTCGAGTCGACGCGAGTGACCGTCCTCGACCAGGAGCTTCTGCCCGATCTGCGTCGTCACGTGCCGGAACGCCGACCACGCGGCGAGGAAGACCTCGTCGCACTCCGGCGTGCCGGGGCGCGGCAGCTGGACCACCGACTTCTCGCCGAGCGCACGGTCGTAGGCGAGGGTCGCGCACAAGCTCGCCATCGCCTCCTGACATGGCGAGGACCTCATGCCTTCCACCAGAAGAAGATCTGCCCGTACTCGGCGATGTCCAGCTTGCCGGCAGCCACGAGGGTGTCGTGCTCCTCCCGCGAGATCGCGCCGGTGCGCAGCAGCTCGCGCCTCGGGTCACCTCCGGCGTGCGCGATGATCTTGCCGAGCTTCTTGAGGTCGTCGGCGACGGCCGGTGCCGGCACCGTCGCCCCCACGAGGCTCGCGCGATCGTCGTGCCGCCGCGCCGCGAAGATCCACCAGCGCTTGCCGTCTTTCAGGACGTGTGATGCGCTGACGACCCACCCCGAGATCGGAGCCGTCTCGGTCTTGTCCTCGAACCACCGCGCGGAGTCACCCTGCGCGTCCACCCACCACTGGATCGCGCGGACCTCACGGGTGACGTGCGCGGCTTCTGCCTCGTCTCGAGGCGTGCCGCGGTTGACCTCCAGCCAGCGCCGGATCATCGAAGGAAGCTCAAGCGGTTGGTGGGTCTTCTCCACGGCCGCCTTCAGACGCTTGGTAATTTCCTTCCAACGCATGCTCCGCAGGCTGACCTCGAGCGCCGCCACCTGATCTGGCGTCATGTCCTTCATCGTGACGATTCCTCCATGTCTCGAGTAACATCAAGATCGTCTGTGATCACGCTTCCGCCTTCGGCGACGTCGGAGCCGGCGACTGGATCGCGACCTCGCGCAGGAGACCCCAGAGCACCTCGGTGAGCGATCGGAAGGCCGTCGGCATGTCGCCGCGCGCGTCGACGTCGATCCACGCGCCGAGCTTGATGACGCGACGACCCCCGTCCGTCTCGACCTCGATGGAGAAGATCTTCATAGCGTCGCCTCCGGGAACAGCAGGTCGGTCGCGCGCACGAATCCCGTGCGCGGGTAGTCGGCCAGGCCGCGCGCACGCAGCCACGATCGGTTGTTGTGGAACGCGCTCGACGTGACGCTGGTCTCCGCCCTCTTGGCGAACTCCTCGAGCGCCAACTCGTCGGGATACACCTCGATGAGCACGCGGAGCATGCGCCCGAGCGCGGGTGGGACCTGCCTGAGCACCGTCTCGTGCAGCGCCTCGTTGGTCGCCGGGATCGGCGGTGGCGGAGCGATCTTCCGACCGCCCTCGGTCAGGCACACGCGGCCGGTCTGCGGGTAGTCGATGAAGCCGGCGGCCCGAAGACGCGATCGGTTGTTGTCGAACGCGGAGGACTTCGTCGAGGTCTTCGCGACGAACGCGACCCCGCCGAGATCTGGCGACGATACCCCGATGCTCTCCCACCACGCGATCGCGGCCAGGAGGCGCATGTGCGCGGGTTTGAGTCCGTCGGGGGCGACGACGGCGAGGCCGTTGAGCGGTGGTGCCGACGACGGTGACAACTTCAGCGGCGACGGCCGCGCGGGACGTTCCCGCCGCGCCTGAGGCATCGGTGCGGGTGCCGACGGCTCCGCGAGTTCGAGCACGCCCTCGACGCGTGCGCTCGCGTCGCCCTTCTTGGCGTGGAACAGGGTCACGTGGTTCGCGACTTCCTTGAGCTTGGCCGCCTCCACGCGGAGCCCGCTCAGGTGAAGCTCGAGATCGGCGTCGACGCCGGTGATGCGCAAGATGAGCTTGTCGATCTTCTTCACGAGGGCCTCCAGCCGACGGAGGTCGGCAGACTTCACGACCTCGACGTGCTTGACGACGATCTTCTCCTTGGCCTTCTTCGCCGCAGCGACCTCCCGCAGCAGATCGGCGACGCGCGCCCGGAGAGACTTCGGATCATTCGCCCGCGCCTCCTCGACGGCGGTCGAGAGCGTCTTGCCGAGACGATCGAGGTCGACCTTCGCGAGCTGCTTCGGTGGCTTCAAGATCTCGCCGGCCTTCGGCGTGCGCCCCGAGTCGAACGTCCTCTTCTTGCGGATCTCGACGCGCTGGAAGATCTTGGCCTCGGGCGCCCACACCCACGCGTGTCCGATCGGAAGCGCGGGCAGCGACGCCAGCATCTCGCGCGCCGAGGCCTTGTCGACGTGCTCGACGACCCAGTCCTCGATCGCTGCCAGGTCCTTCGGGTGGTTCATCTGGAGGACGAGCAGCATGTCGATCTGCGAGAGCACGTCCTTGTTCACGACCTGCGGGCGCTGGCTGATCATCGTCACGCCGATGCCCTTGATGCCGCCGCGACGGACGAGCTCGTCGGCGGCGCCGAGGCACCGCGCCTGCTCGGGCGTGAACGTCTTCTGGGGCGCCACCACGTCGGCCTCGTCGATGAAGAGGTGCATCGCCTGTCGGTTCAGGCGGTAGAGGGTCTCGAGGAAGTCCGCGGCGAACCGGAGCCGATCGTTCTTGCGCAGGAGGCTCAGGTCGATCACCGCCGAGAACCGCTCGATCACGATGGCGTGCGCGAGTGCCTCGCCTGCGCTCACCTCGAGCGGCACGTCGCCGTGGTCACCGCCGAAGATCGTGATCGCGTAGCCGGGAGACTTCCCGTCGGCTGCCGACCGCAGGCCCCACCACGCCCCCGTCGGATCCAGCACCACGACCTGCTGACCGAGTTCGAGCAACTCCTCAGCCTCGACCTGCGCGGTGTAGCTCTTGCCGCGACGCTTCTTGGCGAGGATCGCCTGCGTCGACGTGATGAAGCTCATCGGCAGCGCCAGCGACGCGGAGAGCCGGATCGGGTTCGGGTTCTTCACGCCAGGCCTCCTTTCTCCGCGCGCAGTGCCTGGAGCAGCAGCTCGCGGAAGATCGCGTAGACAAGACGCCTCGATCTCGGTCACTTCCACGCTCCCAACTCCATCGGTCCGATCACCTCGAGCTTGCGGAGCAGCGACTTCTCGTCGGCCGCCTGCTCCTTCAAGAACTGTCGCGCAGCCTCCATCTGCGTGCTGCGCACGGCACGATCGCGATGCCAGAGGATCGTGACGTACGAGAGATGCGAAGGTGCCCCGGCGTCGACCGGCCGATCGTCCTCGCGCTTCCGAAGCCGCACGAGGAGTCGCTGCTCGGCACGCCACTGCGCGCTCTTCGGCACGCGCTTGGCCTGCTTCTTCTTCGTGATCGCGATGAGTTGCTTGGGATGGACGACGTAGTGCGCCCGGCGACTCGGCACGATCGTCGTGATGAGGTCGTCCTTCGTGAGAGGATTTCGCGCGCCGACGTTCTGGAGGCTGCCGAATTGCTCCACCGAGAAGCCGACCCAGAGCCCCGAGCCAAGTTTCTCCTCGCGATGATCCTGTTCGAAGAGCGACCAGCACTTCTGGACCATGCCGCCGCCGTCGAGACCTGGCGCGTTCATGAACCCCGAGCCCAGGCGTGGCGCCGCTCGACGGCGATCGTCCTCGACGAGCACGTCACGTCCCCTCGAACCGTCGAGGAAGGCGTGCGGCCGATCTTTCGGATCGGGCCACCACTGCTGCCAGTACGCCGCGCTGGCATAGTCCAGGTCGATCGCCTGGCCCATCGCCGCCGGACGCAGCACGCACGCGGCGAAGCGACGGAGGAGCATCGGCGTCCCCCAGTCCGGGCTCGCCGCGCTGTGCATGGCTAAGCTCGGCGGGCGGATCATCTTCTCTCCGGCGCTTGACGCAGTAATCGTTCTCACCTCGCACTCCTGTCACCGAAGCACTCCCGATAAAGAGCGTCGAGGTAGCTACGGAACACCAAGACATTTCCACGCACGACGATCACTGAGCCCGTCCGCGTGAGCGAAAATACTCATCAACGATCGTCGGATCGTAGTAACGATGACCGTTCGCGCGTCGAATCGGGCGTAGCGCGGCGTCAAGTTGACGAACGCGCTCCACCCCAACGCCCAACAACCTGGCAACCGCGCTCGTCGTCATGACGTATGGGTCAGCCAACTCCATCGAGAGCAACTCCTGTAGTACAATTATCCTCTACATGTCAACGAGGCTGAGGACGTGACAGGTCCAGGAGAGATCTCGGCAACTGTCCCTACGGGGACAGCCTCCCCTGTGTCCTCAGGCTGCAATTTTAGCAGTGTCTAGATAACCAAAGCAACACAGTTGGTTATTACCATGAAGCGCATTCGTCCCTGGTGTCCCTGCCAAAAAGGCTCTCTCCCTAGAGCACTCTGGCGGAAGTAGGCGCGTGGGGGCGGGCTCAGATACCGGGCAGAGATGTGGAACCTCTCTAGATATAGTTTACTTAAGTAGGGGGGACAGGAGGGACACTCATAAACACCCAGAACACTGGACAAAAGCACGTACCCCAGGGGAGGTTTTCGGAGCCTGGAAGGAAGGTCAGAGGAAGGCCACGATTCTCCTCGAAGCGCACTCACCCCACACGCCCCACACGCCCCACATCACGTCGCCGTCACGTCGCCGTGGCCTAAAAGCGGCGGATCCGTCGTCGGTTGGTTAACGTTTGATGAATGCCACTTGACCCGTCGTCGCTCGACCTCGATCGGTTGTTCCGCGATCCCGACATGTTCGACACGGCCGACGACTGGCGATCTGCGGGCTTCGAGATCCTGCGGGACAGCGAGAACAAGATCGTCGTCGCCAGCCACCCGTCGGTGGAGGGCTACCTCTTCAAGAAGTACGTGAACGCTGGCAAGCGCGAGGCCCTGGGCGATCAACTCGAGAACTACGAGACCCGCGTCGAGGGTGCGCGTCGACTTCGGGCACTCATCACTGAGCGGGGACTGCACCACGTCGTCGTTCCGCAGAAGTGGCTCCGCCCGCTGCCTCCGCGCTTCGGCGCGCACGGGCAGTCGGCGCACGTCCTCGTCGTCGAGCGACTGGACCTCCTGGGCGAGGGCGCGACGTCACGCCAGTACCTGCGCATCGACGAGGACGTCCTCCGTGACCTGTGCGTCGTCCTCCACGAGTTCAGGGGCCTGGACTCCTCGCTCAAGAACGTGCCGTTCACGTCGGGCGGGCAGGTCGCCTTCATCGACACGGAGCACTGGGATCGTCACGCGGGGAAGAAGAAGAAGCGCGCGTTCATGAAGTACATCGGCGATCACCTGTCGGGTGATCGCTGGAGGCTCGCGAAGAAGATGTGGGATCGTCTCGAGGACGACGAATACGAGTGACCGTCGTCGCGCAGACAAGGCGTTCGCCGCCGACGATCGGGTTCAGATCGTGCGCGTGGTCGGGTATCCGAACACGGAGGAAATCGCGACGTTGGCGCGCAAGTTCAACGCCGTGGTCTCGTAGGATCGTTGATACCTCACCGCCGTCGTACCCCTGATCTACGATCCGGTCGTGTGGAAGCGCTGGTATCACGTGCTCGTCGAGGTCGACGGCCGGCGCCTCTTGATCGCGATCGAGGCATCCTCCGCGATCGAGGCACGCCAGCTCGTGGCCTCTGACTGGGGTGACGATCGCGTCCGCGGAGTGAAGAGCGGCGGTCGCTGAGATCAGGGTGTCGGCGTCTTCACGGTGCCCGCGGTCGCGTGTATGCTGCTTCGACGCGCCATGCACGTGCCTCCTGCCCAGTTCGTTCGCGACGCGCAGGAGTTAGGTTTTGAGATCGGTGGCTGGGACGAGACTGTCGCGGGCATCTTCGGCAACGGCGCCGAGTTCGTTGGCTCCCATGCCGAGGTGATGGCGTTCCTGCGTGGGTGGATGGCGCAGCAGCAAAGCAGCAGCCCCCGTGACGTCGTTCGGAGGTTGCTCTCGATGCACACAGGCGAAGCACTCATCCCTCCTGGCTCCACGTTCCAGGTCACGTCTCGTCCGCAGGTCGGATCATTTCGAGGGGATCGTCTCGCGATCCCAGACGCGATCGCGGAGCACTTCGAGATCTTCGATATCCGGGTCGGTAATCGATCGCAGTGGGTGCAGGCAGGAACGCTCGACGGTTCGATGTTCGCCACGCAAATCAGGGATCAGCCGGTGTACCGTTTCGACGGACCTCACAAGATCGTCATGACCGAAGCGGCCCTCCACGCCTTCGGCCGCGAGATCGACTTGGACACGTGCCAGGTGGCGATGGACATCACGATCGTGGCGGGGCTCAAGTCGCGTGCTCCGAGCGCGTTGGCGTTCGCGGCAATGATCGTCGGAGTGACCCCGCTTGAGCCGTCTCGGGACTCGCGCATGATCTCAGCGACGGCGAGAAGCGCTGCTCAGCGCTTGGCGATCCGCTCTCTTCACGACGCGCTCCATCGGCTCGGGGAAGATGTCCCATTCGACGAACTACCACGCGAGGCGCTCGGCGAACGTCTGGAGGAAGACGCCGGTTAGTTGGCTACGCGGCGCGCGGCGTCACCCACGCGAGGAACTGCGTGGTGTCGAGGCCGACGACGCCGTCGGCGGTGATCTTCTTCTGCGCCTGGAACGTCTTCACCGCTGCGGCCGTCGCCGGGCCGAACGCGCCGTCGATCGCGATGCCCGGCAGGCGCGCCTGCACCCACTTCACGCTGTCGCCGGAGGCTCCCTGCTGCTGCACGTTCAGCCGATCCATGTCGACGGTCGACTTGAAGCCCGGATACTGGATCGCGTCTCCCTGAAACTGCTGGAGAATCCAAGCGCTTCCGAAGGGTGGTGGTGCGGGTGGCGGCGCGAGTTTGTCGACGACTGTCACGGCATAGACAGCCGGCGAATCCACCGCCCATGGGTAGTATTTCCACCAGCCGAGGCAGTCCGCGAGCTCGGGCGCGGGCAGGTCGTTCATGCCGTCGGGATCGACCCAGTATTCGTGCGAGGTGTAGAGCACTGGCGGCACGCCGATCGCGCTCTTGATGACGCGGTACGCGCGCGTGACCCAGTCGAGCCACTCGGCGGCCGACAGCCCGTTGCGATCGCCCTCGACGTCGAGCGCGGCCGGGAAGTAGTGCGTGTTGAGCGTGCCGACGACGTTGAGGAGCTTCTCCGCCTGGGCCTCGGGCGTGTCGAGGTTCGGCGTCATGATCAGGTACGGGAAGTTCGGCACGCCGATCGCGTCGAGCTGCGTGCGGTACGTCGGGTACCACGGGTCGGCGGTGACACCGTACACGGCGCGGAGGCCGACGAAGCGGAGGTTGCCTTGCTGGATCGCCGCGCTCCAGTTGGGAGTGCCGTTGTCGTCGACGCTTGCGATGTCGATGCCGATGGTCGCCATGTCAGGTGCCTCCGTGGGTCGGCCATATTGTGCGCCGCCCTTCGCGCACGCGCCATTTCGTGAAGTCACCGCGAGCGAGCATTGTCGCGCACGTGATCGCAGCATCGAGCGTCGGCTGTGATCCGTAGTCGTCCCATCGTCCGCGTGGATGGCGTGCGGTCACACTGAGATGTTGGACGCGAAACGGCCAACGCTCCCCTCGGGTGGACGTACGGGTCACTGCGTCGGAACTTTCATGAGCGGCCACGCCGCGCGGATGCTCGCGATCACTTGTTCGAGCGTCCGCTGCCGGCCGGCCTTGATCATATGCATCGCGTAGCCGGTGAGCACGGTGGCGGCCTCTTCCATCGGCCACCCGCGATCGATCCACGTGGCTACGAGCGCGTCGAGCTCGTCGCGCATCGCGGTGAACGTATTGGCCGGAGGCTCACCGCTCACGGGATCCTCGATCGGACTTTGGCCGCGGCGTCGATGAGCATTGCGGCAACCGCGTCTGCTTCGTCCGGCGTCAACTCGATGTCCTGCGACTCGCCGTCGCAATGGCGGAGCACGATCTCGCGGTGGAAGATCGACACGAACGGAAAGATCTCGACGGGCGCGTTCTGCGAGAGTTGGATCTTCACGAGCAATTCACCTGGTAGAGCTTCTCGATGAGCTTGCGCACGTGGCGCTGCTCTCGCTTGATCTCGCGGCCGGTGAGCGACGCGATCCGCTTCTCGTAGCTCTCCAGCTCGCGGAGGATGAGTTGCACCTCGAGCACGTTCAGCGACGCGTTCGGAAACACGTCGTTGGGATTCTCCGGGCGTTTTGCCCAACGGCGGATTCGCTTGGGCTTCACGGGTGCGGAGACGGCGGTGCTCATGCGTTGAACTTCTTCGATTTCTCGTCGGCTGTCCAAGAATGTTCGTGCGTGCCGCGAGACATTGCGCGGATGCGCGCGCGTGCTCTCGATGCGATCGGCGCACGAGCAGCGGGCATGCCGAAAATATAGCAGCGGTCGTCGCTTACGTAACGATCAGTCTGCCGGAGCTGATCGGCAGGACCGATCTCGTTCGCAGTCCAGCCGCATCGATCGAGGTACCGATCAGCGCTCCGCGAAACTCTTCGCCACCCGGTTTGTCTCCGGTGTAGCGAACGACGATGCGGATCGCTTTTCCCTCGCCGGCCGTGTCAAGGAGCATGGCGCTGTCGACGGCAGTCGCGCTGAATAGGTCACCCGGGATCGCGGTGCCTTGGGTGATCTGCGCCTTGTCTCCGATGGTGATTTCCTCGATCGACCACGGTACGGCCGTCACGGGCTTCTCGACCATCGTGCCCGTTTCGACGACACGCCCGCCGAGATCATCACAGGTTTCGCAGTAGGTGTCGTCATCAGTACCTAGCTCGGCCCAGCGCTTCTCGCATGCCGCGCACGGTACGTACGTCGTCTCCGGGACCATTCGGGTTCCCACGACGGTCCCAGCGATCACGAGCCGCTCGGGACGGAACGCGTGCTGCGGCATGCTCGTGATCACGATCGCGGATGGCAACTGCTTGGCGACCTCGGGCTGCTCGACCAGCTTGCCTAAGCGCCCACGGAACAGGAAGCCGAGCAAAAAACCCGCAGCTCCGCTCTTGAAAAGATCACGGCGGTTCAACTCCATCGGGCAAGCCTATCACCAAGGAGGGATCTCCCTCTCGTGTGAGGCGTTGCAGGCCACGACCAAAACATAGCTTCGTCGACGATCCGCGCGTACCGTCTTCCATGGACGACGACGATCTCGATCTTGGTCTCCAGCACATCCAGCACGATCCGTCGCGCGCGATCGGTCCTCGTGCGATCGCCGCGGCCACGACGATCCCGTGGCCAGCGAAGTACCGGCCAGAGCCGCTGCAATATCAACGCGGCTCGTCGCCGAGCGATCTCGCACCCCTCACGCCGCATGACGTCCTGATCGTGACGTGGACGGCCGGTGAAGCCCGCACGCTCGCGAGCCTGTTCGGCAGCGATCTCGATGGCTGGAACGAGTATCGCCACGACGTCGTTGCCTTCGTTCCGAAGGTGACCGGCGGTCGAGCGCCGTTCAACGACAAGCAGCCGAGCGAGGCCCGCTACTTCCATTCGTTGGGCCTCTACGCGCCGTTCATGTTCGGCGACATCTCGGTGCTCGCGTTCAAGAGCGGCCTGCACATGGCCTACGACGGGCCCGACGTGCCGATGGTGGATCTCTGGAAGCAGCTGATCGCCGAGGTCAAGCCACGGCTCGTGATCACGACGGGCACGGGCGGCGGCATCGGTGCGGACATCGGGCTCGGCGACGTCGTGATCGGCGCGCAGGCGCGCTTTCACCTGACGGGGGCGCTGAAGGGCAAGCTCTACGCGAGCACCGCGTATCCGTGCACGGCGTTCGACGCCGCTCTCGAGGCGAAGGTGCGTGCGATCGTCACCGACGTGATGCTCCAGCCGAACGGCGAGAAGCTCGATCCGCCGCGGACGCCGAAGCTGATCTTTTCGCCGTCGGGTATCGTGTCAACGGACACGTTTGCCTTCGATGATTCGACCGATCACTTCGGGCTCCAGGGTCTCGGCCAGGCGTGTGACATGGGCGACGCGACGCTCGGCCTGGCGATCTCGGAGCTGGGTGCGGGCGCTCCGCGTTGGCTTGCGATAAGAAACGCGAGCGACAATCAAATTAAGAATACAAGTGGGATCGAGGAGGCCAAGAAGGTGGCCGAGCAGATCTACGCGCGGAGCCAATGCCTCACGACGGCCGGCAGCGTGATCGCGTCGTGGGCGACAGCGGTCGCGGTGTGCGGCGGATGAGCATGATGCTGCGTTACGTGTCGTCCGTCGCCATCGAAGCTCTCGCCGTCGGTGAGTGCACGGTGCACCGCGCGTCGGACGATGGCCGCCGCTGGTGGTTGCTCTGGCTTCGTGTGAACCGTGAAGATACGGGACAACCGATCGATGTCGCGGTACCCATCAACCCGGGCGGTGGCTACGTCCTGGATGGGCCGGGCGGCAAGACGTGGGGACTCACCCGCGTCAGCCAGGGCACGTGGCAAGTGTCGCCGTCGATCAACGTGCTGCCTGGTCAGGTACATCCGGGGCCGAGCGCAGCGCCGTCGATGTGGCACCAGACGCCGAGCATCGTTGATGTGGACGACGCCGAGGCGTGGATCTCCGGCGCGCCCTAGCGACGAATCGGCCGCACGCCGAGGAGGCTGGCGGCGAACCGCACGTTGTCGAGCAATCCGACGTACTCGACGGTGACCGCGACTTCCTGACCGGGCTTGATCGTTCCCCAGTCGATCTGTGACGAAGCGGCGTCGGGCGAGAACAAGCTGCCGTCGTGCGGTGTCGAGATCACGACGCGGATGCCGATCGTCACCATGTGGATGACCCAGTCGGCGGGGAATTGGATGAAGAAGCGCTCGGGCGTGAACGGCGGATCGTCCTCGCGGTTGCGGCCGGTAACGATGTGTTTCTCGCCGGGCTTGAAGATGTTGCCCGAGATGACGGGAAGCGGAAGCCGCTCCATGGGGTGCTGCGGAGCTGGGTTGGTGCTCATACGCGCATCTTAGCAGCGACGATCAGCGTCGAATTTTCCCGAACTCAGTAAACGAGCCGTCTGGGTTGCGAATGACGTGACGCGTGCGAGCTTTAGCTGGTGGCGCGGGTGCCCATCTCACGAGTTCAGTTCCGTCCGCGCGAATCTCAACGACCGTGCTCCCAAGTTTCTTAGCTCGCGCAATCGCCGCGAAGTAGCTAGGAAACCTCTCCGCACCTACGCGATACGGGGCATCCGCTTCGCTCTTCATTTTCGCTAGGCCCTCTGCAATCTCGCGATCTAACAGCGCCGGGCTTTTTTTCCTGGTCACAGTGACATCATACACGTCGTCACCATCGCGGCTTCAGCAGCGCAACGACGACCCCCATGCGGCGAACGCCGGCCCGGATCCGCCCGCCGCGATCCACGCGGCGAGACACGCTTGCTGGGAGGAGGCGAGTCCGAGCATCGGACGATCAGCCCACCACCGCGAGAACGCTTCCCACTGGACCGCGTCGCGGACGTCGATCTTGGACGCGATGCCGTTGACCTTGTCGACGAGCCACGCGACGAATGCCTGCCGCTCAAGTTTCATCGCGAGTTACCGGCGATGACGACGACGGCGACGACGGCAGCACCGGTTGCACACGCAGAAGTCGGTGTTGGGGAGTGGGCCGGTGGTCTCCACGTTGAGCTGGAGGACCCGGCCCTGGTCGACGATGGGAATCAAGATCTTGCAGCAGGTGGCCATGGGACGATCGTAGCCGGCCTGCTTCGATGGAGCTATTTTCGTGCGATCAGACGCGCTGGATCATCTTCGCCGTGACGTTGAGCTTCCCATGGCCCTTGAGGATCTTGGTCCACTGGCTCTTCGAGACGACGAACGTCGTGATGGGTCGGTTGGAGCGAAGGAGCTTGAACTTCGCCTCGTCAGCGTAGCGAGCGGGGCCGACGTACTCCACACGCTCGATGTGTGGGGCGCTTTCGAGATTGATGACGTATTGGATGCTCGACATGGGGATGCTCCTCAGTAACTCGATCCTGGACCGCGTGGCTTGGTCGGCGCGGCGACGAACACGACGGGGTTCGTCACCGCGGAAGATCGCTCATCGGGAGCCCATCGAGGTGGTGAGCCACTTCTTCGCGCGCTCCATCGTCTCGATCGCGGTGCGTCCGTCCACGGGCACCTGCCACTTGACCGTGCCGAGCTTGTACTCGGCGACGTAGCGGCCTGCGTTCGACTGGAACACGCGGATGCTGCCCTTGAGCGCTCCCTTGTCCAGCCGCTCGGTGAGGACTGCGTCTTCGGCTCGGGTCTTCATTTGATCTTGCAGGTCCTCGCCTCGAGTTGCTTCACGACCTTCTTCACCGGGGGGAAGTCGCGCTCGAAGTGCTCGTACATCGCCATGTGGAAGCCGGCCTTGTCCGCGTCGCTGTCGGACGTGCGGTTGCCGACGACCGCACGCACGCGCTGGAGAGCGCCCATCAGGTGGCCCAGGCGGTAGATGTTGACGTGGCCGCGCTTGGCTTCTCTCGCGCTCGTGGACACGTCGTAGCGCACGAGATCGTGCGAGAGGACGTCGAGGTACTTCGCGACGGTGCAGTTGGCGGCCATTCAGGATCTCCTTCGATCGACCAGGGCGTGTTCGGGCAGCTCCAGCATCACGCGGGCTCGCTCAGACCGAGGACGATGCTGACGGCCACGCCCACGAGTCCCCCCAGCACAAATCCTCCGACGCGTCGCTTTTCCGCTAGTAGCGCACCGCCCACCGCTCCGCCGAGGGCCGCGCCGTACGGAGAGAACCGCATGTGGTGACGCGCGATGGTGACGCATACCTGGTCGTCCCTGTACTGGCCACGATCGTTCATTGGTGATCTCCCTCCGTGCTCCACTGCGCCGCCAGCTCTCTTGCGTGTTGCGAGGCACGCGCCGAGATCTGCTGTGCCTCGATCGCCCGATCGCGCAGCGACGTCACCGTCACGCGAGGTGCGCGCGCGTCGGCTCTACCGCCTGCCACGATCAGCGCGCCCAGGCCCAGGCCGAGGATCGCGAGCACGCCGCCGCTCACCTTCAGTACCCTGCCAGCGTGAGCACGCCGCGGTAGTCGCGCACGCGTCCGGTGCCGTTGTCGTCGAGGAGGTAGCCGCGCTCTCCGTTGGCGTAGTCGCCGCCGGGGCCTGGCAGCCACGTCGATCCGGTGAGGCGGATGCCGCGCTGGCGGAGCGCGGCGAGGACCTCCTTGCCGAAGTCGCGCGCGGCAGATGCCGCGACCTGGTCCTTGACTGCGCGTGCTCGGGGTCCCATCGGTGGTCGCATCTTACAACAGGTCTGCGGATCGCGTGCGTTCAACGTTCAACGCGCACTCGGCACCAATCCCGACCCCTTCGCGATCGTGCTGCGCCCCTGGCGGACGCGGACCTCGCCGCCCTCGCGCGTGAGTAGGTCCCACGCGCAGTCCTGCGCTCCTCGGAGTGATCGCCGCGTGCTCCGCGCGGCCCAGCGTCCGCGCACGTCCTTCTGCTCGTCGACGAACAGCCCCGTCTCGTGGGGGTCGCTCTTGCCGCGCCGCGATCGAGTCGGCCGCGTCACGCGACGACTACCGGCAGTGGCCGCAGGAGCAGGCGTTCGCCGCGCTGGCGATCTTGCCGTGGCGCGGGCAGGTGCACGAGGCGGGACCGGAGCCCGGGGTCTCCCTCGCGCGCTCGCGGATGGCCTTCCGCGCGGCCTTGCGGCGCTTGTGGTCGTTCTTGCAGCAACCGACCCAGATGTTGGTGCCGCCGGTGTTGGCGAGGACGCAGCGGTTGGGAGCGAAGGTGGCCGAGAAGTTCGACATGAGACGATCCTAGCATCGCCGAAAAAGCCTCGCGAATTTTTTACCTCGGACCGTCGACAGCCCCGACGGTCGTCACGAATTCGACGACCGTCGGTGATCGCGTTAGGCTCCGATCATGTCGCACGACCACGATCATCACGACCACGATCATCACGACGACCACCACGAGTGTGGGTGCCGGCACGAGTGCCGAGACCTGCGCAAGCGCGCGAAGCACACCCACGTCGCCGGCGCGAACTGCTGCAGCAGCTTCCGCAACGTGTTCTCTCGCCGTCACCGCCGCTGCCACTAGACGGCGATGGGCTACTTCTCGCGACTGCGTGACCTCATCGCCGAGCACGAGACGTACTGGGCGGCCGTCGCGCAGCACAACCCGAGGTCGCCCGCGATGCGCTGGTTCCTCGCGACGCAGTGGGATCCGCTGTACGGTCAGTGGATCGATCTCGTGGCGAACCACGGGCTCTCGGACGTGGACGTCGACGGGCTCTCCGAGTTCTTGCTGCGACTCAACGGTCTTCGCGGCGTCGCGCAGGCACACGGCATCCCGATCCCTCACGCAGAGCGGGGGACGGCCATCTCGATGCGGTGAGGGTCAGCGCGCCGATCGCTCGTCGGCGGATCCGCGAATCAGCGTGACCGTCGGCAACACCGCCCGCTCTTCGGCCTCGACCTCGACTGGCTTGGTCATCAAGGCGTCGAGCGGGTTCGTCATCTTCGGTTCAACGGTACCGCGGATCACATCGACCCCTACGCGCCCGTCTTCCACGTGTCCGCCCACAGGAGCTTCGCCGCGACGAGTTGCGGGAACTCGAGCTCGTGCGGCTCGAGCGCTCCGGTGGCCCAGCGGCCGAAGTCCATCGTCATGCCGCCCTCGGTCAAGAACCGTCCACCGTGCGCGGCGGTCGCGAGGATGCCGGCCGCAGCGGACGCGATCGCCTGCACCACGGGGTTGGTCGACACGTGCGCCGCGTGATCGGCACCGTTCTTTCGATTGAGGTAGGACAGGACGTGGGCTAGGAGCCGCGCGTCGCCAGGCGACGAGGGACGTGGGGGCATGTGCCGAGCTTAGGGCATGCGCGCGAGGGCGTCGACAAGCTCGCGCAGGTGCGCGACGACCTCGGCGCGCGCTTCTCGTTGGGCCAGCTCTCGCACGCACTCCTGGATGAGCGCCAGCGTGCCCAGGCGGAGGGCGAGGACGGCCCACGGTGCCAACTGCTCCAGGGAGGCGACGACGATGGGCCACGACGGCTTGAGGCCGGCTGGATCCAGTCGCACGGTGGGGCGTGCGTCGACGTGCGGTGGGGGCGGATCCTCGCTCAACTGTCGTGATCTTAGCGTCGGTGGCGAGATCGCGCTTCGTCAATCGACCGCACGCGATGCTGAGGTGGTGACGGTGTGAACGTCCGTATGGAATACAGACAGATCCGCTATCGGCGAAAAGTGCCTTGACGCATTAACGCCTTGCCTCCATATTTCTAGTCGCGCCTGGACGGACGAGCATCGACTGATCGACGTGGATCCGCAGGGGCACGACGATCGTTTCATCCTGATCGGCATGTCGAACAAGGCTCGGATCTTGTACTGCGTGCATGCGGAAAAGATCGACAGCCGGCACACCCGCATCATCTCTGTCCGGCTAGCTACCAAGAAGGAAAAACTCGAATACACGGGGCCGCTATGAAGCATGTAGGAAAACAAGAAGAGCCTTCTGCTGAATCTCTCCGAGAGATTCCGGAGCACGACTTCAGTCGCAACACTCATTGGCGGCCTGGCGCTGCCAGAGATCGGCTGTACACCCTGGCCCTCTTACGAGGGGCCCGCGATCTCACTCAGGCCCAGATCGCGAAGCGTGCGAAGATGACGCAAAGTGACGTGTCGCGATCTGAGCAACGGGCCGACTGCCTAGTTTCCACGTTGGAACGCTACGCGAAGGCATTGGGCGGAAGACTCCGGCTTGTGATCGAGATCGACGATCGTTCTTATCCGATCGCGTTGCGACCGACGAAGATCACGCGCTGATCTTGAGGCCGGTGACGGTCGATGACATGACGCGCTAGGGTCGGTGCTTGTGTAGCCGCCCGACGAGTTGGGCGAGGATCTTCTTCGAATCTTCGTCCAGGTCGGTCGCGCTCGGGACGTCGATCTGGACCGTCACGTAGTGGTCGCCGAAGCCCTCGGATCGATCACCGACGCCCTTGCCGCGCAGGCGGAGCTTCGCGCCACTCGCTGTGCCTGGTGGGATCTTGACGACGATCTCCCCGTCCGTGGTCGCCACTGCGGCCGTCGTGCCGACGATCGCGCGATCGAAGGAGATCCGGACGTCGGAGTGGACGTCGGTGCCTTCTACGCGCAGCCACGTGCCGTCGCTCGCTCGGACCTGACGCGGCTTTCCGCCGTCGTGTTCGACGTGCTCGGATCTGCGTGGCGCCGATCCTCCGAAGAGTTGGTCGAACCAACTGCTGAAGTTGCCCGTGCTGGGACCCGCGTAGCTTCCCCGTGAACGGCGGTGATCGCTCCCGCGGATCTCGTCGTACAGGCGCCGTCGCGCGTCGTCACCGAGGACGTCGTAGGCCCCCTGGACGATCTTGAAGCGCAGCTCCTTCGGCTTGTCGCCACCCGTCGAGTCGGGGTGATACTGCCTGGCGAGTCGTCGGTAGGCCTGCTTGATGTCGTCGCCGCTGGCCTCGGCGGTGACGCCGAGCGCCGCGTAGTAGTCGACGCTCGGGTCGAAGTCGATTTGAGGCAGCGGCATCTACCGCGCTCAGCATGCCACGGTGGCGGGCGTCAGTTAGGTAGATATTCCTCGACGTCGCGTCAGTTATTAACTGTCGCGGTTCAAGAATCAGCGTTCGAGCACGCGGCCGATCTCCTCCCAATCAGCGTTCGAGCACGCGGCCGATCTCCTCCCAGCCGCCCAGCTCCTTGGTCGTCCTCTCGACGTCGGCCTCCGACATGGGCTGCTTCATGCCGTTGATCGTCCAGAAGATCTCCCCGCTGAGCGTGCGTCGCAGGTGGCGCAGCTTCGCGGGGACCACCTTTCGGAGTTCGGCCATGCTCGCGCTGGGGAACGTCTCGACGAACGCGAGGATCTTCTGCTCGTCCGAGTACGGCCCGACGCCTTCCCACTGGACGTGGCCGTCGGCGTCGAGATACATCGCCGCGCATCCGACGTGATCTGCCGACAGAATTAGGACGACGTAGCCCTGGGACTACTTTTAGCCCGTGGTCTTGATCTGAGAGTGTTGGGAGCGGCAGGGAGGATGGAGGGCACGTCATGCCCAACTCGCGTACAAACTCGTCGGCGAGCCGGTGCTGATCGGACGTTGGCGCAGCATCGGCCTGCATGAAGTGGCGGTACGTGGCGCCCACTCGATGTACGTGGATGCCTTCGGCTTGTTCCAACGATCCGTCTTCGGGTTCTTGGTCTGCGAGACGAAGCGCCAGCCCTTCTTTCGGCTTAGCCTCCAGCCAGTACCGGATCTGCGTGCGCTCGCGGAAGCCGTACGGGTAGTCCTCCACGAGGTACGCCGTCGCCTCGCTCGTGTGTCCGTAGAGCGGACGCTTGCCAGCGGTCGTATGCGCGAGTGATTCGGCGATCTCGCGATCGAGTTGGTGGGCGGGGGGTCTTGGGCATGATGGTTATCCTAGCTGGTGGTTCACGCGAGGAACTTCGTCTCGGAGACGATCTCGGCGTCGATCACGTCGTTGATCATCATCGGGCTCCAGCGGACAGGCGTCTGAGCTACGGGCACGTTGTACGCGTGTGGAGCGCACGTCGCTGGCGCGTCGACCACGGGGAACGGGGAGCGCTTCGTGGGGGTGGTCTGCGGAGCGGTGGTCTGTGGAGCGGTCGGCGCGTTGCGAGTGCTCGTGCGGCTGCGCCGAGTCGCAGCGCGACGCGCGTCTGCTTCGCGACGGCGGCAGGCCGCCGCGCGGGCGAGCGCGATGGACGATCCGTTTCCGAGCGCGTTGATCAGGATCAGGACGGCGAGCGCGACACCGCTGGTGATGCCCTGCGAGACCAGCATGACGCCCTCGATCGCGAGCGTGAAGCCGAGCGCCTTGCGCGTGTCGCTGAACGTGGCACGACCGAACTTGAAGACCGTGATCGCGCTGAAGCACGCGCAGCCGAGCACGACCGCGAGCATGAGGAGCGCGAGGCCGTGCGCACCACTCGACCAGGCAGTGGGCAGTTGGTCGTGCGCGAGGGTGCGTGCGAACCACGGGACCAGCCCGCCGACGAGGCCGCCGATCAGCAGCGCGTGCGGGTTATGGATCGCGCATTCGAGCTGCGAGACGATGTCGGTGGTGGCGGACTGATCGATGACCGTGCGGCGAGAGCGTCTGGGGGTCTTGCGCATGGACCTTCGTAAGAGCAGCACGCGTGCCGAGGACTTGCACGAGGATCCACGCGCGCAACTGGTTGACGGAGAACCCTGAGTAGGCCGGTACCCAGCTTCTTTCGAGCACGCCCGCGTGGTGGAGAGGACACGGGTAGTCAGCTACCCAGGCTTGCGGGTGGCGCGCCCCTTTTCCTTTCTCTCGCGCTCGCGCAGCGTTCGCTCGCCGCGTTGCTGAGAGACGAGTAGCCATTCTTTGTACAGACGCTTTGCCGTATCGGGTGCCACTCGTGCCCCGATGACGACGTCAATGAGCAATTCTTGGCTACCGATGTGTTTCTCGAATAGTTCAAAGCATCGGCTTCGAACTTCCGCAGGGCTTCGGTTTCGGAGCCGTCGCAACCGCTCAAGCTCGGCAATTTTTTCTGGGGAATAGACGACTCGTTTTCTCGCTGTTGCGGCAAAGTCGCGTCGACGTCTTTCGGCGAGGGCAGTCTCAGAGGGGCCACCGCCTTTGGTGAGGTTCGTCAGTGGCCAGTCACAAACTCTGCCGTAGGCGATCCACCAGCGCTCTGCCTGATCAAGCTCGACGGCATCCTTGAGGACCTCGAGCACGACGATCTGGTAGTCCAACCCTTCGCTCTGAAGGGACTTGACCCATCTACGACAGTAGGTGTCTGGGCAAGACGGGCGGCGATGATCTCTGGGCCGGCGCATCCCAGTCGAGGACAGTCCAACGTATCGAATCAGTAACGTCCTAGGATCGATGAGCCCGTAGATCAGGTTTGCGGGAGACTCGCTCATAGGGCAGTCGAGCTACTCCGACGGTTTCAACTTCGCGACCAGCTCGACCAACTCCGTGACGCTGTCGAACGGCCCCACGATCTTCGCGAGTTCTTCCTTTGCCGCACCCGCGATCACGAGCCGCGCTCCGCCGAGATCGAGCCACTTTTCGTGGAGTCGCTCGACTTCTTCGGGAGTCGTCCGCATGGTGCGTACGACTGCCTCTAGCGTATCCCCCGCGAAAAACAGATCGAACGCTTGAGCGCTGAGCGCGTTCGGCTCACGTATCGCGCGTGGCACGCGCTTTCTGATCTTAGTCAGTTCGTCTGGGTGATACACCGTGGTTCGCCGCTGGATTCCCAGTCGATCGGCCCGGTAGGCGACTTGCGGGTGGAGAATGCCGCGTCGCTCGTAGTTCAAGAGCGTGGATGGTGAGCATCCAATGAAGGCAGCAGTTTCTTGGCGGGATAGCCAGGTGCTCGTGTCGGGCGGCGTACGCACGGTAACTGGCGGGCTGGTGTCGACCTTCTGTTGATTGGTAAGCACTGATTTCTTTGAGGGTGGAGGGGGGCGTCTCATGCAAAGTTTCGAGTTGAGACAAGAGTATAAGGCTCTATTGAAGACAAAGTAAATTTCAGGCGAATCACGAATCATCCTTACGGATCGGATAGATCTGTTGGTGGTGGCGGACTCCAACACCAATTCGATCGACCGTGTTTTTGACCTGATCGACGATACCGTCGACAAGGTCGACCGCGTGCTCAATCGGTCGAAGTACACCGAGGACCAGCACCGCACGCGCCGCGCGAAGGCGGGGCGACAGGAGCGCCTCGACACCTCTCCCACCGTGAAGGTGGCCAAGCCGGCGCCGCCGTCCACGTCGACGGCGATCGCGGCGCGGCAGTTCCGCATCGTCGAGGCGATCGCGGCGGAGACGGGCACGACGATCTTCGTCGTGACGAACGGCACCGTGCGCGCGGAGTGCAGCACGCGCGACCTGGCGGAGAAGATCTTGCGCGGCCTGGAGACGTCGCCGTGACGATCGTGCGCTACGAGCTGGGCCGTCTGCGCGCGGCGGAGCTCTCGCCGTTCGACATCAAGGTGCTCTCGACCTTCATGGAGACCGGCGGCGAGTTCCCGCTCTACGTCGACCGTCTCAAGCCCGAGACGCGCGACGCGCAGATCGCGGGCATGAACGCGCTCATCGCGCGCGACCTCATGGAGGTGGACGCGACGCGATCGAGCGGTCACCGGTGGATGCTTCGCCTGACCGACAACGGCCGGGCGCTCTGCTCCGAGCTGGAGAAGATGAGCGCGAAGAAGTCGGTCGAGGTGCAGATGCAGGGCGCGACACCCGAGGTGATCAAGGGACCGTAGTCGTCCGATCGAGATCCGCGGCGCGCTCGCGCCGAGGCCCGTCCCGCGCAGCCCGCGGTCGGGCCTCAGCCGATCAGAGACAGGCTCCTTGTCGGGGCCACTGCTTTTCAGACCCCACGAAACAAGGACAAAGGACCAGATTACATGGCGAACATCACGGAAGAGCATCTTCACCACATGGCCAAGCGCCACCACGCGACCATGAAGAAGCTCGACGGTCTCCGCGAGAAGTTCTCCGGCATGACCGAGCGCTTCGTCGGTACTGTCGAGACCGTCTCGGGCGCGTGGCTCGGCGGCGCGATCGAGGGCCGCACGGGCGGCGGCACCGTGCTGAAGGTGCCGATCAACCTCGGCGTCGGCGCCGTGCTGCTCGCCGCGGGTCACCTCGACCTCGCGGGCCCGCAGTGGAGCGGTCACCTCAACAACATCGGCAACGGCTTCATCGGCAGCTACCTCGCTGCCACCGGCTACGCCTTCGGCCGGCGCTGGAAGGAGACCGGCAAGCTGTTCGGCGGTGGCGGTCACCCGTGGAGCTCGCCGTACGGCGAGGTGTCTCCGGCCGTCCACGGCGACCTCTCCGAGGCGCAGATGGCCAACATCGTGGCTCGCATGCAGCAGGCAGCGGCAGCTCCGCAGTAGTGCTCGTTCCTGGATCTCACGATCCAGCCCTGGCGCGTCGTCGACCTCTCGACGACGGGTGAGGGCTCGACCGCGAGACCTCCTCCCTCGAGCGCGAGGGAGGGCGCCTTCGTAGTTCAGCCGACCTCGAGTGCGAGGATCGACCACGTAACGTCAGCAGTTCCTCTTCTTGCGGCGCGAGCGCGCGACCGCCTAGCGACAGCTTCGTCGCGAAAGGTCTTCCATGGCTCAGCATCTCTCCCCCTACCAGCAGCAGGCACTCCTGGGCGCCTGGTACTCGATCGTCGGCCGCCAGCCCCAGTACCCGCAGTGGCCACACCACGGTCACCCGGCCCACATGATGGGCGCCGACGTGATGCCGCCGCCGATGGCGATGCCTCCCGTGGCTCCGCCGATGGCCCCGCATCCGCACCACGGCCACACGCACTCGCACCACTACCAGATCCCTCCGCGGAACGCGCTGATCCAGGACCCTGGTCCGGACCGCGCGGGTCGCGAGGTGCTGCCGATGTCGACGGGGGTGGCGATCCTGCCGACGCAGTCGGCGCAGATCACGGCGCGGCCGCAGAGGGTGGCCTTCAGGCCGGA